>Ga0335071_10000368_pt1 | contig 50920 bp, 36 predicted proteins | sample Lox_Sample_15_FD_206724 | JGI IMG/M metagenome (GOLD analysis project Ga0335071, IMG submission 206724) | Soil microbial communities from Loxahatchee National Wildlife Refuge, Florida, United States - Lox_Sample_1.5 | ecosystem: Environmental > Terrestrial > Soil > Wetlands | place: USA... | reverse complement strand
ATCAGGCGCTTGGAGGCTGAGGGCTCCGAAATGGAGCTTTTCATTCGCGACGAGTACCAGCTGAGCTGCGTTGAAGATGCGATGGCCGAACTGGTCAAGATGAAGGCGTCCTTTGCGACGTTCCTCTACAAGATATCAGAAAGCATCCCCTAGGGGCCAGAAGCACCACTGAGAAACGGGGACACGACAAATAGGTTCGGACGCGCCCGCGTTCAACATCGGGCCACACCCCCGCTCCGCCCGGCCATCAAGGCCATCGTGGATTCTAGATTGACGATTGCAGGTTGGCGGTTGGCCGCGGCTTCGCCGCGAGGCCGGGATTGAGGCTGAGGCTAAGGTAGAGAGACGACGCGGATCTGCGTCGCAGCTACAAGCCCCAAGCCTCAAGCCTTATGCTGGCCCAAACAGCTCGCAGCCGCGACCGACGGCCAATCCCTGATCCTGAGCCACCAACCCGTGGTCCCTCCTCCTGATTGACATCCCGCCCGCGAGTTCCTAGACCGCCAATAGGCAGGGCCCTGGCCTTTCAGCCCTGACGTCCGCCTCTGTCATTGGCCTTGACTCCGATGGAATACAAGTTACTATTCCGGATAATTGGGGGCGAGGCGCGGTGGTATCTCTTCCCTGTAGTCCAAAAGACAAAGCCATCGGTCTCGCCAGAGACGATTAGATCCGCGCGACGTCGAACGCCAACACGACGTCCGATGACACGGCAGCTCCCTGCATGAGGCGGGGACAGGGAGCCGAAGGAGGTGCCCGCCACAGTGAATCAAGAAGGAGTACTGTGGACGTAAAGGTGAGAAGACCTACGTTGTTCTGCCACTCAGATGTGACGGCCAGCGAAGGACCGCGCCCGCACCGGCCTATCTGGCTCCTCTTTCTGCTCCTGGTGCTGGTCGTTCCGTTCCGGACTGTCGCGGCCAGCCCTGGTGATTCAGATGTACCGTTGAACATGCTGCCCGAGCCGGTTGCCCCAGGAGTCGTGTTACTCGGCACCGCGCCGGCAACAGTGGAACGACCCGGTTCGGCAGCAGACATTGCCGCGACCATCACCAACGCTACCGGCAGTGCGACCGCCGCGGCGTCCAACTTCGCGCTGCAGATAGCACCGTACTGGTGGCCGCATGCGCCCAAGTTGACCTACGAGAAGTACAAGAGCGACGACCTCGTCAACAACTTCCTTCAGACTGCCAGCTTGTCCATGGTTACAGGTTCGGTCGCGAAGGCTCCCGGGACAGCACTTGGGTTTGGCGCCAGATTCTCGCTAGCGCGGGGGAACGTTGATACCGTCTTCAACGGCTATGCAAAGTCAATCCGGTTTATTGACTCGGTGGCCCGAACGATTGCCGGTAAGTCGAACGCATTGGCCGAGAGCGTTCGCGGCCATGACACCATCAGGATACGCCTGATGAGTGCATCTCTGGCCGCCAAGAGCGACACTGCCTGGCAGCGTCAGTTCAACAAAAGGAACGACATCGACAACGCACTCGCTGAGAGCATCGCGGCGAGAGACTCACTGGGCCATGGACGAGATCTTGCGCGCATCAAGACTACCGCGACCAACATGCCGTTTGAGCGATTCGGATGGAAGCTTGACGTGGCCGGTGGGACCGCGCTCAACTTCCGATCATCCGTGTACGACTCGCTTACGCGCGGCAAGTCGGGTGTATGGCTCACGGGCGGCTATGAGCACCGGCATTGGAGCCTGATTGGGACGGCGCGTCTCCTCACCGGACCGGCACCGGTGGATACAACGTCACTGGACTTCGGCGCACGGTTCACCCTGCCCGCGATCAAGAAGGCAGTGCCTTCGTTCGAGTTCATCTACCGCGCGCACCCCACCACGTTACCATCTACTATGCAGCGAATACGCTTCGATGGGCTCGTCGATGTTCCAGTCGGTACGAACAAGGCGGTCTCGGTAACGGTCGGACGCGATTTCGGTGCCTGGAAGAAGGCCAAGATGATTCTCGTGCTGAAGCTGCATATGGGCTTTGGCACCAACAGACCACTCTAGGAGCCCACGGCTGGAGATAATGAGTCACTTCCAACGCCAACGGAGGATCGAAGCAATGCCCGGCCCCTGTCTCTGGCACATACGAAGTCTTGGTGAATTCAGCTGGGATTTGGGGTCTGCGGCTGCGCGCTGGACTCTGAGCACCAGCCGGGAAACTCGTTTGTTCGAACGATCGTAAACCAAGGAGGAGAACTGTGGACAAAGAGGACAGAAAACCGACGCTGTACTTCTACTCAACGAGAGGCAAACCTGTTGACCTGAGCATCAAAGTGCAAGATGGACACCGGGGTTCCACCGCGGGACCGAACGTCCCGCCGCGGAAGCCAGACGAGCGTCAACCAAATCCCCTGCCGGTTCACCTTGCGGATGATGGAAAGGAGCTTTGGGGGCGGGACATGCTGTACACAACAGAAGTTGTCGCCATGACCCCAGAACCCAGGACGAGGGTGACTTATGAACTATCGGGTGTCGACGATGCCGACTCACAGGTCAATATTCGCCCCCACCCAGGGGATGACGCCAAGGCAAAGGGCGATACGGTCGAATTTGCCCCGACATTCATGTTCCTCCGACCGAAAGAAGACGTTGAGGGCGATCAGATTCCCGAGGCGCGGCACGATAGCTCTTCCGAAGTCAAGCCGAACCCAGAGACGCGGACCGAGGACGGTGCCAAGGTCAACGTCAATTCGGACTCCACGGCACAGCACAAGAACGATGCCGAGGACAACACGAACCCCGAGGTGCCGTCCGAGCCCAAGCCACCACCAAAGGGCCCTGCTAAGAACAATCAGAACTTCGTGACCTTGAGCTTGAATGTCTTGCACGATCTTCTGGACAAGCTCACTGACGTCCTGAACTTCGGCCGTATTCTGTCCATCGGCGTCCCAGGCTTCATCGTGAACTTCAGCATGCTCATGTTGTTCTCGCTCTTCTCCGCGCGCATGCCGACACCGACTCAATGGGTGGTCGAGAGAGTGAACGAGAGTGGCATAAGGCGCGATACCATTGAGTTCACCGGGACAGCCGGTAGCGCGGTGCCCATCGCCCAATTCGATAGCGGCGGAGGCACGAGAACTGTGGTCCCTGTCTATTACGAACAGAATAGGGGCGTTCACGGACTCAGCTTCATCGATCGGAGCCGGATTGAGTTCGACGCCGAGCGAGTCGCCAGTCAACCGTACTACTGGTTATACTGGTTCATCGGCTCAATCCTCGTAGGCAGCTTGATCAGTCAGTGGGGTCATCGAGAACTGAGGAAGCGCGAAGTCCCTCATGGAATCTGGACCCGGATGATTCGGCTGGCTGGGAGTTTTGAGCCTCCCATGCTCGATGTCGTCAAGAATACCAGACCCTGGAATCTGAAAAAGCTGCGCGACGCTCTGCGTAAGCTGGAGCCAGCTGTTACTCGCGATGAAAGACGCGCTTGTGACGACTTGCGGGAGGACCTTCTGGAGCCGGCTGTCTCTCGCAGAGAAGAACGCGCGGACTTGCAGAACGACCTCTTGGAGTTGGCCGCGTCTGACAAAGAGAGACGCGCGTATGACAACTTGCTGGTTGACCTCGAGCTCGCTCGGCATGGGAGCGACGAACCAAGTTGGTCAGCGCTCCACCTGCCGCTCTTGCGCCAGACCATGATCGCTTCGCAGAACGTCACATACTGGGACCACCTGACCAAGGAATACTGGCGATTTGCTGAGTTCGCGGTCAACTGCCCGGTGGCGGTCTCACTCTTCTGTGTTTTCCTCGGATCATACTTCCTTTTGCTTTCCGCGATGTATGGCGGCGGAGCCTGGCTAGTCGGTGTCGTACTGGCATCGTCGGGCGTCGCGGTTTTCGTGGCCGCGCAGTTGTGGTGGAATCCCGTCGTAGCCTTCGCATCGTTCAACAACTACAAGATCGCCCGCTCCGGCCTGATTGCCGGCCTGTCGTTATTCCCTGCCACACAGCCCGACGTCAAGAACCCTATGCAAGAGGTGTATACGGACTGCGCCGAGTTCCGCAAATGGTACTGCGATCACTATCAAGGCAGTCTGGCGCTGCACAACCAGGGCCTGTGCGATAAGAAACCGCCCTTCGCCTGCCACAATCCGACGCCCCTGCCAGAAGGAGACGGCACTTCCATTCCGAAGGAACCGACGAAGACGCCTCGCGGCACGCAGCCCTCAGAAGAGGCCGATTCCCACAGGGGGAAATAGGCACAGCTACTCGTTCATGACGGCGTCAATTGCATCGGTCTGCGCCTCCAATTCCGCCCGCCGATTTGACCTCCCCGTCCCGAGTCCTAAGAATGGAGCCATGCCAGGGCCGGGCTCAACCGTAACGGGCCATAAGGTGGTCCACGGACTACGAAACCGGAACCAAGCAACAAAAGGAGAGCTCCGAACAATGGAGCCAAGGAGAAACTAGCATGCGCGTAGCGACTTTCAACGTCGAAAACCTGTTCAGTCGTCCGGTCGCAATGAACTACAGCGACAAAGGAATGGGGCAGCCTGTCTTGGACGACTTCCACGACCTGAACACGCTCCTGCGAAAGGAGACCTACAGCCCTGCCGACAAGCAGGAGATCGAGCGACTCTGTGACAAGTACAAGCTGACGGACCGGAACTCAGACCATCACGAGATGGTGCTGCGCGAGGTCAGAGGCAAGCTATGGCAACAGCACCAGAACGGCACCCGGGATTGGATCGCGACCGGCAGCAACGACTTTCTCGGTTGGGTCGAGCTTGTCTACGAGGCAATTGACGACCGCGCGATCCAGAATACGGCCAAGGTAATCGCCACTGTCAATGCCGACATCCAGATCATGGTTGAAGTCGAGAATCGTCCGACGCTGCAGCGCTTTCATGATGCGGTACTGAAGCCGGAGCTGGCTGCCGGACAGCAGCCCTACACGTTCATGCTGCTTATGGAGGGAAACGATGAGCGCGGCATCAACGTTGGCATCCTGTCTCGCATGCCAGTCGTTCTCATGAAGTCGAATGTCGAGCTCCGCAACAATTCCGGCCACCCGCTCTTTGCCCGTGATTGCGCGCAGTTCTTCATCGACCTGGGAGCGAACCGGCGCCTGTGTATCTTCGCCAATCACTTATCGAGCCAGGGGTCCGACCACACCGGCAAGCGCCGCAAGGAACAGGCCGACAAGGTGCGGGAACTCGTGGACTCGGTCTTGAAACAGAAACTGGCCACGGATGTCATCGTCTGCGGCGACATGAACGAACCCGAAGCGGACGGTCACCTGCAAGCACTGCTTAACCCGAACGCGGACAACAAACTCCAGGATGCGATGGACCTGCCTCAGTACCCGGAAAGCGCGCAGTTCCCCGGAACCTACAGCAACGGGACGAAGAGCAACAAGTTCGACTATCTTCTAATGTCCAAAGACCTGGTGAGCCAGGTCAAAGCGGTGGGCGTAGAACGGCGCGGTACCTACTCGAGTCAGAAGTGGACACCGTTTCCGACCGTTACCGACGAACGCAGCCAGGCATCCGACCATCATTGTCTCTGGGCCGATCTGAGCTGAGTCCGTCCTCAGGCTGCGTACCCGGTAGCGACGTCAAGCGGCCTTGCCCGCACGCGGGCGAATAGGTACGGGCCCCGGTCCGACAGCGTGCCGAACGGAGAGTTCTCAAGGCACGACGGAACCCCGATGGCCTACGGTCGTACCGTGTCGCAGGGACTTCGGGATTGCGCCCCGATTCCGCCCGGCCGTCTCGAATGAGCTTACAACCCACAGCCGGCAGCAACGTCATTCAGGATCGTAGATTTCCGATTCTAGATTGGGCGCGGCGACTGCGTCGCAGCTTCAAGCCGGTTTCTCCCCAAGCCCCATCAGCGGGGACGCAAGTCCCAAGCCCTAACGACGAATGAAGAAGGCGTGCACCTGTCACCCCGTTGGGGTGAGACCGCCTCAAGCCGCAAGCTTGAGTTCGTGAACTAGCGGTTGGCGGTTAGCGGTCAGGAACCGGCTCAGGGAGTGGAGTCAGTTCCATAGTAGAACCAGGTTAGCTGGATTTCAGGTTCGTCAATGATGTTCTCCACAGTCGTGTCGTTTCTGTAGATAACGTAGTACGTACCTGCGCTATTGAACGTGTAGTTGATCGTGTTGCACCCCTTGTACCCGCGAGTGTGGAAATCACCCCGGATGGTGGGCGCGGTGCCGTGCACCCAGTTGTTGGCGTTGTCCTCCGTCACAAGCACGCACGTAAACGGCAGGCTGTCCGGCGCATCCAGAGAATCGACCGAAACGCCGTCGGCCTCGATGTAGGGCGGGAAATCCTTGAGCATCATCTTGCTCGTGACCGTCACCCTGTAGGGCTGGAACGTGCCAGGCGCAAGAACCAGCTCCGGGCTCCCTGTATTGATCAGATCGTGTTTCGCATTCGGGACATCGTCCTTTTCGCAGCGCACCAGTACGCACAGCAGAGCGGCGGCGGCTGCAACCCGCAGCGTAAGGCGGTATCCGAGCACGAAGTCAGGCTTCACTCTTGTCTCCTTTGCTGGTCGTTATTCCTCGCGCAACCTAGTCCGGGCCTTGGCCGGCCGTTCCGAATTGGCTTCCGGCCACCGATCGTGGTCAGCCGGATACGGTGGCGACTGCCCGGACGGTAGCGCGGAATCATAGCCGGAACATGAATTGAGTCAAATTGGATAGGGGTCGCGCGACTGCGTCGCAGCTACAAGCCCCAGACTGCAAGCCGAAGGCCCGCGGCGGGAGGCCGTACGCCGTCAGCCTTCTGCCGGATGGGTCAGGTCGCAGGAGAAGACCCGAAGCGTACCTTGATGTTCATAGCCGGCCCGTTCGAGGGCGGAGTGCATCGGGCGGTTCTCCATGTCGGTCTCTGCCACGACCGTCTTGAGCCCTCTCTCTTGCAGGAGCGCCGTTCCTTTCATCAGCAGGTCGAAGCCGTAGCCTGAGCCCCGCAGTTCCGGTACAACCCCGATGTAGTTGATGCTGCCTTCGTTGTCGACCTCGATCCGTTGCGGCACGACGAGGCCGCAGAGGCTTCCGTCGGGAAGGTAGCCGAGCTGCCATTGGTCGGGCAGGAACTCAACGTCCTTGAGTATCGCCATGTACCTTTGACCCATGTAGTCCAGGCCGTACTCCGCGACGTCTGCCTTGTCCTCGCGGTCGAGGCTGCCCTCGGTGACCCGCCGCGCCGCATCCGCGAACGCGCCCTCACCGACGATGGCCATGGAGCGGTATTCCAGCCGGGTCGGCACTTCGATGGCGGCGCCCGCGTCCTGCCAGACGTACCGTTTCTTCTCCTGGAACTGACCGAACCCGACCGCTTCAAGCAGTTCCTGCTTGCGGGCCGGATCCCGCTCGTAGATGTCGTAGATGGCCGCCTTGGTACCGGTTGCGCCGGACCGGGCGAGCCGGGCGAGGGCAGTTGTCAGCAATCCTCTGCCCGTCTCCCGGAAGTCGACCGACTCATCGACGTACATCCCGAACATGTCGAATGCGGTGGAAGAACGGCCATAGAGGAAGAAGACGCGGCCAACCGGGTTGCCGTCGTTCTCCGCCACGAAGCAGAGGTCGGGCGAGCTCTTTCCTTCCCTCCAGAATCGCCTGACCACGTCGGCCAGCCAACCAGCCCCACCCAGCGCGCAGCAGGCTCCGAGTTCCTCTGCCCTGATTGTCCGTATCGTCATGAACAAGTGTAGATGACGCCCGTGACCTGTCAAAGCCAGACCGGCGTAAACAAGCCCGCCCGGAGCCGGCGCTGGACACGACCCCCCCCAGAACCGATATTGAAGCCACGAAAGCACGAAAGACACGAAGCGGACAGGATGAACCACCGATGCACTGCCTGACAGGGGCCTCGGGGGCCAACACGGATAGCCGGGCAGATGTCTCCGCCAAAACCATCTGTGTTCATCTGTGTCCATCCGTGGTTGGTCGGTCGCGTCATCCGGTTTCGTGGCCATCTATCTCGGATTCAGGGGACCCGCGCCGGCTTGACTTCTCGGCTCGCGCGAAGTATGCTTAGCCCTCCATGTCCTATCTATTCTATGGGGTTGCGTCGTGTGGCCCTGCCGAAGTGAAGACGACGCGTTGACGGCTGACCGAACCCTACCCGACCTTGTAATCGGCGACCTCGTAATCAACCCGCCTATCATTCAGGGCGGGATGGGTGTACGGGTGTCGGCGTCGCGGCTGGTTTCGGCCGTCTCGAAGGAGGGAGCGCTCGGAGTCATCGCCACGGTCGGGCTGGGCGAGGAACTGCTCGACATGACGCCCGACTACCCGAGGCGAGCGGAACTCGGCCTTCGCGAGCAAATCCAGAATACGAAGAAACACACCCACAACCCGTTCGGCGTGAACGTCATGTGCGCTCTGACCAACTACGACAACCTCGTCCAGGTTTCCGTCGCCGAAGGCGTGGCCGCAATCATCTCCGGCGCCGGCCTGCCGATGAAGCTGCCCGGCCTCGTGTCCGACCGGCACGTCAAGCTGATACCCATCGTATCTTCAGCCCGTGCCGCCGGTCTCATCTGCAAGACCTGGCAGAAGCGGTTCAGCCGCCTGCCGGACGCGCTGGTCGTCGAAGGGCCGCTGGCCGGTGGCCACCTCGGCTTCTCACACGACCAGATTCTGGACGTGGAGGCGTTCCGGCTGGAGCGGCTGGTCACTGAGGTGCTGGAGGTAGCCCGCGAGCACGGCAACATCCCGGTCATACCTGCGGGCGGCATCTACGACGGCAGGGACATTGCGAAGTTTCTCCGGATGGGCGCGTCCGGGGTTCAGATGGCCACCCGGTTCGTCTGCACCCACGAGTGCGACGCCGCCGACGCCTACAAGCAGGCCTTTCTCGATTGCCGGAAAGAGGACATCACGGTCATCCATAGCCCGGTCGGAATGCCGGCCCGGGTCATCAAGAATGACTTCGTGGAGCGATACCTCAAGGGCGAGAAGGTCAACTTCGGTTGCCCCTACCACTGTCTTCTGACCTGCGAGCCGGCGGTCGCCGGGTATTGCATCGCCCAGGCCCTGCTCGCGAGCTACCGCGGCCAGATGGACAATGGCTACGCGATGTGCGGGGCCAACGCCTGGCGGTGCAACAAGATTGTCTCGGTCCACGAGTTGATAGAGGAACTGGTCGAAGAGTGTGCCGCGGCCCTGCACGGCCAACCTTCAAGCTAGAAGACGGTTACTCGAAGTTTCGGGAACACACCCTTGTCTCATTTCGCAGCGCGGTAAGGGCATCGGACCACGACCCAGTTCCGCCCGCCCGGTTGACGGGCCGTGCTGACTCCCAGGCCCAATCGCAGCATCCCGGTGATGCTTCCTGACGACAACCTCAGAAAGCGGATACAGGACATCGTCGAGGTCGGGGCTCAGGTTGAGTCCAAGGCTTGCTACGAAGCCGACCCGGAGTTCTCCCCTCTTTCCGACGACGAGCAATAGCTCGTCCATTTGACTCCGCGCCTGTGAGCCCTAGAATCGATATTCAGCCGAGCCGGTTAGGCACGAAAGACATCGCGTGGCCGGACCGGATACGAGCTGTGGCCTGCAGGATGTTACAAACGGAGGAAAACCATGGAGAGTAAGCGACCCGGAATCGCCAGACCCCGCAGCAGCGCCTGGTACGGTTGGGTGCCGGACCTGCCGGACCAGCGCGACTTGATGTACGCCGCAATCCGCAAGGTACCGCGAAAGCTGCCCAAGTCCGTGGACTTGAGCCCGAAGTGTCCGCCGGTCGAGAATCAGGGCCAACTCGGCAGTTGCGGATCCAACGCGCTGGCCGGCGCGCTCGAGTTCCTGGAAATCAAGGATGGAGACAAGCTTGTCGACCTGAGCCGGCTGTTCATCTACTACAACACGCGCGTGGTCGAGGGCACGGTGGACACCGACAGCGGAGTCATGATTCGTGACGCCGTGAAGACGCTCGTGAAGCTGGGCGTCTGCTCGGAACAGAGCTGGCCGTACGTCATCGCGCGGTTCAAGCAGAAGCCGAGCCCGGCATGCTACAAGGAAGCCATCAATCACCAGGTCATTTCCTATCACCGCATCGCAAATCTCAACGAGATGAAGACCTGCCTGGCCGACGGTTTCCCGTTCGTCTTCGGGTTCACGGTCTACGACGCTTTTGAGTCTGACGCGGTGGCCAAAACCGGCGTGCTCAACCTGCCGAAGCCGGACGAGCAGCAGGTCGGCGGTCACGCGGTCATGGGTGTGGGATACGATGACGCCAAGCAGCGCCTGCTGGTGCGTAACTCGTGGGGCGATGACTGGGGCATGAAGGGATACTTCACGATGCCCTACGACTACGTCGAGTCCCGCAACCTCTCGGACGACTTCTGGACGATCCGGAAGGCCGAGAACATCTAGGCGCGTCGGACGAAGGGAAGCTGCAAGCCTCACGCCTCAAGCTCCGGACCGAGGCTTGTGGCTTAAGGCCGAACGCTAGGCTGTAACTTCTATCGTGCCGGGAGCGCCGGCTATGGCCGAGCCGACCACCGCGGCAAGGATACCTGCATCCTGAGCCCGGCGCTGGAATTCGGCGACACGGTTCTCAGGCAGCACAACCAACAGCCCGCCTGAACTCTGGGACTCCCAGAGGATGTTCTTCAGGGCAGGAGAGATCTCGCCCTTCCATTCGACCTTGTCCTCGAAGGAACTCTCGTTCATGGCGACCCCGGCGTCGATCATCGTCTCCGCCAGGCTGAGGACCTTGGGCAGCAGTGGTATGGCCGAGGCGCTGAACCGGAGCCGCACGCCGCTCCCCTGCGCCATCTCCTGCGCGTGACCGATGAACCCGTAGCCGGTGATGTCGGTGGCGGAGTGGACGTCGCAGGCAAGCATCGCCTCGGACGCGGCGCGATTGAGTTGCATCATTGACCGCGTCGCCGCCTGATACAGCTCCGGGTCGACTTCGTCCTGGGTCATCATCGCCTGCGCGAACACGCCGCAGCCCAGCGGCTTCGTGAGGATGAGGACGTCGCCGACCTTTGCCGCCGCGTTGGTGACAATCCTGTGCGGGTCAATCCGACCGGTCACCGACAGCCCGAACTTGATTTCCTTCTCGTTGAACGTGTGCCCGCCCGCGATCACCGCTCCTGCCTCCGTGACCGTATCCTGTCCGCCGCGCAGGATTTCGGCCAGCACCTTCTTGTCCATCAAGCCCGGGAAGCCGACGATGTTGAGGACCGTCAGCGGCGTCCCGCCCATCGCGTAGACGTCCGAAAGGGAGTTCGCTGCCGCTATCCGGCCGAACGTGTACGGGTCCTCGACCATCGGCGTCAGCAGGTCAACAGTCTGGACCAACGCGAGGCCGTCCTGCAACAGGAACACGCCCGCGTCGTCAGCAGTGCTGATGCCCACGAGCAGCCGCGGGTCCTTCTGGGGTGAGAGCCCCTCGAGTGCTTGCGCTAACTGCGCCTTGCTTAGCTTGGACGCTCAGCCGGCGCAGGTCACGGTAGCAAGTATGCCACGCTTAGCCATGTTCCTCCGTAGGTTCCAGTTGCCAGGTACCAGTTACCAGGTGGACAAGACCGTCCTGACACTGGGAACTGGTCACTGGACACTGGTCACTTTCTGCCTGAGTATTCGGACTTCGCCTTTGCGCTGCGTCACGCCGCGCGAGTCGAGGTGGTTGAGCAGCGGGATAAGGTATTTCCGGGTCGTGCCCAGTTCCTGCCTGATTTCTGAGGCGGTCAGCTCAGGCTTCCGTGCGAACTGAGCCTTGACCTTCTGCTCTGCCAGCGCGACCGTGTCGCGATGGAGTACTACCGACTCGCCGACGTCAACCAGATGACCGGATTCGAGCAGGGCGACCCTTGCCTGCTGCGCGAGCTTCTTGTCCACTCCGGCCAGCGCCTCTTCAAAACTGGGCGGAGAAAAGCCCGTTTCCTGGAACAGTTTGTCGAGGCGGTCGAACTCCTTCTGCAAGGCCGGGCTGAGCCTCATCTCGTGCGCTGCCAGCTTGACCCGGTCGTCTTCTAGCACCACCTGTCCCTCTTTGAGCAGGGCGGCGAGCACCGCCTCAAAAAGAGGAAGGGACATTGGCGCGGCCGGATGGCCTGGGGCACGACCCGGAACTCCAGAAGCGCCACGGTCATGTCCCGCGCCGGACTTGGACCGCAACTCCGGCCGCTTGAGCCCGACCCGCAACGGGTTCTCGTTGTGGAACTGGGTTAGCGCCCCGACCACGGCCGCACGCGCCTCCCCGACCATCTTCTCGTGGACGATGTACTCCTTGCCCTCGAACTCGAGCTTCCGCGCTCGATTGGTCGTAAGCAGCAGGTCGAGCATCTCCTTTGCGTCGGCGTCGGCCAATGCCAGGTCTTTGGCCGCTTGCGCGAGCGTCCTCGCGTCGAACCGGTGCTTGACCAGATACTGCTCCAGCACGCTTCCGGCCTCGCCGGTACGGAGCGCCCTGAGCCGTATCACCACGTCTTCGTCGAACCGGCGCTCCTTCGACGGGTTCGCCTCGAGCACGATGCCGCCACCGATGGTCTGCTGTGGTGCGAACGTCCTCACAACATAGTGGTCGTTCCAGTCACAAACGACCGGTTCCTCGGCGCGCACCTGGACCAGCGCCTCCTGCCCTGGTGCCAGTTCCTTGGTGTCGAGCAGCGCCACGCGGCACATCACCTCGGCAGTGCCGATGTGCAGTTTGAGGCTGGACAGGTTCTTGAAGGGCTTTTCGACCGACTTGAGCAGGTACATTGTCGCATTGAAGTTTGTCGTCGGTGCGTAGTAGCCCGGGGTCGCAAGCACGTTGCCGCGCACGACCGCCTCACGTTCAAGCCCCTGCAAATTCAGGGCCGCACGTTCTCCCAGCCCCAGCATCTCCAGCATCTGGTTGTGCCGCTGGATACCCCTGACCCGCACCTCGCGCTTCTGCGGGAGCAGATCAAGAGTGTCGCCGACGCGGACAAGGCCGGACAGGACCGTGCCGGCCACGACCGTGCCGAACCCCTTCATCGAGAAGTTCCGGTCAACCGGCATCCGGAATACGCCGCGGTCCGGTTTGGCCTCGACCTTCTTGGAAAGGTCGATGATCGCCTGCCGCAGTTCGGGCACGCCCCTGCCAGTAACGGCGGATACCGGAATCATCGGGGCACGATCGAGGAAAGAACCCTTCACCATTTCGCTGATATCCAGTTTCACCATCTCGACCCACTCGTCGTCGACGAGGTCCGCCTTGTTGATGGCGACAAGCCCTCTTCTGATGCCCATCAAGCGGCAGATTTCGAAATGCTCGCGGGTCTGCGGCATGACCCCGTCGTCGGCAGCTACGACCAGCACCACGAGGTCGATAGTGCTCGCGCCGGCCAGCATGTGCCGGACAAAGCGCTCGTGTCCGGGCACATCGATTACCGTGATGTCGGTACCGAGGAAGGCGAAGCCGAGATCGGTAGTCATCCCCCGCTCTTTCTCTTCCTTCAGACGGTCGGGGTCAGTGCCGGTCAGGGCTTTGACCAGCGCCGACTTGCCGTGGTCGATGTGCCCGGCCGTTCCGACGACTACGTGCAACTAGTTCTCCTGCCCTTCATTCGTCATTCGCACTTCGTCATTCGTCATTGTCTAGAAGCTCTTCCTGTCATTGCACCCCGCAACCCCGAGTTCGGCGCGGTACTTGGCAACAGTCCGTCGCGAGATGTCGATGGACTCAAACTTCAGTCTGGAGCAAATCTCATCGTCGCTCAAAGGACTCTTCTTGTCTTCGGCGTCCACGATTGCCTGGATCTTCTGTTTGATGCTGGTGCGCGACTTGTCACCGGCCCCGGCCTTGAAGAAGTAGTCAAAAGGAAAGATGCCCTGTTCGGTTTCGAGATACTTGCCGGCAATCGCCCTGGAAACGGTGGAGGCATGGACCCCGATGATGTCGGCGGCCTGCTTCAGGGTCGCTGGTTTCAGGTGCTGCTTGCCGTGCAAGAAGAAGTCGTGCTGCTGCTCAATGATCAGTTCCACCAGCCGCTTCAGCGTCCGGCGCCGGGACTCGATACCCTTCAGGAACATTAGTGCCCGCTGCAGTTTGTCACGCGCGAACCGCACCTGCTCGGGCGCGTAGTCCTTCGGACTCCGCAGGATATCGACGTACCGCTGGGAAAGCCGCAGCCGCGGGAAGCGCTCGTCATTGGCGCTGGCAACAAGCTCGTTGCCCTGCCACTCCACCGAGAAATCGGGTGAGACGTAATCCGGCGTACCGGGCGCGAAACAACGGGCCGGTCGAGGCTCGAGCGTAAGCAAACGCTGCACCGCCTTGCGCACGTCATCCTCCGAAACCCCGCACAGATTGGCGATCTTGGCGGTCTGCTTCCTTACCAGCAGGTCCCAGTGGTTGGTCAGCAGCGCGCGTTCGAGCGAATTGGCCCCGGTGGTAACTGCCGGGGAGTTGGGGTCGGCTTCCGCCAACTCGAGCTGGACAAGGAAAGACTCCCGCCGGTCATGGCAGGCGATGCCGCCCGGCTCCAGGCGCTGGATCGCGTAGAGTATCGACCGGAGACGGTCCACATCCACTTCCTGCTGCTGCGCCATCTCCTCGTCCGACATGGTCAGGAACCCATCTTCGTCCAGCGATTCTATTATGAACTCCGCGACCGGAGCATCCTCCTCGCTCAGCACGCTGCGGAGATGCGGCATCAGGCACTCGGCCAGTCTCTGTTCCGGCCCGGCCGCAAGCTCGGCGGCCGAGGTCTGGTCGTCGTCCGTACGCGAACCGGCATACGCGACCGGTGACCAGCCATCGTCGGGCATCAGCTCGTTGATGGTGTACTCCTCGCCTGGATTGGTTTCAATCCGGGTCTCGTGAGTCTCGGGAGCCGGTACGTTCTCAGCCGGAACCGGCGCGGCGGCCTCCGGTGCGGGTTCTGAAATCGAGGCAATGACGTCCGCCTCGATCGTACCCGGGCTGTCGTCGGACTCTTCCAGCGCCGGGTTCTTCTCGATCTCCTCGCGCACGAGCCGCTCGAGATCGAGCGCCGAGACCTGGAGCAGCTTCATCTGCAGGATGAGCTGCGGCGTCAGCCGCATCTCGAGCCCCTGTTTGATTTCCATCTCGAGCCCCAGCCTCATATCCGGAACCTCTCGCCCAGATAGACCTGTCGCGCCTTCTCATCATTGACGAGGTCGTCGGATGTACCGGACAGAAGCACTCGCGCGTCGTACATGATGTAGGCCCGGTCGGTAATCTCCAGTGTCTCCCTCACGTTGTGGTCGGTGATGAGAACCCCAAGCCCTTCATCCCGCAACTGCCGGACTATGTCCTGGATCTCGGCCCGGACGATGGGGTCAATGCCGGTAAACGGCTCATCCAGCAGGAGGAATGAGGGATTCGATGCCAGCGCGCGGGCGAGCTCGACGCGCCGCCGCTCGCCGCCGGACAGCGTGCCGCCCCGCTGCTTCCTCAGTTGTCCGACGTTGAACTTGGCCAGCAACTCGTCGACCCGGACGGCCTGTTCGGCTTTCGGCACGCCCAGCATCTCCAGAATCGCCCTGACGTTATCCTCGACCGACAGCTTTCTGAATATTGAAGGTTCCTGAGGCAGATAGCCGAGGCCGAGTCTTGCCCGCTTGTAGACGGGCATCCTCGTGATGTCGTGCCCGTCCAGCGTAATGGCGCCCTGCTCGGGCCGGATGAACCCGGTTATCATGTGGAATGTCGTGGTCTTTCCGGCGCCGTTCGGACCCAGCAATCCGACAATCTCTCCGCGCTCAAGGTCGAGACTCACACCGTCGACGACCCGGCGTTCGCCGTACCGTTTCACCAAGTCCCGGGTCTCAAGCTTCATGCGATAGTAGCAGGCTGACGTTCAGGTTCATGGTAATTCCCGATTGCGAATTCCTGATGCCCAACAAACTCTCAATCACGTCCAAGGCGCGACCGTTCGTCGGGAATCAGTCATTGGTCATTTCTTCAGATTGCTCTTGCCGTTACGAATCAGCTGTCCTGAGCTCATTTCGCTCACCGCAACCTGGTCGATGGCGCCGCCGGCGACTCGAAGCTCGATGGCCTTGCCTGCAACCACGATTGAGTCCCCGGTCTCAGTGCGGTAGTCTCCGGTCGCCCGATTGCGGATATCGACCCGGTGCAGCGCGCCGTCCTTGACCCAAAACACCATGGTGTCGCCGCTTGCCCGACTCGCCGTGTCGTGCACACGGGGACTACCCAGCGCCAGTCCCGAATCCGGCCCGGACCTGAAGTCTATCGTATCGCATTCAAGCTCGGTCGTACCTGACTCCAACCGCACGCCGCCCTGCGCCAGTGCCCGCGATGACTTCTGATACCATGACATCTGCCGGCTGGTCACGCGAGCGGAGTCCGTGTCACGCCGCCAGGTCAAGACCGGGTTTGAGTCGACAATTCCAACGTCATCGTCAAGGTCATAGGTACCCTTGTCCCCGGTCACCCTGAAGGTGCGATTGATATTCTCCAGCTCCACTCCGGAGTCCGCCAGCACAAGCTTATCCTTGGAATGATAAAGCAGCTTCGGAGCCCGGATGTCAAGCGACTCCTGACGAACGCGCACGTTGCCGTAGAGTTCGGCCAGCTTGTCGACGAGATGATAGCGGGCCGAATCGGCCCATATCTGCGCGTCGGGATTAGTGATGTGAACCGCGTCCTGAATGAACGCCAGCCCCTTGGCCTCATACATCCGCGCCAGATTCGCGGTTATGTGTGTTTGATCGTCGGTCACCACCACGCTGTCACGAAACACGGTTGCGTCGCCATCCGGGGTACGCTCGATGGACATGTGCTTCGCGCTGAGATTAGACGCGGCGCTCAATCCCAGGCAACACAGCAGCCCCGCCAGAATAGGTCCGACAGGTCCTATTCGCCCCATCACTGCTGCCTACTTTCCGGTCTCGAATTCGTAGTCCGAAGTCCCTCTTACCGGACTCAGAATGTCGATCTTGGTCAACGCGGCATCGGACACCAACCCCTTGCCCTCTACTCTGCCTTTGGGAGTCTCGATCACCAGGTTGGCGTCAGTTCTGACCAGCCGGCGCTGATTGCTCCAGGCGAGAGAATCGGTCACGAGCACCGTGCTGTCTGCGGTCCGCACGACGACATGGCCACGTGCAACCAGGTCTTCGCTCTGTGAGTATATCGAACCTCCGTCCGCCACCAGCGTGGAGTTGATACCACCGGCTTCGCTGTAGAACAACACCCGCACACCGTTCACATCGGTGCGCTGCACCGGGTCGTAGACATACGCCTTCTGTGCTTCCAGGGTGTACAACCGCTTGCCGCTGGAGCTCTCATGCACGGTGAATCCCTCGATTTCCTGGCTGGGCGGCACCGGATTCGGGCCGCAAATCGGCTTGTCGTTGCAGCTGAGCAGGATGCATACCGAGGCTACCAGCACGCCGAACGTCGTCCACTCACGGTCCGACCTTCTGCCTTCTGCCTTCATCCTGCGACTGCCCCCGCTTTGCCCCACGACACCCACTCGTCCGGATGTTGCCGCACCTGATCGAGCAAAGCCCGCACGGCAGCCCGCTCGTCTCCCGGCGGATACACGTCGATTCTAATACGGCCATTCCGTAATCTGGCAAATGCCGGCACTAGCCCCCTGCCCTCCCGTGCCGCCAGCTTGAATCCGATATCCGGCAGCCGCATCCTGACGCCGTCGCACTCAACCCAAGTCTGGTTGCCCTGGCTCGTGTTGTCCAGCATGAACCCGGTAATCGACACCTCACCCCTCGCCCCGCGGATGGCTTGCTTGAGTCCCATGGCAATGGTCACGCCTCCCGATCGACGCAAACCCGACAGCTGCCGGTCCAAGGTACGGTCGCGCTGCTTTCCGACTGCCAGAACGACCCTGCAGCCATTGCGGCTGAATACCTGCGGAAGGTACTCCCACAGTCCGAAATGGAAAGAAGCCATGGTCGCATGCAATTCTCGTTCCAATGCTTGATCACGTAGATTCTCGCCACAAACCACGGCACTGTCAACTAGTGCATCCCCCTTCCGAGTGCCCAATCTCGCCATGGTCGCGATGTTCAAACCAAGGCGCCAGCCATTCCTGACCCAGAACCACCGGCTGTCTTTCCCCGTGATAATGCGCAGGTTACGCCGAATCTCACGGCGGTAGTCGGGCCGCAGTACCAAACATGCCAGTACGATCGTGCGGGAAAGGAATGCCGCTGGCTTATCGGGCAGCGCCCGCACCAGCGCGAGAGCGACGCCGGGCAAACTCATGGCCGGCCTTGATAAACTCGTGGAAAAGCGGATGCGGCTTGAGCGGCCGCGACTTGAACTCCGGATGGAATTGGGTTGCCAGGAAGAAGGGATGACCCTTGAGTTCGACTATCTCCACGAGCCTTCCGTCCGGCGACCTGCCCGTGGCCAGCAACCCGTTCTTCTCCAACTGGGACAGGTACTTGAGGTTGACCTCGTAGCGGTGCCGGTGCCGCTCCTGAATCGACGTCGTGCGGTAGCAGCGGTACGCGAGGCTCCCCTTGCGTATTCGGCAGGGCCACGCGCCGAGCCGCATCGTGCCGCCCTTGCGCCTCACACCGCGCTGGCGCGGCATCATGTATATGACCGGGTAGGGGGTCCGCGGATTGAACTCGGTGGAATTCGCGTTATCCAGGCCGCACTGGCTCCGGGCAGTCTCAATCACCGCCGACTGCAGCCCGACGCAGAGTCCGAGGAATGGCAGCCGGTGCTCGCGGCAGTACTTCACCGCGCAGAGCTTGCCTTCGATTCCGCGCACACCAAAGCCACCCGGCACGACAATGCCGGCCAGACCGGCCAAGCGCTCATCGACCGTTTCCGGGGTGATCTCCTCGGATTCGATCCAGCGGATATTCACCCTCACACCCACGGCGGAAGCCGCGTGGTGCACGGCTTCCACCACCGACTTGTACGCGTCGTGGAGCCTCATGTATTTGCCGCACAGCCCGATCTCAAGCTGCTCAGTTGCCAGCGTTTCATGTTCGATGAAACGTTGCCACGCAACAAGGTCGGGTCTGCGGGTCTTCAGACCCAGGACCTGGCATATGTAGCCGTCGAGGTTCTGGCGATGGAAGACCAGTGGGATCTTGTACACGTTGTCGACATCAACGGCTTCAATGACCGCCTCAGGCCGCACATTGCAGAATAGAGCGATCTTGTCGCGCGACTCCTGTGGCAGGGCGGTCTCGGCACGGCACATGACGACATCGGGCTGAATCCCGAGGTCAAGCAATTCGCGCACCGAATGCTGGGTCGGCTTGGTCTTGTACTCCCCTGCGCTCTTGATGTATGGCACCAATGTCAGGTGGACGTACATGACGTTGTCTCGTCCCTCTTCCAGGGCGAACTGGCGGGCGGCCTCAAGGAAAGGCTGGCCTTCGATGTCACCCACCGTGCCGCCGATCTCGGTTATCACCACGTCGTGGCCCTTCGCCAGCTTGCGGATCCGGTCCTTGATCTCGCCGGTGATGTGCGGCACGACCTGAATGGTCCGGCCAAGATAGGCGCCCTTCCGCTCCCGGTCGATCACCGCGGAGTAGACCTGGCCGGCAGTGACGTTGTTGTCCTGCGAAAGGCTGAGGTCGATGAAACGCTCGTAGTGCCCCAGGTCGAGGTCTGTCTCGGCGCCGTCATCGGTAACGAATACCTCTCCGTGCTGGAACGGGCTCATCGTGCCGGGGTCCACGTTGATGTAGGGGTCGAACTTGAGCGGCACGACATTCAGCCCTCGCGATTTCAGAAGCAGCCCGATTGACGATGTAGCAATGCCCTTACCGAGAGACGAAACGACGCCGCCGGTTACGAAGATGTACTTAGCCACGAAGGTCAAACCTGAAGGATGAACGCTGAGGGATGAACAGCGGATCGGACAACCGAGGCCGTTCCGCCTTCATCCTTCCGCCTTCATCCTTGCCTTTGCTTATGCTTCGGCTCACGCTTGCAGATGATGTGTACTACGCCCTTGCGCTTCACGACGACGCAGTGGGCACAACGTTTCTTTACAGATGCACGGACTTTCACTATCGCTCCTTTTCAGTTCACCGCGGCCGCCGGAGAAAGGCCCTACTTGAACCGATAGATGATGCGGCCACGGGTCAGGTCGTACGGCGAGAACTCCACGGTCACCCGGTCACCGGGCAGAATCCTGATCCAGTGCAACCGCATACGGCCCGAGATGTGGGCGATAACCTGGTGTTTGTTGTCGAGCTCGACCTTGAAAGTCGCGCTGGGCAACGACTCCAGTATCGTCCCCTCAAGCTGTATCAGGTCTTTCTTACTCATTCAGCTCCATTATCCAGCTGCTGCCGGCTTCTGGTTGCTTATCGGACATCTGACAATCATGAACGGCCAATTCCTCGAGTCAATATCTCCGGCTCGCCCTCGGTGACGAGCAGCGTGTGCTCGTAGTGAGCCGAAGGCTTGCGGTCCTTCGCCACAACGGTCCAGCCGTTGCTCAGGGTCTCCACCTCAAACCCGCCCATGTTCACCATCGGCTCAATCGCCAGCGTCATGCCGGCGGCGAGCTTCATCCGGTGCCGCGGGTCGTCGAAGTTCGGCACCGAAGGGTCCTCGTGCAGGTTCGTTCCCACACCGTGCCCGCACAGGTCACGCACCACGGAATAGCCCTGGTCCTCGACGTACGTTTGCACCGCGTGGCCGATATCTGAAACCCGGTTCCCTGCCCTGGCCTGGGCCGCGCCGAGCCAGAACGAATGCTCAGTGGCGGCGACCAGCGCGGCCACCTCCGGCTTGACGTTCCCGACCGCAAACGTTCGTGCACCGTCGGCGATTAACCCGTCCTTGGTCACCCCCACGTCCACCTTCACGATGTCGCCGTCAACCAGCCTTCGATGGTTTGGTATCCCATGCACGACCTCCTCGTTCACCCCGATGCACACCGCTGCCGGGAAACCACGATACCCCAGAAAGGTCGGGTATCCGCCCTGCGCGCGGATGTACTCGTCACAGACCTTCTCGAGATCCCGCAGGGTCTTGCCCGGGCTGACCACCTTGCCGACAGCCTCCAGCGCGCCCGCGACAACGCACCCCGCTGCCCGAATCCCCTCGACCTCGCGAGCCGACTTCAGGTGGACTGGCAGGATAACTCCGCTGGAGCAGCGAACCGGAGAGACGCAGGGCTAGGCAATTAGCTTCAATATCTCCTGGTAGACCAGATCGCGGCCCAACTCACCTGCTACTCGCTTGAGCTTGCCCTGTCTCGAGTAGTGGCTCAGGACCGGCTCGGTCTGCTGGTGATAGGTATCCAGCCGGTCGCGAATTACCGATTCGGTATCATCCTTGCGCTGGTAGAGCTCCCCACCACAATCGTCGCAGACGCCGGCCACCTTCGGCGGCTTGAACGTAAGATTGTATATCTTCGAGCAGTTGCGGCACTGGCGCCGCGAGGTCAGCCGCTTCACCACCTCGTCGTCGGCAAGATCGACCAACACGGCGATGTCGACCTTGCGGCCCTGCTTGCCGAGTACGTTGTCCAGGCCCTCGGCCTGCGGGACCGTGCGCGGGAACCCGTCGAACAGAATCGGCTTGCCGATGTTCTCGGCCAGGAACGCGTTCACCACGTCGAGCACCACGTCGTCCGGAACAAGCTTGCCCGAGGTGACAAATCCCTCGACCCTGGCGCCTACCGGGGTCTTGCGACGGATGAGGTCGCGGAAGACTTCACCGGTCGAGTAATGCACGAAACCGTTCTTCTCCCGCAGGAGCTCAGCCTGCGTGCCTTTGCCGCTGCCCGGCGGACCGATCAGGACGAGGTTAAGTGAATTCATACTGCGGCGAAGTTTAGCAGCTAATGAATGAGTGTCAAGCTGCGGTCGCGGCGGTCGCGCAGATAAGCGCTGCGGCCAGCTTGACCCAGCCAGCTTAGCAGGTATCCTTAGCACCGATGTACCAGTCCGTACCGAACAGGAGTGAATGCGAATGACCGACAGACGCTTGAGGCTTGTCCTGTTTCTGGCCGTTGTGACCATCGTCCTCGGCTACTACGCATATGCGTCGGCGCCGACCAACTCATTCTGGGATTGCAGCGAATTCATCGCTACCGGATACACTCTCGGTATCCCGCACCCGCCATCGACCCCGCTGTTCGTGCAATTGGCCAGGCTCGTGTCGTTTCTGCCCTTCCGGCACGAGATTGCGGGCCGTATCACCCTGATTTCCAGCATGTTCGGCTCGGTCTGCTGCGGGCTCATCTACCTGCTGGTCGTCTACCTGATCGGACTGCAATCATCGACTCCGCGAAAGGAAACGCCGGGAGCACGAGCAGGGATGAACCACGGAAGGGATGAAACAGGAAAGACGGATGACGGAAAACCGGCTTCATCCTTCATCCCTACACTTTCATCCCTTTCCGAGAGTCCGCCGGGCGGGAACCGGATAGACTGGATTCCACACCTCTCCGGGGTCGTCGCCGCGTTGCTCTGCGCCTTCGCGTACTCCTTCATGTTCAACACGGTCGAGGCGATCATCTTCACGCCGGCGGCAACCATTGCCGTTGCGGTCACTTTCCTCGCGGTGCTGTGGTACATCAAGGAAGGCAGACATCAGGGCGATAACCGAATGGTGATCGCGTGCATCTACATCCTGGTCCTTGCCACCGGCGTTCACTTCACGCCGATGATCATCTTCTTTGCCCTGATACCGTTCTTCCTGATTGTCGACCGCCGCTCCGTCATCGACCTGCGCCTGGTCGAGCTGTTCGGGTTCTACATCATCATCCTCACCGTCGGTGTGGTCGCCGGAATCGGGGCCAAGATCATGTGGGGCTTGGCGCTGGCCGTGGTCTTCTACTTCGGGATGAAGATGCTCGAGGGCGCGGAGAAAGACCGACAGGTCTGGATGGCGATGCTGATCTTCGTCGGCATGTTCATGCTCGCCTACTTTGCCGGGGCCACGACCGAAGGCTCAAACGAGGGCGCGCGGAACCTCGTGATGGACAACGTCGTGCTGTTCCTGGCCTCACCGATTGCCGGTCTGATCGACCGAATGTTCGCCAACCTGCCGCTTTTCCTGCTGCTTGTGGCCGGCTATGGATTCTATATCTACTACCTGCACACCCGGAAGAAACTGGACACGCGCTACGCGCTCATCGGCGTGGGGCTCTTCCTCGTGGCGGGTACGGTGCAGCTTTTCCTGCTCATCCGTTCCGGCCTCGCCCCCCACATCAACGAGGTAAACCCTCACCACTGGCAGGCATTCGCCTCATCCTTGCGGCGTGAGCAATACAACGCCATGCGCCTGTTCCCTCGCCAGACGCAGTATCTGAGCGAGAACGACTACCTGAACTACCGGAACGCACCGCCCAACTACGGCCTGCTTGCCGGCTACTTCGAACAGCTCAAGTACTACCTGCGCTACTTCCTCTGGCAATGGGCCGGACGCTTCAACCTCGATTTCTTCGTTACTTCCACGACCATGTTCCTCCAGCCCCTGAAGCTGTTCCCTGCCCTGGTCGGACTGATTCCTCCGCTGCTCGGCATCTGGGGCATCCGCGAACAGTGGCGCCGTGACCACAAGACTGCCGCCCTGTTTGGCGCCGCATTCCTGATTGCCTCGCTGGGGCTCCTGACCTACCTCAACAACAAGTTCTCGCCGTCCGACCCGCGGGCCGCGCTGGTACGCCAGAACTTCCACGAGAACATGTACGTTGAGGTGCGCGAACGTGACTACTTCTACGCCTTCTCGTTCATCTTCTACACGATCCTGGTCGGGATCGGCCTCAACGCCTTCTTCCGCTGGCTGCAACGAGAGGCCCGCGGCTGGTTCCGGACCGGGCCCGGCTCGCCGGCCGTGCGGCTCACCACCTACGGGGCGGGACTGCTGTCCCTCGCCCTCCCGTTCTTTGTCCTGAGCTTCAACATGCCGGTCGTGTCCCGTCACGGCAACTGGATTCCGGCCGAGTACGGCTACAACGTCCTTGCCTCGTGCGAAAACGGCAGTGTCATCTTCACCAACGGCGACAACGACACCTTCCCGCTCTGGATGATACAGGAAGTCCCCTCGACCGTCAGCGACAGCGCCGCCCAGGCCGAGCGCAAGATGCCGGGCTACCCCAGGGACAAGATACCCAAGACCAGGGAGCCGATAACGTACGGATTCCACACCCAGGTCGCGAAAGGCTGGGGCGTGGCCGTGGCGAACCTCTCCCTCCTCAATACGGACTGGTACTGCCGCCAGCTCAAGGCCTGGGGCGCACCGGTCACGCTCACGGACGCTCAGATCGAGGATCTGACCAAGGGCGGGCTGATGAGCAGAGACGGTACGCGCCGTCTCAACCTGGGCGACGTCATGATCCGTGACATGCTCGCGACCAACACGGGCATAAAACTGAGGTGGCCCGACGACTACGCTCTGTCGACCGACCAGTTCCGTGCCCTCGTCTTCAAGAACTACCGGCCCCGGATTCCCATCTACTTCGCCACGACCGTGGACCCCAACTCCGAGCAGGACGTGCGCGGGCACCTTCTCCAGAAGGGCCTCGCGAACCTCGTGGTCGCCGATGATATTCCCCAGGACCAGGAACTTGACGGGCCGGCGACGATGGACATCATATTCCACCGCATGAGAATGAACAGCACGCTCGACCCGCATGTGGTGAAAGACGAAAACACCGTCGGCCTGATGGCCGACTACGCCCGGGCTTTTCTCAGCGCCGCCCAGTACGCTGCCAACGTCGGCGACGCCCAGGCATGCAAGAAGGTGAGCGACTACGCGGTTCGGCTCGGGCTCGACCGCGAACATCAGGCCCAGGTTTACTACCTGACGAGCAAGGACCTTGCCGACGTCGGTGTGGTTGACCAGGCCCAGGCCTATCTCGACTCTGCCAGCAAAATGCTCAAGATGGATCGCTCCACCCAGGCCGCCTTTGCCTGGACCCAGGCCGAAATCTACCGCGCTGCTGGCAAATACGCGGCGGCCGAGAGCATCTACCTCCCGCTCGTGAAGATCGCGCCGGACCTGTACTGGGACTTATCAGAACTGTATCGAATCGGATTCAAGGACAACGTCCGGGCTGAAGCCGCCCTCGATTCGTGGTACAGCAAGACCACTCCTGATTGGCCGAGCACTTCACGGTACATCCAGGCCCTGCTCGGCAACTTCGCCGACCGGCCTCGCGCCCGCCAGGTGCTCGACGCCTGGCTCAAGAAGAACCCGAAGGACACAAGTCAGGCCTCGGCCTTGCGCAAGACAATCTAGCTCGGTAGATCCCCTCGGTCTCAAGCTTGCGGGCTGTCCTGCGACAGCCCGCTTGACTTAACTCGCCCGTGCCTGTGGTTGAGGCTTGAGACTGGTCTATGACAGCCCGGTCAGCTTCCCGTCGTCGGCTATGTCTATCTTGAGCGCGTTGGGCTTCTTGGCCAGCCCCGGCAGCAACTCGATTTCACCCGCCACCGGCACGAGATAGCCGGCTCCGGCGCGGATGTGAATCGCCGAGATGGTTATCTTGAATCCCCCGCACGCACCCACGCATTCCGCGTCATCGGAAAACGAAAGCTGCGTCTTGGCGATACAGACCGGTAGCTTGTCGAACCCAAGCGCATAGACGCGCTTCAGGTCTCGCTCAGCCCGTGGAGTGTAGACCACGCGGTCCGCGCCGTATATCTTCTGCGCCACTGACTCGATCTTGTCCTCGACCCTCGCGGCGCAATCATAGACCGGCTTGTTCTGCCCCGGCCTCTCCTCTATCTGAGTCATTACCGCCCGCGCCAAGTCCTCGCAGCCCTTGCCGCCGTCAGTGAACCCGGTGCTAAGCGTACACGCTACCCCATGCTCGCGGCAGTACCGCTTCACCAGCTCGATGTCATCGTCGGAGTCGGCCTCGAACCGGTTAAGGGCGACCACCGGCTCAAGCCCCAGCGTCCGGCAGTTCTCGATGTGCCGACGCAGGTTCTCGAATCCCCGCCACAGTTCGGTCATCGTGCCTTTCTTCGCGTCCTTGGCCCCGCCCTGGTGCTTCAGCGCCCGGACCGTAGCCACGAGCACGCAGGCCGCGATATTCCAGCCCGCGAGCGGCGCTACGATGTCGACGAACTTCTCCGCACCGAGGTCGGACCCGAACCCGGCCTCGACCACGGTGTATTCTGAAAGACGCAGGGCCGCGTTTATCGAGATGATGCTTGCGGTGCCGTGTGCGATGTTGGCGAACGGCCCGGCGTGGATCAGCGCCGGCGTGTTCTCGGTCGTCTGCACCAGGTTCGGCTTGATTGCGTCTTTCAGCAGCACTGCCATCGCGCCGGTCGCGCCCAAATCGTTCGCGGTAATCGGCTTGTCGTCATAGCTTTGCGCGACGAGAATGCGACTTAGGCGCTGCTTCAGGTCGGCCCGATTCAACGCCAGGGCGAGAATCGCCATAATCTCCGAGGCTGCGGTTATGACGCAACTGTCCTCGCGCGCCGGTCCGTCGGCTCGACCTCCAAGCCCGACTACCATCATCCGCAGCACACGGTCGTTCATGTCTATTGTGCGCGGGAACGCTATTTCCCGGCCGTCAATCCTGAGCGGATTGTCGAAATGGATTGAATTGTCGAGCATCGCCGACAGCAGGTTGTGGGCGGACGTTACAGCGTGGAAATCACCGGTGAAGTGAAGGTTGATGTCCTCCATCGGCAGCACCTGCGAATACCCGCCGCCCGCGGCGCCGCCCTTGATACCGAACACCGGCCCGAGCGACGGCTGGCGCAGCACGGCGATGGACTTCTTGCCAAGCCGGTTGAAAGCCATCGAAAGCCCAACGGACACGGTGGTCTTCCCCTCGCCGTACTTGGTCGGCGTCACCGCCGTAACAAGGACCAGCTTGCCGACCGGCTTGTCCTTCAACTGGTCCAGCAGCTTGACCGAGAGCTTCGCCTTGTAGTTCCCGTTCGGCAGAATCAGATTCGGGTCGGTGATCCCGAGCCCGGCTGCAATCTCAATAATCGGCCTCAACTTCGCCTGCTGCGCAATCTCGATATCACTAAGCACATTTCCTCCACATTCTGGGCAGAGTGGAACTGCAAACTGCCACCTGCAACCTGCAAACAGTGATACTCACTAGATACCAGAAACTGCGCCCACGTCAAGCACGGTCACGAAGTCACCAAGGGTTCGGACTCCGGGTAATCGACAATCTGCAATCGACAATCGAAAATCCCCTCAAGGCTCCCTTGAAAGCTCGCTGGAAAGCTCGCCTCAGAGTTCGCCGGAAAGTACATTGGAATGCATACTCGAAAGCTCACTTCATAGCATCTTCCATTGCTCAACTCAAAGCTCGTCACATCGCATCGCGCATCGCTCATCTCAAAGCTCCGCGCATTGCTTCTCACATCGCTCGCTGCAAAGCTCAGTCGAAAGCTCGCGGCAAAGCACCTCCGAAAGCTCAGTTCAAAGCTCATCTCAAGGCTTGTTTCATGGCTTCTTCGAACGCTCCTCAAAGGGCATGCCCCCAGGCGACCCCTATATGCGGTTTTCCGGGCTTGCACCGGGCCTCAACCGGCGGATAATACAGAAGTTATGTGCCAATCGCGCCTCACGCTATTTGCTCAGTTCTTTTCGGCCTTCTCCGTTCGTCATTGGGACCTATGCGCCCTTTGCTCCTGACGGCGCAGACGGACGCCGTGCTGGCCTTCATCCGCCGAACCGAGTTTCCGCTTTCCGTGTATCGCCGGAGCGCGGCACGAGTCTGGCCGATGGTCAGGGAACAGATCAACCGTCGCATCAGCCAATTCGGCGTGCCCGTGCACGAAATCAACATCTACCGACGGTACACTACCGAGATGCTGAGGACATTCCGCACCAAGACCGGTGAGCCCCTGGCCGCGGCGATCGAGCTATGCATACGCAAGTGGACCAACCTGGGCCTCGCGCCGGAACTCCTCCAGCAACTCCTCTGCGACTGCCACCAGAAGTTTCACGCCGTCGGCCACCAACTGCCGAAGCGCAAGCCGATTGCTCCCGAACCGAGGCTAAGACGCAGACGCAGAACCACCTACGCGCAGGCACTCGGCAAGGGCCGCGTCTCGCGCAGCCCTGCGGCCACGACTGAAGAACAGTCGGCCCGCCATGTAAATGGTATAGCCCGGAACCGGGAGATCAGCCGGAAGCTGGCAGAACTGCTGGTCGCTCGCAAAGTGCCCGGCAAGGAGTTCATCCGCTACAATGCCTTCGCCCAGAAGCTCGGCCGGCTCTCCCGTAAATACGCGGACAAGTCCCTGCAGATGGCCATCGCTGACCTCGTTGACTTGTACGAAGCCAAATCCCTCGACGGCGACACACTCCGCGCCATCGCCGCGGCCCTCTTCGGCATCAATGTCACCTCCTGACCGCCGTTCGTTTCGGTCACTGCAAACTGCCAACTGCAAACTGATCACTCGCTACTGCGTGCGCTTGACTTCCGCCCGCCACTGAACTAGTATCCGTCGATGCAACCAGATGCCCACCCGGCCTTGCCCGAATCGGCGTAGGCAAGATGTCCCCGCGATCCCCAAAGGACTGACCCGTGGGAGTACTGCTTCTTACAATGTTACTGACGACTTACAGCTACGAGTTGGGCACAGTACTGGGTCGACCGGACACCATCAAGCTGCTTGTCTCACCGCAGAAGGTCGTGGAACGCGGCGATACCATCGTTGTGCTCGACGAAGAACGGCCCGCCCATTTGACCGTCAAGCACTACACCCTCGACGGATTCTTCATCAGGGAGCGTCCATACGCCCCCGCCACTGACAGCGGCTTGTTCGCTGGCCTCTGCAGGGCACCGGACTCCGTGGAGGCTCGACGCCTCGCGGGACTCGTTGACGACGAGTTGTACCCGGAGTGGAAGCGAACTGCAGCCGGTCCGGATGGTGCAACGTGGTTGGTCTACTCCTGGATCATGGGCGACGGCGGTGGACTCACCCTGGCCAAGCTGAGCGGAGACGGCGGTAGCGTGGCGGCCTCCGGCTACGGCCCGAGTGAGTTGGATTTCAGAATCGGCTCCATGCGCGACCGCTTGGTGCACGACAGCCGCGACTGGCCGGTCTTCCTCAGCATCGGGCAGAGGTACGTCTACCTGATTGCATCAGATTTCCTTTGGCAGTACGACCAACAGGCCCGTTTCATCCGCAAGGTCGGCATCGATGCCGAAGGCTGCTTCAAGGAACCGGTGGGTATCGCTTTGGGGCCGGATGGAGAGTACGTCACGGATTTCAGACTGGGTCGTGTCTGGCAGCATTCAGCCAAGTACAGGTCGTCTTGGCGTAGACTGCCCGAAGAACACTCCAGTCCCCTGCCTGAACCGGAGAGCCCGACCTACCTCTGCACAGGAGGCGAAGGAAGGGTCTGGGTCACCAATGTCCTCGCTCCAGGACTGCGTCTCCTCGGCTTCCGTAGCTTCCGAGAATTCGCGTTCGGGCGGCAATGGGGAGTCGACCCGGAAGGGCACGACTTCCGCGTTGCCCTGAAGGACAGCCTGCTGGTCTGTCTCGCCTACACCGGTGGTCTGCATCGAGTGTTCATCTACGACACGCTTGGGCGCTTCGTCCGGACGCTAGGCTTTGAATCCAACGAAGAACACAAGGCCGACGCTCTGGTCGGTTTGGATAATACCGGCACCATCTACGGCGAGATGTCGTTTCCGCACCGGATGTTTCGACTCTCGCTCGACGGTGAAGACACGACGTGGCTGCAACTCCCAGACTCGACGCGGGGCCACCAACTCAGTTGGCTCCAGACCTGGCGCGTCGCCGACACGCTCTACGTGCTGGGCCAACGGTTCGTCGGACGCGACAGTCCGCCTGCCCACTGCGTCTTCGTGTTCGTGGCGGACCGGTTCAGCCATATGATAGACGAATCCGAATTCGAGGACGGACTGCGCGGATACTTCACAGACATGGCGATGGACGCGGATGGCGATTTCTGGTTCGTGGACATCTGGGATCGGACCGTCAGAGAGTACCGCCAGAAGCACAACTAGCCCAGCGATTGTCCGCTTGGGTCCCCGCGAGAATCGGGGATTGGCGCTGAGTCTAGCCGTTTCGGACCCGGCATGGAAATTCCCGGCGACATAACAGGAGACTCGGGACGCAGGTCGCTTTCCTTGCCAACAGCGTGAATCGGAGGCCATCAGCCGTCTTAGTGTGCTTGTACCTCTGTGGTGAACTCTGAGCGCGCTTCTGCGCACGCTGCTTGACCAAGCGTAGAATCAAAGTATCATCACCCCAACCAAAGGAGACCCAATGCCTTGCAAGAAGTGTGGCGTGAAGAAGACCGCCAAGAAGACCGCGACTAAGAAGACCAAGAAGTAGCTTCAACGTCAGTCTACCGAGTGGGGGCGCAAGCCCCCTTTTGACTCTGAGAATCAGGATGAGATCTAACCACAAAGTCACGAAGACACCAACGCCAGAACCAGCCGATGTCAGAAGTCAGATGATAGATGCTAGAAGTCAGAAGTGGCAGGCACCCGGACTTCTGCATTCTGCGCTCTGCATTCTGACTTCTGAATTCGTCCGGACCTTTGTGTCTTCGTGTCTTGGTGGTAAAACTCCCCTGTCCGAGTCCGTCTGATGCACGAACTCCTCGCACGTTTCTCCAAATCCGAAGTCCTGCCGATGCTCGCTCAGCGCCTGGCAGCGGGCGCGCACACCGGCATCTCGGGCGTAGTCGGCGCCGCACGTTCGATGCTGGCTGCCGACGTTGCGCAACGGCTCGGCAGAACCGTGGTCCTGGTTCCAGACGACGCACACAATGCGCGCGCTCTGCACCTTGACCTGGAGACCATCGCTCCGGACCTCGACCCGCTTCTCTTCGAACCTGACTCGCCACGCCTGCCCGCCCAGCTCTCAGCACTCGGCTCCGGTCCCGGGGTAATCGTCGCTTCGGCGGAGAGTCTCAATCGTCCGGCCCCGGTTTTCGACAAGGACGCAACTGCATCGTTCGCCCTGGCGCTGAACCAGCAACTGGCTTTGACTGCGCTGGTTGACTGGCTGGAGGAGAACGGGTATGAGCGCACCGACCTCGTGACCGAGCCGGGCGAGTATGCAACGCGCGGCGGCATCGCCGACATCTTTCCAGAAGGAGCCGAAACGCCAACCCGAGTCGAGTTCCTCGGAGATAGCATCGCGTCCATGCGTCGCTTCGACCCGCTGCTCCAACGTTCGGTCTCGCACATTGAAATGGCGTCGGTCCCGACGCGGAAACAGCCGGGACAGTCCGACCAACCAGCGTCAACGTTGCTGCCCCGCGACCTCATTATCATCACCGAAGGCACCGAGTTCGAGGCTCACGCCGTGCTGTTGCTTTCGACCGAACCGGACGCCGAGTTCGTTCTCGGCTGCACTCCCGCGCACAGCTACCTCGGCAACATCGAGTTGCTCCGGACAGAACTAGGAGTAGGAGGTCCACAGATTACACCGATTCAGGAAGATTCTCCTCGGAACGCCCGGAACCCAAGCCAGAATCTGTGGAAATCTGTGGAATCGGTGGATCCTACTTCGGGAGCCGTGTCTGCGGAATCTGCGGATAGAGATTCAGAAATGACCTGGTTCGTTGCCGCCAGCACTGAGAGCCAGCGCGCGCGCCTCTCCTCTATCATCGGTGAAGGGCCTCACTACTTCACCGGCTCCCTGAGCGCCGGGTTCATCTGCCAGCCGCTCGGATTCGGATTGCTGACCGAGCGGGAGATATACGGTACTCCCGTGTTCCATCCGCCTCGCCGACGGTTCAAGGGTCTGCCGATTGACAACATTGTATCCTTGCGGCCGGGCGACTATGTCGTGCACATCGACTACGGCATCGGGACGTTCGAGGGGACGCGGCGGATGACGCACGCGGACGTGGAGAAGGACTACATCGTTGTCCAGTACGCCGGCAACGACAAGGTCTATGTGCCGGTGGAGAACATCGGCCTGCTCGACCGGTACGTCGGCTCCGAGGATGGCGCGCCGGCGCTTGACCGGCTGGGCGGCAGGTCGTGGCTGAATGCCAAGGCCAAGGCCGCTCGCGCCAGTGCCGAGTATGCGGAGGAACTGCTGGAAATTTACGCCCGCCGGGCGACGGCCCGCGGCATCCAGTTCGGACAGGACAACAAGTGGCAGACTGAGCTGGAGGCCTCTTTCCCCTACGAGGAAACTCCGGACCAGCTCAAGGTCTTGGACGAGGTGAAGCGCGACATGGAAGCGCCGCGCCCGATGGACCGGCTCATCTGCGGCGACGTCGGCTACGGCAAGACCGAAATAGCGCTGAGGGCCGCGTTCAAGGCGGCATCAAACCTGAAGCAGGTCGCGGTGCTCGCGCCGACCACGATTCTCTGTTACCAGCACTACGCGACCTTCCGCAAGCGCCTGGCCCGGTTCCCGTTCCGTGTAGAGATGCTTTCGCGGCTGGTCGCACCGGCGACCCAACGCGAAATCCTCACCGGGCTGAAGTCGGGCGTGGTCGACATCGTCGTCGGCACACACCAACTGCTCAACCCCGCCGTCGCGTATCACGATTTGGGCCTGCTGATAATCGACGAGGAACAGAAGTTCGGCGTGAAGCAGAAGGAACGGATCCGCGCTGCCCGAGCCGAGGTCGACGTCCTGACCCTGACCGCGACGCCGATTCCGCGGACGCTCTACATGTCGCTCTCCGGACTTCGGGACATCTCGCAGATGCACACCGCGCCGCCCGGCCGCCGCGAGATCACAACCGAAGTCGCGCCCTGGCACGACCGGCTCATTTGTGACTACGTAACCCGAGAAGTCGCGCGCGGCGGACAGGTTTTCTTCGTCCACAACGAGATCGAGACCATCACGGACGTCGCCGAGCGGATCCAGCGGATACTGCCGGGCGTGCGGTTTTCCATCGCTCACGGCCAGATGTCGGGCAGGCAGATGGCCGACATATACCTTGGGTTCGCGTCCGGCGAGTACCAGATGCTGCTCTCGACCGCGATCATTGAATCCGGTCTCGACCTGCCCAACGTCAACACCATCATCGTCAACCGCGCAGACAAGTTCGGCCTCTCCGACCTGCACCAGTTGCGGGGACGGGTTGGCCGTTCCGAGGCGCAGGCCTATGCCCTGTTCCTGACCCCGGCCCGCCGGGAAATCACCGAGGACGCACGCAAGCGCCTCTCGGCCCTGCTCGCCTACTCCAGGCTCGGGTCCGGCTTCAAGCTGGCGCTCCGCGACATGGAAATCAGGGGCGTGGGCAACCTGCTCGGTACCGAGCAGCACGGCCAAGTCGCGCGGGTCGGGTTCAACCTGTACACCCAGATGCTCAAGGAAGCGGTGGCGAGAATCAAAGGCGAGCCGGTCGTAGTCGAACCCGAACTTAGCCTCGACGTGTCGGCCTACATTCCCAGGGAATACGTATCGGACAGCTTCGAGCGGGTCGCGCTCTACAAGCGGCTGCTTGCGGTCGAGAGCGAACCGGAGCTCGAAGAGCTGCGCGCGGAACTGGTCGACCGGTTCGGCCGCTACCCGGCGCCGGTCGAAACCCTGTTCCTCATAGCGCTCGTGCGGGTCCGCAGCCGACGACTGGGACTGCTCAAGGTAAGTCTGAAGAACCACATCGCGACGATTGTCCGTGCTGACAAGACGGTCACGGCCAAAGGCGGAATCGACGAGCTACTGGACTGGCTCAAGGGAAAGTCCGAACTGCGAACGCCGAACGCCGAAGTCGGACGTTAGCAGCTAGATCGGCGCACGTAGGCCGGTAATCTCAATCCGTCGGCCGGAACCCTCGACGTCCATCCGCACCCGTATCGCCCTGTCCGGCAGGATCTTCTCCGCCCGCTCAGCCCACTCGATCAGACAGACGCCTTCACCTTCAAGGTAAGAATCAAGCCCGATCGACTCAAAGTCGCTGTTCTCGCTCAGCCGGTAGAGATCAACGTGGTAGACCGGCACCCCCTCCCTTTGTTCCCTCCCCCTCAAAGGGGGAGGGAGGGGTGAGGGTGACCGCTTCGATTCATCGTCCGAACCTTGGTGCACTTGGCAGCTCCCTTCCGGGTCAGCCGCTCTTTGTGTCTTTGTGTCTTGGTGGTGAATCCCGGCCCTCCCTTGATACTCCGTAACGATGACAAAGGACGGGCTCTTCACGACGTCTCCAACGCCCAAGCCGGCAGCAACACCCTTTATCATTGTGGTCTTGCCTGCACCCAAGTCTCCGTAGAAGGCGACCACATCACCAGGCCGCAGGATGGAAGAAAGAGCGCGGCCCAGGGCGACGGTTTCCTCTGAACTCTTGGTATGATACACCACTTGTCGCCCTAAGTGCGAACGCCGAACGCCGAACGCCAAACTGACACCGACTACAGCCCGCGCTTTGCCGTCTTCCTTGACGCAACGAAGATGGCTACAAGTTGCCTGGCCTCATCAAGGAGCCGTTCAAGCTCCGACCTCGGTCCGCACGACAGATCTGCAAGCAACTGCATCCAGTAGACAGATTCGTCCGCCTCCTCTTCCACGATGGCGAGCTTGGCGATGAAATCCGCCCGAGACCGCGCGCGCTGTGCGGAACGATAGTTGGCTCCCACTGACGTGGCTGAACGCAGCAATTGCTTCGCGATGACCTGAAACTCAACCCGCCTGGGTAGACCCGAGCAGAAGCGAATAACGTCCAGCGCGAACCGTCGGGTCCGCAGCTCAAGATCCGTTTTCACTGCGCTGCTTGAGCCTCCCGGTACGGTTCTCGCCTTTCTCTGATCCTGTTGGTAGTTCGGCGCTCGGCGTTCGGAGTTTGGCGTTTACATGAGCTCGACGCTAATGGCCGTGGCCTCGCCGCCGCCCAAGCATGCCGCGCAAAGGCCGGTCTTCAAGCCCCGGTCCTTCAAGGCGTGGATGATGGACACGATGATTCGCGCACCGGAGCAGCCGATCGGGTGCCCGAGCGCTATCGCGCCACCGTTCACATTCACCTTGTCCCAGTTCCACCCCAGACCTTTGCCATCGGCGAGCACCTGCGATGCGAATGCCTCGTTGATCTCAATCAGGTCAAAGTGGTCAATCTTCACCCCCTGGACCTGCAGTAGGTTGTTGATCGCCTTGATTGGAGCAAAGAAGAGCCGCTTCGGCTCCCCGCCGCCCGTGGCGTATGCCACGACGCGGGCCAGCGGGGTCAGACCCTTCTGCTTTGCGTACGCGCCATCTGCCAGGACCAGCGCAGCCCCGGCATCATTGATTGAAGAGGCATTGCCCGCCGTCACCGTCCCGTCCTTGGTGAACACCGGCCTCAGGGTGGATAGCTTCTCGAACGTCGTGTCGGCACGCGGACCTTCGTCGGTATCGAACACGATTGGGTCGCCCTTGCGCTGCGGAATCACGACCGGCGTAATCTCGGCCTTGAACTTCCCGGCCTTGATCGCCGCGATGGCCTTGGCGTGGCTGCCCGCAGCCCACTTGTCCTGCTCCTGGCGGGTCACGCCGGCCTCGGTTGCGGTGAAATCACCGAGCTCACCCATGTGGACGTCGCCGAAGAAATCCCAGAGTCCGTCGTAGATCATCCCGTCCTGCATCTTGACGTCGCCCATCTTGTTACCGACGCGCAGCTGCTTCAAGTAGTACGGCACGTTGGACATGGATTCCTGGCCGCCGGTCACGACCACCTTGGCGTCTCCGGCCTTGATCATCTGGCAGCCCAGCGCCGTGGCAATCATGCCCGAACCGCAGACCTTGTTCACGGTAAGGGCCGGAATCTCGACCGAAAGCCCCGACTTCACTGCGGCCTGGCGGGCCGGGGCCTGGCCGATGCCGGCCGGGCAGACGTTGCCCATTATCACGCCCTCAACGTCAGCCGGGTTGACCCTCGACCGCTCGACCGCCGCCTTGATTGCGACCGCTCCCAACTCCGGAGCGCGCAGGCATGAGAGCGAGCCGTGGAACCGACCCACCGCCGTCCGCGCGGCGCCGACAATCACAGTATCCTTTGCCTTCCCAATAGTCATATGTTACTCCTTTCAAGAAAGTTTGAGTTACGAGTGTCGAATGTCGATTTCACCTGCCCTCGCGGGCGGTCTTCTTTGACGCCACGACAATCGACACGAGTTCACCTGCTTCAGACATCAACCGGACAATGTCCTCGCCTGCCGGAACATTCAGTTCCTTCAATAGCTCAAGCCAGTAGAGACTCTCGTCAGCTTCCTCCTCCACCAACGCCAGTTTGGCTACGAAATCAGCTCTGGACCGAGCCCGACACGCGGCTCGGTAGTTGGCACCCACCGACGTAGCCGACCGCATCAACTGCCTGGCGACGACGACACACTCAGGACGTCGCGGAAGCGCCGTACAGAACCGAAGTGCATCCAGTGCGAACCGCTTCGTCCGGGCTTTCAGATCCTGGCGCGTCCTCCTGCCGGAGCAGCTTCCCGCATGGTCCGCCACGTTCATATCAAACACCAGTGCCCGTCACGTCGGCTCGTCACTCGTCGCTCGTCACTCGTCACTTCCAGTTGGGCTTGCGTTTCTCAAGGAATGCCTTGGTGCCTTCGAAGGGTTCCCCGGTTGAGAAGCACATGCCAAACGTTTCTACCTCAAACGAATTCCCCGTGGCGAGGTCAACATCCAGGCCGCGGTTGATGCAAGTCTTCGCATACTTCACGGCTGTCGGACCTTTGCTCGCGATCTTCTTCGCCATCTCGGTGACCGTCGCGATCAGCTTGTCACCGGGCACGACCTTGTTCGCAAGGCCGATGCGCAGGGCCTCGGCCGCGTCAATCGCGTCCGCCGTAAGTATCAGCTCTTTCGCGATCCCCGGCCCGACCAGGCGGGCGAGGCGCTGCGTACCACCGAAGCCCGGAATCAGCCCGAGGTTCACTTCCGGCTGGCCGATCTTCACGCTGTCGGCCAGAACCCGGATGTCACAGGCGAGCGCGATTTCGCACCCGCCGCCGAGCGCGTAGCCGTTGACCGCGGCAATGACCGGCTTCTCCATGCTCGCGATCTTGCCGAGCGCACGGTGCCCGTTCTGCGCAAACTCCCGTGCCTGCATCGGAGTGAACTTCGACATCTCGGCGATGTCGGCCCCGGCCACGAACATCTTGCCTTCGGCGTAGACAACTACGACCATCACGTCGTCTTCGCGGGCGAACCAGTCCATCGCGCGCTCGATCTCGAGCACGATCTCCGTATTGAGCGCGTTCATCGGCGGGCGGTTCATCTTCAGCCAGCCGATACCGTCTTCTTTTCTGACTACCAAGTGCTTGAATTCCACTGCGGGCCTCCTGTTCTGGCTCACCACAAGCGGGTGAGGAACATGAATATAGAACGCTCTTTGCCGATGGTCAAGCCGGCACGCGGCGGCCCCCGGCGTTTGACTGCAACCAGAAAGGCGTTATGCTAGTCCAACTAACCTGGGAGAAATATGATAGCGTTGATAATCGTCCTTGTCCTGATTGTCCTGCTGGTCATGATCGCCATCGGTATCTACAACTCGCTGGTGGTGAAGCGAAACCGAGTCAGGAACGGCTGGTCCCAGATTGACGTTCAACTCAAGCGCCGGATTGACCTGATCCCGAACCTCGTCGAAACGGTCAAAGGTTACGCCGCGCACGAGAAAGAGATCTTTGAGCGGATTGCCGAAGCCCGGTCGCTGGCTATCAACGCCAAAGGTCCGGCCGAATCGGCCAAGGCGAACAACATGCTCTCCGACACGCTGAAGACCTTGTTCGCCGTGGCCGAGAACTACCCGAACCTGAAGGCGAACGAGAACTTTCTCAGCCTCCAGGAAGAGCTCTCCAATACCGAAAACAAGATCGCTTTCGCCCGGCAGTTCTACAACGACACGGCGATGGACTACAACAACGCGACCCAGATGTTCCCTTCCAGCATCTTCGCCGGTATGTTCGGTTTCAAGCAGTCGGAGTTCTACAGCGTCCCCGAAGCCGAACGCGAGGCGCCGAAGGTCAAGTTCTAGAAGTCAACCAGTAGCACGCCCAACATGGCCGAACGTAGGAATCTGTATCAACTTATCAGCGCCAACAAGGCCAAGACCTACCTCTTCATCGTGGGTTTCTCACTTCTTCTCGAGCTGGTCGGCTACGGGCTGGGTTGGTACTTCAGATGGGGAACCGGCGCGTATGCGCTGTTCGGTCTCTTCATAGTCGGCTACAACCTCGTCCTGTACTACAACTCCGACAAGCTCGCCCTTGCCGTCAACGGCGCCAAGCCGGCGGATCCGTCTCAATACCACCAGCTACACAACGTGGTCGAGGAGGTCGCGATTGCCGCAGGGATACCGAAGCCGAGCGTCTACGTCATCGACACCGACGCACCCAACGCCTTTGCCACCGGCCGCAATCCGAACCACGCATCAGTCGCGGTGACTCGCGGTCTGCTCCAGATCATGAACCGTGAAGAACTGCAGGGCGTAATTGCCCATGAGATGTCCCACGTCCGCAACTACGACATCCTCATCATGACTATTGTCGCCATCATCGGCGGCCTTCTGGTGCTCTTCCGGGATGTCTTCCTGCGCTGGGGTCTGTTCGGCGGATTCGGCGGGGGCCGACGCCGCGAATCGAGAGGTGGCGGCGGGCAACTCGGGCTGATACTCGTAATCCTAGCGATAGCTTTTGCCATCATCTCCCCGCTCTTGATTGCCATCATACGCGCGGCCATATCCAGACAACGTGAGTATCTCGCCGATGCATCCGGCGCTCTCATACTGCGCGACCCGTACGGGCTCAGTTCGGCCCTGAGGAAGCTGGGGACCTATGAGGGCAGGCTGCGCACCGCCTCAGCCGCGACCGCCCACATGTTCATCGCCAACCCGTTCGGCAAGGACCGTGGGACATCGATGAACCTGTTCGCGTCCCACCCACCGCTGGAGGATCGTATCCGGCGGCTTGAACAACTGGAGATGCCGGACTTAACCACTGCCGGCTAGTCACCGGCGCATCCTCTCCCTGAACGTCGTCACGGCTTTGCGGGCTGCTTTCCCTTGGAGAAGTTCCCGTTTCTGAATCTGTTTCCGTTGCGTACGCAGGGCGGTATCTCACCCTTGAACCTGACCGAATCCGGTCCGAACACCTCGCGCAGCGAGCCGATCAGCTCGTTGCTCAATGCGACCCGCTGCTCCCGCAACTTCATCTCCCGGAATGAACCATCAGGTCGGATAAGATTCAGGTAGACCTGGGCGCCGCCCGGGTGCTCTTCAAGCCGCTCCCTGAGCTTTAGCAGCATCGCGTCGTCCATTTCCTTCTCGGGAACCGAAACCACGAGCGCGTTAAGGAACCGGTTGCAATCGCTGAACAGCATCACACGGTCGGCCCAGAACTGCGGGACACCCTGACCCCGGCCGGGTGAGTCTGCGGCCGCGGCCCTGACCTTTACCGTGCCCTGCACCGCGACCAGGTTGTCGGTCTTAAGCACTGCCCGGCATCCCTCCAGCACGTCCGAGAAGACCATCACTTCGATACCACCATCAAAGTCCTCGACCGTGACAATCGCATACTCCCGGTCACGTTTGTCCTTGCGCGTCCTGCGTCCGGTGATGACGCCGCCCAGCGATGCCTTTTCGCCGTCACGCATCGACTCGATCTGGGCTATGGTCGAAAGGCCCAGCGCCTCATATTCGGCCCGGTAGGGTTCAAGGGGATGGGACGAAAAATAGAACCCGAACGCGTCCTTCTCGTATGCCAACAGCTCGTGTGTATCAAACTTGACGGGGACCGGCTTCGGCTTGTCCTCTGCCTCACCGAACATGTCGAACTGCCGTTCGGCAAATCGAAGCCTCTCCGAGGCGGCCTTGTTCATCTCCCACTCCAGTGAACTGAGGGACACGGTCCGGTTCGGCTCAAAGCTGTCGAACGCGCCGGCCTTGATGAGCGACTCGACCGCCTTCCGGTTTACGGTTCCCTTGGTACGAACGAGGAAGTCGAGCTTGTCCTCGTAAGGCCCGCGTTCCTGTCGCTCCTTGACAATGAACTCGCTGGCACCGGTTCCGAGGTTCTTCACGCCGGCCAACCCGAACCGGACGTTGCCGCCCTCAATCGTGAATGGGACGAAGCTCGAGTTCACGTCCGGACGCAGCACGGCAATCCCCATCCGCCGCGCCTCGTTCACGAACTTCGCCAGTTTCTTGAAATCCCCAAGCTCGCTGGTCAGTGTTGCGGCGATGAACTCGACCGGGAAGTTCGCCTTCAAGTACGCAGTGATGTAGGAAAGATAGGCGTAGCCCGCGGCATGTGACTTGTTGAACCCGTAGCCGGCGAACTTGGCCAGGAGGTCGAAGATCTTCTCGGCCTTCAACTCCGGTATCTTGTTGTACTTCTCGCACCCCTCGACGAAGACATCGTGCTGGGCCGCCATCTCCTCCGGCTTCTTCTTGCCCATTGCCCGGCGCAACAGGTCGGCCTTCCCGAGCGAGTAACCGGCCAGCACCTGGGCCGCCTGCATCACCTGCTCCTGGTAGATCATGATTCCGTAGGTTTCGCTGCAGATCGACTCGAGCAGCGGGTGCTCGTAGGCAATCGCCTCCCGCCCGGCCTTGCGCGCCAGGTACTGCGGAATCAGCTCCATCGGTCCGGGGCGGTACAAGGCAATCAACGCGATGATGTGCTCGACTCGGTCCGGCATCATCTGCCGGCAAAGGTCACGCATACCCGCGCTCTCGAGCTGGAACACCCCAACCGTGTCGGCCCGCTGCAGCAGCTTGAAGGTGTTGGCATCGTCGAGCGGCAACGTCTCTGCGTCGAAGCTCGTGCCCTTGTTTCGCACCAGCTTCACGGCCTCTTCGACCACCGTCAGCGTCCGCAGCCCGAGTACGTCCATCTTCAAGAGCCCCGCCGCCTCCAGCGAGTACATGTCATACTGCGTGCATGCCTCTTCTCCCGGCGCTTTGTAGAGCGGCACCAGCTCGATCAGCGGTTGCGGCGCGATGACAACGGCCGAGGCGTGGATCGAGGCGTGCCGGCACAGTCCCTCGACCTTGCGCGCGATGGCCATCATCTCCCCGTACTCCGGTTTCTCCGCGACCGCGTCTCTCAGTTCTGCGACGCCCTTGAGCGCCGGATCGAGCCCCATGTTCTGAGGAATCAGTTTCGCGATGCGGTCGACATCGCCGATCGGGACATCCAGGACGCGGCCCACGTCGCGCACGGCCGCTCGTGCCTGCATCGTGCCGAACGTAATAATCTGCGCGACCGAGCCCTCGCCGTAGCGCTGTCGGATGTAGTCGATGACTTCCTGCCGCCGAGCGTCCGAGAAGTCGATGTCAACGTCAGGCAGGCTGACACGCTCGGTAGTCAGGAATCGCTCGAAGAGCAGCCCGTAGCGCAGCGGGTCAATATCGGTAATACCCAGGCAGTAAAGCACAAGACACCCCGCCGCTGAGCCTCTGCCCGGCCCCACCGGTATGCCCTTCGACCGTGCGAAGTCCACAATGTCCTTGACCACAAGGAAGTAGCCGGGGAATCCCATCCTCGCAATCACGTCCAGTTCGAACGTCAGCCGCTCCTCAATCGCCGGCGTCGGGCGATGGTAGCGCCGATGCAGTCCTTCGCGCGTCAGGTGCTTCAGGTAGGAAAGTGCATCGGCAAAACCCGGCGGCGGGCTGAAATGCGGCAGGTGGAAACGGACGTGCTCAAGGTCAAGCCGCAGGTTGCACCGGTCTGCCACCTCGCATGTCCGGTGTACCGCATTCGGCATGTCGGCGAAGACCCTGGCCATCTCCTGCTGAGACCGGAAATAGAGCTCATTTGAGCTGATCTTCAGACGGTTCTGGTCGGAGAGCTTCTTCCCGGTCTGAATGCAGACCAGGGCATCGTGGGCGCGAACGTCATCCGAACGCAGGTAGTGGCAGTCATTGGTGGCGACGATCGGAATGTCGAGCGTGGAGCTCAACTCACGGATTCCGGGAATGATCCTCTCCTGCTCAGCAAAGCCGGCACGCATCACTTCCAGGTAGAAATTCTCCCGCCCGAGCATTTGCTGGTACTCGGAAGCCGCCTGCATCGCGTGCTCCGGGTCGTCGCGGCGCAGGTAGTGGTTTACCTCACCCTTGAGGCAGCCGGACATTCCGATGAGCCCTTCCGCATGCTCAGCCAGCAGCTCCTTGTCTATGCGGGGCCGGTAGTAGAAACCTTCCAGATAGGCCTTGGTGGTCAGTTTCATCAGGTTGTGGTAGCCGGTCTCGTTTCGGCAGAGCAACGTCAGATGGAAGCTCGCCTCATGGACGTCGCTGTCGGGCTTCCGCTCGGTACGCGAACGCGGAGCTACGTACATCTCGCTGCCGATGATCGGCTTGACGCCGGCCTTCTGCGCTTCCTTGTAGAACTTGATGGCCCCGAACATGTTTCCGTGGTCGGTAATCGCCAGTGCCGGCATCCGGTACTCCGCCGCGAGTTTGACGACCGCCTCGACGCTCGATGCGCCGTCGAGCAGGCTGTATTCGGTATGGTTGTGGAGGTGGACGAAATCCACGTCCGGGGGCTTCGCGGTCACGAACCTATAATGCGAGATAGAGCCGGCAAGTCAAGGACAGAAAATGACCAATACCCAATTCGCAATGACCAACGACGAGCCAGAAGACAATCTCTGACGACCGGTCCCTTCCGCCATTGATTAGTCATCAGCAATTGGGAATTCCGGGTTCGAGTGAAGACTGGAACCGGGCTACGGTTTCTGCTCGAACTCGAGGTGGAGCTTGAGTTGCGGACCCGGGAACTCGGGCGGCAGAGGCGGGAGCTTGTCGGTCACAAGCAAAGCCCGCTCGCAGGACACGTCGTAGGCTGCGTCACCGGACTTCTTCTCGGTCACCACATCCTTGATCGTCCCGTCACGTCCGATGACGAACATGACAGTCGCGACCAGCACCTTCGATGTACCTGCATAGGGATTCAACCAGTTGTCGGAAATACGGGTCAGCATGGCGTTGAGATAGTATGAGTACCCGAGTGCCTCGGCGCCTTCGACATTCGCACCCAGACCCTCATGCCTGAACATTCCGCCTGACCCTTTGCCGGATCCGGTCCCGGCTGCCGGCTTGGTCTGCGCCTTGCCGGCCGACTTGGACCGCGCCTTGCCCTGTGAGCGCGGCTTGTTCTCGATCAACGCGGTCCCGCTCGGTGCGGTCTTGCCGGCCTCTGCGACCGCAGGCGTTCCCGGCTGAGGCAGCGGTGAGCCGCCACTGACCACCGAGACCGAGAATACGATCGGACGGCGCGTGTCTCGTACCACATGGCCAATGCTCACTAACGCGATAATGCCGACGATGAGCGCGTGGACGCCCAGAGAGAGAAGCAGGTCAGGTGCGCTCCACCGGCTCTCGGCTTTCATCTGCGTACTCATCACGGTCAATTACTGATTCCCGATTTCCAATCCCTGGTCAAGCGACATGTCCGAATGACCAACGCCGCGCGATGCTTCGGGCTTGGACATTTCCTCTCTCGTTGGTCATAGGAATTGGGAATTGGTCATTCCTCTGCATGCCTGCCGCGAACTGGCCTTAGCCGGCACAGCAGACTCGTTACTGCGGCAACGCTACAAGGCCGATGTTGCTTATCCCCTGCTCGCGGATGTCACCGAGTATCATCATGATCGTGCCGTAGTCGACTTTCTTGTCCGCGCGCAGGTATGCTCGGTCGTAGCTGCCGCGGCTGAGCTGCTCTCCCAGCACCTTGGCAAACCCGGCCACCGTCGTCGCCTTCTTCTCGACGTATACCGCGCCGTCGGCCTGGATGCTGATCTCGAGGCCCTCTTTGGTCTGAGGCTCGACGGATGAAGTGCGCGGCAGATCCAGGTCGACGCCCTGGTTGCGACTGAACGCGGTCGAGACGCCGGCGATGAGGAATATGACCATCAGGGTGAAGCTGACGTCGGCCAGCGCGGTGATGTTCATCTCGGCCATGTACCTGAGCCGTCGCCGCTTCACTGTCCGCGTCTCTCCTCGGCGACCGATGAGACGATTTCCCGGCGCAGGATGCCGGTCAGCTCGGACTCAAACCGGTCCATGTAGCCCTCGATGTCGTGCGCGCGACCGACGAAGTAGTTGTAGAAAAGAGCCGCCGGTATCGCGACCGACAGCCCCATCACTGCCGTTATCAGGGCGTCTGAGATGCCCGGCGCGATGGTCTGCAGCGTGGGTATCTGGGTCCCGCGCAGGGTCATGAACGTAACGAGCACGCCCTGGATCGTACCCAGAAGCCCCATGAACGGCGCCACCATGGTCGCGATGGAAAGGAACGTCAGTGAGCTCTCGAGCTTCTCGGTTTCGCGTGACGCTGCCCGCTCCATTGCCTCGGTGATATTCGGAATCATGTGCTGCAACAGCTCGGCTCCCCCCTCGTTCTTGCCGAAGTCGGCGCGCAGCGCCTCGTACTCCTTCACCCCGGCCAGGAGCAATGCGGACAGCGGCGAGTACTTCAACCGCTTCGCGACACTCTCGTAGTCCCCCAGCCTGGTCCGATAGCCCCATACGCTGAGAAACTGCCGGGTCTGCCGCGAGGCGCGGCCCAGGGTTCTCAGCCTGCCGATGACAATTGCCCAGCTGATGATCGACATCAGGGCCAGCGCGATTACGTCGCAGAGCGCGAACGGCCCCGCGTGGATAAAAGGTCCGAGGAATCCGCTGCTTGGGCCCGCAGCCGGTGACACGGTCTACTGCCCCAGGGCCTGAAGCCGGCCCTGCGCCAGCTTCGCCTCGTTCGTGCCCGGATACTCCTTGACGACTTTGCGGAGCTGGTTGGCGGCCTCAGCCTTGCGGTTCTGGGCGAGGTATACGAGGCCGAGCTTGTACTCGGCCGACGCCAGCTTGTTCCCCTGGGGATAAGCCGTTATCACCTGCCGGAACCCGGCCTCGGCGCTGTCCAGCCTGCCCAGCGAGTAGAAGCACTCGCCGATCCAGTATTGGGCGTTGTCCGCGTTGTCGCTCTGAGGAAAGGACGCGACGTACCGACGAAACTCGCCGATTGCCACATCATACTTACCACGGGTGAAGTCGAGATATGCCGTGTTGTAGAGCTGGTCCTCGCTGTACGCGGCCGTATCGCTCCGGGACCGTGTCGTGTCCGGCTTCACTGGTCCGGGACGCGTCCCGGTCGCTGATTCACCGACTACCGGCGTGATGTCTCCGCGTCCGGCGCCCACCCGGCGGCTGATGCGGTCAAGCCGGTCACCCAGGTCTGCCAGACGCGCGTCGAGCTGGTCGAGCCGGCCGTCGACGTTCTCGATCTCGGTCAGGACGTCGGCGCGCAGCTTGGTCATGTCCTTGTCATGCTGCTGCTGCGCCTGTTCGACTCTTACCAGCCGCACCGACATCGAGTCAAGCACCTGGCCGCGCCGAACGTACTCGCGCTGGTAGCTGCAGCCCGTGCCTGAAACGGCAACCAGTAGACCCGACGCTGCTGCCATGCCGAAGCCGGCTGCGCGCGCGAGCCTACTGGCCGCCATCAATCATCTGGTCTCGGGCGAGGTACTTACTGGGCCGGCTTGAACTCGCAGCGCCGGTTCAGCTCGTACTTGGCCTTGTCCTGAGTGACGAGCTTTTCCTGGCCGTAGCTGATGGTCGAGAACATGTTCAGGTCCGCGCCCAGCTTGACCAGGTAGGCCTTTGCTGCCTCAGCGCGGCGCATGCCCAGCGCCATGTTGTAGGCCGCCGTGCCGATCGGGTCACAGTAGCCCTCGATTGTCACCATCGGCTTCTGCTTCGCCGCGATTGCCTTCTGGAGCAGGTCATAGTTGCTCTGGAGAATCGTCGCATCACCCGGCCTGACGTCCGACTTGTCGAAGTCGAAGTGAATGGCGGCGAGGTTCAGCTCGACCTTGGGCGGCGCCGGCGGTGTGGGCGGCTTCACGTTGAGTGTCTCCGGCGGCGGGGGTGTCGCAACCGACTCCGTCGGGGTGACGCACTTCTTGGCGCAACCGAACATGGTCAGCACGAACAACGCTCCGAGGACTACGGTCGCGAGCTTTGCTGTCGTCTTCATCGACATTCCTCCTTGGGTTCTTCTGGCAGACAATAGCTGAGACTCCTGAGAATACGTCCGGACGTTCTGATGGAAATCTCGATGGAGTAATCTACTGCCACTCTAACTGCCTGTCAAGAGAAGTCTTAGTCGCACCTCGCCTCGACTGACTCCGGGCGGTTTCGCTCGCATTAACCCGGGTTCTTGACACCGGGCCCTGCTTGCCTAACATCTACCCCGAAATGGATACGGTCTAATGGGCCGCAAGGCCCGGCCCGCCCTGCGTGGTCTCGAAGCCCTGGGCGTCCGCCTCAAGCAGATCAGGGTGCAGTCGGGCCTGTCGCAGATGAAGCTGGCCAAGTCTATCGGGTTCGACCCCGCCCATGGCTACAAATACATACTGCGGCTGGAAAAAGGGCAGGTGCCCAATCCCACGTTGCGGACGATTGCCGCCTGCCTCGAAGCCTGCGGCGCCTCATGGCAGGCCATCGTCGACGTACTGCCTGCCACCGGCACCGTTTCCTCGCCGGCGCCTCGGACGCCGTCCGCCGCACCCGCTTCGGCCCCGAACCCGGCGACAGTCGCTGCGCCGCCGCCCGCTCAAGGTCCCGCTCACCCGCTACCCGCCCGGCGCAGAGACTCCCGTCCGATGCGCGAACAACTCCGCTCCCGGCGCATCGAGGAGCACGAGCAGCACGCCCGCCGCTTCTGGCTGGGCACCAAGCAGGCCGAGGCGATGACCGTCGCCCTGCTCCGCTCACTGCGGATTCCATCCTCCCTGCACCGCGCCTACCTTTCGTTCACCCGCTCCTGCTGCTCGACCATTGACGCGATCGAGACCGCCCGCCCCGAGGTGGTCGAACGGGAACTGGCCAAACTCGTCCCGCCGGCAGTGACACAGGGACTTGACCGCGCGCTACTGGCGCAACTGCAATCAGCCTGCGTGCAGATACTCCGCCCGCAGCCGGTCGCCGGAGACGCGGAGTCGGCGGGCTAGAGTGACGGACGCCGGATGAAGCGTCCGGTCCTGCTGCCGCTTCTGGTCGCCTCGGCTCTGGCCTTCTCCCTCCCGATTGAAGCAGACACGAACCAACGCGCGAGTGCCGTCGAGAAACAGACACAATCCGTGGACTACACAATTTCCGCACGGCTCGACGACGCCGCCGGAGTGATTCGCGGCGCCGAGACCATCCGCTACCGCAACCTGAGCCGGGACACCCTCAGCGACCTCTGCCTTCACCTCTACCCCAACGCCTTTCGCGATCGCGGCACGGCATATGCTCGCGAGCTTGAGGCGATGGGCCGCTACGACTTCTCGCTCACCCGGGAACGCAGCCGCGGCTCCATCCGGCTGGACTGGACCGAATCCGGCGGCCGGGTGGGCCTCATGTACGATGCCGGGACCGAACTCGCGCTGATCCTGAACCCGCCGCTCGCACCCGGCGAAACTGTGTCAATCAGCATCGGGTTCCACACCAAAGTCCCTGCCACCGGGGCCGAGCTCGCCCGCAAAGGCCGCGGCTTCGTGCTGGCCCACTGGTTCCCCGAGGTCGCCGCAAGACAGGGGCTGTCCCCATCCAGCAACTGGCTGCTTGGCGGCTACCACGTGTTCGGCCACTCGCCCGCCGCGTTCGCGGACTACCACGTGGTGCTTGACCTGGCCCCGGACCTGGACATCGCCGCGACCGGCGCGGCAAGCGACTCTCAGGCGTACCCGGCCGGGCCGGGACGCAAGGCCGTTCACATCGAAGCGACGAACGTCGCCGGATTCGCAGTCGCGGCCTTGCCGGGACTCAAGAAGATGGCCCGCACCATCGAAGGTGTGGACGTGACGATTCTGGCGCGCAGCTTCTCCAACCCGGACTGGTACTACGCCCTCATGTCCGTGGCCGACATGCTCCACGACATGCAGCAATGGAACGGCCCGTTCCCGTTTGCCGGACTGACCATCGTTGACGGCTCTGGTGTCGTCGCGCAGGATGCATCCCACCCCGGGCTCATCGTCATGGCTACGGGCCCGATTCCTTACACGCGGATATTCGAACAGGAGCTGGCGCGGCAGGTTGCGCTGCAATGGTCGCGTTGCGCGACCGGCGCCGACGAACTCACCGACCCTGCCATCGTCCAGGGCCCTGCCGCCTACTCCGCCATGCGCTACATGGACGACAAATACGGCCGCACCAGCCTCGTGTCGAACCCCGTCTTCGGCTGGCTGCTTCGGGGCCTGAACTCCGAATACTACAACCGGCTCTACTACTACCTCGGCGCGTCGAACAACGTCCTCTGCCCGGATCCGACCAGATGTCGCGACCAGGTCGGCTACCAGGCCGCCGAGCAATCCGGCCCCGCGCTCCTGCTGCTTGCGGAAGAACGGAGACAAGGCCGGACCACCTTCGACCCATTACTGCGCACATGGACACAGGGACTGCCCGGCAAAGACCCGACCGTTTTCGACCCTGTCTCCATTCTCCACGCGCGGGGTACTGACGCCAGCCGAGCACCGGACACGGTCCTGCCCAGCCGCCTCGGCAACCGCCGCGTCACCATCCAGCCCGTCTTCGAACTGCCCAGCTTCTCCGACTACCAGATCTTCTACGGCCCGTACTTCTGGGCTGACGCCTACAGCGGAGCCCAATGCTGCGTCTGGGCTCAGGGCCGCCAGTTCTTTGACGTCGGGCCGCTGCGCGGCCGCCACCAATGGATGGTGAGTGAAATCTACAGCACCCACATTCATGACTTGCACTCCAGCGTCAACTACCAGACTCCGCTCACCTTCATCGACGACCGGTTGCGCCTCTACGCCGCGCTCGACTACTCGACCGTGGACGCCGGCGCCAAACTCTACTTCAGTCAGGAACTCGGGCCGGTCTACCGCCAGCCCAAGACCACCATCGACTTCGGCTACCGCGTCCTCGACGTCAAGAGAGTCGATTTCCGCGACACCAACGCCTGGGAACTCGGCCGCACTGCCGACCTTCGCCTGCACATCGCCCAAAGCTACGAAACGCGGCTCCTCCTCGGCAGCGCGCAACTCCTCGCGCGGAAAGGCATGACTGCGCTCGGCAGCGACAGCAACTACCTCAGGCTGGGCATTGAACAATCGCATACCTGGCGGGGCCTGCGCCCGGTCGAACTGACTCTGCGGGCGTTCGCCGGCTGCGTATGGGGCAACGTGCCCAAACAGGACCAGTTCTACCTCTCCGGCGGCCTCATCAGCAACGGCGCGGAACCGGTCACCTGGGGCTACAAAGGCATCTCGTCCGGCCAGGAAAACTGGCACTACGACGCCGACGTCAACTGCCGCGGATACGCGGGCCTGTACCTCCACGGCCGCGCCGCCTACGGCCTCAACTTCCAGGTCACGACCCCGAAACTCGGCCTGATTTCCGCGTCGCCCTTCTTCGACCTCGGCAATGTCGGAGACAGCCTGAACCAGGCCGGGTTCTGGAATCCCCGCATGGACGCCGGCCTCAAACTCACGCTCGGCCCGCTCTACGCCGACTTCCCGGTCTGGCGATTCCAATCCGGCGTTTCCGACCAGCGTTTCGCCTTCCGCTGGATGCTCGGGCTCAAAGTCAGCGGCACCCTCGGCAGCTCCTGACCGCGGTCTAATCCGCCGATTACGCAGATGACGCAGATTGAGGATTCGGATAGAGCAGAATTCAGAAACCAGAAACCAGAATGCAGAATTGACGATGGACGAGGAGACGATGGACGAAAGGACGGGTAACCGTAGATTACGCAGATGACGCAGATTCAGGATTCGGATAGAGCAGAATCCAGAAACCAGAAACCAGAATGCAGAATTGACGATGGACGAACAGACGATGGACTAAAGGACGGGTAACCGCAGATTACGCAGATGACGCAGATTCAGGATTCGGATAGAGCAGAATCCAGAAACCAGAAACCAGAATGCAGAATTGACGATGGACGAAGAGACGATGGACGAGAGGACGGGTAACCGCAGATTACGCAGATTCAGGAACCGGATAGTTCAGAACTCAGAAACCAGAGACCAGGATTCAGAATTGGCCAGACGAGGAACCAAGAACCAAAAACCAGGAACTGTCGCGAACCGCAGATGACGCAGATTGCTTTGGAGTGCGGGAGCACGGCTCCCGCTCTTCACGGCCGGCCAGAGAAGCGAACCGCGCGGATGATGACCGTATGGCTGCGCCGCACTACGTCGATGGCCACCGGAAAGCTCAGGTCAAAGTCAGCCAGAAACCTTATCAAATGGCTTGTTCAGAGGCTCACTCGAAAACTGCGGTCAAGACTCTGCACATCGCTACCTCAGTCGCTTGAGCCAAAGTACGGCACAACGTTGCTGGCATCTCTCATATCATAGACCCCGACTTCGCTTCCTGAATCAACCCGGTTGACTCTGGTCAGAATCAAACCGCATTACTAGCAGCGGTCGGCATCCTCCGGAGCATCTGCCTAACCGTTCGATAGACCGCCCGACACACCTACCGGAAGTCAGTCTGCAGGACCAACTGCAAGTAGGACTATCGGATCGACCATTACACCAACCGACAGTCCGACCATAAGACATACCAGCAGTACAACCGATGATTCAACCGACAGTAGGTCTATCAGTCGAACCTGCACAGGGTCTACTAGTCCAACTGCTGGTTCGATATTTGGATGTACTGCTGCACCAATCCATAGACCGTCTACCGGACGGTCTGGTAGACGGTCTGGTAGACGGTCTAGTAGAAGCAGAGTCTTGGCGCTGCGCTGGCCGAGGCTATGTTGCTAACCTACGTACTTATGGCATTTAGATTGCTTGCGCGGTCGCTGTGTATGGCTCAGCAGTTATTCCGGTCTTGTTGCTATCAATTGCGTTCATGGCTGCCCCTGCTATGTTCATCCCGGCACTCAGCCGCTCAGGCGGAATTCGCCATTCAGTGTAGGTCAGGAATCCGCACTCCGATGCCGCCGCCCGGCCCGCCAATGAGACCAAGGTCAAAGAGACCATCAACGCATGCGGGGTCTCAACGCAGCGCCTTCCGACCCCAGCGTCTGACTCCTGCAAACTGCCAACTGGAAACTGGCAACTCGCGCCGTAGGCGCGTCAGGTCCTGGCCAGGACCCATGAGGACGTCTTTGACGTAGAAGCGCCGAAACCCT
>Ga0335071_10000367_pt1 | contig 50958 bp, 51 predicted proteins | sample Lox_Sample_15_FD_206724 | JGI IMG/M metagenome (GOLD analysis project Ga0335071, IMG submission 206724) | Soil microbial communities from Loxahatchee National Wildlife Refuge, Florida, United States - Lox_Sample_1.5 | ecosystem: Environmental > Terrestrial > Soil > Wetlands | place: USA... | reverse complement strand
TGACCGTGACCGGACCGGCCGGGACGGTGATCGACGTGTCATGGCGCACGGCCGAGGGCGAGGCGGCACCGCTCAGCGACTGGCAGCCAGCCGCGGGGCTGGCCGGGTCGCGACTGCCGCCGTCCGGAACCGCCGAAATCACGCTGCCGATCCCGACCGGCGGGCCTTTTGTCGCGGCGGTGCGCGACCACGCCGCGCCGGCGGACCAGGCGGTGGCGGCCGCGCCAGTCATCGCGGGCGACATCCATCTATGGGCCGGCCAGTCGCTCGGCGAGCACATATACGCGAGCGCCGACAACCGCACGCCTCCGCCCCCGCCCACCTCGCGCATGTGGACGCCGGGCGCCACATCGTGGGCCGTGCCGACCGGCAGCGGCGCCAATACGTTTCTGCAGCTCCTGTCCCTGATGACTCCCGGCGTGCCGCACGCGATCCAGTTCGCGACGTTCGGCGGCCGGGCCTTGACCCCAGAGGCCTACAAGGCCTGGGGCGAGCAGGGGCCGCAGCCCGGGTTTTTCCTCGATCCCGACGGCGCCCTGTTGCGGCGTATCGAGGACGACCTGCGCGCGAGCCGGAATGGCGCGGCGGGCTTCGATGCCTGCGACATCATCTGGGACCAGGGACAGCACGATACGCTCAGCTACCTGACGCCGACGACCGGCGTGCGCGCGGACACCTACGCGCGCGCGGTGGCCGAGATCGTTGCGCGGCTCAGATCCCTGATCGTCCGCCCCAACCCGTTCGTGTTCATCGCCCCCATCGGGGTCACGCTTTACAACGTGCAGGGCCAGGTGCCGAACGCGCTCGAGATCCGCCACGGCCAGGAGCAGGCGGCAAAGCTGATCCCCAACGCGCGGCTGCTGCCGCGCTCGAGCGATCTCGAGGTCCCCGACCTCGTGCACCACTCGGCGGCGGCCAATGCGGTCCGCGGCGCCCGCTTCGCCGCGGCAGTGTACGTCGCGGAATACTGAGTGAGACCTGCGCCTATGGCGCCAGCCACACCGCCCCGATCAGAAGCGTGATCACCGTCAGCGGCACGCCGACCCGGCAGTAATCCCACAGGCCGATCTCGACCCCTGATGCCGCGGCGCGCTGCACGACGATCAAATTGGCGATCGAGCCGAGCACCGTCAGGTTGCCCGCGAGGGTCGACGCCATGGCGACGACGAGCCACGCCCGGTCGTGATCGGCCAGCGGAGCGATGAACGGCTTCATCATCAAGACCGCGGGCACGTTGCTGACCACGTTCGACAGCACGGCCGTGACGAGGGTCAGCATCGGCACGTCGTCCAGGTGCAGCCGGCCGATCGCCGCGACGGCGTCGGGCGTGAGCAGGGTGCGCTCGGCCCCGGCGACGATGATGAAGAGGCCCGCGAACATCAGGAGCAGCGACCAGTCGATCTCGTCATAGATGCGCCGGCTCTTGAGCCTGCGGGTGAGCAGCAACAGGCCGCCGATGATGATCGCGGCCTTGGCCGGCACCACGCCCGCGAAGAACAGCGCGATCATGATCGATGTGGCAAACAGGGTGCGCACCAGGATGGCGCGGTTGGGGCGCATGTCGAGCTTCGGGGGGACCAGCCCCGCGGCTCCCGCGAACTCGTGGCGGTGCAGGAGCACGATGAGGCCGACGGTCACGACGAGCCCCGCGAGTGCCACCGGCCCCAAGGCTGCGGCGAAGCTCGCATAGGGAATATGCGAGAAGCTGCCGATCATGATGTTTTGCGGATTGCCGGTGACGGTCGCGGTCGAGCCGACATTCGAGGCCATGGCCACCGCCAGCAGGTAGGGCACGGGCTTGCGGCCGGTCGCCACGGTCAATTCGACGACCAGCGGCGCCAGGACCAGGCAGATCGCGTCGTTCACCAGGAAGGCCGAGAACACGCCGGAGATCGCGACCACGGCGCAGAGGAGGAGGAACGGCCGGCGGGCGCGCTCGGTCAGCCAGGCCGTGGCGACCGCGAAGAAGCCGGAGAGCCTGAGGCTCGCGACCACGATCATCATGCCGAGGAGCAAGGTGATCGTGTCGAGGTCGATCGCCGCATAGGCATCGGCGAGCGGCAAGGCGCCCGAGGCCACCATCAGCCCGGCCCCCGCAAGGGCGATGCCCGCGCGGTCGATGCGCAGGCCGGGGATGCGGCCGATGGCGAGGGCCGCGTAGCTGGCGACGAAGATGACGGCGGCGGCGATCCGCACCCCGTCGGGCAGCAGCCCCGCGGCCAGGGCGACCGCGACCACGAGCGTCACGAGCAAGAGGCTCACGACGCCGCGCCAGCGTCGCGGCTCCCCTTGAGTCCCGCTCACGGTGTCTTGAACCAATCGCGCGCGCGCTGTTCGTAGGCACGCTCCACGGCCTCGGCCCAGGCGCGCGGATCGTTCGCCATCAAGGGCGGCGGCGCCTGCCCTGTCTGCTCGACCAGGCGCCGCTCCACCGACTCATGCTCCTCGATCCTCCCGTCGGCCAGGATGTGGCGGATGGCAAGGCCGGACGACTTCAGATGGCGCGCGACCAGGATGGTGCGGTGACAGTCGAGCGGCTCGCGCTCGGCGCACATGAAGGCGACGCGGTAGCGCTCCGCCCCTTCGCGCAGGCGCTGAAGGCCGCGCCGGAAGGAGTCGCTGCGCGCGATCTCGTCCCGCGTCACGCCCTGGCGCTTGCCGCCCAGCTCTTCGCCCAGGAACACGTAGGCGATTCCGGCCGCCTGCAGATGTGCCGCCAGGCTTTCGCGCCGGAACTGCGGGTTGAAGCGCGAGTACGGCGTGGTGCGCACGTCGGCGAGTGCGGTGATGCCGTGCCGGCCCAGCAGCGACAGGAAATGCCCGGCCGGATGGTTCGAGTGGCCGATGGTGAAGATGTCGGTTGCCACGGACGCGAGCTTAAGCCCCTCTCCCGTGAAACGGGAGAGGGTGAGGCTCCGCAATTACGCCCGCGTCAGCGCCTCGAAGTCGGCCAGCAGGTTCTTGGTGATCGTGCCGGGCGTGAACTTGTAGTCACCGATGGAGGCGATGGGCGTGATCTCGGCGGCCGTCCCGGTGAGGAACGCCTCGGTTGCCTTGCCCATTTCCTGCGGCATGATCGCGCGCTCGACGACCTTGTACTGGCGCTGACGCGCGAGGCCCATCACGGTGCGCCGGGTGATGCCGTCGAGGAAGCAATCGGCCTTGGGCGTGTGGATCTCGCCGTCCATGACGAAGAACACGTTGGCCCCGGTGGTCTCGGCCACCTGGCCGCGCCAGTCGAGCATCAGCGCATCCGAGTAGCCGGCGGCCTCGGCCGCGTGCTTCTCGAGCGTGCAGATCATGTAGAGACCGGTCGCCTTGGCGAGGCAGGGCGAGGTCGCGGGATCGGGCCGCCGGTATTTCGCCATGCACAGCTTGAGACCCTTCATCTTGGCCTCGGTGCCGAAATAAGCGCCCCAGTCCCACGACGCGATGGCAACGTGGATCTTGGTCTGCTGGGCGGCGACCCCCATCTGCTCGGCGCCGCGCCAGGCGATCGGCCGCACATAGCCGTCCTTCATCTTGTTGGCGGCCACGACCTCGTTGGTGGCGGAGTCGATCTGCTCGACCGTCATCGGCACGTCGAAGCCGAGGATCTTGCCGGAATCGATCAGGCGCTGGCTGTGCTCGCGCAGCTTGAAGACCTTGCCGCCGTAGATGCGCTCGCCCTCGAACACGGCGCTGCCGTAATGGAGCGCGTGCGTCAGGACGTGGATCTTCGCCTCGCGCCAGGGGACGAGCTTCCCGTCCATCCAGATCCAGCCGTCGCGATCATCATAGGGTTGGCTTGTGGCGACCATGGCGCATCCTCGCCGTTAACGCTTGCTGTTACTTCTTCTCCTGCCGCCCCACGGTACTCTACGCATCGGGCGGGCGGGTAGTTCCAAAGCGGTGACCGGTAACTTTATCTCCGCCTGGGCTTGCAAAAGGAAACACTTTTGCGCGATTATGTCAATAACACTGACATAGTTTCAGGATTGCGAGAACCGCATGGCGACCCCGAGACCGCGGGCCCGTCCCGACCCAGGCGCCCCATGGAGCGAGGAGCAGATCCGCGAGGGGATCGAACTCCTGTTCTTCGCCTATCGTGATTTCACCTCGGACCCGGACCGCATCCTCGCCCCGCTCGGCATGGGCCGCGCGCATCACCGGGTGGTGCATTTCGTCGGCCGCACCCCGGACATGACGGTGGGCGAGCTCCTGGCCATCCTCAAGATCACCAAGCAAAGCCTCGCCCGCGTGCTGGGGCAGCTGGTCCGCGAGGGGTACATCGTCCAGCGCCCGGGTGCGACCGACCGGCGCGAGCGGCGGCTGCATCTGACCCCATCCGGCCAGGCGCTGGAGCGGCGCCTGTCCGAGCCGCAGCGCCAGCGCGTGGGCGCCGCCTACCGGGCGGCCGGACCCGCCGCCGTCGAGGCCTTCCGCCGCGTGCTGACCGCCCTCAGGACCCCCGAGCCGGCTCCCGGGACGCCCGCCAATAAAGCAAACGTGAGGCAAAGCCCGCGCCGCACGCCTGGCGGGCGGCTTTCCGGCAAGTCGTAGCTGGGCTACCTTGCCGGCCATGACAGGCTCCGACGCCGCCCATATCCTGGTCGTCGACGACGATTCACGGCTGCGGGAGCTGCTGCGCAAATTCCTCAGCGAGCGCGGGTTCCGCGTCACGACGGCGGCGAATGCCGCCGATGCCGAGGCGAAGCTGGGCTCTCTCGAATTCGACCTGATGATCCTGGACGTGATGATGCCGGGCGAAGACGGCGTTGCGCTGACGCGGCGGCTGCGCCAGAGCCGCGTGCTGCCCATCCTCCTGCTGACCGCCCGCGCCGAAGCGCAGGACCGCATCGCGGGCCTCGCCAGCGGCGCCGACGATTACCTGCCCAAGCCCTTCGAGCCCGACGAGCTCCTGCTGCGGGTGAAGGCGATCCTGAGACGCGCCCCGCCGCCGTCGGCGGCGCCGGCCGAGATCCGCTTCGGGCCGTTCCGCTTCGACCTCGGCCGCGAGGAGCTGCTGCAGGCAACCGACGGCAGCGCCGAGCAGCCCGTCCGGCTGACGGCGGCCGAGGCGTCGCTGCTGAAGGTGCTGGCCGCGAGCCCGGATGCGCCGGTGTCGCGCCAGGAGCTGTTGCAACACTCGCGCATTTCCGGCAATGAGCGCACGGTCGACGTCCAGGTGACACGGTTGCGGCGTAAGATCGAAGCCGATCCGCGCCTGCCGCGCTACTTGCAGACGGTGCGGGGCGCCGGCTACGTGCTGCGGACAGGCTGAGGCTTCATGGCTTTCTCGCTCAAGAACTACCTGCCGCACTCGCTGTTCGGGCGCGCGATCCTGATCCTGGTGATGCCGCTCATCATCGTCCAGGGGATCGCCGCCTTCGTCTTCTACGACCGCGTGTGGGACGTGGTGACGCGGCGCCTCACCACGGCGGTCGCGGGCGAGATCGGCATGGTGGTGCAGCTCCTCGGCCGCTATCCCGACCCGGCGACGCGCAACTGGATCTTCGAGACCGTCGCCAACGAAAACGAGCTGCGCTTCAACCTTCGGCCCAACGCCATCCTCAGCAACGACGGACCGGTACTCGGCAACGGCATCCTCGAGCAGCGCCTGGTGAACGCGATGAACGAGCGCGTGCGCCGGCCCTTCCGCCTCAACGTGTGGGGCGATCCCGCCGACGTGCTCATCGACGTGCAGCTGCCCGAGGGCGTGCTCTACGTGCGCACGCCGCGCGGCCGGCTGTTCACCACCACCTCCTACGTGTTCATCCTGTGGATGGTGGGCTCGTCGCTGATCATGTTCGCGATCGCGTCCGTCTTCATGCGCAACCAGGTACGGCCGATCCAGCAGCTCGCGACCGCGGCCGAGGAGTTCGGCAAGGGCCGCGACACGCCGGAGTTCAAGCCCTACGGGGCGGCCGAGGTGCGGCGGGCGGCCGCGGCGTTCGTGATCATGCGCGAGCGCATCCGGCGGTTCGTCGCGCAACGGACCGAAATGCTGGCCGGCGTCAGCCACGATCTCAGGACGCCGCTCACCCGCATGAAGCTCGAGCTCGCGATGCTCGGCGATTCCCCCTCGGTCGCCGGGCTCAAGACCGACGTTGGCGACATGGAGCGGATGGTCGAAAGCTACCTCGCCTTCGTGCGCGGCGAGGGCGAGGAGCAGACGGAATCGACCGACCTTTCCAAGCTGCTCGAGGACATCGCCACCAACGCGCGGCGCGACGGGAATTCCGTGTCGCTCACGACGGTGGGCGATCTCGTCCTGCCGCTGCGGCCGCAGGCGATCAAGCGCAGCCTGACCAACCTCGTCGCCAACGCGACGCGGCACGCGGCCCAGGTGTCGATCGCGGCCGAGCGCCACAACCGCGCGGTCGAGGTGGTGATCGACGATGACGGCCCCGGCATCCCCGAGCAGGCGCGCGAGGAGGTGTTCAAGCCGTTCTACCGGCTCGATCCCTCGCGCAACCCCGACACCGGCGGCGTCGGCCTGGGCCTCACCATCGCGCGCGACGTGGTGAGCAGCCACGGCGGCAATATCCAGCTCGACTCGTCGCCGATGGGCGGCCTGCGTGCCCGCATCCGGCTTCCGGTTTGATTTCAGGACTCATCCGTCGTATGAAGCGCCCGTCATGACGTCTTCGCTCGATCTCGACGCGCTGGCCGCCACCGAGCTGCGCCGGCAACCCTACGACTACGTGGTCGTGCCGAATTTCGTCCGCGCTGCGGCGTTCGAGGAGATCGTCGCCGACTATCCCGAGATCGCGCGCACCGGCTCCTACCCGCCGTCGGAGCTGCGCTACGGCCGGCGCTTCGCCTCGTTCCTGGCCGAGCTCGAAGGCCCCGGGTTCCGCCACGCGATCGAGCGGAAATTCGGCCTCAGCCTCGACGGCCGGCCGACCATGATCACGGTGCGCGGCCGCACCGGCGGCGGCGACGGCTATATCCACACCGACACGGCGACCAAGATCATCACCGTGCTCATCTACTTCAACCGCGGCTGGGAGGCCGACGGCGGCCGGCTGCGCATCCTGCGGGGCCCCAGCGATCTCAACGACTACGCCGAGGAGGTGAGCCCGTACGGCGGCACGCTCCTCGCCTTCCGCCGCTCCGAGACCTCCTGGCATGGCCACGAAAAGTTCGACGGCCAGCGCCGCGCCATCCAGCTCAACTGGGTCACCGACATGAACGTCGTCAACCGCGAGCTGGCGCGCCACCGCGTCTCGGCGTTTTTCAAGAAGCTGAACCCCTTCGCGGCCTGAGCCCGGCCCGCGGCGGGGCCATCACAGGGCGGCGTGGTCGTGGCCGAGCCGGCCCAGCCCGTGCTCCGCTTCGATGGCCGCTGCCAGCTTGTCGTATTCCTGGGCCACGGCGAGCCGCACCCGGCGCTTTTCCGCGTCGGCGATCCTGAGGGCCTGTTCTCGCTGACGGTGGGCCTCGGCGCGCAAGGTCGCGGGGGTCGGCAGGCGTTTCGCCATACCCTGTTGCTCCTGATGACGTCCCATTGCCCGGCACCCATGCCACCAGACGGCGCGCCTTGAGGCAAGCAGGCAGCCGGCGCGTCTTGCGCAAAATGTTCAGAAGTAAATCGACCGTCCGGCAGCCTGCCGGGCGCGCTCAGGCGATGACCGCGCCCGCCGGCGCGGCGTACTGCGCCTTGCCCTGGTATTCCCGCGCGAGGCTCAAAAGGCCGATGCGGATGTCGCGGTTGGCAGGTCTTCGCGCCAGCCAGGCGATGAGCTGGGCCTGGCTCAGGTAGAACTCGCGATCGAAGGCGAACGGACGGACGGATGGCTGCACGTACCGGACCACGCCTTCGCCCCCCTCGTCATCGGGGGGCATGAACTGCAGGCCGGCCTGCTCGAACGCCTCGCGGAACTGACGGCGGGTGGAGGCGCGGACCGTGTAGCCGCGTTCGAAGCGCACCACGGTCATCCGAATCGCGCCGGCGTGGCGCGCGAGGTCGCTCTGCGTCCACTCGAGCAGCGCCCGCGCCGCCCGGCACTGGGCCGCCGAAATCAATCCCGTGCGTGCCATCGCCCGCGTCATGACCTTACTATTATAAGGTGACTTTGCTGGACGAACTCAAGGGCTTCGGTGAGCGGACGAGCCGCCTTGCGCCGGGTGCCATCAGCCGTCGATGACGCTGCGCAGGCGGCCGGCCAGATCGGCGACCGCGTAGGGCTTCGGCAGGTAGGCCACGTCCGGCGCGGGGTCGGCGCCGGCGGCGACATCGCCCGCAAACCCTGATGTGACCAGGACCTTCAGGCCGGGACGCAGCTCACGGGCCAGCCGGACCAGCTCGATCCCGCTGATCCCCTCCGGCATGACCACATCGGTGAACAGCACGTCGATCGCCTCGGGACCGCGCAGGATGGTCAGGGCGAGCGGGCCGTTCGCGGCGTGGAGAACGCGATACCCAAGCTCACCGATGACCTGGATCGCGGAATCGCGGACCAGGTCGTTGTCCTCGACGACCAGGATCGTCTCGCTCCCGCCGCTGGCCTCGCCCGCGGTCGCCTGACCTGCGGCGGCAGAGGGAGACTCGTGGGTCCGCGCGAGGTACAGGTGGACGCGCGTCCCCGTGCCGGGGGCGGTGTCGATCGCGACCGCGCCCTGCGCCTGCTTGACGAAGCCGTAGACCTGGCTGAGGCCGAGACCGCTACCCTTGCCGACATCCTTCGTGGTGAAGAACGGCTCGACGGCCCGCGCGACGATCTCGGGGGCCATGCCCGCCCCCGTATCCGCAACCGTGATGCACACGTACTGCCCCGGTTCCAGACCGGCCGGGTGCTGCACGCCCGCCGCGGCGGCCGAACCGATGTCGGCGTTGGATGTCCTGATCTCGATCGTGCCTCCCTCGGGCATCGCATCGCGCGCGTTGACCACCAGGTTGAGGACCGCGGCTTCGAGCTGGCCGGCATCGAGCCAACACGGCCACACGCCGGCGCCGAGCCGGAGCTGCAGTGCCGCGCGCTCTCCGGCGGCACGACGCAGCAGCGGCTCGAAGCGGTCTATCGCCGCGTTCACCTCCACGGCTTCGAACCGCAGGGGATCGCGGCGCCCGAACGCCAGCATCTGGTTCGTGAGGTGGCTGCATTCCTGCGTCGCGTTCAGCGCCAGGGTCACGGCCTTCAACAGCTTGTCGCGGCTGCCCGCATCCCATTTGAGGATGCCCCGCTCCAGTCGTTCGACGGCGCCGACGATGACCGTCAGCAGATTGTTGAAGTCGTGGGCGATGCCGCCGGTGAGGCGTCCCAGCGCGTCGAGCTTCTGGGCGTGACGCAGCGCCTCCTCGGTCTCGGCGCGCTGGCGCATTTCCTCGACCAGACGTTGGCCCACGTCCGCGATCTCTTGCGTCCGTTCGGCCACCCTCTGCTCCAGAATCTCGTTCTGCCGGCGCAGATCGAGCTCGGCACGCCGAAGCCGGAACATGGCACGTACGGTGGCGACGAGCTCCTCCGGCTCCATCGGCTCGACAAGATACGAATCGGCACCGCCCTCCAGCGCCACGGCGCGATCGTCGGGGCCGGTGAACGCCGCCGATGTCTGCAGCACGAGCACGCTCGGATCGTCCGCCTTGAGCTGCCGGCAGACTTCGATGCCGCCGATGTCGGGCAGCTTCACATCCAGCAGCACGAGGCCTGGCGTGTCCGCCCGTACGCTGTCAAGCGCTTGGCCGCCGCGCTCCGCCTCGGCCACCTGGTAGCCGGCGCGCTCGAGCACCCGGCGCTTGAAGTAACGCTGGCCATCGTCGTCGTCGACGACCAGGACGGTTTCGCGACCGGTGGTGTTCATGGCGCCGGCGGCGGGTGCGGCTGCAGCGCCTCGCGGATGGCCCCTACCAGCCGGTCCGCCGTCAGGTCGAACTTCGACAAGATGCCGGATGCGTGCGCGACCCGTTCCTTCTGCGCCTCGTCGAGTACCAGCGAGGTCAGGATGATGGCCGGCGGCGCTCCCGCCCCTTCCCCGTTGTGCAGGCGGTCGAGGAACTCGAAGCCGTCGACCATGTCCATGTTCAGGTCGAGGAGGATGACGTCGGGTGGGTCCGCCTTCGCCTGCTCGAGCCCGTCGATCGCGTTGGCGGCCTCGCGAAGCTCGTAGGCGCCGCGCGGCAGCAGCTGGCGGACCACGTAGCGCGAGACCTCCTCGTCGTCGACCAGCAGCACCTTGGTCATGCCACGGGCGCCGGTCATCTCATCGAGCCACCGCACGAGGCCCGCCGGGTCGACTGGCTTGACCATGAATTCGTCGGCGCCGAAGCTGCGCGCCTTCTGCTCATCGGCGGTACTCGAGACGAGGACCGCCGGAACGTCCTGCGTCCGCTCATCGTGCTTCGCGTCGATCAAGAAGCGCCAGCATTCCTCGCCCTGGAGCACGATATCGAGGACGAAGGCGGCCGGCGTGATCCGCTCCAACGCGCGTTTTGCCTCGGCGACGCTGCGGACGGAAATCGGCTGATAACGCGAGTACGCCAGCGAGCGCTCGAGGCTGAACGCGTCGGCGGGATCGTCTTCGAGGATCAGCACCGGCAACCGGCCCGGCTCGACCGTCCACGAGCCCTCGTCCGGCGCGCCGGCCAGCTCGCAGTAACGGCGCGGAATCCTGACCCAGAACAGCGAGCCCTGGCCCACGACGCTCTCGACCCCGGCCTCGCCGCCCAAAAGCTCGGCGAGGCGCTTGGACAGCGGCAGGCCGAGCCCCGTGCCCTTCACCCGTCCCTGGAGCCGGTTCGCGACCTGCGTGAATTCCTGCCAGATCCGGTCGAGGTCGGCCGCGGCGATCCCGACGCCCGTGTCGCGGACGTTCCAGGTCACCGTGTCGGTCTCGCGGTCGTAGACTGCCCACACGCGGACCTCGCCGCGCTCGGTGAACTTGATCGCGTTGGAGATGAAGTTGCGCAGGATCTGCGAGACCTTGCCCTCGTCGGTGAAGAGGGTCGGGATATCGTCGGGGTCGTCGAACACGAGGTTGAGGGCGTTGCCGACCAGGAGCGGACGCAGCATGCCGCGCAAGGTGCTGAACAGCTCGCCGGCCTCGAATTCCTTCGACGTCACGACGACCTTGCCCGCCTCGACGCGCGCGATGTCGAGGAGGTTGTCGACCAGCTCCGCCAGGCTCTCCGCCGCCTTGCGCACGAACAGCACCTGCTTTTCCTGCTCGGGCGTCAGCTCCCCGTCGGTGCGGCCGAGCAGGAGACGGGACAGCGACAGGATCGAGTTCAACGGCGTGCGGAACTCGTGGCTCATGTTCGAGAGAAACCGCGACTTGAGCTGGTCGGCGCGGCGCAGATGGTCGGCGCGCTCCTCGAGCTCGGCGTAGAGGGCCACGACCCCGCGGTTCGTGTCCTGCAGCTCGTCGTTCAGCTGCGCGAGCTCCTGCTGACGCGCCTGAAGCTCCTGCAGCTGCAGCATCATCTCGCGGTTCTGGTTGCGGATCTCGGCCACGGGGTCGCCGCTCTCCGCCGTCGCCAGCGCCTGCATGATCGGCTTCAGCTGGTCCTTGTAGATCGCGGGCGCCCGCTTCGGCAGGCATTTCACCATTCGCACCGTCGTGCCCTGGCCGCGGTGGCTCTGCAGCTCGAACTCGTCCATCAGCCGCCGGGCGCCAAGGATTCCGACGCCCATGCCGGTCGTCGAGCGGTGGCGCCCGGACAGGACCGCTTCCGGGTCGGCCATGCCCGGGCCGGAATCCTGGACCACGATTTCGAGGCACTGCGGATCCCGGCCCGTGATCTTGTATTCGATGCGGCCGCCGCCGCCGTAATCGAGCGCGTTGCGCACGATCTCCGACACGGCGGTCGTGATACGCGTCTGATCCTGCGCATCGAACCCCAGAAGTGCCGCGATCTGGCGCGTGCGCTGGCGGGCGGCGATGATGTCCGTCTCGCGCTCGATGGCCACGGTGAGGAGCCGTGCGTCCACCGGTCAGACCCTCAGGGCTACGACGGTCGCGTCGTCGTTCTTGCGCCGGAAGTCGCGGAATAGGATTCCGGCGATCAGGCTGGGATGGCTCGCCGCGAGGCCCGGGTAGGCCGTGAAATCCCACTTCGCGGACAGCCCGTCCGAGTGCATGATGACGACGGATCCGTCCGCCCAGGGGTAGCTGAACTCGCGGATGCGCAGGGCCACGTGTCCCACCGTGCCGTTGTGCGACACCATCCGCCGGACGCTGCCGGCGGGCGCCACGATCGCGCCCGCGATATTGCCCACGCCCGCGAACCGGACCACCCGCGCCTCCCCATTCACGCGGGCAATGGCGATGGCGGCCCCTCGCGTCGGGGCGAGCTCCCGGTGCATCCGGGCCAGGATCTCCGTGCAGTCCTCGTCGGCGCAATTCTCGAACGTCCGCAGCGCCGCCTGGGTGGCCGCGCCTGCCGCCGGACCATGACCGGAGCCGTCGGCGACCATCAGGGTCGCGCCTTTGGTCGACCTCGCGAACGCCCAGCCGTCGCCGCTGACGCGCTCTCCATGCAACGGCATGGCGATCGCGCCGAGAACGGGAGTGCCGTCGATCTTGGAATGACGGCCATTGCCGATGCGCGCGGCGATCGCGGTGCCGAGGTTGGGGCGAGTGAACACGTTGAGCTGATCAGCCTGGCGGCGGATCGCGCCGAGGCCATTGCCCGGGCTGCCGGCGGTCGACACCCCGTCTTCGAACGCGCGCCCGAGATCGGCGATCCCTTCGCCCTTGTCCAGAGCGAGGAGCTCGATACCGCTGCCCGAGGCGTCGGCGTAGGTGCCGATGACGATCTCGCCGCGCGAAGCATGCTTGATGAGATTGGTGGCAAGCTCGGTTGCGACCAGGGCGACCCGGCCGGTGCTCTTCTCGTCGAACCCGCGCGCCTCTGCCGCGTCCGCGGCGGCGCGGCGCGCCACCGAAACCTGGCTGGAATCCGCGACCTCGATGAGCATGCCGGCGCCGCCTCACTTCCAGCGGATCAGGGTGACGGTGGTGCCTTCGCCGGGGGTCGACTTGATGTCGAACTCGTTGGACAGGCGCTTGGAGCCGCTGAGGCCGAGGCCCAGGCCGCCTCTGGTGGTGTAGCCGTCCGTCATGGCCCGCGCGATATCGGGGATTCCGGGCCCCTTGTCGGTAAAGACCAGCCTGAGCCCCACGCGCCCGCCCTGCCGTACGGTATCCATGTCCATCCTGCCGCCGCCGCCATGCAAGATCGTGTTGCGGCCGATCTCGCTCGCAGCCGTGACGATCTTCGTCTGATCGACGAGGCTGAACCCAAGGGCCACGGCTTGCGCCCGAACCTTCTGCCGGACCTTGACCACGTCCTCGGACGTACTGACCGATATTGTGTCACTCGCCTCGACGATCAAGCGACCCCTCCTCGCCATCGATCATCTGGCGAATCAGGGCGAGCCCCTTGTCGACGTTGAGCGCGGTCTTCACGCCGGTCAGGGACAGGCCGAGCTCGACCAGGGTGATGGCGACCGCCGGCCGCATGCCGACGACCACCGTGACCGCGTCGAGAATGCGCGACATCGCCGCGATGTTGTTCAACATGCGGCCGATGAAGGAGTCGACGATCTCAAGAGAGGAGATGTCGATCATCACGCCGCGGGCGCGGGTCTCCACGATCTTCGCTGTCAGGTCGTCCTGCAGCGCCAACGCCAGCCGGTCGTGCATGTCGACCTGGATGCTGACCAGGAGCGTGTCGCCGATCTTCAGGATCGGGATCTGGTCCATGGCGGTTTAAGCCTCTTCCGCCGCTGCCGCGTCCTGCGGCTTTTTCTTTTCGCCGTTCGACTGCTCGCGGTCCCTGACCGTCTTGCCGATCCGCCGCAAGGCCAGCGCGAAGGCATCCGCCATCGTGGCCTTGGTCATGACGTTGAGCTCGACGCCGAGATGCACGATGGTTTGCGCGATCTGCGGCCTGATACCGCTGATGATGCAGTCGGCCCCCATCAGACGCGCAGCGGACACGGTCTTCAGCAGGTGCTGCGCCACGAGCGTGTCGACTGTCGGCACGCCGGTGATGTCGATGATCGCGGTCTCGGCGCCCGAGGTGACGATCTGCTGCAAAAGGCTCTCCATCACGACCTGGGTGCGGGCGCTGTCCAAGGTGCCGATCAGCGGCAGGGCCAGGATGCCGTCCCACAGCTTCACCACGGGGGTCGACAGCTCCAGCATCTCCTCCTGCTGGCGCGCGATCACCTCTTCGCGGTTCTTCTGGAACACCTCGGTCGTGTAGAGGCCGAGCTTGTCGAGCAGCAGGGTTGCCGTCCAAATCTCGCGCGCAAGCGTCGGCGCGTCCTTGATTTCGCGCCCGAGCAGGGAGAACAGCGGAGATTTCAGCGAGAACACGAACGTCGCGGTCTGCGCCGGCGTGGCGCCCTTGATCGCACGCTCGCGCGAGAGCTCTTCGAGGATTCCGCGCGCCGGGGCCCAGGCTGGGCCGCTGATGTCATCGAACTGCCCCGAGGCGATGCCTTGCCGCAGTGCCGTGAAGAACCGCGCGCCGACTTCGTTGAGATCGTCGCCGACCGCAATCGTGACCGCCGATATCTGCGCAGCCCAGTCCTTCATCACCTGGGTGCTGTATTTGTCCAGGATCTGCGGGATGATGCTGTCGGTCTTGGTCATCTTTTTCCCTCATTTTCTTTTCCAAGCGCGAGCGGCCCGCCACGCGGGTCACTCTCGCATGGACGGTCACGGAGATTGCGTCAGGTAGATGACGCCCAAAGCGGTCTTTTTGAGTTATTCCGAGCTGCCGGCCGCGCGATCGGTTGTTTCGCGTACACGCCTGGATTATTTAACCAACACGATATCGAAAACACGAATCGTTTTACTGATCCAGGCAGGACTTGGGGAGCGTGCCATGGCGAACAACGGGCCGACATCTGAGAAAGGACGGATCCTGCTCGTCGATGACGAGGACGGGTTCCGCTACACGGCCGAGAAGGCGCTGCGCGAGGCCGGCTATGACGTGAGGATCGCCGGCGATTATCAGAAGGCGCTCGACATCCTCGCCGGGCCCGAGCGTCTCGACCTGATGCTGACCGACATCGTGATGCCCAAGGGCATCAACGGCTTTGCCCTGGCGCGCATGGCACGCATGCGCCGGCTCGACCTGAAGTTGCTCTACGTCACGTCGTACGACGTGCCCGCAAACGAAGCGGTCGCCAAGATCCTGCGCAAGCCGATCACCGAGACCGAGCTGGTGCACGAGGTCGAGCAGGCGCTGGCGGCTTAGCTTGGGCCCAGTAAGGGGGGCGTTTCATCGCGTGGTGCGGGTCAGGCCGATGCTTCGGCCGGCGCCGTCACTGCACCGATATCGCTGCGCCGCAGCCGCTGTCGCGGCAAATGCACCGTCATCCGGGTGCCGACATCCGGCGTACTGACGATCTCGAGTCTTCCCCCGTGCAGCTCGACCAGACGCTTGGCCAGCGGCAGTCCCAGCCCGGTGCCCTGCTGGCCGCGGCTGAAGGTGAGATTCGCCTGCCCGAACGGTTGCACCGCGGTTTCGATTTGCCCCGGGGTCATGCCGATTCCGGTGTCATGAACCACAAGCGCCAGCTCGCCGGATTCCTCGACGCCTGCGCTCAGCGACACCCGCCCGCCCGCTGGCGTGAACTTGATGGCATTCGACAGGAGATTGGTCAGGATCTGGCGTATCCGCAGGGGATCCGCCCACAGGTCCGGAAGGCTGACCGGAACGTCGATGCTCAGGAACAGATTTTTCTTGCCGGCCTCGCCGCGCAGGATGTTTACGGTTGAGGCGACCAGATCAGCCACGATGCACGACTGCTCGCGGAGTTGAAGCTTGGCCGCATCGAGCTTCGACAAATCGAGAATGTCGTTCACGATCTCCAGCAGATGGCGGCCCGCGCCGTTGATGTCGGCGGCATACTCGCGATAGCGCGCGGTGCCGACAGGCCCCAGGACCTCGCCGCGGATGATCTCGGAAAACCCGATCACGGCATTGAGCGGCGTCCGCAGCTCGTGACTCATGTTCGCAAGGAACGCCGATTTTGCCTGGCTCCCGGCCTCGGCGGCGGCCTTCGCCCGCTCCAAGGCGGCCTCGATCTGCTTGCGCGCGGTGATGTCGCGCGAGTTGATCACGATGCCCCCGACACCCGGGACGTCGAACGCATTGCGGGCCGTCCACCCGATGTCGCGCCACGTGCCGTCCACGTGCCGTACCCGCGCGCACCCGCTCGCACGGCGCCCCGGCCCGGCGGCAACGCCGCGCAGCGCATCGGCGAGCCCGGCCTTGTCCTCGGGATGTATGCGCTCCGACAACGGACGCCCGACGACCTCCTCCGGAGGAACTCCGAGCACCTCGATAGAAGAAGGACTGCGATAGGTCACCATGCCCTGCGGGTCGACGACGGTGATCATGTCGTTGGACTGCTCGATGAGCGCGCGGAACCGGCGCTCGCTGGTCTTGACGGCCGCCTCCGCCGCCTCGCGCCGGGCCTCCTGCCCCACCAGATAGGCGGCGAAAGCGGCGATGATGGCGGCGCAGGCGAGAAAGATCGCGCCTAGAACGCGGAGATCGCGCTTCCACGGGGCGAGCACGTCATCGACGGCGCGCGAGACGTAGACGACCAAGCCGAGGCTTGGGATCGCCCGATAGGAGACGATGCGATCGATCCCATCGATGATCGTGCTGGTCCGGTACGTTCCGACGGGGGTCTGCGGCAGGTAATGCGTCAGAAGCGGACCTTTCGCCAGCGACGCTCCGATGGCACCGCCCTTTGGCTGCCGCATGAGGATCGGCCCGTCGATTCGAACGACGCCGACCACCGCATTCTCGCCGACCTGAAGCGATCGGAAGAAGTCGTGGAATGTGTTCAACGGGAGCGTCGCCACTATGACGCCGGCAAAGCTGCCGTCCGCCGCCACGAGACGCCGGCTCGCCGGGATGAGCCACTCGCCGGATGCCCGGCCGACGATCGGCATGCCGATGAAAAGACCTGCTTGCGAGTTTTTCCGATGCGCGTCGAAATAATCGCGATCGCTTAGATCGACCCCTACCGGTCCGGTCGCGAAGGTGGAATAGGTCATCCGGCCGGTCGGATCGATCAATCCCAGACTTCTCACGTGATACGTGTCGATGGCCCGCGACGAAATCTCGCCACCGTCCGGCCCCGTGCCGCCAGCGCGCGGCGCCTCGGCCAGGCGCTCCCCCGTGGTCACGAGCGCATGGTCGACCGCGTCGAATACGGAACGCGTATGCTCGTCGAGCGCAAGCGCGAGCCGCGCGTTCAGATCGCTGCCGTTCGTCAGATAAGCCCGGTATTCGATCAGCAGATGCGCACCGAAGCCCAGGGCGAGAGCGAAAATCGCGAGCGCTGCGAACGCGATCAAACCGGGGCGGCTGCGGATGGTGGCGGACGTCATGTGACCCATCAATTCGCGTCCCCGAGATCGGATCAAAAAGCGCCTGTGCCGCAGTGGAACCCACGAGAGCCCGCAGACGGCGCGCCGCGCCGATGGGGCGCGGCGGCATCGCACGGACCTCTGCGTGACAGGACGCTCGTTGGCGACTCTGCGGACGAGTAAGCCGCAGTCTTCGTGGTGTCGCCGATCCGTCCACTAACGGGACGTGAGCCAAACGCCGCTTATGCAGCAGACTCTAAATATATGGAGTGGTTGTTAATAGAACGTTGACAAAGGCTTAACGGCGCGATGCGGGCCCTGTGCGTGGAGATCACGTACTGCCGAGCGGCATCAGCAGCTCGCGCTTCAACTCGCCCAGCGCGTTGATGCCCAGCAGCGCCATGTCGCGGTTGATCTCCTGCGACAGGATGCCCGCGGCGTGCTCGACGCCGGCCTGCCCGGCGATCGAAGCCGCGAACAGGAACGGCCGGCCGACGAACACGAAGCGGGCGCCGAGCGCCAGCGCCTTCAGCACGTCGGTGCCGCGGCGCACGCCGCTGTCGAACATCACGGTCATGGGCCCGGCCAAATCGGCGATCTCCGGCAGGACGCGCAAGGGGGATACCGTGCCGTCGAGCTGCCGGCCGCCGTGGTTGGAGACGAGCACGCCGTCCACTCCGCTGTCGCGCGCGATGCGTGCGTCCTCCTTGTTCATCACCCCTTTGAGCGCCAGCTTTCCCTGCCAGCGCTTGCGGATCAGCTCGAGATGGCGCCAGTTCAGGTGGTCGCGCATGCCGAAATCGCGCGCCACGGCGCGCGACAGGATCGGCGCGCCGCGGGTCGCGTAGGAGTTCTCGAAATACGGCATGCCGTGCCGCACCAGCGTGCGGAACCACGTATTGATCAGCCAGTCTGGACGGATGAGGCCGTCCCAGGCCAGGCGCAGGCTGGGCTTGAGTGGCGTGGTGAAGCCGTTGCGGATGTTGTTCTCGCGGTTGGCCGACACCGGCACGTCGATGGTCACGACCAGGGTCTTGAATCCGGCCGCGGCCACCCGGTCCACGAGGCCCAGGATGCGCGCATCCTCGCCCGGCAGATAGGCCTGGAACCAGGAGTCCGGATTTTCGCGGATCACGTCCTCGAGCCGGATCAGCGACGATCCGCTGAGGATGAACGGGATGTTGCAGCGCGCGGCGGCCCGCGCAAGAACGAGGTCTGCACGATATGCCGCGATCGCAGCGATGCCCATCGGCGGGATGCCGAACGGTGCCGCGTAACGCTGGCCGAACAACTCGGTCGCCTGGCCGCGCTTGGACGTATCGACGAGGCCGCGCGGCACGAAGCCGTAGTCCTGGAAGGCCGCGCGGTTGTCGCGCCACGTTGCGTTCGTCTCCGCCGCCCCGGCGACGAAGCCGAAGATCGGCCGCGGGAGATGCCGCCTGGCGGCGACCTCGAAATCGTCGAGCGACAGGATGCGCCGGAGCTTGCGCGGGCCGGCGCTGGGCAGGCCCTGCAGCATGGCTCCGCCCGTGACAGGCGCCACGGCCGGGGCGACCGGAGCGTCGGGCACGGCCCTGGCGGTCGAGCTCATCTCATTGGGCATGGGTCGGCGTTCCTCTCGGCCTTTTCGTTCATTTTAGGCCAAATGTGCCGCCGCGCGTAGGCCAGGGCTCGCGCAGCGCTAGGCGGCCGATACGGTGCGGCCCGTTGCCGCCTGGTCGCCGTAGGCCTGGACCGGCATCCCCTTGGGAAGGTAAATCGTGACCGTCGTGCCGCGCCCAACTTCGCTCTCGATCGACACGCCGCCGCCCGACTGGCGCGCGAACCCGTACACCATCGACAGGCCCAGCCCGGTGCCCTTGCCGGCCGGCTTCGTGGTGAAGAACGGCTCCCACACGCGCTGCAAGGCCTCGGGAGGGATCCCGGCGCCATTGTCGGTGACCTTGACGGCCACGAACGGGCCGTCGAGTTCGCCCGCCGCACCATTCAATATGACATTCGAGGTCTCCACCGTGACCACGCCTTCGACATGCGTGATCGAATCGCGCGCGTTCACGACAAGGTTCAGGATCGCGAGGTCGAGCTGTCCGGCATCCGATTCCACCGGCCACAAATCCGGCGCGGTCACGATCTTCAGCGCCACCAGCGGCGCGCTCTGGTGCAGCAATTCGCGCAACGCCTCCAGCCGCGCGTTGGCGTCGAACACCTCGTATTGGAGCGGCTGGCGCCGTGCGAACGCCAGCAGCTTCTGGACCAGCGCCTGCCCTCGCTCGACCGTCCGTTCGCAGCCGTCCAGGGCCCGGCGCACGCGCTCGTCCGCCGTCCGCGACAGCGCCAGGCGCAGATTGCCGCCGAGCGCCTGCAGCAGATTGTTGAAGTCGTGCGCCACGCCGCCCGTCAGCTGTCCCAGGGCTTCGAGCTTGCGCGTCTCGACCAGGGCAGCCTCCGCGTGCTTACGCCGCCGCTCCTCCTCGATCAGGCTCGCGTAGGTCTCCTGCTGGCGGGCGACCGCGTCCGCTTCGCGGCGCATCCAAGAGAGCGCGATCAACGCGAGGCCGAGCAGTGCCACGGCGCTCACGCCGGCGAGCGCGCCCCAGCGCACCACGTACCGGAGCCACGCATTGCGGATGCTCGTGTCGGCCACGCTGATCGCGACGTAAGCCGGATAGCTCGCCAGGCGCTGGAACGCGACGATGCGCTGGCCTCCGGATGCCGGATCCGCATCGGTGAACAATCCCGACGGCGACGGCGGGATGGGCTCCGCGCGTGCGGCCTGCCCCGGCGGGTATTGGGCCAGGATCTCCCCGCTGTCGTGGACGAGCGACACCGCGAACCCGTCGGGCATGAGGTCGCGGCCGTAGAATCTCTCGAAGTAATCGGAGATCGACACGCCCACCACCCCGTCGAACCCACCCGCGGCACTCTGCCGCCGCACGCTCATATTGAAGATCGCGTGATGGCTGATCAGCCCGGTGACCGAGCCGCCGAGATACGTGCCAAGGCCGTCCCGGAGCTGCGCCTTGAAGTAGTCGCGCTGCGAGAAATCCACCGGCGGCGAGGGGAAGACCCGCGTCGTCAGCGCGCCGATGCCCTTCGCATCGACGACGAAGATGGCATCGACCTCCGGGACCTGCTTGTCGAGCCGGCTCAGGTCCTCCCACAACGGCCGTGACGTCCGGATCTCATCCCACGACAGGCCGGAGATCCGCTGGTTGGCCTGTTCGATCACCAGCTCGGCGGATTGCAGCGTCTTCTCGGCATGCTCGGCGAAGCCGGCGGCCTGGCGCTTGGCGGTTTCCTCCGCCTGCTCGTACAGCTGCGCATGACTTTGCCAGGCGCCGACAGCAAACAGCGCAACCGGGCCGAGAACGGCACCCGCGAGCAGAAACCCGAACGGCCAGAACCGGGAGCTGACCATCGGCCACATCCCTTTTGCGATAAATGAGCGCGACATGTATCGCGGCCGTCAGCGCCCGCGCAAGCAACCATCGCGAATGATCGCGCGCGGTATCCACAGGTGATTCGCCTAGGCGATCGCCTTCGCCTTGCGCACGCTTTCGATGAGCGAGGTGCGCATCAGGAACGCGCGGTGCGCAGCCGGATCGGCGGCGGTCTTGCGCAAAGTCTCGAAATTCGCCTGGCGCACCGCCGGATCCTTCTCCTCGAGGCGCTTCTTGTTGGCGATGGTCTGCTGCTGCACGAACTCGATGTTGATCGGCCGGCGGCGGCGGTCGTAACGGTCGAGTGCGGCGTCGGGCTGTTCGCCGCGGGATACGCTCACCAGCAGCGAGGCCAGCTCCATCGCGTCGTGGATACCGCAATTGAGGCCGAGGCCGCCGATCGGGTTGTTGACGTGTGCCGCGTCGCCGGCGAGGAAGGCGCGGCCTTTGCGGAAGCTCTGCGCCACGCGCTGGTGCACGTTGTAGAGATTGCGGTGCACGATGTCGTAGGCGCCGCGCTTGGGGAAGAATTTTTGCATGCGCCCCTGCACGGCCGCATCGTTCAGAACCTGCTCGTCGGTCTCGCCCGGCAGGGTCGGGAACACCGCACGCCACAGGCCGCGCCCGTCGTCGCCCGCCACCTTGAACAGGTTGGTCCACGCCTCCGGGTCCGCGATGTAGTTGCGGAAGCAGAAGCCCTGCTCGGCCTCGAAGTCGTAGGGCGTGGTCAACACCAGGAAGCGCTCGGGGAACGTATAGCCCGTGAACTCGATGCCGAGCGCCTTGCGCACGCTCGACCGGCCGCCGTCGGCGCCGATCAGATAGCTGCCCTCGACCTCGCGAGCGCCCTTGGCGCCGGCGACCGTCAGGCGCACCCGCATGTCCGAGAGCTCGACCGCATCCACCCGGCAGCCGAAATGCACCGGGACGCCGAGTGAAGTCAGCCGCGCGATCGCCATGCGCGCGAGCTTGTGCTGCTCGGTCTGGACGACGAACGGGAATTTCGCGTCGCCTTTCAGCACCTCGTGGTCGAACTCGGCGACCTTGCGCCCGGTCGGCCGGTCCCAGAATTGGAACATGCGCGCGACCAGGCCGCGCGAGATGTACTCATCGATCAAGCCGAGCTCGGCGATCATCTCGAGCGTCGCCGGATGCGTCGTGGCGGCGCGCGGGCTGGTGTCGACGTCGGCTTGCGCCTCGAACACCTCGACCGGAAGCCCTGCCCGCGCGAGCGCCAGCGCGCTGACCACGCCCACGGGGCCGGCGCCCGCGATCAGGATCGGCGCTTGTCCTGCGGCCATGCCCTACGCGGTCCAGTGCTTCTTGAATTGCGTCGCCACGACCTGCTCGTAGGCGACCTGACCTTTCAGGATGCCGACATCGCGTGCGAACTGGTTCATCCCGGCGACGAACGGCTCGGAGATCGTGGCATCGTAATAGGGAAGGTCGCGGCGGATAAGCTCGGCGATCAGCTCGGCCTCCGATGGGGGGAAAAGCTTTCGCCCGACCTCGGCCGCACGCTCGGGGTTCTGCTTGAGGGCTTTCTGCGTCTTGACGATGGCGCGCACCGCGGCGGCCGCCGCGTCCGACTGGGCCTGGATCAGCCGATCGGTGGTCGCAATGGAGGCCATCGTGTAGTTGAACGCGGGCTTGGGCCCGTCGCCGCGGCGCACGTCGAGCACCACCGTGCCGACCCCGCGCCGCACCGCAACCTCGGTGCCCATGCCGTTCGCCCAGAAGCCGTCGATCTTGCCGTCCTCGAGCGCCTTGGCCGCGGTAAGGCCGAAATTGACGCCCGCACCTTGCGCTCCCGGCACCGGTGCGATCTTCACCTGGTCGCGCGCGAGATCGATGCCGGCCTCGGCCAGCAGGCGGCGCAGGCCCATCTCGACCCAGGGGGCAGCACCGATGCTGCGTCCCTTCACCACCTCGAGATCGCCGCGCCTGGCCCCCAGCTTCTTCGCCATGACGAGAAACCAGTACATCCCCTGTCCTTGCGCGCAGAGGAGCTTCGCCCCCTGCCACTCCGGGAACGCCGCGAGCGCCGAATGCGCGGAGCCGCCCACGAAGTCGACGGCACCGTCGCGCATCGCGGCATACGCCTTGTCGACCGGAAAAATCAGCTCGAGCGACACGTCGAGCCCTTCCTCCTTGAAGAAGCCGAGCTCGACCGCGGCCGCGGCCGGGAAATACGAGTTCGAGATGAGGTCCGGGACCGCGATCTTCATCGCCGCGATCTCCCGCGCCGCCGCCTACTTCTTGGTACTCTCATCGTAGTAATGAATCTCATAGAGCATGCAGCCGCGCTCGGACTTGAACGGGCCGTGCGCCGCACCCGGCGGGCGGCAGGCATAGGTCGGCGCCTTGAACGACTCACCACCCTTGCCTTGCGCGTCGTTGCCGACCGTGAGGTCGCCTTCGACCAGATAGACCTCTTCCCAGTGGTCGTGCACGAACGGGGCCGTGGTATAGACGCCCGGCTGAAAGCGCAGGAGCCGCGTGCGACTGCCCATCTTGCGCCGCTCGTCGAGATCGCTCGCCAGAATCTTCTGCTGGATGCCCGACGGATAGCCCTCGGGCGTGACCCAGCCGCTGGCAAGGTCCAGACGGTGGAATTCCAGATGCGGCTTGTTGAACGGCATCGCGCGTCTCCAGTCTCAGCCCAGAACGGGCAGTGTCTCGATACTATAGCCGTGGCGGATCTTCTGGCCACGCACCGGATCCTCGAGCTCGAACTCGAAGCGATCCGACGGGCGGATACCGCCTTTGGCCGCCAGGGTGCCGCCGAACATCAAGGTGCCCTCGGGCAGGCGACCGTTCGCGGCGTAGCGGATGATGAGGGCCGGCGGGATCATCATGGTGGCGACCGGCCCTTCCTGATAGAGCGTCATCTGTCCGCCCTCGCGGATGAACGAGCGCAGGATCAGCTTGTCCCAGTGGCCAACCACCTCGTCGTGCGGCCAGAACACCGGGGCGATCGGCTTGTCGCACATCTGCTTCGAGACGGTGACGCCGTAGGTCTCGACCTGACGGTCGGTGTGATCGGAGCCGACGCCCACCCACAGGCGGCCTTCGGCCTGCAGGATCACGAACTCGACCTCGCCGCTCGAGTGGGGCCCGACCGCTTCGATCGTCTCGTCGATCGTAAGGCGGGCGGTGCTCACGCGGTAGAAAATCGGGGTCGAAGCCGGGCGCTTGACCCCGATCGCCTCAAGCTCGGTGATGTGCTTTTCGACCGCGACGGGATCGCGCCCGGTCCACCCGGCGATCACGGCATGGCGGATGGGGACTGGGCGCGGTGAGGACGTTTTCCCGGCCTGCAAGGTCAGGGACAGATTGCGTTCCGGCACGCGACACACTCTCCGCAGAAGAAGGGCATCAAGACTTACGTAGGTATAGCGGCGGATTCGATGGACGGCCAGGGCCGCGCCGACGATAATTGCCCTGCAAAAAGCGAGGGCCGCCGACTCAACGCGCGGCCCGGTGAACACGGAGGTGGGAGGCCCCATGAAGCTGTCGTCATTGCGGGCGATTGTCGCTCTGTTTGCGGCCGCCGTTTTCCTGTTGCCGCTGGGCGCCGCGGCGCAGGCCTATCCTGAAAAGCCCATCCACCTGATCGTCGGCTTCCAGCCCGGCGGTGTCACCGACATCGCGGCCCGGGTCGTCGGCCAGAAGCTTTCGGATGCGTGGAAGCAGCAGGTGGTGGTCGAGAACCGTACCGGTGCCGCCGGCCTCGTAGCGGTCGAACTGGTCCAGCACGCCTCGCCGGACGGCTACACGCTGCTGGTCACGTCGACCGACTTTCTGACGATCAACCCGTCGGCGTTCGCGAAACTGCCCTACGATCCTGATCGCAGCTTCACCCCGATCGCCAGCCTCACGTTCACGCCGCTGGTTTTCGTCACCGGCATGAGCACGGGCATCAATAGCCTCAAGGAACTGATCGCCGCGGCCAAGGCCAAGCCCGGCACCGTGGCGTTCTCCTCGCCAGGCGTCGGCAGCACGAACCACCTCACCGGCGAGCTGTTCGCAGATGCGATCGGCACCAAGCTCGTGCACGTCGCCTACCGCGGCGGTGTCCCAGCGGCGCAGGCGGTCGTCTCAGGCGAAGTGCAGATGGGCATCATCGCGGTGTCTTCGGCGCAGCCCTTCGTCAAAGGGAGCAAGATGAAGATCCTGGGCATCGCCTCGCCGCAGCGCATCTCGCTGGTCCCGGACTGGCCGACGATCGCCGAACAGGGCGTGCCCGGGTTCGACGCCGCACTGCGGGTCGGCATGTGGGGCCCGGCCGGTGTGCCGCAGCCGGTCGTCGCTAAGCTCCGGGGCGAGATCGCGAAGGCGCTGCAGGACAAGGACGTCCTCGATCACTTCGCCACGCTCGGCAACCTGCCGGCGCCGATGCCGGTCGCAGACTTCAACGCCCAGATCAAGACCGAAGAGGGACGCTTCGCCAAGGTCGTGAAGCAGGAGGGGATCAAGATCGAGTAGCGGCAAAACGCGCGGGCTTACGCTTTACCCTGGTCATCGCCGGGCTTGTCCCGGCGATCCACGTCGGCGAGCAAGTACGAATGCCGGGCACGTTCGGCCCGGCGCGGATGCCCGCGACAAGGGCGGGCATGACGTTCGCTACCGCCCCGGCGCGCTTCGCTCAGCGCGCCTGGTTCTTCTTGGCGATGAGGGTCTTGATCTCGTCGAGGCTGTCGGTGACGCGCTTGTTGATCACGTCGAAGGCCTCGCCCTGGGATTTGGAGACCATTTCGGCGAGCTCGCGCATGTTGGCGATGGCGCGCTTGAAGCCCTCTTTCAGCATCTCGGTCTGGCGGCTCGCCTTGTCCTCGGGGCTGCCGGCGGCCATCATATCCCGCATCGCCTGCGAGGTTTCTTCCATCATCTGACGGAAAATCTCGCTCTGCCGCTTGGCCACGGCCTGCATGCCTTCCACGGCCAGCTGGTTCGCCTCGCTCAGGGCCTCGAGATTGCGCCGCTGGCTGGCGACGACCGCCTCGACGTCCACGCCGGGAACCTTGAAGTCCCCCATCAGCTTGGGGAAGTCCCCCATCAGCTTCGATGGATCCATCATCTTGGTGAAGTCGAAGTCGCCGAACGGGTTTGGTTTGGCCATGGGGCGCTCCTTCGCGAGGCCTCAGGCCTCATGAGACGGGTGACCGAAGCTGCCGAAGTCTTATTCCCGGCAACCTGCCACGTCAATGACATTGCCCCGAAGGCGGGGCCTTTACGCGGCGGCGCGCCTGCCGGGGCGCGGGATGCTGTTGGCGAACATCTCGGCGCGCGACAGCGCCTGGTCGAGGGCGGCCATGGTCTTCGCGTGATCTTCGCTCTCGTCGCGCAACCAGATGCGCATCGTGTAAAGGTAGATCGCGGCCAGCGCCTTGGCGCGCAGCAGGCCGAAAGGGCCGCCGCCGGGAAGCCCCGCCACGCTCGCCATCCAGGCCATCGACCGGCACAACCGCGCCCCGGTGCACAGCGCCGCCAGCGGATGCAGCGGCAGATCGCGCGCGAGCGCGGCCACGGCACCTTTGTATGGCTGGAGCGCATCGAAGCGGCGCATGAACAGGTCGAACAGCCGGTCGCGCGGCGAGGATTCGTCCCCGCCGGCCTCGGCCCCCTCCAGGGTCGCGAGGTCGATCCGGCGCACGAACGCGTCGAGGATGGCGCCCTTGGAGCGGAAACGCCGGTAGAGTTCGGCTATGCCGAGGCCGGCTTCCTGGGCGATATCGGCGAAGCTGGTGCGCCGCCAGCCCTGGGTTTCGGCCAGCTTCAGGGCGGCGTCGATGACGGCATCGTCGCCCCCGGCCCGGCGCTCCGCCGATGCGGCAGGACGTGCTGCCGCTTTGCGTCGCTGCGTCGTCTTGCGCGCCATGGCCGTCCTCCTCAGATGGTCCTGAAGTATCTGGGGAGGAGCAGGGAAAAGTCAAAACGCCGGGATCAGCCGGCCAGCTCACGCGAGCGCCGCGTGGCCGCGGCCACGGCGCGCTTCAGAAGCCCCGACAGCCCGCCGCGCCTGGCCATCAGGACTTCGAGGGCGGCGGCGGTGGTGCCGCCGGGCGAGGTCACGTTGCGGCGCAGCTGTTCCGCCGGTTCAGGCGCCTGGTGCAAGAGCTCGCCCGATCCGACGACGGTGGCGCGGGCCAGCCGCATCGCGAGCTCGGCCGGCAGGCCGGCCGCCTCGCCGGCCTCGGCGAGCGCTTCCACGAGCAGGAACACGTAGGCCGGCCCGCTGCCGGAGACGGCGGTCACGGGATCGAGCAGGCGCTCATCCTCGACCCAGGCCACCTCGCCCACCGCAGAGAGCAGCCGCCCGCAGATGTCGCGCTGCTCTCGCGAGACATGCGCATTCGCGCAGGCGACGGTGATCCCCCGGCCGACCGCGGCTGGCGTGTTCGGCATCGAGCGCACCATGGCCGCATCGGGTCCAAGCTGGCGCCCGAAGAACGCGAGCGGCCGCCCGGCGGCGATCGACAGGAACACGGTCGAGGGCGAGACGAAGCGGCGATAGGCCGGCACGACATTGTCCATGCCTTGCGGCTTGACCGCGAACACGACCACGCGCGGCACAACGCCGGCGGGCAGGTCTTTGGCGTCATCGACGATTGTGATGCCGGGCTTGCCGCGAAAGGCGGCGGTGGCGGCGGATGCGGGCTCGATGATGATGACGGGCGCGTCAGCGCCCGCTGTGCCGCGGGCGAGCCAGCCGGAGAGCATGGCGCCGCCCATCTTGCCGCAGCCGACCAGGAGCGCAGTCATGCGCCTTCGCTCCTCGCGGAGCTACGGCGCACAGGCTCGCGCAACAGGCTTGCCCGCCGCAGCTGCAGCGAACGCGGGCTAGGCTTCGCCGATCGGATCGAGGCAGGCGGCGGTGACCGCCTCAGCGGGATTCTTCCCGCCCCACACCACGTACTGGAACGCGGGATAGAAGCGCTCGCACTCGTTGAGCGCCACGTCGACGAGGTCTTCGAGCTGCTCGACCGCCGCACCCCGCGCGCCGCGCAGGGGAACCGCGTGGCGGAACGTCGGCTGGTTGTCCTCCGAGGACAGGTCGAAGTGACCGAGCCAGAGACGCTCGTTGGTGAGGGCGAGGAGCTCATTGATCGGCGGGCGGCGGTGATTGGGGACCTTGAGGTCGAGGGCGCAGGAGAAGTGTAGCGCGCTCATGTCGGAGCTCCACGCGAAGTAGAGCCGGTAGTCGCACCACTTGCCGGGGATCTGCGCCATCAGCTCGTCGTCGTTGGCGCGGTCGAACGGCCATTCGTGGGCGTTGATGATCTCTTCGATGATGTCGAGGGGGTTGGGGATCGATTCTCTGGAGGTCGAGACCGAAACTTCGGGCATGTAGACAGCCTCCCAAGGCGCGACGGCTGTCGGATCGTATTCCTGGGCGTGAGGATAAAATCCGCGGCCCCCAGGAAATATTGTGTGCGACGCGACCCGACACACTACAAATAGGTTGCCATAGCCGGATTCGCGCAAGCAAGGAAATAAATGCGGCCGTGAAAATAATTGTGGAAAAATGCCCCACTTAACTCCCGTTCCTCGCGATTTACGCGAGACAGGACCGGTTTCAGGGGTTTTTTTCCGCGAGCCGCCGCTCGAGTTCGGCAACCCGCGCGGCGAGGTTTTCGTTCTCCAGCCGGGCTTTGGCCGCCATCGCCTTCACGGCCTCGAACTCCTCGCGGGCCACGAGGTTCTGCGACTTGAACCAGGCTTCGAGGCGGCTCTTGATCTGCGCCTCGGCTTCGGCGCGCATGCCGGAGAGGGCGCCCAGCGCCCCGCTCGCGGCACGCGCCAGATCGTCGAGAAACGGATTTTCGCTTTGCATACGTCTTATTATGGAAAGCCGGAGGCGCCGTTGCAACGGTCGGGTCCCACTCCTATAACCCCGAGATGCAGATGATCGTCATCACCGGCGGCGCGGGCTTCATCGGCTCGAATCTCGTGGCCGCGCTCGAGCGGCGCGGCGGCGCCGACCTCGTGGTGTGCGACCGGCTGGGCAGCGGCGACAAGTGGCGCAACATCGCCAAGCGCGAGCTGGCGGATCTCGTGGCGCCCGAGCGGCTGTTCGATTTCCTCGGCACGCATGCGCGCGAGGTCGAGACGATCTTCCATCTCGGCGCCATCTCCTCGACCACCGAGACCGACGTCGACCTCATCGCGCAGGAGAATTTCCGCCTCAGCCTGGCGCTGTGGGCGTGGTGCGCCCGCCACGGCAAGCGCTTCATCTACGCCTCCTCCGCCGCGACCTACGGCGACGGCTCGGCCGGGTTCGACGACGATCCCTCGCCCGCAGCGCTCGCGAAGCTGCGGCCGCTCAATCCCTATGGATGGAGCAAGCACCTGTTCGACCGCCGGGTGGCGCGGCTCCTGGCCCGGGAGGCGCCGCGGCCCGCCCAGCATGTCGGCCTCAAGTTCTTCAACGTCTACGGGCCCAACGAGTATCACAAGGGCGGCCAGCGCTCGGTCGCCCACCAGCTCTATCCGCGCGCCGTGGCGGGCGAGCCGGCGCGCCTGTTCAAGTCGCACAATCCGGCCTATCCGGACGGCGGCCAGAAGCGCGATTTCGTGTGGGCCGGCGACTGCGTGTCGGTGATGCTGTGGCTGTTCGACCACCCGCACGTGAACGGCCTGTTCAATCTGGGCAGCGGGGCGGCGCGCAGCTTCGCCGACCTCGCGCGCGCGGTCTACGCGGCGGCGGGCAAGGAGGCCCGGCTCGAGTTCGTCGACACGCCCGTGGAGATCCGCGACAAGTACCAGTACTTCACCGAGGCGAAGATGGAGCGGCTGCGCGCGGCCGGCTACGCGCTGCCGATGACCACGCTCGAAGACGGCGTGCGGCAATACGTGCAGACTTACCTCTCGGCGGGCGACCCATACCTCTGAATGATCACCCTCAGCCTCTTGTTCCCCGACTTCGATCCGGTCGCCGTCCATCTCGGGCCGTTCGCCATCCGCTGGTACGCGCTCGCCTACATCGCCGGGATCCTGCTCGGCTGGCGCTACGCGCTGCGGCTGATCGATCAGAAGCCTCGGTTCATGAGCCGGGTGGCGCTCGACGATTTCATCGTGTGGGTGACGCTCGGCATCATCCTGGGCGGCCGGCTCGGCTACGTGCTCTTCTACAAGCCGAGCGCCTATCTCGCCGATCCATGGGAGATCCCCAAGCTCTACCACGGTGGCATGAGCTTTCATGGGGGATTGCTCGGCGTGACGGCGGCGATCCTCCTGTTCGCGCGCAAGCGCGCGATTCCGGTGCTGGCGCTCTCCGACGTGGTCGCGGCGGTGGCGCCGATCGGCCTGTTCTTCGGCCGCATCGCCAACTTCATCAACGGCGAGCTCTACGGGCGCGTGACCGACGTGCCGTGGGGCATGATCTTCCCGCACTCGGACGGCCTGCCGCGCCATCCGAGCCAGCTCTACGAGGCGACGTTCGAGGGCCTGATCCTCTTCTGCGTGATGACCTGGTTCGCCCGCCGGCGCGACTGGCGCGAGCGCCCCGGCCGGCTCACCGGCCTGTTCCTCGCGGGCTATGCGGTCGCGCGCATGTCGGGCGAGCTGTTCCGCGAGCCCGACTCCTTCCTCGGCTTCATCGTCGGCCCGTTCACCATGGGCCAGCTCCTGTCGCTGCCGCTCCTGATCGCCGGCATCTGGCTGATCGTGGCCTGCGCCAGGCGCAAACCGCTGCCGGACGCGCCGGCCGCGTGAGCCGGGCGCTGGCCGAGGAGATCCTCGCCCGCATCCGCGAGCACGGGCCGCTGCCGGTCTCCGAGTACATGCGCCTGGCGCTGTTCCATCCCGAGCACGGCTATTACCGCACGCACGCCGCGATCGGCGCGCGCGGGGACTTCATCACGGCACCCGAGATCAGCCAGATGTTCGGCGAGCTGATCGGGCTGTGGGCGGCGGAGCTGTGGGCGGCCCTCGGCCGGCCGCCGACGCTGCATCTGGTCGAGCTCGGGCCCGGCCGCGGCACCTTGATGGCCGACGCTCTGCGCGCCGCGGCCAAGGCCAGCCCGGACTTCCGCGCCGCGATCGACCTGCATCTGGTCGAGATCAATCCCGAGCTGCGCCGCCGTCAGGGCGAGGCGCTCGCGGCCGCCCGGCCGCATTGGCATGACGATCTCGGCACGGTGCCAACACGGCCCGCGATCGTCATCGCCAACGAGTTCTTCGACGCCCTGCCCGTCGATCAGGTGGTGCGCACGGAAGCAGGATGGCGCCAGCGCGTGGTCGAGCACGCGGACGGGCGGCTGGTCTTCGGCCACGGCGATCCGGTGGCCAAGCCTGCGGAGGCGCCGGTCGGCTCGGTCTTCGAGCTTTCGCCGGAGCGCGAGATGATCGCGGCCCGGCTCTTTGAACGTATCGCGAGCCAGCGCGGGGCGGCCCTGATCATCGATTACGGTTCGATGTCGGCGCTGGGCGACAGCCTGCAGGCCGTGCGCGCCCACCAAAAGGTCGAGCCGCTGGCCGAGCCGGGAGACGCCGACCTCACGGCGCATGTCGATTTCTCGCGGCTTACGGCGCTCGCCGGCGCCGCCGGTGCCGTCGCTCACGGTCCGGTGCCGCAAGGCGCCTTCCTGCGCCGGCTGGGCATCGCGGCGCGTGCCGCAACCCTCCTGCGCGCCGCAACCCCAGCGCAAAAACGTGACATCGAGCAGGCCATGCGCCGCTTGATCGAGCCCGACGAAATGGGCACCCTGTTCCAGGCCCTGGCCGTGACGGCGCCGGGCCTTCCGATACCGCCGGGATTCGATGTCTGACAGCTGCCGCATGCTGACTCTGGGTCCGCTGAACCGCCTCGACGGCGTCCGTCACGGATTCTTCAGCCGCGAGGGCGGGGTGAGCGGCGGCGTCTACGCGACCTTGAACTGCGGGCTCGGCTCGGGCGATGCGATCGACAACGTCCAGACGAACCGCGCGCGCGCCGCGGGCGAGATCGACGTCGCCCCCGGCTCGCTGCTCACCTGCTACCAGATCCACAGCGCCGAGGTGGTCGAGGTCGAGGGACCGTGGCCGCACGACACGCGCCCGAAGGCGGATGCGATGGTGACGCGCAAGCCGGGCGTGGCGCTCGGGATCCTGACCGCCGACTGCGCGCCGGTGCTGCTGGCCGACGCGGAGGCGCGGGTGATCGGTGCCGCGCATGCCGGCTGGCGCGGCGCGCTCAGCGGGGTGATCGGCGCCACGGTCGCGGCGATGGTCAAGCTCGGCGCCAGGCCGGCGCGAATCGTCGCCGGCACCGGCCCGTGCATCGCCCAACGGTCCTACGAGGTGGGCCCCGAATTCCCGGCCCCGTTCCTGGCCGCCGATCCGGCCCACGAGACGCTGTTTGCCCCCTGTGCGGCCGCGGCGGCGCGCGGGGAGACCAAGTACCTCTTCGACCTGCGCGGCTTCGTCGCCGCGCAGCTCGCCAAGGCGGGCGTTGCGCAAAGCTACGACCTGCCGCACGACACCTGCCGCGAAGAGCGGTTCTTCAGCTACCGCCGAACCTGCCAGCGCGGCGAAAAGGACTACGGGCGCGCGCTGTCGGCGATCGCGTTGGAACCATGAGCCTGTTGCGCCTCCCGTTGCTCGCCACCTTCGTCGTCCTGGCGACGCTCGCCGGATGCGGCGAGCTGCCGCGGCCGTTCGAATCGGCGCACGACAGCAACGACGATCTGCGGCTCATGCCAGTCGACAAGGCCGGCATGGTGGTCCATCCGCCCGCGGGCATGCCGGGCCCGGCGGCCGATGCGCTGACCCGCGCCCTGATCGACGCGCTGCGCAACGAAGACGTGGCCGCCATGACCCCTCCCGGCAACGCGGCGAGCCTGGTGCTGGACGGCACGGCCACGGCGGAGCCTGCCGGCTGGTCCATCCGCCTGGCGCTCGCGGACGCGAACAAGACAGCACTCGGCTCGGTGACCTCGCACGCCGCTCCGACGGCCGTCGACGACCCCCAGGCCTGGTCTCCCTTCGCCAAGGCGATGGCGAAATCGATCGCAGCGATGCTGCAGACCGACGGCACCACGCCGCGCACCGACCAGCCGAACGTGGTGATCGGCGACGTGCGCGGGTTGCCGGACGGCGAGCGGCGCATGCTGGTGCACGCGCTCGAATTCGCGCTGCAACGGGCGCGCGTTCAGGTCTCATCGACCCCGGACAAGGCGACGCACGTGATCAGCGGCGACATTCTCATCTCCCCGCCGCACGGCTCGGGCACCCGGCAGCAGAGCAGCGTCGACGTCAAATGGACTGTCGCGCGCGCCGACAAGAGCGAGGTCGGGCAGCTCCACCAGGCCAACGACGTGCCGGTCGACATGCTCAGCCACGACTGGCCGGACATCGCCATGGCGGTGGCTGACGCGGCCGTGGACGGCATCGTCGACCTGGTCAACCGCCGGGACGCGGCGGCGCAATAGCGCAGATTTCGGCGGGACTCAGGCTGGTTTACAGGCTTGTGACGCCCTGATAAATTCCGCCCCGCCCGCGGTGCGGGACCGTTGGGTCCGCCGCGGGTTTCGTTATTTCTCCTTTCGGATCAGGCTCTTGCGAGCGCGAGAGGACTTGGGGTCAGGGAATCGATGAAGGTCCTCGCCTGCAACAGCAACCGGCCCCTGGCCGAGGCGATCTGCGCCTACCTCAACCTGCCGCTCACCAAGGCAAGCGTGCGGCGTTTCGCCGACATGGAGGTATTCGTCGAGATCCTGGAGAACGTTCGCGGCGAGGACGTGTTCGTGGTCCAGTCGACCTCGTATCCGGCCAATGACAACCTGTTGGAGCTCCTGGTCACGCTCGACGCGCTGCGCCGCAGCTCGGCGCGCCGCATCACGACGGTTATCCCCTATTATGGATACGCGCGCCAGGACCGCCGATCGGTCGGCCGCACGCCGATCTCGGCCAAGCTCGTCGCCAACCTGATCACGGTCGCGGGCGCCAACCGCGTGGTGACCGTCGATCTCCACGCGGGCCAGATCCAAGGCTTCTTCGACATCCCGACCGATAACCTGTTCGCCGCGCCCGTATTCGTGAAGGACATCCAGGAGCGGTTCAAGGGCAAACCCCTCACCATGGTGTCGCCCGACGTGGGCGGCGTGCTGCGCGCCCGCGCCATCGCCAAGCGGCTCGAGGCCGAGCTCGCCATCATCGACAAGCGGCGCGAGCGCGCGGGCGTGTCCGAGGTCATGAACATCATCGGCGACGTCAAGGGCCGCACCTGCATCCTCGCCGACGACATCGTCGATTCGGCGGGCACCCTGTGCAACGCGGCCGAGGCGCTGATGGAAGCGGGCGCCGAATCCGTGTCGGCCTACGTGACCCACGGCGTATTCTCCGGCGGGGCGGTCGCGCGCGTGGCCTCCTCGCCACTGAAGGAGCTGGTGGTCACGGACAGCATCATGGCAACCGAGGCAGTGCGGGTCTGCCACAACATCCGCCAGATCACGATCGCGCCTCTGGTCGCCGAGGCCATGAAGCGCATCAGCGAGGAGCGATCGGTCTCGAGCCTGTTCGATTGAGATTTGTGAGCGGCGCGCGGCACCCCTGGAGGCCGGCGCCTTTTTGAAGGAGAGAGCAATGGTTGATGCAACGAAGATCGCGGCCCAGCCGCGAGAGCGGGCTGGAAAGGGGGCCTCCCGCGCCGTCCGTCGCGCAGGCCGGGTGCCTGGCGTGATCTACGGCGAAAAGGCCCCGCCCACCCTGATCGACCTCGACCCCAAGGCGGTCCAGGCCGAGATCGACAAGCCCGGGTTCTTCACCCGCGTGTTCGACGTCGACATCGGCGGCAAGGTGCAGAGGGCACTCGCGCGCGACATCCAGCTCCACCCGGTCACCGACCGGCCGGAACATGTCGACTTCATGCGCGTGGGTGCCACGACGCGCATCCGCGTCGGCATCCCGGTCAAGTTCATCAACCAGGACAAGTCGCCGGGCCTGAAGCGCGGCGGCGTGCTGAACGTCGTGCGCCACACGATCGAGGTCTATTGCCGGGTCGACAACATCCCGCAGTCGTTCGCGATCGACCTCGACGGGCTCGACATCGGTGACAGCATCCACATCAGCAAGGTCAAGCTGCCGGAAGGCGTGAAGCCGACGATCACCACGCGCGACTTCACGATCGCCGCGGTCGCGGCCCCGAGCGTGCTCAAGACGGCAGAAGAAGAGGCCGCCGAAGCCGCGGCCGCCGCGGCCGCCGCAGCGCCCGCCGAGGGTGCTGCCGCCGCACCGGGCGCCGCCGCTCCCGCCGCGGGCGCTCCGGGTGCAGCCGGCGCTGCCGCACCGGCCGCCGGTGCCGCCGGCGCAAAGGGTGCCGCTCCCGCCGCCGGCGGTGCGAAGCCGGGTGCGGCTCCGGCCGCCGCCGGCGCCAAGGCACCTGCGCCGAAGAAGTAACCGCTTCGTCCGGAGACCGGGATGCTCCTGCTCGTTGGGCTGGGCAATCCCGGTCCCGGATACGCGCACAATCGGCACAACATCGGCTTCCTGGCCGTGCACGCGATCGCGCGCCGCTACGGCTTCAAGCCGTGGCGCGAGCGCTTTGCGGGCGAGATCGCCGAGGGCGAGATCGCCGGCGAGCGCGTGCTGGCGCTGAAGCCGCAGACCTATATGAACGAATCGGGGCGCGCCGTGGCGGCGGCCGCCCGCTTCTACAAGATCCCGCCGGAACGGACGATCGTGATCCACGACGAGATCGAATTGGCACCGGGCAAGGTGCGGGTGAAGCGCGGCGGCGGACACGCCGGGCACAACGGGCTGCGCTCGATCGACGCCGAGTTCGCCAACGACTATTGGCGGGTGCGGCTCGGGGTCGGGCGGCCCGACCGCGCGGTCACGGATGCGAACCCGGACGCGGTGTCGAACTACGTGCTGCACGACTTCCCCAAAGAGGACCGCGCGTGGGTGAACAAGCTCGTCGATGCGCTGGGCGAGCACATGCCTCTTCTGGTGGCCGGCGACGACGCCAAGTTCGTGAACAAGGTCACGGTCGCCATGCAGCCGCCGAAGGCGCCGAAAGTTAAGCCAGAGAATCCCCCCGAGACCTGAGCACCGGACACCACCATGGGCTTTCGCTGCGGCATCGTCGGCCTGCCGAATGTCGGCAAATCGACCCTCTTCAACGCGCTGACCGCCACGGCCGCAGCCGCGGCCGCGAACTATCCGTTCTGCACGATCGAGCCGAATGTCGGCCGCGTGCCCGTACCGGATGCGCGCCTCGACAAGCTCGCGGCGATTGCCAAGTCGGCCAAGATCGTGCCGACCCAGCTCGAGTTCGTCGACATCGCGGGTCTGGTGCGCGGCGCCTCCAAGGGCGAAGGCCTCGGCAACCAGTTCCTCGCCCATATCCGCGAGGTGGATGCGATCGCCCACGTGCTGCGCTGCTTCGAGGGCGGCGACGTGACGCACGTGGAAGGCTCGATCGACCCCTTGCGCGACGCCGAGACGGTCGAGACAGAGCTCATGCTGGCCGACCTCGACAGCCTGGAGAAGCGCCACGCGAACGCGATCAAGAAGGCGCGCGGCGGCGACAAGGAGGCCAAGGCCCAGGTCGAGGTGATGGAGCCCGTGCTGGCGTTGCTGCGCGACGGCAAGCCCGCGCGGCGCTTCAAACCGTCGGCGGAACAGGTGCCGGTCCTGCAGCAGATGCAGCTCCTGACCGCCAAGCCCGTGCTCTACGTGTGCAACGTCGAGGAAGCCTCGGCGGCCAAGGGCAACGGACTGTCGGAGAAGGTCGCGGCGCGCGCCAAGGCCGAGGGTGCCTCGTCGGTGGTCGTCTCGGCCGCGATCGAAGCGGAAGTGGCCCAACTGCCGGAGGCCGACCGGGCCGAGTTCCTGTCGAGCCTCGGCCTGACCGAGACGGGCCTCGCGCGCGTGATCCGCGCCGGGTACGGGCTCCTCAACCTCATCACCTTCTTCACCGCCGGACCCAAGGAAGCGCGCGCCTGGACCGTGCATGCCGGTGCGAAGGCGCCCGAAGCGGCCGGGGTCATCCACACCGACTTCGAGCGCGGCTTCATCTGCGCGGAGACGATCGCCTACGACGACTACCTCGCCTGCAACGGCGAGCAGGGGGCGAAGGATTCCGGCAAGATGCGCCAGGAAGGCCGCGACTACGTCGTAAAAGACGGCGACGTGATGCTGTTCCGCTTCAACGTCTAGGCGGACTTGCCGTCTTATGGATTGGGACTGCCCGCGCATTTGATCAAAATCGGCGTGGGCCCGTAAGATTGCCTCGCAACAGGCGGCGCTCGCGCGCTCGAGCGGATGAGGAGGACTCGATGCTGAAGGAATTTCGCGACTTTGCGATGCGCGGCAACGTGGTCGACCTCGCGGTCGGCGTCATCATCGGGGCCGCGTTCGGCAAGATCGTGTCATCTTTGGTGAACGACATCATCATGCCGCCGATCGGCATCATCCTCGGCAGCGTCGACTTCTCCAACCTGTTCATCAACCTGTCGGGCAAGCACTACGATTCGCTCGCCGAGGCCAAGGCGGCGGGTGCCGCAACCGTCAATTACGGCGTCTTCATCAACAACTGCCTCGATTTCCTCATCGTCGCCTTCGCGGTGTTCCTGCTGATCAAGCAGGTGAACCGCCTCACGAAAAAGCCCGCCCCCGCGGCGGCCCCGACGACCAAGGAATGCCCCTACTGCGTGTCGACGATTCCGCTCAAGGCAACGCGCTGCCCGAGCTGCACCTCGGAGCTGAAATAGCGCCGCAGGCAGCGGCGCGACCGCGCGCGAAGCCGGTCGGCGAGGTCTGACGTGCTGCGGAGATCAGGCGGTCAGGCGATCGCTCTGATAGTCGGCGATCGCCTGCTTGATCTCCTCGACCGTGTTCATCACGAACGGCCCGTAGGCGACGACCGGCTCGGCCATGGGCGGGCCCGCAAACAACAGGCAGCGGAAGGGCGCTTCGGCCTCGATTGCGATCGTGTCCGTACCACTCGCGGCCGTGGGCTCGAGCCACGCGATTTGGGGCGCGGCTATGCGCTTGCGATTGCCGCCCATGCAGGCCGCACCGGCAAGCACGTACGCGAACGCGCGATAGTCGGCCGGAAGCTCCTGGTCGAGGCGCTGCCCCGCCTCGATCGCGATGTCGAGCAGCATCATCGGCCAGTGACTCCCGTGCGGGTGCCTGACCTCGCCCGAGGCGCCGGCGTAGACGCGCACCTCCGCACCCGGAAGCCGGCGCACCGGCACGGACGCGAGCGGCTGGTCGACGTAGCGCGCCGGGATCATCTTCGCCGCTGCGGGCAGGTTGAGCCACAGCTGGAGCGTATGCGCGAGCTCGCGCTCGTGCGGCATTTCGCTGTGCAGGACGCCGCGGCCGGCGGTCATCCATTGCACGTCGCCGGCGCGGAGCACGCCGTCGGCACCCGTATGGTCGCGATGATGCAGGGCACCCTCGAGGACCAGGGTCACGGTCTGCATGCCGCGATGCGGATGCGTCTCGAAGCCGCCGGGAGCAGCGAACCAGTCCTCCGACAGCCGCAGAAACGGCGACAGGCGCTCCATCGGACCGTTGAGGATCGAGCGCTTGGCCTGGACCTGCTCGTTCGGGCCCAGATCCCTCGGGGTCTCGATGCGGTCGACGATCCTCTCCAACGCGGTTCTCCTGCGATACCAGGACCGCACTATAGCGCGATGAAGGTGGTGAGCGATGCATGACGTCGTGATCGTCGGCTATGGGCCGACCGGGATGCTGGCGGCCCTCCTGCTCGGGCGGGCCGGCCACCGCGTGGCCGTGCTCGAACGCCACAAGACGCTCTACAACCTGCCGCGCGTCGGCATCGTCCACGACGACGTGCTGCGCATGTTCCAGGAAGTCGGCTGCATCGACGAGGTGTGGCCGTCGACGTCGTTCCTGCCCGTGTACGAGATGGCCAAGCACGGGCGCATCCTGCTGTCGAGCGAGGTGTCGCCCAACGCGACCCATGGCTGGCCGGAATACACGTCCATCTATCAGCCGGCATTCGAGAAGGAGCTCGACGTGCTGGTCCGGGCCGAGCCGAATGTCGACATCCTCCAGGGCGCCACGGTGACCGCGCTGCGACAAGCGCCGGACGGCGTCGCGGTCACGGCCGTGCTGGAGGACGGGGCGACTCGCGAGGTCCATGGCCGCTATGCCATCGGCGCGGACGGCGGCAACAGCTTCGTGCGCCGCACCCTCGGGACCGCCTACGAGGACCTCGGATTCGACCAGGACTGGCTCGTGATCGACGCCAAGGAGAAACGGCCGCACCCCGGCCATCCCGCGATGCGCCAGCTCTGCGAACCCGAGCAGCCCGGCGTCACCTTGCGCATGGGCCCGGACCACCGCCGCTGGTCGTTCATGATCTTTCCCGGCGAATCGCCCGAAGAGGCCATGAAGCCCGAAAGCGTGTGGCGGCGGCTCGACCGGCCCGAGGGCGGCACAGCGGACGACTGGGAGCTGATCCGCGTGGCCGCGTACAAGTTCCAGTCCCTGTATGCCGAGCGCTGGCGGGCGGGGCGCGTCTTCCTCGCGGGCGACGCCGCCCATCAGATGCCGCCCTTCCTGGCGCAAGGCCTCTGCTCGGGGTTCCGCGATGCGCACAATCTCGCGTGGAAGCTCGACCTGGTGCTGAAGGGCCTCGCCCCCGATGCGTTCCTCGACGCCTACGAGGCCGAGCGCGGGCCCAACGCGCGGGCGACCATCGTCGAGAGCATGCGCGTGGGCCAGCACGTGAACGAGCGCGACCCCGAGAAGGTGCGCCGGCGCGACGAACAGCTCCTCGCGATGCAGTCCGAACAGGCCCACAAGCGCGGGCAGGCGCGCCTGATCGCGTTCCGGGTGCCTGGATTCACCGGCGGGTTCGTCGCCAGCGCTGGAACGCCGGCGGCCGGCGACGTATTTCCGCAAGCGAAGGTCCGATGCGGCAACAGCGAGGGACGCTTCGACGACGTGGCGGGGCGAGGCTTCCTTCTCCTCGTGCGCGGGACCGAGCCGCCAGCCGCGCTCTCCGCCCACGACCGTGCCACCTGGGAGGCGCTCGGCGGGCGCGTGCTGCGCCTCACGGCCGCCGGTGCCGGCGGTGCCGGCGAGGATTTGGTGGACGTGGAAGGGCATTATGGGCGCCTGATGGACGAGTACGGCTGCGACGTGCTCCTCAAGCGGCCCGACTACTACCTGTTCGGCGGCTGCCGGGCTGTGGCCGACCTGCCGAAGCTGATGGCCGAGTTGCGCGGCAAGCTCGCGTTCTAGCTTCGGTGGAACGCCAGGCGCGTCCACGTCACGCCAGGACGCCGAAGAAGCCCGTCCTGGTGATCCACTCGGAGGACCAGGTCGAGGCCTTCGGCGGAAGCGAGGCCGATCGTCTCCTCGGCGCTCACCGTGAACATGCGCCGCCCCGGCGGAACCGGTCCGTAGCGGAGCGAGAGGATCATCACCCCGCCTCGGCAGACCAAGTCCGCCACACGCGACATGGCGCGCGCACGTTGCCGCTCATCAAGGTGCATCCAGACGGCCGTGAGCATCACCACATCGAAGCCGCGGGTGCCGTGGGCCACCGACACAAGATCAGGCAGGCTGTCGTCCATCCACTGGATGCGTGGCGAGGGGTGCAGCGTTTGCGCCCGCAGGCGGAGCTCGGCGGTCGGTTCGACGGCGATGACGTGGTGCCCCAGGGCTGCAAGTGCGGCCGCATCCCGGCCGGTCCCGGAGCCGATATCGAGGATGCGGCTCGAATCGGCTGGGACGAGATGCAGGACTTCGCGGTGGAGGTCTGCGAAGGAAATGCTCTCGTATTGCCGGACGAGCGCCTCCGCCTCCTCGGAATAGCCTTCGGTTCCGCGGGGGCGGCTCACCGTTTCGACTTGGCCTTGTTCAGCGCCACGGCGGCGCGGATGAGCGCCTTCAATGCGGTCTCGTTGATCGTGTCGCCCTCGCGGATGTCGATGGCGCGCCGCATGTTCCCCTCGAGGCTAGCGTTGAAGAGGTGCTGCGGATCCTCGAGCGACGCCCCTTTGGCGAAGGTCATCTTCACGACGGCCTTGTAGGTCTCGCCGGTGCAGATGATCCCGTCGCGCGTCCACACCGGGACTCCCCTCCACTTCCACTCCTCCGTCACGTCGGGATCAGCCGCCCTGATCAACGCACGTAGCCGGGCGAGCATCGTGCTGCGCCAGTCGCCGAGCTCCTTGATCCGCGCGTCGATCAACTGCGATGGAGACTTGGCGTTGGTCGAGCCGCTCTTCGCCATACCGTGTTTTCCCGCGTCTCTCGCTGGTTTCTCGTCCTGTGATATTCATACCGTCGATCGGCTCTTGCGTCTCGCCGTAACCTGCCGGATCAGGGGGCACTGCGATGGCTTCGGCTCGGAGGTCCCGGTTACGCCTGTTCGCCGCGGCGCTCGGTGCCGCAGGCGTCCTGGCGGTCCTCGGCGCGGGACTCCTGACCTGGCGCCTGTCGCAGGGGCCGCTCCTCCTCGACTTCCTGACGCGCCGCGTCGAGCAGGCGCTCAGCGACCAGGAGGCCCGCGTCAGCATCAAGGACACCGTGCTCGTCTGGGCCGGCTGGCGGGAGAATTTCGAGATCCGCATCCGCGGCGTGCGCATGCTGCTGCCCGACGGGCGGGCGACGCTCGAGCTGCCGGAGATGGGGATCGAGCTGTCGCTGCGGGCGCTTCTTGCGCACCGGCTGATCGCACCCGCCTCGCTCGAGGCGATCGGCGCCAGGCTCGTTGTCGTGCGCGCGGCCGACGGAACGTGGCGGTTCCGCAGTGCCGGCGGCGGCGCGGAGACGCCCTCGGCCGTGCCGTTCGTCCTCGACGATCTGCTGGCGCCGCCCGATCCCACGACGAGCCTCGGCTATCTCGAGAGTGCGAGCGTGGTCGACTCGACGGTGACGATCGTCGACGAAGCCAGCGGCCGCAGCTTCGCCGTCCGCAGCGCCAGTTTCGAGGTCGAACGCGACGAAGGCGGGCTGCGGGCGCGGCTGTCGGCCGTCCTCGACGTGGCGGACCGGTCCGCGGCCCTGTCGGCGACCGGGCGTTACGCCGCCTCGTCCCGGGCGCTTGGCCTTGCGATCAGCGTTGCGAATCTCGATCCCGCCTCGGTCGCCACCATGGCACCGGAGCTGACCGCGCTGGCCGGGTTCGCGGTTCCTGTCTCGGGCCGCGTCGACCTCGCGTTCGATCCGCAGTTCCGCCTGGCCCGCGCCGGGTTCGAGCTCGCGGGCGAGGCCGGCAAAATCGCCGCGGCATCGTACGGCCTGCCGGAGGACGCGCCGGTGCGGCGCCTGCGCCTGCAGGGATCCGTGTCGGGCGACCTCGGCGACGTCGCGATCGGCAATGCGGAAATCGACCTCGGCGGGCCCGTGGTCAGCCTGCGCGGCCGCATGACGGATGCCGGCGCGCACCCGCGCGCGGCCGGCACCGTGGTCGTCCGCAACCTCGCGGCCGACGATGTGCGGCGGCTGTGGCCGAAGGGCCTGGCACCGCAGGCGCGGGACTGGGTGGCCGACCACGAGATCGGCGGCAGCCTCAGCGAGCTCAACGCCGACGTCACGGCACAGGCCGCCTCCCCCGCCGGACCGTGGAGCATCGAGCAGATGCAGGGCACGTTCCGCGTGGCCGGCGCCGAGGTGAATGACCTATCCCCGCTGCCGCACATCCGTGACGTCTCGATCGAGGGAACATTCACCCGCGACCGGCTCGACCTCGCGATCGCCGACGCCCATATCGGCGATCTGCGCCTTGCGGACGGGTCAGTGGCCCTCACCGGCCTGGGCACCGATGACCCGCGGGCAGAGCTGGACCTGCCGGTCAGCGGGCCCCTGCGCCAGGCGCTCGACCTGATCGACGCCCCGCCGCTCGGCGAACTGAAGAAGGCCGGCCTCGATCCCGCCGATTTCTCCGGCGACATGAGCCTGCGCCTCGCGGCCAAGCTGCCGCTGGCGCACGAATTGTCGGCGGACCAGGTCGACGCACGCGTCACGGGCCGGCTGCGACAAGTAACTGTGCGCCGCGCCGCCGCCGGACAGGACATCAGCGGCGGCGACGTGGAGATCGCGGTCAACAAGGCCGGCCTGGACATCAGCGGGCGGACGACCATCGGCGCGATCCCGGCGGATATCGAACTCCACCGCAGCTTCGCTCCCGATGCCGCGGTCCCCACCCGCGCCAAGCTGCAGGCCCGCATCGCGAGTGCCGCCGATGTTACGGCGTTCGGCGTCGACATATCGCCCTATATCGACGGGCCCACCTCGCTGGCGGCGGATTATGTCGAACGCCGCGGCGGCCGGGCCGAGGTGACCGCCGACGCCACGCTCGACGAGGCAGCACTTTCCATCGCCCCGCTCGGCTGGCACAAGCCGGCGGGGCAGGCGGCGGCGGCGCATGCGAAGGCGATGCTCGGCGGCGGCCAGGCGATGGAGATTCCGGAGTTCTCGTTCGCGTCGGGCACCCCGGCGCAGGGTGGCCTCGACGCGCGCGGCCGGGCCACGCTGTCGGCCGATGGATCGAGCCTGACGAGGCTCGACCTCACCACGTTGAAGGTCGGCCTGACCGATCTCCGGGGCACGATAAGCCGATCGGAGTCCGGCCTGTCCATCGGCCTCACCGGGCCTTCCCTCGATATCGCGCCGCTGCAGCAGAGCGACCGCGGGTCGGCAGGCGGCGCCGGCGGTGCGCCGCTCAAGCTCGACATGCGCCTCGACCGCCTCTATTCCGGTCCCGATCGCTGGCTCGCCAAATTCCGCTTCGCGGGCCAGCGGGGTGCGGCGCGCTGGGAGAGTGCCGACCTCACGGCGGAGACCACCGACGAGGCAAAGCGGCCCGGACAGGCGAAGGTGAAGCTGCATGCGCGTGCGGACGGACGGCAGACCCTCGACGTCGCGATCGACGATACGGGCGCATTCCTGGACGATCTCGGCCTGACCTCGAACATCCACGGCGGGCGGCTCGGGCTGCACGGCGCCACCGACATGGCACGGGAGGAGAAACCGCTCGCCGGCCATGTGCACATGGCCGAGTACCGCCTCGTCCGCGCGCCGCTCCTCGCCCGCGTGCTCAGCGTGGCGCTGGTGACGGGCGTGCTCGATTCGCTGAGCGGCCCCGGCATCCGCTTCGCCCAGCTCGATTCCGACTTCGCGTATTTCGGCTCACGGATCGGGATCGAGGACGCACACACCGCGGGGGCCGCCCTCGGCATCAGTGCCGCGGGCACGATCGATATCGACGGGGGGGCGCTCGATCTCAAGGGCACGATCGTGCCGGCGTATGCCGTGAACAGCCTGCCCGGACGAATCCCGCTGATCGGCCAGCTGCTCACGGCCGGATCGCGCGGCCTGTTCGCGACCAACTATGCGATCAGCGGGCCGACGAGCAGCCCGCAGATCTCGGTGAACGCCGCCTCGACCCTGGCGCCGGGCTTCCTGCGCCACCTCTTTGGGGCAGGCAGCAGCGCATCGACGGGCTCGAGCCGGTAATATCAGCCCGGTGTTTTCTCCGCGGCCTTCGCGAGGAAGCCTTTCGACAAGGCGTGGTAGATGCCTTCCGGGCATACGGCCCTGGAGCTCGCGTAGGCGATCAACGCCGCGGCCATCAGCGGGATGACCATGGCGTGGTTGTTGGTCATCTCGGCCACGATGACGAAGGCGGTGATCGGCGCCTGCACCACGCCCGCGAAATACGACACCATGCCGAGCAGCATGATGGGCCCGAGCGGCGCTCCCGCGAACAGCCCGGCGACGTTGGCACCGAGGCCGGCACCGACCGCGAGCGACGGCGAGAAGATGCCGCCCGGAATGCCGCTGATGGTGGAGAACATCGTCGACAGGAACTTGAGCGCGCCGAAGCTCGCGGGCAGAGGCACGCCGCTGTCGAGCGCCGCCTTCACCTGCGAATAGCCGGTCCCGTAGATCGTATCGCCCGAGGCGAGACCGCACGCGGCAACGCCCAGCCCGCACATCATCGCGAACAGGATCGGATGCCGCTTGACGGCGGGTCCGATGCGGCCCGGCAGGCCGCGCGCGACCGCGATGACGATGCGGCTGAACAGGCCGCCGGCGAGCCCACCGGCCACGCCGCACAAAGGTACGGCGAGCCAATCGAGGCCGACGCGCAAGGTCCCCGCACTCGAGCCGAAATAGGTGTAGTTGCCGAGGATGGCGAGCGAGGTCAGGCCGGCCGCGATGACCCCGCCGATGATCAGGCCGCTGGTGCGGCTTTCGAAGGTCCGGCTCAGCTCCTCGATCCCGAACACGATCCCGGCCAGTGGCGTGTTGAAGGCGGCCGCAACCCCGGCCGCGGCCCCCACCAGGATGAGCCCCGGCTGGCGGCGCGGCGACATGCGGCCGATGGCGAACATGATCGAGGCGCCGACCTGGACCGTAGGACCTTCTCGGCCGACCGAGGCGCCGCACAGCAGTCCCAGCAGGGTCAGGAGGATCTTGCCGATGGCGATGCGGACCGACACCAGGCGCCCGCGCGATCCCTGGTCGCTGAGCTGCCGGGCTGCGATTGCCTGCGGAATCCCGGACCCCTGCGAATTGGGGAAGAAGCGGTTGGTCAGGAACACGCACAACATCAGGCCAGCGGGCGTCACGACGAAGGACGCGAAGCGCCCGCGCGCGATCAGCAGAGAAAAGAGCTCCTGCGCCCGGTCGGCGAGAAGAGCCAGGGCCACCGCGGCGCCGCCGACGATGATCCCGCCGAGGAGAAAGACCGCGCGGCGCTGCCAGCGGGCGGACAAGACCCTGAGGGCGCGCCGGCGGCGGCCGGAGAGAAACTGCCTCATGCTGAGGTTATAGGATATTCGCAGCGCCGTGACAGGCCTGTCACGCAACCAGCAAGATCGGTCTGTTCATTTGCCATCCGCACCTGCGGGCTGGTAAAAAACCGCACCAGTTCCCGCAAAATGGGTGGAGGAGCGAACATGGGACAGACCATCACGTTGAACGCCAAGGATGGATTCAAGCCAAGCGCGTATGAAGCGAAGCCATCGGGCAAGGCGCGCGGCGGCCTGGTCATGATCCAGGAGATCTTCGGCGTGAACAACCACATGAAGCGGACGGCCGATATCTACGCGGCCGCCGGCTATCACGTGGTGGCTCCGGCGTTCTTCGACCGCGTCGGCAAGGACATCCAACTCGGCTACGGCGAGGCGGACATCGCAAAGGGCCGCGAGATCCGCGGCAAGCTCAACTGGGACCAGATCCTGGCCGACGTGCAGGGCGGCATCGACGCGCTCAAGGGGGCCGGCAAGCTCGGCATCATCGGCTACTGCTTCGGCGGCTCGGTCGCATGGCTGGGTGCTACGCGCTTCAAGGACTTCTCGGCGTCGGTGTGCTTCTACGGCGGCAACATCGCGCAGTTCTCGGAAGAAAAGCCGAACTGCCCTGTGCAGATGCATTTCGGCGAGACCGATCACGCGATCCCGCTGTCGGATGTCGGCAAGATCCGCGCGAACCAGGGGGCCAAGGTCGAGATCCAGGTCTACCCGGCCGGCCATGGCTTCAACTGCGACGAGCGCGGCAGCTACCACGAGCCAAGCGCCGCCCTCTCCCGCGAGCGGGCGCTGGCGTTCCTGAAGCAATACGTCGGCTGATTCAGGCCTCTGACGTCATGCCCCGGCACCGGGGCATGACGGTCAGGGCGCCGCCAGTTCCAAATACATCCCGCAGGCGATGTCAGGGGCGATCTGGACCGCGCCGGACATCGCCCGGTAGGTCACGTCGGACGCATCGAAGCGCATCTTGACCGCATCGAGATCGCTGACCGCGATGCGGCAGCCGATGATGTGCGCGCTCTCGGGGGCAGCCGGCAGCGGCAGGCCGGGACAGCGCTCCGCCGCGGCTTCGCGGCCCAGCACGGTGAGCCGCCCGCGGGCGGTTGCGACCTCCAGCCGGCCACCTTGGGCGCTCACGGCGTCTTCGCCCTCGAGCCGCGCGAATAGGTCGGCGAGGCTTGGAGGATCGTCGGCGGCGATGAGGATCTCCTCGATCGTCGTGGCGCCGTTGGCGTGGCGCTGATATTCGGGCCGCCAGAAGAACTCGGGGGCCCGATGCTGGCAGGTGAAGAAGGTGAGCTCGGGCAGGCGCGCGTCGGTCGCAAACGCGAGCGAGAACGCGACCGTCGCCTCCCGGCCGTCGGGCAGCCGGGCCTGGCGGGCGAAATCGAACGGCGCGTAGGTCCCAAGGCCGGCCGCCGCGAACTCGTCGCGGTCGCGGCGCGCGTCGTCGGTCGCCAGAGCGATCATGGAGCAGCCCTCGCGCCGCTTCAGGAAGCGGTCGGCCGCGGCGCCGAAGCTGAACTCGCGCGCGCCGGCGGGCGTTATCTTCGCCGGATCGTCGATGGTCAGAAGCTCGATGAAATTGCCGCGGAACTGTGCCAGCGAATTGCCGGTCCCCCACGGATGCACGGCGTGCGGGGTCAACGTGAAGCCGAGCCGGGCATAGGTGCGCCGCGCGGCCTCGAGATGGCGCACGCAAAGCACCAGGTGGTCGATACCGCGGTTGGGTTTCCCCGCCATCCCGCTAGGATAGGCGGACAAATTGTTCCGTCCAGTGGGAAAGGACACGTGATGCTCGAAAAGGAGATCGTGCGCAGCGGCGTGCCGGAGACCGGCGGGCCGTTCAACATGGCGGTGACGTTCGGCCCGATGCTGTTCGTCTCGGGGCTGCCGCCGTTCAACGAGGAGTTCAGCCGGCAGATGCGCGAGGCGCGCGCGAGGGGCGAGAAGCTCCCCAAATATTCGCCGGTGTCGTTCGAGGACGAATGCCGCACGGTCATGGACCATTTGAAGCGCATCGTCGAAGCCGCGGGCTCCAATATGGATTGTCTGCTGAAGGTCACGGTGTGGCTCAAGGACCAGACGCAGCAGGAGGTCTTCGACCGCGTCTATCGCAGCTATTTCTCCGCACCCGACACCCTGCCGGCGCGCACGCGCATGCAGGCCGGCCGCACGCCGCTCGATTGCGGGCTCGAGGTCGACGCGATCGGATATATCCCGGGCAGAAGCTGGGGCTAGGCCCCGTATTCCTTCCAAGCCGGCAGCCGGCCTTCGGCGACGGCGTGGCAGGCGACCGCCCCACCCGGGAGCTTCGTGTCCTGCGGCACCTCGCTGCGGCAGCGCGCGTTGGCGAAGGGACAACGAGGATGGAAGGCACAACCAGGTGGAGGATCAAGCGGGCTCGGCACCTCGCCCGCGACCGGCGTGCGCGGACGGCCGGTCATCGCGAGATCGGGGATCGCGTCGAGCAGCATGCGCGTGTAGGGGTGCTGCGGGCGCCGGAACAGGGATTCGGTGTCGGCCCATTCGACCAGGCGGCCGAGATACATCACGCCGACCGTGTCGGAGACGTGGTAGACGACCGCGAGATTGTGGCTGATGAAGAGATAGGTGAGGCCGAGGCGGCGCTGCAGGTCCTTCATCAGGTTGAGGATCTGGGCCTGCACCGAGACGTCGAGCGCCGAGGTCGGCTCGTCGCAGACGAGGAAGTCGGGCTCGCCCGCGAGAGCGCGCGCGATGGAGATGCGCTGGCGCTGACCGCCCGAGAATTCGTGCGGATAGCGCTGCGCGTCCGCGGGCGACAGTCCGACCTGGCGCAAGAGCTCGGCCACGCGCGCGGAGACCGCCGCCCGGCCGTGCACCAGGTTCCGGAAGCGCAGCGGCTCGGCAATGATGTCCGCGACGCGCCAGCGCGGGTTGAGCGAGGCGTAGGGGTTCTGGAAGATCATCTGCATGCGCGCCTGCGGGCTCTTGGACCCGGTGCGCGCCGTCCCGGCGGCGAGGTCTACGCCTTCGAAGCGGATGGCGCCGGCGTTGGGCCGGTAGAGGCCGACGACGAGGCGCGCCAGGGTCGACTTGCCGCAGCCGGATTCGCCGACCAGGCCGAAGGTGGTGCCTTTGTCGATGCGGAAGCTCACCCCGTCGACGGCGCGCACGACCTGGCGCGGCTGGTGCTCGAGCAGCCGGTTGAGCAGCGGTGCCGACACGTCGAAATGGCATTTCAGACCGTTCGCCTCGAGAAGAGGTGCGGCCTCAGACATGCACCACCTCCCCCGCGAGCCAGCAAGCGGCATGGCTGCTGCCGGCGGCCAGGAGCTCCGGCCGCTCGGCGCGGCAGCGCGCGATCGCCCGCGGGCAGCGTGGATGGAAGGCGCAGCCGGACGGGATCGCGTCGAGCCGCGGCATGGCACCCTCGATCTGCACCAGGCGCTCCACCTTGCGGCTCATGTCGGGGATGGCGCCCATCAGGCCCACCGTGTAGGGGTGCCGCGGGCGCTTGATGATGTCGGCGACCGGCCCGATCTCGACGATACGGCCGGCATACATCACGGCAACCCGGTCCGAGGTCTCGGCGATCACGCCCATGTCGTGGGTGATGAGGAGCACGGCCGTGCCGTGCTGGTGCCCGAGGCGCTTCAGGAGCCCGATGATCTGCGCCTGGATCGAGACATCGAGGGCGGTGGTCGGCTCGTCGGCGATGATCAGCCGCGGCTCGGCGGCGAGGGCGAGGGCGATCACCACGCGCTGGCGCATGCCGCCCGAAAACTGATGCGGGTAGTGGTCGAGGCGCTCGGATGCTGCCGGGATGCCGACCTCTTCGAGCAGGCGCACGGCGCGGGCGCGCGCCGCGACCGGCGACATCTCGAGATGCGTGAGGATCGTCTCGGTGAGCTGGTCGCCGATCCTGTAGAGCGGGTTGAGGCTGGTCAGCGGGTCCTGGAAGATGGCGCCGATCTTGCGGCCGCGGATCTTGCGCAACTCGCCCTGCGGCAGATCATCGATGCGCCGCCCTTCGAGGAGGATCTCGCCGCCCGAGATGCGCCCGGGCGGCTCCAGGAGCCCGATGATCGCAGCCCCGGTCATCGACTTGCCGGCCCCGGATTCGCCCACCATGCCCAGGATCTCGCCGGGGGCGATGCCGAACGACACGTCGTCCACGGCGGTGAGCGCGCCACGCCGGGACGGGAACTCGACCCTGAGGTGCCGGACCTGAAGGAGCGGATCCATGATCAACGCAGCTTCGGATTGAGGGCGTCGCGCAGCCAGTCGCCCAGGAGGTTGACCGACAGCACGAGGACCGCAAGTGCCGCACTCGGGAACAAGGTGATCCACCATTCGCCCGAGAACAGGAAATTGTTGCCGATGCGGATGAGGGTGCCGAGCGACGGCTCGGTGGGCGGCACGCCCACGCCGAGAAAACTCAAGGTCGCCTCGGTGATGACCGCAAGTGCCAAGTTGATCGTGGCGATGACCAGGACCGGCCCCATGACGTTCGGCAGCACGTGGCGGAGTGCTATCAGCGGCCCGGGCAGGCCAATGACCCGGGCCGCCAGCACGTATTCCTTGGTGCGTTCGACCAGCACCGACCCGCGCACCGTGCGCGCGTAATGCACCCAGTAGCTGAGCCCGATCGAGACGATGAGCACGAAGACCGCGATGTCGGAATGGCGGTCCTGTCCGATCACGCTGCGCGTGATCCCGTCGATGAGGAGCGCGATCAGGATCGCCGGAAAGGAGAGCTGCACGTCGGCCAGGCGCATGATGAGCGCATCGACCATCCCGCCGGCGTACCCCGCGACGAGTCCCAGGCCCACGCCCAGCACCAGCGCGAACAGCACCGAGAGAAAGCCCACCACCAGCGAAATCCGGGACCCGTACAGGATGGTCGACAGCACGTCGCGGCCCTGGTCATCGGTGCCAAGCAGGAACGCCGCGTCGCCGCCGTCGATCCAGACCGGCGGCTTGAGCGCGTCGGTGAGCTCGAGCGAGGCGAGGTCGAACGGGTTATGCGGCGCCACCAGCGGTGCCCCGAACGCGCCGATGAAAAACAGAAGCGTAATCGCGGCCGAGACCACGACCAGTTTGGAGCGGGTGAAGCTCCAATAGAGGTCGCTGTCGCGGATGCGATGCACCCAGCCGTTCATATACCGCGCCCGGTCGTGTCCTGCGCGCGCAGGCGCGGGTCGACCACGAAGTAGAGGAGATCGACCAGGAGGTTGATCACCACGAAGAAGAAGCCGATCAGGACCAGATAGGCGGACATCACCGGCACGTCGGCGAACAGTACCGACTGGACGAACAGGAGTCCCATGCCCGGCCAGGAAAACACGGTCTCGGTGATGATGGCGAACGCGATGATCGAGCCGAGCTGGACGCCGGTGATGGTGATGACCGGGACGAGGGTGTTCTTGAGGGCGTGGCCGAAATAGACGGCACGGTTGGTGAGGCCGCGG
>Ga0335071_10000366_pt1 | contig 51064 bp, 48 predicted proteins | sample Lox_Sample_15_FD_206724 | JGI IMG/M metagenome (GOLD analysis project Ga0335071, IMG submission 206724) | Soil microbial communities from Loxahatchee National Wildlife Refuge, Florida, United States - Lox_Sample_1.5 | ecosystem: Environmental > Terrestrial > Soil > Wetlands | place: USA... | reverse complement strand
CAAACTCCCCCAGCATCAACCCCTCCAAAATGCGAATCATCGCCATAGAGAGTCAGCTTCTGAGCCCTCCAGCAAGCCTCAAGAAGTGTGAATGTCGTAGGCTTGCGGGGGAGGGCTGGGGTGGGGGCACTTGCTTTTGTCAGCTCAATGATGAGCCTGCCGAGCTTCGGCCCCCACCCGGCCTCCCCCGCAAGCGGACCGCAAGCGGGGGAGGTGAAGAGGCACCGAGATCAAATGCAAGGGCGATTCAGCCCGTCTTGCGGACCGGCTCGATGACCTTGCCGTCGCGGCCGATCAGGCCGGAATACTGGGTGATCGGCAGCGGCTTGCCGATGAAGTAGCCCTGCACCGCATCGCAGCCCTGGTCGGCGAGGAAGGAGAGCTGTTCCTGGGTCTCGACGCCTTCTGCCACGATCGACATGTCGAGGCCGTGGCCGAGGCCGATCACGGCACGGACGATCGCCGCCGATTGCGGGTTGCGGCCGAGATTGAGCACAAAGTCGCGATCGATCTTGATCTTGTCGAACGGGAACGCCTGCAGATAGCTCAGCGACGAGTAGCCGCTGCCGAAATCGTCCATCGAGACGCGCACGCCAAGCGCCTTCAGCCGCCGCAACAAAGCAAGGCCGCGATCAAAGTCCTCGATCAGCACGCCCTCGGTGATCTCGAGCTCGAGCCGGCCGGGCGCCAGGCCCGTTTCCAGCAGGATCGAATGCACGAGCCCGACGAGGTCGCCATGCATGAACTGCACGGGCGACAGGTTGACGGCGATCTGCAGCGGCTTTGGCCATGACGCGGCCTCCTTGCAGGCCTCGCGCAGGATCCATTCGCCCATCCCGACGATCAGGCCGCTTTCTTCGGCCAGCGGAATGAAATTGACCGGCGCGACGAATCCGCGCACCGGATGCAGCCAGCGCACCAGCGCCTCGAAACCGATGATCTCGCTCGAATCGACGGTCTGGCCGGAAATCGCCTGGGGCTGGAAGTAGAGCGACAATTCGCCGTTGCGGATTGCGCCGGAGAGATCCTGGTGCAGCACGCGGCGGTCGCGGATCTGCTGGTCCATTTCCGGCTCGTAGACGCTGATTGTTCCGCGCGACTTTGCCTTGGCACGGAACAGCGCCGCGCCGGCATTGGCGAGCAGCGAGGCGGCATCCTGACCGTTCTGCGGGAACACCGCGACGCCCGTGGTCACGCCGGTGCGGACCGAGCGGCCATCGATCTGGAATTCTTTTCCCATCGCCTCGACCAGCTGGCGCGCCAATGCAATGCCGGCTTCGGGCTGCTTGCCGTCGATGATCAGGCCGAATTCGTCGCCGGAGAGCCGCGCCACCACGCCGCCGCGCGCCACGGTCTGAATCCGGTTCGCGACCTCGACCAGCACCTTGTCGCCGGTCGCATGACCGAACACGTCGTTGATTTCCTTGAGGCCATCGAGGTCGACCGAGAGCACGGCGAACTCCTCGCCAGAGCCTTCGCAGGCCTCGATCATCTGCGCCAGCGCCTGCAGGAAGGCGGCGCGGTTCGGCAGGTCGGTGAGGCCGTCATGATAGGCCATGTGAGCCATGCGCGATTCGGTCTGCCGGCGGTCGGTGACGTCCTCGTAGGTCTTGATCAAATATTGCGGATCGCCGCCATCGTCGAGCAGCGTGACGCGGCGGGTCAGGAACAGGCGCAGGCCGTCCTTGGTCGAGATCGGATGCTCCTCGGCCAGGAGCCCGCGCTTCTTGATCGCCGCCTCGTCGCGCGCGATGATCAGCCTCGCCTCACGCGGATTGAAGATGTCGGCCGCAGTGAGGCCGGTGACCTCCTCGCGCCGGCGGTTGAGAATCACCTCGGCGCTGCGGTTGGCGAGCAGATATTTGCCGTCGGAGACGCGCTCGACGATCAGCGACACCGGGACGTTGTCGACCACCAGTTCGAGGAATTTCTTGGTGTTCTCGAGCTCGCGCGAGAGCTGCTGCCGCTCGGTGACATCCTCGAACAGGATCAGCAGGAATTCCGGCTGGCCGTTGGCATTTCGCGCGACGATCCGGGTCGATGCCACGAGGCGCTTCTCGCCCGATCGCTCGACCTCGAACTCGTTGTGGAACAGCCCGTCATGCGAATCGAACGCGCCGCGATCGGCCGCCTCGATCTTCGCCGCCGAGCCTTCGTGAAACAGATCGGCGGCGCGCTTGCCCACGACGTAATCGCGCGAGAACTGCCAGAAGTCCTCGTAGGCGCGGTTGGCAAAGATGTAGCTGCCGTCCTCGATGCTCTTGGCAGCGACGCAGACCGGGACGTTGTCCAGCACCGATTCGAGGAACTGTTTTGTGGAGGCGAGCTGCTGCGACAGCTTTCGCTGCGCGGTGCAGTCCTCGTGGAATCCGATCGCGCCGCCGTTCGGCAGGCGGAAGAATTTTATCACGACCGAGCGCCCGCTCGGCAGCTCGACGACAAAGCCCTCCGGCCGGAAGGCCAGTTTCTTCAGCTCCTCAGGGCCGACGTTGATGTGTCCACGCTGGCGGCCGAGCTCGATCCAGTCGCGGCCGGTCATCGCGGCGGTCACGTCGCCGCGGCCGAGCCCATAGATCTCGTAAAATCGGTCGTTGCAGAACACGACGCGGTCCTGCGCGTCGGTCATCATCACGCCCTGGCTGAGATTGTTCAGCGCGGACGAGATGAAGGCATCCCGCCGCAGTTTTGAGCGCGAGAGGCGGCGCATGGCCGAATAGGCCGAGAGTGTGACGGCGAGCAGGAAGGAACAGGCGACGACGGCGCCGATCAGCGTTTCCCAGAAAACGCCGGGATCGAACGCGCCGACAGAACTCAGCGGCAGAAATTGATCAGACATACCCCACGCGGCCTCGAACGGCGCGGCCACGGCCGCCAAGCACGTTGCGGCGAGCGCAAGAACCGAGATTCTGCAGCCCGCCCGCCCAAACTTGCCAACCATCACTCACCCGCGAATTACCAAGGCCGACTGTCTGGCTTCGCGGGTTTGAATCGGGTAAACGCCGCTTCACACGGCGTCGAAATACCACTTCAGCCACGGCAAATGCCCCGGTATGACTAATGCTCTCTTAAGAGTGGCCAGCGCGGCCGAGGTTTTTGCGCGACAACAACGGGCCAGCACAACCACCGCGCGATTTTTCGCACCGTCCGTCGCGAGCCTGTGATCGGGATCTGAACGGCAATGGAAAGAACGGACTGCGTCATCGTCGGAGCCGGAGTGATCGGGCTCGCCATCGCCCGGCGGCTGGCGCAGGCGGGGCGCGAGGTGATCGTGCTGGAGGCGGCGGAAGGCATCGGCACCGTCACCTCCTCGCGCAACAGCGAGGTGATCCACGCCGGCATCTATTACAAGGCCGGAAGCCTGATGGCGCGAATGTGCGTTGCCGGACGGCACGCGCTGTACAGCTATTGCAACGCGCACGGCGTCCCGCACAAAAATTGCGGCAAGCTGATCGTCTCGACCAGCGCGAAAGAGACCGAGAAGCTGCAGTCGATCAAGGCCCATGCCGAAGCCAATGGCGTCGACGACATGCGCGTGCTCACTGGCGTCGAGGCGCGCAGCCTCGAAGGTGCGCTTGACTGCGATGCGGCGCTGCTGTCGCCTTCCACCGGAATCATCGACAGCCATGCCTATATGCTGGCGCTGCGCGGCGAGGCCGAGGACGCGGGTGCAGCGTTCGCGTTTCATACGCCGCTGCTGCGCGCCACGGTGCAGGCAAGCGAGATCGTGCTCGAGACCGGCGGCGCGGCGCCGATGATTCTCGCGTGCAGGCTGCTGGTCAACGCGGCCGGCCTCGATGCACCGCATGTCGCGCGCAACATCGCCGGCATGCCGGATGCGCTGATCCCAAAGCCCTATCTCGCCAAGGGCAACTATTTCAGCTGCAGCGTCAAGGCGCCGTTCTCGCGCCTGATCTATCCGGTGCCCGAGCCCGGCGGGCTCGGCGTGCATCTCACGCTCGACATGGCCGGACAGGCGCGCTTCGGCCCCGACGTCGAATGGGTCCAAAACATCGATTACGCCGTCGACCCGAAACGGGCGGAACGGTTCTATCCGGCGATCCGTCGCTACTGGCCTGATCTGCCCGACGGCGCGCTGATGCCGAGCTATTCCGGCATGCGGCCCAAGATCGTGCCGCCCGACATCGCCTCGCAGGATTTCGTGATCCAGGGGCGAGGCGATCACGGCGTCGACGGATTGATCAATCTGTTCGGAATCGAATCGCCCGGACTGACATCATCGCTGGCGATCGCCGACCATGTCGGTGAACTCGCCGCGCCTTGAGACGCCAAAAACAAAAGCGCGCGGCACGAGCGCCATGTGCCACGCGCTTAAAAACTCGACACGCGTCGAATGAGCACGGCCCATCCAAAACGCTTTACTTAGGGGGTTGTGACTTGCGAACTCAGTGCAGGGTCTCGTCGGCGGTGGAGTGCTTCAACCGTTCGATCTGGTCCTTCACCATCAATTTCCGGCGCTTCAACTCGGCTATTTGCAGGTCGTCTGTTGAGAGGTGTACCAGAGCTTCGTGCAGTTCATTTTCGAGAAGCTTATGTTTCCGCTCTAGTTCAACGAGATGAGCCTGAATCGCCATTCCAAACCTCCTCGGCAGGGTTGATCCGGACTGAGAAGTCTACACCACTTCGCTATTCTGTCGATGGGATTTGAAAAAGCCGCGCGCAGATTTGAGGTTGCATGTGTAACGAAGCGTGAGCAACATATGTAACCAAGCGTGAGCAAGGAACTGCCGGCCTCCGCGCCGCGCGCAGGTCCCTTGAAGCAGCCTCTCCCTTTCGAATCAAAGCTTTGACTGTTGAATACCATCGCGGGACGCTTGCGGGCTTGATCGCCAGGGAACAATATTTCACAGAGGCTTTCCGCTGCGCTTTGCAGTATCATCTTATTTTCAGCTGACATGCATCATGACTGACGATGACGAGCGCATGCTGCAGGCCGAACTGGCCAGGCTGCAGCAGGAGCACCGCGATCTCGACGCGGCGATCGATGCCCTGCATCAATCGCCTGCGCCCGATCTGCTCCGCCTGCAGCGGTTGAAGAAGCGCAAGTTGCAACTCCGTGACCGCATCGCCTTCATCGAGGACCAGATTACCCCCGATATCATCGCCTGAGCAGCGGCGCATCGCCGCAGTCAGGCCGCGCGTCGCATCTGGCAGGAGAGGCGCGACCGGGCGTCGGAATGCCTCTTGACTCCATTAGAACAAAATGAGAACATTGCTTGCCGCCCCCTCCTGTGAGGTATTGCGATGTCCGAACCACCCTCATCGATCGACAACGACCATTACGAACGGGCCTGCGACCAGGCCATCGCGATGTGCGACGGCAATCTGCGGTCGACCATCAAGGCCCTGATCATGGCCAATGAGTATCTGGAGCTCGAACTTCTTGAGCTCCGCGCCGCGATTGCGTCCGGTTGCGTGCCGAAGCAGCAAGCGGCGAGGAGCAGCGCGGCCTGAGAGGAGCAAAGCGATGGCCGATATTACCTATTACGTCGCCATGCCGTTCCTGCAGGACGACAATGGAACGCCGGTCGCGGGAACCGCGGAGGAATGTCAGAGCTCGGCCACCGCGTTGCGGCGGGCCGAGACGCTGTCGCGGACCCCCGGCCACATCGGTGCGATTGCCTTCAGCCGCACCGGTGACCCGATGATGGGCGAATTCGGTGACGCAAAACTCTTGCGGACGTTCGGCCATGTGCCGCGGGATCTGAGCGAGATGTGACGCCTATCGTTCTAACGCGTTATCTTGACGCGTTTTCTTCATGCGAACAGGTACCTGCCCCGATCAAGTCCCGGGCAGGCTTTCGCTTGACACAGCTATGATGCGCCCTCATGGCGGCGCTGGGCCTTGCGCAGATACATCGCACTGTCGGCGGCCTCAAGCGCCCGGCTGAGTTCCGCGTGCGCGTCCAGCATGGCGATGCCGGCCGACGCCCCTGCGCTGACGGTGCGGCCGCGAAAAATGAAGCTGAGGGCGTCGACCTCCTGCTCCATGAGGGCGGCCTTGGCCCGGGCGTCGGTCTCGGTCAGGTTCCACAGCAGGATGGCGAACTCGTCGCCGCCGAGCCGCGCGACCACGTCGGAGGAGCGGACCTGGCCGGTCAGGACGGCCGCGACGGCCTTGAGCACCTCGTCGCCGGCCGCGTGCCCGAACGAGTCGTTGATCGGTTTCAGGCGGTCGACATCCAGGATGATCAGTGCCGCGGTCGCCTGATAGCGCTTGATGTAGGCAATGGCGCGCGCCAGATCGCGCTCGAACCCGCGCCGGTTGCGGATCCCGAGCAGGAAGTCGGTTTCCGCCGTCTCCTGCAGCTCACCGATCAGTGCGAGCGCCCGCGCAAGTTCGCCCTTGAGGCGACGGATCGTCTGCCGGGCCGCATCCTGGCTCGCCCGGGTGCGCAGCGGACTCCGCCGTGCCGGCCGCGGTCCCCGCCCGCGCAATCCCGTCTTGGCTGTCCCGGACTTCTTTTTCATGGGCATCCCCTGCTCCAGCGTGCGCATGAAGCCTTGCCGGGATTCACCAAGACAGGATAGTGCAATAAGGCTTCCAGCCCGCGCCTTGCACACCCTCATTCCGGACCTATAATTCGGTCTATGTTTCTGGATTCCCGAGAAGATTTTGTCCAATGACCGCCCCTGTCGCCATCATCATGGGAAGCCAGTCGGATTGGGATACCATGCGCCACGCAGCCGAGACACTGGCTGCGCTCGACATCCCTTGCGAAAAGCGCATCGTCTCGGCGCACCGCACGCCCGACCGGCTGTACGCGTTCGCCAAGGGCGCCAAGGCCGCCGGTTTCAAGGTCATCATTGCCGGCGCCGGCGGGGCAGCTCACCTGCCCGGCATGGCCGCGTCGCTGACCGAACTGCCGGTATTCGGCGTGCCGGTGGAGTCAAAGGCGCTGTCGGGCGTCGATTCGCTGTATTCCATCGTGCAGATGCCGGCCGGCGTGCCGGTCGGCACGCTGGCGATCGGCAAGTCCGGCGCCATCAATGCCGCCCTGCTCGCGGCGAGCGTGCTCGCCCTCAACGATCCTGCGCTGGCCACGCGGCTGGCCGCCTGGCGCAAGCAGCGGTCCGACGCCGTCGCCGAACGCCCGGAGGAGACGGCGTGACGGCGACAGCTCCGGTAAGGCTGAAGGTTGGCGACACCATCGGCATCCTCGGCGGCGGACAATTGGGCCGGATGCTGGCGATGGCCGCGGCGCGGCTCGGGCTGCGCTGCCAGGTCTTTTCGCCCGATCCGGATTCGCCGGCCTTCGACGTCGTGCAGGCGTCCACCTGCGCGGAATACGCCGACGTCGAAGCGCTGGAGCTGTTCGCGGGTGACGTCGACGTCATCACCTACGAGTTCGAGAACGTCCCCGCGGCCGCGGCCGCGGTGCTGGCCGCACGGCGCCCGGTGCTGCCCGGCCGCACCGTCCTGGAGACCACGCAGGATCGCCTGGTCGAAAAGGATTTTGTCACCCGGCTCGGCATCGGGACCGCCGCCTATGCCGACGTGACCTCCGCGGAGTCGCTGCACGCCGCGGTTGCCCGCATCGGCTATCCGGCCGTGCTGAAAACCCGTCGCTTCGGTTACGACGGCAAGGGCCAGACCATGATCCGCGACGGTGACGATCTCGACCGCGTCTGGGACGAACTCGGCACCAGGGCCGCGATTCTGGAGGCTTTTGTGCCGTTCGAGCGCGAGATCTCGGTGATCGCCGCGCGCTCGGCCGACGGACAGGTCGAATGTTTTGACGTCACCGAGAACGAGCACCGCGACCATATTCTCAAGATTTCGCGGGCGCCGGCCGCCATCCCGGACGAACTCGCCGATGAGGCGCGCCGCATCGCCGGCACGATCGCAAGCAGCCTCGATTATGTCGGCGTGCTTGCGGTCGAGATGTTCGAGCTGGTGGAGCCCGGCGGGCCAAAGGTCCTGGTCAACGAGGTCGCCCCGCGGGTGCACAATTCCGGACACTGGACGCTGGACGGCGCCTCGATCTCGCAATTCGAGCAGCACATCCGCGCCATCGCCGGCTGGCCGCTCGGCAAGCCGGTCCGGCACGGACCCGTCACCATGACCAACCTGATCGGTGACGAGATCAACGACTACGGGCGATGGCTGACCGTGCCCGGCGCCACCGTTCACATCTACGGCAAGGGCGTGCCCCGGCCCGGCCGGAAAATGGGGCATGTCACCGAGGTCGGCCGACCTCCGTCAAAAGCGCCGGAGTAGAGCACTTTATCCGCTTCGAGCGATAGACATCCCGACTTTTGTCTGATACATGGGCGCGCTCAAGGTTTCGGGCTCAAGGCCTTTTTGCCGGCCCCTTGCTTTATCAGATCACTCCAATTCACTGAAAGAGGATGCCGCTTGCAGGTACTCGTCCGCGATAACAATGTCGACCAGGCCCTCAAGGCGCTGAAGAAGAAGATGCAGCGCGAGGGAATTTTCCGCGAGATGAAGCTCCGCGGTCATTACGAAAAGCCCTCCGAGAAGAAGGCCCGCGAAAAGGCTGAAGCGGTGCGCCGTGCGCGCAAGCTCGCCCGCAAGAAGTTGCAGCGCGAGGGCCTGTTGCCGATGAAGCCGAAGCCGGTGTTCGGTGCGGGCGCCGAGCGCGGTGGCGCAGGTGGCCGTGGCGGTCCCTCCTCCGGTCCGCGCGGTCCGCGCTGAAACGACCGACTGCAGATTTTTGAGTTCGACGACGCGGGCCTCGAGGTCCGCGTTTTTCGTTGGCGGCGTGGATGCACCACATGGGCCGCAGCGGCAACAAACAGCTCCCGCGGACGCGGAAGTTTTTCGGCGGCAGCCATGCCGCCACGCCAAGATCCCAGAAGCAGAGAAGGTGAAACGAGTGCGCGGCCTGTTCGATCAACGCCAATAGTCGCGCTTCGGCTCACCCAGCCGAAGCACCGGACATTTCCGAAGAAGAAAGGTCGCGGGCGGAGGCACAGGGCCCCCCGCCGCTTCAATTCGCGCTGTCCCTGTCCCGCTTCGGCAGCACGGCGTGGAACATCGACTTGGCGACCGACAGCATGTCCTCGGCGACCTTGGTCGCATGTTCGCGCGGGTTCAGTCCGCCACGCAAATCCATCGGGGGAGGCGGCGGGATCTCTGCCGGCGGAACCGGCGGGGACGCATCGTCGTCGGCCCGCACCGTGCCGGTGTACGGCGGATTGACCGTCGGGGCAGCGGCGACCGGCATCTCGGCCGTAGGGCCACCCACCGTGATCGGCGGCGGCAATGGCCGGACCATCGCCACCGGCGGAGGCGGGGCGGCGACGATGACGCGCGGTGCGTCCTGAGTCCGGAGTTGCTCGGGAGCACGCGCCGCATCCTGGCTGCGTGCAGCCTCCTGTGCGCGTGCGGGCGCATCAGACGTCGCACGCAGCCGCTCGATTGCAGCCCGCGCAAGGTCGGCTGCATCGCGATGCTCATCCGGAATGGCGGCAGTCTCGGCCGGCGCCGCCATCACCGGAGCAGGCGAAGCCTTCGCAATCGGCTTCTCGGCCTTCTCGCGCGAGGCAAACGGATTGCGATGCGCCTCAACCGGGTTGAGCGACGCCTCGACCGGCTTCTCGGCGGCGCTGTCCGCCGGCGCCCGTCCGAAGACGGATTTTTCCAAAATCCCCTTGGCCTTGACGCCGGGTTCCGGAACGCTGGCGACCTCAGATGAGGTCTTGGGATCCGTCTTGCCCGGATCAGACTTGCCATCGGCCTTGACCGATGAAACCGCCGCGGCGGGCGGCTCGGTCGCCGGCTTGCCGTTGATGTAATGGTTGACGATGTAGGCCCCGATGATGGTGGCAAGCACCGAGGGCAGGATGTCCATCGCGAGTTTATTGAGATGTTTCAGCATTCCAGCCACTCCCCGCTCGATTTGCGGGAACTTTGAGGCACATTGAAGGCGAAGCGGTAAATCACTGTTTAATGAATACCTTACAGGTTCTTAATGAATGTCTTATGGCTTCAGCTCAACTTCCAGAAAGACGATTTCGGCCGCCGATTCGTTGAGCACGTCATGCTCCACTCCCGCCTTGCGAAAATAGGATTTGCCGGCCGCAAGCTGGGCTTTCGAGCGTTCGCCGGCCGGTGACACGATGGTCATCTCGCCCGCCGTCACCGGAACAATCACATAGTCCATCTCGTGAATGTGATGGCCGGTGGCGCTGCCCGGCGCCAGCCGCCACTGGGTGACGCGGACCTCTTCCGTATCGACCTGAACCTCGGATGTGGCGCTCTGCATCGTGGTCCTTCTCGCTCACGGTACGAATACCATGAATACGAAGATGGCGAAAACCACCATGTGGACCAATCCGAACAGAATATTGGTACGGCCGGTTCCAAAGGTGAGCATGCTCAGGATGAACGTCAGGATCAGCAGCACCACCTCCTGCCCGTTCAGCCCGAGCACGAGCCGCTTGTCCAGGAGATAGGCCACGACGGCCACGGCGGGAACCGTCAGCCCGATCGTCGCCAGCGACGAGCCGAGCGCCAGGTTGATGCTCTTCTGCAGGTCGTTGTGGCGGGCGGCGGCGACGGCGGCGACACTCTCGGGCAGCAGGATCAACAGCGCGATCACGACGCCAGCCAAGGCGCCCGGGGCGCCGGCGGCCGCGATGACGGCATCGACCACCAGCGAAAACTTCTTTGCCAGCAGCACGACGGCGAGCAGCGAGAGCAGCAGCAGGGCGATGCTCAGGCCGAGCAGCCGCGCCGGCAGCCGCTGCGCGTCCGCGTCGCGCCCGGCCGTGTCGCCCACAAAATAGTCCCGATGCCGGATGGTCTGGGTGTAGAGGAACACGGCATAGAGCAGGATGGTCACCACACTGACGAAGACGAGCTGCGCCGCCGAATAGACCGGCCCCGGCGTGGTCAGCGTGTAGTTCGGAAGGATCAGGGTGATGGTCGCCAGGATGAACAGCATGCTGAGATAGATGTTGGCTCCCGGCACCTGGAAATCCTGCTCGCGGTAACGCAGGCCTCCGATGAAGATGCAGACGCCGACCAGGCCGTTGCAGACGATCATGACCACCGCGAACACGGTGTCACGCGCCAGCGCCGGCACCTCGATGTCGCCGAGCATGATGGTCTCGATCAGCGCGACCTCGATGATGGTGACCGCGAGCGTCAGCAGCAGCGTTCCGAACGGCTCGCCGATCTCGTGCGCAATGACCTCGGCATGATGCACGGCCGCAAACACCGTGCCGAACAGGATCACCAGCAGCACGGCGGCAAACACCAGTCCGGCGAGCGAGGGCGCAAAGCTGTAGCCGGCGGCGGTCACGACCGCGAACAGCAGCACGGCGAGGGTCGGAAAGATCCAGGCCGATTTCGGCATCGGGCCGTGCGCGCTCATGATCAGGGAAAACCTCTCCATCAGAATTGACGCAATATCGATCGTAGGAGCGCGATGAAACCTGGTTGAACCAAATCCATCCGCGAGCACGCTCTGCTCCCCTCCGCCTTGCGGGGAGGGGTCGGGGGGTGGGGGTCCACAACTACAGATCGATGTTGGGGTATCCCCCTCCCCAACCCTCCCCCGCAAGGGGGGAGGGAGCGCACTGTCGATGCGGCACGAGACCAAACGTCATCGCACTCTAGCTTTTCAAAGCGGCGATGAATTGTCGAGCAACATCGACCGCGCCGAAATCATCGAGATTCTCGTGGCCGCCACCGGGAAAACGGACGAATTGCCTGGGTTCATGGGCGAGCGCAAACAGCCTTTCTCCGAACGAGATATTGATCGCGGGATCGTTGTCGCCATGCATGATCAACAGCGGCACGGTGACGCGGCCGATCCGCCGGTCGGAATGAAACTGATCCCGCATCAGCAGGCCGACCGGGACGAAGCGGAACAGTGAAGCGGCCACATCGGCTGTCGAGGTGTAGGGCGCCTCGAGGATCAACCGGCCGATCGAATGCTCGGAAGCGACCGCCACGGCAACGCCGCTGCCGAGCGAAAAGCCCCACACGACGGTCCGGTCGGCCGCATAGCGCTCGGTCGTGAAGGCGTAGGCTGCCGCCGCGTCTTTCAGCAGGCCCTGCTCGCTCGGCGCGCCGCTCGATCCGGCATAGCCGCGATAAGAGAGCGCGACGAGCCCGGTCCCATCCGATGTCATCGCCCTGAAGCGGCTGACGCGGCCGGCGAGGAAATCACCATTGCCTGGGAAAAACAGGATCACGGGGTGGCCAGGCTTTGGCGGCACATGCCAGGCGATGACCTTCTCGCCGTCAGCCGTGGTCAGCACATGCTCCTCGGCTTCCGGCAGGCCCGCTGCTGCCGGCGCCGTACGGCCCACCGGCGGGATCGGAAACAGCATCTCACGCTGCTTGAAATACAGGACAGTGACGCCGCCGAGATAGGCGAGCGCAGCGATGATGACGATCCCTTTTAGCACGATCATCAGTCTGATGCGCCAGCGCACCGCCCTGCTCGCCTCACAACACTGACGCGTTTTCTAAACTGACGCGTTTTCTAAATTCTCTTGCGCGCCGGCTTTAGCAGCTTCTCGACGTCCTGCCTGATGCTTTCAGGGATCTCGCGGCAGCCGCATTTGGCCGCGTGCTCGGCGTGCCATTGGATGCGCTGCGCTCGTGTCGCCTTCGGAGGCATACGATTCAATCGATGCCACTCCTCGTTCAGCGCCACGGACTCTTCGCCTCCTACATCCCCTTGACGATGTTCTCGGTCATCTTCTTGGCGTCGCCGAGCAACATCATGGTGTTGTCGCGATAGAACAGCGGATTGTCGATGCCGGCATAGCCCGAGGCCAGCGAGCGCTTGATGAACATCACGGTGCCCGCCTTCCAGACCTGCAGCACGGGCATGCCGTAGATCGGCGAGGTCTTGTCCTCTTCGGCGGCCGGATTGGTGACGTCGTTGGCGCCGATCACGAAGGCGACGTCGGCCTGGGCGAATTCGGAATTGATGTCCTCGAGCTCGAACACCTCGTCATAGGGGACGTTGGCTTCGGCCAACAGCACGTTCATGTGGCCGGGCATGCGGCCGGCGACCGGGTGAATGGCGTATTTCACCTCGACGCCTTCCTTTTTCAGGGTGTCGGCCATTTCCCTGAGTGCATGCTGCGCCTGCGCCACCGCCATGCCGTAGCCCGGCACGATGATGACCTTCGAGGCGTTCTTCATGATGAAGGCCGCATCATCTGCCGAACCGAGCTTTGCCGGCTTCTGCTCGCCGGTGCCGCCGCTTGCGGCCGCGGTCTCGCCGCCAAAGCCGCCGAGGATCACCGAGATGAAGGAGCGGTTCATCGCGTGGCACATGATGTAGGACAGGATCGCGCCTGAAGATCCGACCAGCGCACCGGTGATGATCAGCGCCGAATTGCCGAGCGTGAAGCCGATGCCGGCCGCGGCCCAGCCCGAATAGGAGTTCAGCATCGAGATCACGACCGGCATGTCGGCGCCGCCGATCGGGATGATCATGAGCACGCCGAGCGCCAGCGCCAGGATCACGTTCAGCCAGAAGAACACCGCGCTGCCAGAGACGACGAGGCCGATGATGCAGACCACAAGCGCGACCGCGAGCGCGATATTAATCACGTGGCGCGCGGGCAGGATGATCGGAGCGCCGCTCATCCGCGCCGACAGCTTTAAGAACGCGATCACCGAGCCGGTGAAGGTCAAGGCGCCGATGGCGACGCCGAGCGACATCTCGACCAGGCTCTGCTGATGGACGTTGCCGGGCGTGCCGATGTCAAAGGCTTCCGGCGCATAGAACGCGCCGGCGGCGACCAGCACCGCGGCCATGCCGACCAGCGAGTGGAAGGCGGCGACCAGCTCCGGCATCGAGGTCATCGGCACCCGGCGCGCAATCACCGCGCCGATGCCGCCACCGATCGCGATACCCAGGATTACCAGCACCCAGGCGAGGCCGTCGGCCGGCGGGTGGTTGGCCAGCGTGGTCAGGACCGCGATCAGCATGCCGGCCATGCCGAGCAGGTTGCCGCGGCGGCTCGAGGCCGGGCTCGACAAGCCGCGCAGCGACAGGATGAACAGCACACCTGCCACGAGATAAAGAACTGCCGACAGATTGGCGCTCATTGTGCTTGCACCCCGTCATGCGCGGGCCTGGCGCGCGCATCCATCTGGAAAAAACTCGTCTCGTGAAGCGTCCTGGCGGAGAGGCTCATCGTCGTCACTTGGCTTTCTTCTTGTACATCGCCAGCATGCGCTGGGTGACGAGGAAGCCGCCAAAGATGTTCACGCAGGCGAAGATCAGCGCGATGAAGCCGAAGGCGCGCGCCCAGCCCGAGCCGCTGGAGATCGTGACGACCCCGACCGCGAGCAGCGCGCCGACCACGATGACCGAGGAGATCGCGTTGGTCACCGACATCAGCGGGGTGTGCAGCGCCGGCGTCACCGACCACACCACGAAATAGCCGACGAACACGGCCAGAACGAAAATCGACAGCCGGAAGACGAAGGGATCGACGGCCTGCGCGACATGCTCCATGGCTTCTCTCCTTCTTAGGCCTTCGGCTGGAAATTCGGATGGATGACGGCGCCGTCCCTGGTCAGCGCGGTGGCCTTGACCAGTTCGTCGTCCCAGTTGACGGCGAGCGTCTTGGCCTTCTTGTCGACCAGCGTCTCGATGAACGAGAACAGATTGCGGGCATAGAGGCTGGACGCCGAAGCGGCGACCTTGCCGGCCAGATTGGGCAGGCCCACGATCTTGACGCCGTCGACCTCGGCCGTCTCGCCGCTCCTGGCGCCCTCGACATTGCCGCCGCGCTCGATCGCAAGATCGACCAGCACCGAGCCGGGCCGCATCGATTTGACCATCTCGGCGGTGATGAGCCGCGGCGCCGGGCGGCCGGGGATCAAGGCCGTGGTGATGACGACGTCCTGCTTCTTGATGTGCTCGGCGGTGAGCGCAGCCTGCTTGGCCTGATACTCTTTCGACATTTCCTTGGCGTAGCCGCCTGCGGTCTGCGCATTCTTGAACTCCTCGTCCTCGACCGCCAGAAACTTGGCGCCGAGGCTTTCCACCTGCTCCTTGGTCGCCGGCCGCACGTCGGTGGCGGTGACGATGGCGCCAAGCCGCCGTGCGGTCGCGATCGCCTGCAGGCCGGCGACGCCGACGCCCATGATGAAGACCTTTGCCGCCGGCACCGTGCCGGCCGCCGTCATCATCATCGGGAAGGCGCGGCCAAATGCCTCGGCCGCCTCGATGACCGCGCGATAGCCGGCGAGATTGGCCTGGCTGGAGAGCACGTCCATCACCTGGGCGCGGGTGATGCGCGGCATCAATTCCATGGCGAAAGCGGCGACACCCGCCTCCGCGATCGTCTTCAAGGCCGCGTCGTTGCCATAGGGATCCATGATCGCGATGACCAGCGCGCCGCGCCTGTACTGGCCAAGCTCGGAGGCCTCCGGCCGCTTCACCTTGATGACGATATCGGCGTCCTTCGCGGCGTCGGCGCTGACATCGGCGCCCGCGGCGGAGAAATCCGTATCCAGGAGGCCGGACTTGATGCCGGCACCCGGCTCGACCGCGACGTCGAGTCCGAGCGCCTTGAATTTCTTCACCGTATCCGGCGAGGCCGCGACCCGCGGCTCGGACGGATCGATCTCCTTGGCGACGGCAATCTTCATGAGGCCTCCGGCGGCGCGGGCGCGCGCGGGTACTTAAGAGAGAGTGGTTGAGGAATTTCTCTTTATCGTTGAAGAGCCCGCCGAGGCGCAAGGCGCGGCGGGCGAGCCACCTAGGTCAGGAATATGGCCATCATGGCGACGATGAAGATGACGGCCGCGCTGCCGTATTTTACCAGCTTGATGAAGCCCTCGTAGGTCGCCTCATGCGCGACGTAATCGTTGCCGTCGGCGGTCGTGTAAGCGATTTCGCTGTGGTCTGCCATCGTTGTCCCCGTATAATGCCCGTCTGTTAGGGCCATTACAGCAAAGCTGCGCGCGGGGCAACGGCACGCCGCTGCCCCTTATTCGGTCGGTCCGGCCGGCCAGTTGTCCCTGATCCAGCGGGTCAGGCCCTCCTCGCTGACTTCGCCCGCGGCAAGCGCGAGGATCATCGCCGTTGCATTTTCTGGTGGCACGAGAAAGTCCACGCCGTTGAGGCCCAGGAACACGATCATCGCGCCGAAGGCCGCGCGTTTGTTGCCGTCGACGAACGGATGATTTCGGGCAATGCCGAAGGCGTACGCCGCCGCAAGCGCGGCCAGATCGGTTTCGCCGTAAGCAAACTTGTTGAGCGGCCGGCCCAGGGCCGACTCCAGCATCCCGAGATCGCGAATGCCGTCAGGACCTCCGAACAGCGCAAGCTGCTCGGCATGGAGATCGGTGAGGATCTCCACCTCCAGCCAAACCGGCTCGCTCACTTCGCAAGGGCCTTGTAGGTATCCGCATAGATGCTGAACGATCGGCGGGCGATTTCCATCGCCTTGGCATGCTTCGGGTCATAGGGCGAAAGCCTCACGCCCCGCTCGGTCTGCTCGACAATGAACAGCTTGTCGCCTTCTTTCAGCTTGAGCCGGGAAAGAATGTCTTTCGACAGGATGAGACCGAGCGAATTGCCGATCTTCTTGATTTGGACGAAATCGGCATCCCTTGGCGTTTCGTTCACGGCGAGGCTCCGTTTTACAAACGTATAACACGTCGCAAGGCATCGTTCAACAGATGTTTTACGGAGTCTGGCGCCCTTAGCCCATCGCCTCCAGCTCGTCGATCATGCCGGCAATGACCGACAATCCGCCTTCCCAGAATTTGGGATCCTTGGCGTCGAGCCCGAAAGGCTTCAGCAGCTCGGAATAGTGCTTGGTGCCGCCGGCGGAGAGCATCTTCAGATAGCGCTCGGCAAAGCCCTCGGAGGCATGCTCGTAGACCGCGTAGAGCGAGTTCACGAGGCAGTCGCCGAACGCATAGGCGTAGACATAGAACGGCGAATGGATGAAGTGCGGGATGTACATCCAGAAGTTCTCGTAGCCCGGCTTGATCTCGATCGCGGTGCCCAGGCTCTCGCCCTGCACGGACAGCCAGATCTGGCCGATCCGCTCGGCGGTGAGTTCGCCGTTCTTGCGCTCGGTATGAACCGCGCGCTCGAACGAATAGAACGCGATCTGCCGCACCACGGTGTTGATCATGTCCTCGACCTTGCCGGCGAGCAGCGCCTGGCGCTGTTTGCCCTTGGCCTCTGCAAGCAGCCGCTTGAAGGTCAGCATCTCGCCGAACACGCTCGCAGTTTCGGCTAATGTCAGCGGGGTCGGCGCCATCAGCGCGCCCTGCTTTGCCGCCAGCACCTGGTGCACGCCATGGCCGAGCTCGTGGGCCAGCGTCATGACGTCGCGCGGCTTGCCCTGGTAGTTCATGAGCACGTAGGGGTGGGCCGACGGCGTGGTCGGGTGCGAGAACGCGCCCGGCGCCTTGCCGGGCCGCACCGGCGCATCGATCCAGTTCTTGGCAAAGAAGCGCTCGGCGATCTCGGCCATGTCGGGCGAAAAACCGCGATAGGCCGTCAGCACCATGTTCTTGGCCTCCGGCCAGGCGATGGTGGTGGTTGCGGCAAAGGGCAGCGGCGCGTTGCGGTCCCAGTGCGCCAGCCGCTTCTTGCCGAACCAGCCGGCCTTCAGCCGATAATAGCGATGCGACAGTTTTGGGTAGGCCGCGCGCACCGAGGCCACCAGCGCATCGACCACCTCGCGCTCGACGCGGTTGTTGAGATGGCGCGAATCCGCGACGTCGGCAAAGCCGCGCCAGCGGTCGGCGATATCCTTGTCCTTGGCGAGCGTGTTGGTGATCAGCGCAAAGGTGCGCTCATTGGCCTTGAAGGTTCTTGCCAATGCCTCGGCGGCTGCCTTGCGCTTCAAGCCGTCGCGATCCTGCAGCAGGCTCAGCACCGGCTCGATCGCAAGCTCCTCGCCCTTGATCCTGAAGCGCAGGCTCGAAATGGTCTGGTCGAACAGCCGGTTCCAGGCGGAATAGCCGGTCTGCGACTTTTCCTGAAAAAGCTGCTCGATACGGTCCTCGAGCTGATAGGGCTTGTCCTTGCGCAGATCCTCGATCCACGGCCGGTAATGTCCGAGTTCGGGCGCCGCCATGGCGCGCTCGATCACGGCATCGTCAATCCGGTTGAGTTCGAGGGCGAAGAACACGAGATGCAGCGACGCCGCCGTCAGTCGCTCGGAAATATCGCCGTAGAACTTCGAGATCTCGGGATCGAGACTGTCGCCGGCGTGGATCAGGCCCGCATAGGAGGACAGCCGTCCGGCGAGGTCGTCGATCGCCTCATAGCGCCTGACCGCCTCGGCAAGCCATGTCCCGCCATCATCCCTTGCGGCGTGTTCCGCAAGCTTGCCTTTATAGGTTGTCTCAAAGGCGACGCATTCGGAATCCATGGTCTCGAGGTCGCGGCCGATTTCCGGCGCGTCGATCCCGGAATAAAGATCCGACAAATTCCATTCGGGCAGCTTGCCGACCTTGCCCGCCCCGCCGCGGGCCGCCTTCGGTTTGGCTGCGGATCGGGCGGAGTTCGGTTTGCGGAGAGCGGATTTGGAGCGCGCGTTCATCTTGTTCGAAGCCTGTGTTCAACCGGAGCCGACTAGTGCCCGCTTTCCGATGTCAGCGCTAGTGCCGCCTTGCGAGCCGAAGTCCCCGAAACCGACGCGGCGTGCGGGCCGGACATTTCAGGGCCGCGACATCCGTGGCGGGACGGGAAGGTTTAAGAGCGCGTTAATCTGCATCGGCGAGAGTGCCCCGATTCGAGACAGATAGTCGTAGCGCGCAAGGAAAGCCATGGCTGCCAGGATTTTGATCGCCGATGACGACCCCGTTCAACGTCGCCTGGTCGAGAACATGGTGCAGAAATGCGGCTATGAAGCGGTGGTGGTCGAGAGCGGCGACGCCGCGATCGCCATGCTGACCGCAGCGGACGCCCCCGCCATCGACGCCCTCGTGCTCGATCTCGTGATGCCCGGCCTCGACGGCATGGGGGTGCTGGCGCGAATGCGCGAGGCCGGCCTTAACAGTCCCGTGATCGTGCAGACCGCCCATGGCGGCATCGACAATGTGGTCTCCGCCATGCGCGCCGGCGCCCAGGACTTTGTGGTCAAGCCGGTCGGGTTGGAGCGGCTGCAGGTGTCGCTGCGCAACGCGCTGGCCGCCTCGGCGCTCAAAGGCGAGCTGCAACGGATCCGCCGCAGCCGCGAGGGCCGGCTGACCTTCAATGACATCATCACGCGCAGCGAGGCCATGGCCGGCGTGATGCGCGTCGCGCAGAAGGCGGCGAGCTCCGGCATCCCGGTCCTGATCGAAGGCGAATCCGGCGTCGGCAAGGAGCTGTTTGCACGCGCCATCCATGGCAGCGGCGAGCGGCGGTCGAAACCGTTCGTTGCAGTGAATTGCGGCGCAATCCCTGACAATCTCGTCGAGTCGATCCTGTTCGGACACGAAAAAGGCGCCTTCACCGGTGCCACCGAACGCCACCTCGGCAAATTCGTCGAGGCGAGTGGCGGCACGCTGTTTCTCGACGAAGTCTCCGAGTTGCCGCTCGCCGCGCAAGTCAAGCTATTGCGCGCGCTGCAGGAAGGCGCCGTCGAGGCGGTCGGCGGCCGCAAACCGGTCAAGGTCGACGTCCGGATCATCTCCGCGACCAACCGAAAACTTCTGGACCACGTCAAAAGCGGCCATTTTCGCGAAGACCTGTTCTATCGCCTGCACGTCCTGCCGCTGACCGTGCCGCCGCTGCGCGCACGGCGCGAGGACGTCCCGCATCTGCTGCGCCATTTCCTGGCCCGGTTCGCCGCGGAAGAAAATCGCACGGTCAACGGCATCAGCGCGGAGGCGGTCGCGCACCTCGCCCAGTTCGACTGGCCGGGCAACATCCGCCAGCTGGAGAACGCGGTCTATCGCGCCGTCGTCATCAGCGAGGGCGACCAGCTCGAGCTTGGCGACTTTCCCCTGATGCTGGCCGCGCCGCACATCACCGTTGCGGCGGATACCGCCTATGAGCCGGTCACGGTCGCGCCGGTGCTGCACCAGGGCGCGACGGCCCTGGTATCGGGTAGCGACATACCCATCGCCCCGCTGCCGAGCCAGGGCACGTTATCCATGCTCACTGCCGCAGGCGAAATGCGACCGCTGGAAGAGATGGAGAACGAGATCATCCGCTTTGCGATCTCGCACTACCGCGGCCAAATGTCCGAGGTGGCGCGCCGCCTCAAAATTGGCCGTTCCACGCTCTACCGCAAGCTCGACGAGGCCTCTGGGACTGCTCCGGTCAAGGACGGGACCGAACATGCAGGTTCGGCCTGATGCAATGAATTGCGGCGTTTCGACGTCGCGATAGACCATATAAGCGTCGGAAATTTTGAGAAGATTCGAACCGTGTCTTGACGGTGACAGACAAAGGCAGCAGCACGTGGCAGAAAGCACAATCCGTTGCGATGGATTTTGCCTGAAGTCAGTTTGTCGTGAGTTGCCCCGTGCGGTGCTGGCTGCAGAACTGGGGCGCGTGTTACGCGTTGGTCAATGCTGATGATTCAGACGATTCATTTGCGTATGGGCGTACCAGAACGCGTGGCCGGTATTTTGGCGAAAACGACAACCATGGCCGGAACTGCACCGCAGAGCGCGGGCAGCTTCACCCGAGGGGTGTGACAAATGCGAAATTGCGTGAATGGCCGTGGTGGATATGATCGCGTGCTGATGGCAGTGGCGGCCACCTTCCTCACGATTTCGGCAGGCCAGGCGCTGGCGCAGAGCGACGGCGTGCGCAAGAGCGCCGCAGACCTCGCGATCGAGGCAGCCGTACCGATGCCGGAGCCGGCCAACGTGCCGCCCCCGACCGCCAGCGACTTCAAACTCGACAGCGCGGGCGCAACGGCCTCGGTCTCCGACCCGGCCAAGAGCGATACCAAGTCCGATATCAAGCCCGGCGACGTTGGGACCACTGACATCAAGGCGCCTGAGACCAAGGCGGCCGACACCAAACCCGCCGACATCAAGACGCAGGACACAAAACCGTCCGACATGGCGACCGCGCCGGTCAAGCCGGACGCGGCCACACCGACCGCCGCACCGCCGGCCGCGGCTGCTGCACCGGCCGCCGAACCCGCCAAGGAGCCGGTCAAGGCCGCGAGCAACGTGCCACCGGCCGACCAGCCGGTCGCCGACAAGCTGCGCGAGGCACTCTCCGGCAAGACGCTGCGCACATTCGACCGCAAGGCGGACCGCGCGGCAGCCGAGAAATTCTATGCCGCGCGCGACTACGCCCCTCTGTGGACGCAGGCCGGCGGACTGACCACGACCGCCAAGGGTGTCATCGCGCGTCTCAATGATGCGGCCTCCGACGGGCTGAACCCGGCCGACTATCCGGTGCCGGATTTCGCGGCCGCGACCACGCCGGACGCGCTGGCCGACGCCGACCTGAAGCTGACCGCGAGCATGCTGGACTATGCGCGCCAGGCGCAGAGCGGCCGAATGCATTTTTCGCAGGTGTCGGGCGACATCCAGTATCCGGAGCATGCGACCGAGCCGGCCGAGGTGCTGGCCAACGTGACGACGGCCAAGGATGCCTCACTGGCCCTCGACAGCTACAATCCGCCGCAAAAGCTCTACAGGGAGTTGAAGAAGAAGCTCGCCGAATTGCGCGGCCAGGGCGAGGGCCCGGCTGCGACGCCGCTTCCCGACGGCCAGGTGCTGAAATATGTGCCCCGCACCAAGAAACAGGCCGAAGAGGTGATGGACGATCCGCGCGTGCCACAGCTGCGCGCCAAGCTCGGCCTCAGCGACAACGCCGACGACACCCATTACGACGCCAAACTCGCCGACGCGGTGCGCCGATTCCAGGACAGCGTCGACCTGAAGCCGACCGGCGTGCTCGACGAGCGCACCGTTCGCGCGCTGAACAGCCCCAAGCATGACCGGCAGATCGACACCATCGTCGTCAACATGGAGCGCTGGCGCTGGCTGCCGCGGGACCTCGGTGCGCCCGCGATCGGCGATGCCTATGTGATCCTCAACATTCCCGACTACACGCTGAAGGTGATGCAGCGCGGCCAGCAGGTCTGGACCACCCGCGTCGTCACCGGCAAACCGGGCATCCACGCGACCCCGCTGCTCAGCGAGACCATGAAGTTCATCACGGTCAACCCGACCTGGAACGTGCCGCCGTCGATCATCTACAACGAATATCTGCCGGCGCTGCAGCAGGATCCGACGGTGCTCGACCGCATGGGGCTCAGGCTGGAGCGCGGCTCGGACGGCCAGATCCACATTTCGCAGCCGCCGGGCGAAGCCAACGCGCTCGGCCGCATCCGCTTCAACTTCCCCAACAAATTCCTTGTCTACCAGCACGATACGCCGGACAAGTACCTGTTTGCCAAGGAGGAGCGCGCCTTCAGCCATGGCTGCATGCGGGTGCAGAATCCGGATCAGTACGCCTCGGTGCTGCTCAACATCACCGAGCCGAACGAGCGTTGGACGCCGGAGCGCATCCGCGGCATGTACGGCTCGAGCGAGATCGACCTGAAATTCCCGACCCCGATCCCGGTCAACATCACCTACCAGACCGCGTTCGTGGACGACGCGGGCAAGCTGCAGATCCGCAAGGATGTCTATGGCCGCGATGCCACCATGATCGCCCTTTTGAAGAATGCCAGGGGCAAGGACCTGGAGCAGGTGATCGCGCATGCGCAGCCGAACTATGTCAAGCCGACCGGCAACCTGCCCGCCAACGTCAGCTTCGCCAGCAACAGCGGCGGCTATTATCCCCCTGGACCGTCCGGCCCGTCGTTCTTCGAACGGCTGTTCGGTGGGCCGCCGGCCCCGCAACCGCCCGCGCCGATCGGCCGCCGCTGGCAGCAGCCACAACAAAGGCAATTTTATTCCCGCTGAGGGGCAATGACCGCTTCCTGAAGAATTCTGGCGTAAAATCAACGGCCTCGCCCCATGGGCGAGGCCGTTTGATTTTAACCATTCTACAACGTGAAAGCGTAGTGGCCCTTTTTCGCCACACTCAATGGTATATGTTAAGCATTAATTTCTGGGATGGGGGGTAAGTCTCCATTAACCATCCCGCTTTAGGAATGCGTTCACTCTCTTTCGTGGCACGGGGCTGGCGAAGGAGTCCATGTGATCGCTCGTCGACGGGGTGGGCTCATCTTGCTGGCTGGTTATGCGCGCCGATTGATTGCGCTGTCGCTATCGAGAGCTGGTCGCCTGGGAGGCACGGCTCGCCTTGGCGTTGCCGGTGCGTTGCTCGTGCTCGGCGCGGGATCGGTCCACGACGCAACTGCGGAAAACGAGACTCGCACGCTCTCCTTCCACCACACTCATTCCGACGAGGACTTGACCGTCACCTTCAAGCGCAACGGCCGCTATGACGAGGAGGCGCTCAAGAAGCTCAATCACTATCTGCGCGACTGGCGCACCCAGGACGAGACGGTGATGGACCGTCACCTGTTCGACATCCTCTGGGAAGTCTATCGCGACGTCGACGCCAAGCAGCCGATCCAGATCGTTTCCTCTTATCGTTCGCCAGCTACGAATGCCATGCTGCGCCACCGCTCGGCGCATTCCGGCGTGGCGCGCTACAGCCAGCACATGCTCGGCCACGCGATGGACTTTTACATTCCAGACGTGCCGCTGGAGCAGATCCGCTTTGCCGGCCTTCGCTTGCAGCGCGGCGGGGTCGGCTTCTATCCGACCTCCGGTTCGCCCTTCGTCCATCTCGACACCGGCAGCATCCGTCACTGGCCGCGGATGACCCACGACCAGCTTGCAAGGGTGTTTCCGGACGGCCGCACCGTCCATGTCCCCTCCGACGGCGTGCCGTTGAAGGGATATGAACTCGCCCGCGCCGAGATCGAGAAGCGCGGCGATGGCGACAACGCGGCCTCCCTGCCGACGGCCGGCAACTTCTTCGCCGCCCTGTTCCGGGGCAAGCAGAGCGAGGAGGATGACGAGGTCGCCAGCACCGCCGATGTCAACGACAAGCCGGCCTCGGCGCCGGTCAAGATGGCCGATGCCAAGACCGCCGAGACCAAGACCGCTGAGACCAAGACGACCGATACCAAGACGACCGATACCAAGGCGACGGGCGCGGTCCCGACGCCGCGCGCAAAGCCGCAGATCGCCGCGACGTTGCAGCTCGCCTCGGCCGACATGCAGGCCGTCCAGCCTGTCAAGCCGAAGCCGGCCGCTCTGGCCGACAAGCCTGACTCCAACGCCGAGCCCAGGCCACAGACGCCCGCCGACATCATCAACGCCCGCGGCTTCTGGGGCGAGCTCGCGACAACGCCAAAGCAGGCAACGCCGGCGCAGATCGCTGCGATCAATGCCCGCCGGGCCCTCGCCAGTGTGGATCCGCCGCAGGGCGCCCAAAACACGCCGGCGGCCTACCAGGCCTTCGCCTACGCGCCGATCTCGTCCTCGCCGGTCGATCGCGCCAACGTCGTCGACGCCTCTGCGCCGATGCCCCGCAACGTCCGTCTCGCGCAGGCCGAGCGCAATTCTGCGCCGGCGACCGACATCAACACGGTGGTCGCCAAGGGAGTACAGGATCCGCGTTCGCAGGACCAGAATGGGCCGGTCGCGACCTCGACGCGGCTCGCTGCGGGAAGCGGCAACGAGACCTGGATGCGCGTCATGCTGCTCGCGCCGAGCGCCGCAACCATGTCGGTCACCATTTTGGGCGACACCGATCTCAGCGGCATGCGTCAGTTCTTCATCAAGCCGCAGACCGCGATCGCGATGGGCTTTTCAGCCGATCCGATGATGGGCCTGACCTGCGACCAGTTTTCCGGATCGGCCGTCGCAAAACTCGAGACGACGCCGCTGAAGACCGCCGTGATTCAGCGCTGAGCTCTGCCGCTTAGCCTCCCCGCAAGCGGGGGAGGGAACGCAGCGTGCAGGTCGGCTAAAGCTCGGTACGACAAAGTCCGGCGTCGATCAGATCATCCCGAGCGCCTGCATGTAGGTCTCCAGGATAGTCTCCTGCTCCTGGCGCTCATTGGCGTCCTGCTTGCGCATGCGCACGATCATGCGCAGCACCTTGACGTCGTATCCGTTGCCCTTGCTCTCGGCATAGACGTCCCGGATATCGTCAGAGATCGCCTTTTTCTCCTCTTCCAGCCGCTCGATGCGCTCGATGATGGATTTGAGCTGGTCTTTTGCGAATTTCGTCGCCGGCGCTTCGTCTTCCTTGAGGGCGGCAGAGGTGGCCATCTCTTACTCCTGAATAGAACTGGCGTTCATGCTTCTGAGCGCGATCGCCGCGAAAAACGAATCACGACGCGCTCCAGAACCGTGTTTGAGCGTGACCTCACTGGATAGCTATCCGCCATCCCCCGGGCCATGCGCGATGCCTCGCGGTCACGCGAGCCGCGCAGCAATTGCCGGGGGACCCTCAAGTTTGGCGCGGCGACCGTCAAGGCGGCATCGCGCTCATCCACAGTGCGCCCACACCTTGTTGTGACGAAAATATTTCGATGGGGAGAATCACGGCATGGGCGCGAGGCCTGGGCCGTGAGGCTCGTTCAAGCGCCGGTGAGGAAACACCTCAATGCCCGGGGTGGGTCTTCTTCATCGCCTCGAGCTGCGCCGGGCTCGCCTCGCGCTGGTGCTTCGATTTCCAGTCCTCGTAGGGCATGCCGTAGATCGCCTCGCGGCTCTCATCCTTGGTCAGAGGAGCCCCCTTGGCATCGGCCGCATCCTTGAGCCAGTTGGAGAGGCAGTTACGGCAAAACCCGGCCAGATTCATCAGGTCGATGTTCTGAACGTCGGTTCGTTCGCGCAAATGCATCACCAGGCGACGGAATGCAGCCGCCTCAAGTTCGGTCTTTGTCCTGTCGTCGACGGCCATGATTGTCATCCCTTCGTTGCCGATGCTTGCCCATAATGTGGAGTTGAGTGCCGCTTTTGCCATGTCGCAGCGCAAGAGCGCCTTGCCCGGGAATTAGGGACTGGAATTCGGCGCACTTCTGTTGCATGAAAATGGCGCCTTGGCCGTTGACAGTGACAACCGGGCGACGCGAATCTCCAGGGAACCCGACATCATCAGCGCAATGATGGCTGAAAAATCCTTCCGCCGCACTCTGGTCTCTGTTCGCCCGAAGCTGGCAGTCCTTTTGGCGCTCGGCTTTCTCTGCCTGTGCGCGAGCCCTGCAGCGGCCGATTTCCGTCTCTGCAACAACACTGCGAGCCGGGTCGGCATTGCGCTCGGCTACAAGGACGCGGAAGGATGGACCACCGAGGGCTGGTGGAACGTCTCCTCGCGCAGCTGCGAAACCCTGCTCAAGGGAACCCTGGTTGCCCGCTTCTATTATATTTACGCACTCGACTACGATCGCGGCGGCGAGTGGTCGGGACAGGCCTTCATGTGTTCGCGCGACAAGGAATTTACCATCAAGGGGACGGAGAACTGCCTGGCGCGCGGCTTTGACCGCACCGGCTTTTTCGAGGTCGACACCGGCGATCAGCGCGCCTGGACCGTCCAGCTGACGGAATCCAACGAGCAGCCAGCACAGCAACGTGTTCCCGGCATACCCGGGACGGTCGGACCCGGCGGCAATGTCCCGGGCCTGCCAAATTCGCCGGGTGCGGCGCCTCCGGGCGCGTCTGGCCTGCCGCCAGCCGCAACGCCCGGAAACAAGCCATGAGACGTCTGCGCCGTATCAAGATTCTCGCGACCCTGGGGCCGGCCTCTTCGGACAGCGCGATGATCCGCCGCCTGTTCGAGGCGGGCGCCGATATTTTCCGCATCAACATGAGCCATACGCCGCATGACAAGATGCGCGAGCTGGTGGCCACGATTCGCAATGTGGAATCCGCCTACGGCCGGCCGATCGGCATTCTGGTCGACCTGCAGGGACCCAAACTGCGGCTCGGCTCGTTCGCCGATGGCGCCGTCCAGCTGCAGAACGGCCAGAGTTTCGTGCTCGATTCCGACAAGACGCCGGGCGACGGCACGCGCGTGCAACTGCCGCATCCGGAGATTCTCGCAGCGCTCAGGCCCGGCCATGCGCTGCTGCTCGACGACGGCAAGGTGCGGCTGATCGCCGAAGAGACCTCGCCGGAGCGCGCGGTCACGCGCGTGGTGATCGGCGGGCGCATGTCGGACCGCAAGGGCGTCAGCCTGCCGGACACCGACCTGCCGGTCTCGGCGATGACGCCGAAGGACCGCGCCGATCTCGAAGCGGCCGTCGCCACCGGCATCGACTGGATCGCGCTGTCCTTCGTGCAGCGTGCCGAGGACGTCATCGAGGCCAAGAAAATGATTCGCGGCCGCGCCTCGGTCATGGCCAAGATCGAAAAGCCGCAGGCGATCGACCGCCTGCCCGACATCATCGAGGCCTCCGACGCGCTGATGGTGGCGCGCGGCGATCTCGGCGTCGAGCTGCCGCTGGAGCGCGTGCCGGGCCTGCAGAAGCAGATGACGCGGCTGGCGCGGCGCGCCGGCAAGCCGGTGGTGATCGCAACCCAGATGCTGGAATCGATGATCCAGGCGCCGGTGCCGACCCGCGCCGAGGTGTCCGACGTCGCGACCGCCGTGTTCGAGGGCGCCGACGCCATCATGCTGTCGGCGGAGTCCGCCGCCGGCAAATTTCCGGTCGAGGCGGTCTCGACCATGAACCGCATCGGCGAGGAGGTGGAGCGCGATCCGACCTATCGCGGGGTGCTGTCCGCGCAGCGGCCGGAGCCGGAATCAACCGCGGGCGATGCGATCGCCGACGCCGCGCGGCAGATCGCCGAGACGCTCGATCTGCCGGCGATCATCTGCTGGACCTCGTCGGGCTCGACCGCGGTGCGGGTAGCGCGCGAGCGGCCCAAGCCGCCCATCGTCGCGATCACGCCAAACATCGCAACGGGACGGAAACTGTCGGTGGTGTGGGGCGTGCATTGCGTGGTCGCCGAGGACGCGCGCGACCAGGACGACATGGTCGAACGCGCCGGTTCGATCGCCTTCCGCGACGGCTTTGTGCGCGCGGGCCAGCGCGTGCTCATCGTCGCCGGCGTGCCGCTCGGCATCCCCGGCACCACCAACATGGTGCGCATCGCCTCCGTCGGCCCGTCGGGCGACGCGGATATCTGAGACCTCCGTCATTGCGAGCGTAGCGAAGCAATCCAGACTGTATCCGCGGAGGGATTCTGGATTGCTTCGCTGCGCTCGCAATGACGTACGTTCTACGCCCCGACCAGCGTCTTCGCAGGCACGGTGGCCTGAACGACCAGCCCGCGGGCCCGCGCGTCCATTACGCCGACGGCGCGCAGCGCCAGCAGCGTCACCGCCTGCACGGTGTCGCGCAGCTTTACGGGATCGTCCAGATTGTCCGGCGCCAGCGGCCCGACCAGCGATTCGTGCAGCGCGCCGAGCAGTGCGGTCGCGGCCAATGCCGTCTCCTGCTGCGGCAGATGACCGGCGCGTACGGCGGCATCGATCCGCGCGGCGATTTCGCCGGAAATCTCGCGTCGGCTCGCCAGGCGCGAGGCCGTCACATCGACATCGACCGGCTCGGCCAAAATACCCCAGGCGAGCTTGCGCTGGGACAGCACATGGACCGCAACCGTCGAAACCGCCGCGGCCAGCGCCGATGACGGGCCGGGCGCGGCATCGGCCGCACGCCGGATCGCGGCGAGTTCGTCCCGCGAAACCTCGGCGATCAGTTCGGAGATCAGGTCCGCCTTCGACGGGAAATAGCGATAAACCGTGCCGGCGGCGACATTGGCCCTGACGGCCACGGGCGCGATCTGGACCGCGCCCATCCCCTGCTCCGCCGCCGCTTCCCGGGCCGCGGCCAGAATGGCGCTACGCCGGGCCGCCAGCCGTTTCACCACCTGATGGGTCCGCCGATACACCATGGCGCGTTCCCCCGTCCCTCAAGGTCCGGCCACCAAACCGAACCGACTTTCACTGTTTTGAGCAGTGCCACCGCACACCGCTACGAAAAACTGAACACCTATTCAGACAAGAAAACAAGGCCCAAAAACAAGGCCCGGAGTCCGGCCCGAGTGATCCCCGCCATCGCGTGAGGCGCCGTGCAACCGGCTGACGAGTCACGGACATGGATTGCGGGATCATCGGCCTCATGACCGCCAGCAGCGCCGGTGGCTTGCCGCACATTCATCCGACGATAACCACAAGCCTTGCCAGGACATTAACGCAAAGCCGGCAAAGCTTCCGCCCGCAACAAAAGGTTGTACGGATGCACGAGCTGGATGCGCGTCTCGCCTGGCGGCTGTTCCACCTGAACTGGATTCCCATTGCCGCCATGGGCAGCATCCTGCTGCTCGCCATCATCATCGGCCATTTCTCGATCGCGCCCGCGGCCTTCCTGACCATGAGCGGGATTGCGCTCGAGCTTGCGCTGATCGCCTATATCTATGTCCGTCTCAGAGCGCATGCGGCCGACCCGAAACTGGTGTTTGCGCTCGGCGGCATTTCCCAGCTCTTCATGATCGCCATCCTGATGGGGCCGCTCAGCTACGTCGCCGGCGCCACGAGCCTACCGCTGCAGGACCAGACCTTCCTCATGATCGATCGCGCGCTCGGCATGGATCCGGGCGTGATTGCACGCTTCGTCAACGACCGACCGCAGCTCGTCGGCCTGCTCGAAACCGGATATGCCTTCATCAAGTGGTTCCTGCTGCTGACCCCGATCATCCTCGCCGCGACCATGAGACTGGTCCGCCTGCAGGTGTTCGTCGGCGCCTTCGGCATTGCGCTGGCGGTCACGCTCGCGATCTCGGCGCTGGTGCCCGCAATCGGGACCTTTTACGGGCTCGACGTGCCGCTCTCCGACTATCCCGCGCTCAACATGACCTTCTACAACGCCCAGCTCCGCGACCTCCTGGCGCTGCGCGAGGGCGCGTTGCGGCATCTCGAGTTGCTCGAACTCGCCGGCATCGTCTCATTCCCGAGCTTTCACGCCGCCTCCGGCGTGCTCTATCTGTGGGCGCTGTGGCCGGTGCGTTACCTGGGCGGGATCGCGGCCGCCATGAATGTGTGGATGATCATCGCAACGCCGGTGATCGGCGCCCATTACGTGATCGATGTGATCGGCGGCGTCATGCTTGCCGCCATCTCGATCCGGGCCGCGAGCTACTGCTGCGATCGCGCGCTGCGCGGAGCGACGCCGGGCAGCGAGAGGCTGCCGCAGCCACAGATCTCGCTGCAGACGAACTGACGTCGCGCGCCCGCTTCGCCCTGGGGACGATCAACTCCTGATCCGGCTCCCTCACAAGCGCCTCTCTCCCTCATCCTGAGACGCATCGCCACCGGGTCCACGCAGGACGTTGCGTGACACCGTGTCGGCACGATTAACCCCCCGTTCAGCAAACTTGACCACACCAGGGTATTGTACCCCGTAATTTACCGGGGTTTCAGCTTGGCGTGATGCACTCACCCAAATACCACCGCCTTTTTCCATCCGTTCGATCGAGCCGCGGATCGATCCCCCTTTGCAGCTGAAGAACCCCTGATGTCGCTCGCCGTCGCCAATCGCGTGACCACCGGCCGCACGACGCCGCTCTTGCTGCCGCTGTGCGTGGGCGCGGGCGCCTTTCTCTTTCTCTTCGTCATCGGCGACCGTCTTCTGCAGGATTCCGATACGTACTGGCACATCGGCATCGGGCAGTGGATCATCGATCACGCCGCGGTTCCCTATGCGGATTTCTATTCGTTCACGCGGTCCGGCAGCCCCTGGATGTCGAACGCCTGGCTGTCGCAGGTTGTGTATGCGACGGCTTATGCGCATGCCGGTTGGGCCGGCCCGGTCGCCCTGGCTGCGCTTGCGACCGCCGCCGCCCTGGTGATCTTTCTAAAGCTCATCGAATCCTGTTTCGAACCGGTCCATCGCATTCTTCTGGCGCTGCTGGCGCTGGTGCTGTCCTCGCCGCACCTGCTCGCGCGACCGCATGTGCTGGCATTGCCGCTCATGGTGGCATGGGCCGGGGGATTGATCAGGGCGGTCGACCAGCGCTCGCCGCCCCCTTGGCTGCTGCTTCCGCTGATGGCTGTCTGGGCCAATCTGCACGGCGGCTTCGTGCTGGGCCTCGCGCTGATCGCACCGATCGCACTGGAAGCGCTCTGGCAGAGCGCGGACGGGCAACGCTTCACTGTCCTGAAGCAGTGGAGCCTGTTCGCCGTTGCGGCGCTGCTCGCAAGCTGCTGCACGCCCTATCTTCACAACACGCTGGTTGCCGCCGCGACGATCATGAATCTGGGTGAGGTCCTGACGGTGGTGTCGGAATGGCGGCCGGCCGATTTCAGCAGTTTTGGACCGTTCGAGGCTGCGTTGCTTGGCCTGATGGGCCTCGCCTTGCATCGCGGCGTCGTGCTGTCGCTGCCGCGCATCGCCCTGCTGCTGCTGCTGACGCATATGGCCTTGTCGCATATCCGATGCCTCGAGGCGTTCGCGTTTGTGGTGCCGCTGGCGCTGGCAAGGCCGTTCCGCGACCAGGCGGCTCCTCAAATTCCTGCGGATGCGATCGATGCCAAAACCTCATCGCTCGTCGCCGTGCTGGGCGTGCTCGCCGTCGTCGGCGGCACGTTCGCCTCGACGATGGTCTACGCGGCCCACCACGATTTCGCGTTCGTCAGGACGCAGGCGCCGGCGGCCGCACTCGACAGGCTGCGTCAGCGCCAGGCCAGGCGCATCTTCAACGATTATCAATTCGGCGGCTTCCTGATTGCGAACCACATCCCGACCTTCATCGACAGCCGGGCCGAACTCTACGGCGAAAAATTCACGATGACCTATTTTGGGGCGGTCGAGGGCCGCAGTCCGGATCAGGTCGCCGGGCTGCTCGACGAATTCCACATCGATGCCACGCTGCTCGCTCCGGAAAGGCCGGCCGTGCAGTTCCTGGATCGCATGCCCGGCTGGACGAGACTCTATGCCGATGACATCGCCGTCATCCATGTCCGGACCGACAAGGCCCACGTCAGCAGCGCCGGAGATTTCAACTGAGCATCCACGCAAAACCGGGCGCGATCTCCGGATGTCGGCAGCGAGGCGCCGGACTGCCGGCTCAATTCCCGGTCTCAAGATCGCCAAAGCGCTCCCAGGTCTTGCCATTGAAGCGCATGAACTGCATCTGGTCGACCGGCACGTGATCGGTCGGGCTGGTGTTGATCCGGATGCCCGGCAGCAGCATCGGCAGTTCGAGATCGTGAATCGAGAACGCCTGCTTCAAGATGTTCTCGGTCGAGAGATCACCGCCGCAGGCTCTGAGCACGGCCTCCAGCGCCATCGCGCTGTTATAGGCATTGACATAGTTGGTGTCGTGCTGGTCGGCCTCCGGAACGTATTTGGTCATGAACGCGCGCCAGCCTTTCACGCCGGGATCGTCCGCCCAGGATGGATCGTCGGGGTCCTTGACATAGGCGGTGGAGAGGATGCCGGTGGACGCCTCCAGCCCCGCGGGCTGCATCACCGTCGAAATCCAGACCGCGACATTGGACAGAAACGTCAGCGGCCGCCAGCCGATCTCGTAGGCCTTGCGGATCGATTGGGCGGCGAATTTCGGTGTCGCCGCGATGATGAAGACGTCGGCGCCGGACGCCTTCAGCTTGACGATCTGCGAATCGACGGTCGGGTCCGATATCTCATAGGTCGCGCCGGTGACCACGGCATCGTATTTGTCGCCGAGCACGTCCTTCAGGCCGAGCAGATAGTCGCGCCCGTAGTCGTCGTTCTGTGAGATGACGGCGAATTTCGCATCCGGATTTTTCGCCAGCGCATAGCGCGCATAGAGCCGCGCCTCGTAGCGGAACGGCGCCTGCACGCCCATGGTGGCCTGCGGATATTGCGCGATGTCGGAAAATTTCGAGGCGCCGGAGGCCAGGAACAGCTGCGGGATGTTCTTGCCTTGCAGATATTTCGCGATCGCAGTGTTGTGCGCAGTGCCGATCGAGGAGAAGATCAGCGCCACCTCCTCGCTCTCGACCAGCCTTCGCGTCTGCTCGACCGTCTTCGGCGGCGCGTAGCCGTCGTCAAGCGAGATCAGATTGACCTTGCGGCCGTTGATGCCGCCCTTCTCGTTCAGCATCCTGAAATAGCCGACCTCGCCCTTGCCGAGCGCGCCGAAGGCCGACACCGGCCCGCTATAGGGCATGGTCTGCCCGATCCTGATTTCGGTTGGGGTGACGCCCCGCGTCTCGGCGCCGGCCGCGATCGTCGGAGCCAGCAGGACCAGCGCACCCGCCGCGCAAAGCCTCGTCAAGGGCGGCATCACTCCCTCCCCGAATGGAACGGTTGATGACACCCCCGCAAGCCTCTGGGGCGCCACCGTTCCTGTTGTGAGGGACCATGCCACGCCGCTGCCGCGAATGCCATTGGCGTTTGACGTCACCTCAGGCCGGCCGCAAAAATGCGGAAGCCCGGCTTGGTGCCGGGCTTCACATTTGTCCTGCCGGAGGACCGGCTCCTGTGGGGAGATTACGCCTGCGGCTGCGGCTCCAGCCCGGCATCCGGATCGGGACGCGGCCGCGGCTTGCCGGCCGGCGGCACGGCGGAGGCGCGCGGCGTCGACGGCTCCAGCACCGATTCGCGGTTCGGCTTCTTGCCCTTGAGCAGGTCGCCGATCTCGTCACCGGTCAGCGTCTCGAATTCGAGCAGGCCCTTGGCCAGCGTCTCGAGGTCGGCGCGCTTCTCGGTGAGGATCTTGTTCGCCTCGTTATAGCCTTCTTCGACCAGCCGCTTGATCTCGGAGTCGATCTTCTGGACGGTCGCTTCCGACGCGTTCTGGGTGCGCGACACCGACATGCCCAAGAACACCTCGTCCTGGTTCTCGCCGTAGGAGACGGTGCCGAGCTCTTCGGACAGGCCCCAGCGCGTCACCATCATGCGCGCGAGTCTAGTGGCCTGCTCGATGTCGGAGGCCGCGCCCGAGGTGACCTTCTCGCGGCCGAACACCAGTTCCTCCGCGACGCGCCCGCCCATCATGATGGCAAGGCGCGAGGTCATCTGCTCCAGCGACATCGACAGCTTATCGCGCTCCGGCAGCTGCATCACCATGCCGAGCGCACGACCGCGCGGAATGATGGTCGCCTTGTGGATCGGATCGGTGGCGACGACGTTGAGGCCGACGATGGCGTGACCGCCCTCGTGGTAGGCCGTGAGCAGCTTTTCTTCCTCGGTCATCACGAGCGACTTGCGCTCGGCGCCCATCATCACCTTGTCCTTGGCCTCTTCGAACTCGGCCTGCGTCACCATGCGCTTGTTGCGCCGGGCCGCCGTCAATGCCGCCTCGTTGACGAGGTTCATCAGGTCGGCGCCGGAGAAGCCGGGGGTGCCGCGGGCGATCGTCTTCAGGTTGATATCGGGCGCCAGCGGCACCTTGCGCACGTGGACCTTCAGGATCTGCTCGCGGCCGACGACGTCCGGGTTCGGCACCACGACCTGGCGGTCGAAGCGACCGGGACGCAGCAGTGCGGGGTCGAGCACGTCGGGCCGGTTGGTGGCCGCGATCAGGATCACGCCCTCATTGGCCTCAAAGCCGTCCATCTCGACCAGCAGCTGGTTCAGCGTCTGCTCGCGCTCGTCATTGCCGCCGCCGAGGCCGGCACCGCGATGGCGGCCGACCGCGTCGATTTCGTCGATGAAGATGATGCAGGGCGCGTTCTTCTTGGCCTGCTCGAACATGTCGCGGACGCGGCTGGCGCCGACGCCGACGAACATCTCGACAAAGTCCGAACCGGAAATGGTGAAGAACGGCACATTGGCTTCGCCGGCGACCGCACGCGCGATCAGCGTCTTGCCGGTGCCGGGCGGTCCGACCAGCAGCACGCCGCGCGGAATCCGGCCGCCGAGGCGCTGGAATTTGCCGGGGTCGCGCAGAAACTCGACGATCTCCTGCAGGTCCTGCTTGGCCTCGTCGACGCCGGCGACGTCCTCGAAGGTGACGCGGCCATGCGCCTCGGTCAGCATTTTTGCGCGCGACTTGCCAAAGCCCATCGCCTTGCCGGCGCCGCCCTGCATCTGGCGCGACAGGAAGATCCACACGCCGATCAGCGCGATGAACGGCAACCACGAGACGAGCAGTGAGACGAACCACGGCACGTTGTCACCCGGCGGCTTCGCCGTGATCGACACCTTGGCATCGTAGAGTCGCTTGACCAGGTTCGGATCGCTCGGCGCGTAGGTCTGGAACGACGAACCATTGGTGAATGTTCCATGGATCTCCGGTCCCTGGATCAGGACGTCGCGGACGTGACCCTGGTCGACCTCGGTCAGAAGCTGCGAGAACGAGATGTCCTGCGAGGAGGCGCGCTGGCCGGGATTCTGAAACAGCGTGAACAGCGCCAGAAGCAGAAGAACGATTATGACCCAGAGGGCGAAATTGCGCAGGTTAGCGTTCATCGATTTTCCTTCGTGGTCGCGCGGATCGCGGCCCTCAAGCCCTCTGGTTTGATCCCTGGGTTTTACGAGGGATTCCCCCGGTCGACCACGTTGTAATCTAGGTGCCGTCCGGACCGCTGCCAAGGGAACCGGATCGGACTATTTATACCCATTCTAACGCGATTCCCGTTCAAAAAATGACATCAAAGACAGCGTTTGGAAGGTGGTTAAGAATCTCGCGGCGTTATCAAAATGGCGGCTGCCGGTATTTACTTGCGTATATGGCGGCGCCGCGGCGCGGCCTCGATGCGCAGAGAGGTCGCGGTGAGGCTGATCAGCGCCCCGGCGAGGGTTTGTTTCAGGCCCTTTCCAGTCGATTTTCCCGCTGACCTTGGTCTCGTCCGACGCGACTGTTCCGACAGCGCCCGATCGAGCGCGGCGAGCAGCGATTCGACCTTGCCAAGTTCCGCCGGCCCCTCATGGGCGACGGCGTTGATCGCGCGCATCAGGAGGCGGAGGCGGACTTCCTCGGGCAAAGCGGCAAAATGTCCCGCGTCGACCACGGTGGCATCAGGCGCGCGCGGCGTGCTGAGGCGCCCGCTCGCCGCCAGATAGCGCTCGGCTCCGTCGACCAGCACGTCAATGGCCGCGTTGGCCCGGGCAAGCCTGTGCGCGAGGCGGGCCAGCACGCGCGCGTCCCCGCCTTCATTGGCAAGTTTAGGGAGCAGCGCACGCAGGCGCGGCCGGGTAAAGGTGGGATCGCGGTTGGTCGGATCGTCGGCGTAGGCGATTTTCGCCCGCTTCAGGGTTGCGATCAGCCGGCTCTTCGGAACGGTCAGCAACGGACGGACGAGGACGGCGTCCTCGCGCTGGCTCTCGCGCGCCATCGCGCCGAGGCCGGCGATGCCGCTGCCGCGCACGAGGCGCATCAGCAACGTCTCGGCCTGATCGTCGCGGGTGTGGGCGACAAAAATGTGGCTGGCGCCCGCCGCGCGCGCGGCATCGGCGAGCAAGCGATAGCGGGCCGCGCGCGCCGAAGCCGGCACGGCGCTGTTCGGCTTGTCGCCGGTCCAGCGCAGTGTCCGATGCTCGAGGCCGAGATCGCGCGCGAGTTGCTTGACGTCGCGCGCCTCCCGCGCGGCCTCGTCCCGCAAGCCGTGATCGATGGTGACGGCGAGGAGACGCGGGCCGCGCGTCAGCGCGCGCCGCCAGCGTGCCACGAGCCACATCAGCGCGACCGAATCCGGTCCCCCCGACACCGCAAGCACGATCGCAGACAGGCCCTTCCAGTCCGCGAACAGCCTGTTCGCTTCCTGGACCGAGATCGGGGCGTTGTCCTCGTCGCGCATGATGCCGGCCATTATGCGTGCGGAGACGGCCGGGCGCCACTCGGGCCTTGATGGATCGCGCCGCGCGACACAAGATTGCCTGCACCACGCCACGGGGCCGATCATGAGCTCGCCACAAGCAAAGGTTTTGCCGACGGACGCGATCTGGTACTTCGACGTGATCTCGCCGTTTTCCTATCTCGCGCTCGGCGAGATCGAGCAGCTGTCGGAGCGGATCCGCATCGCCTACAGGCCGATCCTGTTCGCCGGGCTGCTCGAGCACTGGCGCCATCTCGGACCTGCCGAGATTCCGCCAAAGCGCCTCCACACCTACCGGCTTTGCCTGTTCGAGGCAGAGCGGCGCGGCATTCCGTTCCGTTTTCCGCCGCACCACCCGTTCAATCCGCTGAGGCCGCTGCGGCTGCTGGTTGCGCTCGACGCGGCGCCAGACGCCGTCCGGACCGTCATGAACAGCATCTGGCGGGAGGGACTGGACCTGTCGGCGGAGGCGGATTGGCAGATGGCCTGTGCAGCCTTGGGGCTGGATGTCGCGGCCGCGGCTGCGCGCGTTGAAGCCGCGGAAACCAAAGCCAGGCTGCGCGCCAACACCGACGCTGCGGTCAAGGCCGGCCTGTTCGGCGTACCGACATTGCAGATCGGCAGCGAGCTGTTCTGGGGCGCCGATGCCCTGCCGATGGCACGGGCCTATCTCGACAATCCCGACATGTTCTGTTCCGAGGAAATGCAGCGCCTTGGCTCGCTGACGCCCTCCTCGACCCGCGCCGCGGCCTCGGGAGCCGGATAAACCGGCCCCGCGGCAAGCGGCCTCAGCACTTCACCCGCTTCTGCTCGCTGTCGACGGCGCTCTTCACACCGGCCGGGGCGCGCGGATATTTCCGCCCGACTTCACCAAACGCCGCGCACGCCGCTTCCTTTTCCTTCAGCGCCGCCAGCGACTGGCCGAGCCGCAGCAGCGCATCGGGCGCCTTGCCCGACTTGTCGTATTTGGTGGTGACCGCGAGGAACACCTCGGCCGCATCGCGATATTGCTGGCGCCGGTACAGGCTTTCGCCCAGCCAGTATTGCGAATCGCCGATCAGCGGATCGCCGGGATATTTTTCCGCAAAATTGCGCATGGTCTGCTCGGCGAGTTCATAGTCCTTGCGCTGCATGTAGCCGATGCCGAGATCGTATTCGTCGCGTGGCGTGTTGCCCGGAGGTGCGGTGGCAAGCGCGACGCCGGCGTTCGGATTGGTCTGGGGCGGCGGACCTCCCGGCGGCGGACGGCTGCCCGGGATATTGGCCTGCTCGACCGGCTGGCCTGCCCCGCGTGGCCCTGCGCCTCCGTCAGCCGGCATCGGAAGCCGGCCGCCACCGAGCGCCTGCGGCGCGCCGGGCGCGCTCGGATTCTGATTGGGATCGAACGCGTCGCCGCGGCGCCGGCCCTGCGGGCTCGCGGGCGCAGAGTCCTGGACGATCGGCGCCGGCGATGCGATCTGCGGCTGACCGTAGCCGCCTTGCGGCTGGCCATAACCGGGCTGCTGCGGCTGCGCATAGCCTCCCTGGGCCTGCGGTTGCGGATAACCCGGGTCGGCCGTCGCGCCCTGCTGGCGATAGCCGGGATCGAGTTGAAGGGGCGGTGCGACGGCCACGCTGGGCTGAGCAGCCGGCGGGGCACCGGGCGCCGCTTGCGCGCCGCCCTGCAGCTGCCTCAGCCGCTCCTCGAGCTGCCGGTTGCGGAACTGCAATTCCTCGTTCTGGCCGGTCAGCTGCCGGAGCTGATTCTCCAGCCGCTGGATCCGCAGTTCCGGATCCTGGTCATCGGACTGCGCAAAAGCCGGCGAACAAAGTGCGAGGCCTGCGGCGAGCGCCACGGCCCGTGTGACGGAATGAAAGCTGGATGGCATTTTGCCCTGTCGACCGATTGCCAGGAAAGACCGGATGGGGACCGGATGGGCGTAACCGCAGAACGCGGCCCAATGAGCGGGGTACTACGCCAAAAATGTGACTGGCACAAATGCGCCTTTCGGCGCGGATTCACACAAAAAACCGGCACCGAAAACGGTGCCGGTTCACGAATCTGTGTGGCGAGCCGCTCGTCAAGAGCTGGCGTTCAGCACCGTGACGGCACGCCGATTCTGCGACCAGCAGGAAATGTCGTTGCACACCGCGACCGGGCGCTCCTTGCCGTAGGAGATGGTGCGCATCCGGCCGGGATCGATGCCCTTGGAAGCGAGGAAGGTGCGAACCGACTGGGCGCGGCGCGCACCGAGCGCGATGTTGTACTCGCGGGTTCCGCGTTCGTCGGCATGGCCCTCGATCGTGAAGGAGTAGCGCGGATAGGTCTGCAGCCACTGCGCCTGCTTCTCCAGGGTCGCGATCGCCTGCGGGGTGAGGTCGGTCTGGTCGCTTTCGAAGAACACACGGTCGCCGACATTGACGACGAAATCCTGCTGGCTGCCCGGGCTGGCAGCGTTCGCCATGGCATCGGCCGCCATGTTCTTGTTCGCGCACGCGCCCATCGACAGCGCGACCGCGAGCACCGCGGCAAGCTTCAATCCCTGGAGGATACGCATCTGGTATTTCATTCCGGAGCCTCCACGCTCACGTTCTTAAGACCTGTCATCCGGTCTACAGGGCGATGGTTAAGCGAACGTTCCGTCAACCTTGACGGGGTCTTGCCGACCCCGGTCAAATGCTAACGAACGCCGAAAAGCGATCGCGATGGTTAATGACTTGTAAAGGCCGCGCCAGGGTCAAGGCAAGCCGGTCCGGGACCGCCCGGGCTTCAATTTTGGCCCAGCGTGGATAACCGGTGACACCCGGGAACCGGAACCGCGCGTCCGTCTACGCTCGACTGCCCGAGACGCGCTCGCGGGCCGGGATCCGGGTCGGACGCGGCATGGCCTCTCGCAGGCCCATCCGATCGAACAGCATCCGCCGCTCGAAGGCGCTCGATCGCATGATCGGAAACCGCGCCATGATCTTTTCCCGGACGTTGCGGAAATCCGACGCCATCAAGGCCACCTTCTTCGTGACGTTCGGAAACGCCCGGGGTTCGGCGACGGTCTCGGACAGAAAGATACGGCGATAAAACGCCTGATGCTCGGCACGCACGAGCGACAGCCCGGTATCGGCATTGAAATAATCGCAGGCCAGATAGCCCAGCCGCACGGTCAGATAGGGCAGTTCCTGAAAGCGCTGACTCTTCTCCGGGTCGGCGACAAAGCGGGCCGGATCGATGAAGACCTCGCCCTGGTCGAGGCGGGGATGCAGAACATCGCCGAACAATTCGGTCGCGTAGGACATCCGCGATTCCGAGGTCAGCACGTGGACACGGAGCGAACTGCAAAGCTCGCCGTCGATATAGACCCCGAAGATCCAGGCGTTCGGTGCATCGTCATAGGGGTCGCTGACGCGCAGAGAGTCCGACGGAGCAATCAATCCGCCATGCAGATAGGCCCTGTAACGCATCAGGTAGATGGAATCTCGTTCCTCGGGAGATTCGATGAGCCGGTAATCGATCCGATCAAACAGCCCTGCCCCCCGCACGACGGATGACGTGTGCGGCCCGGCCCCGGATTTCATCAGGTACTCCCACCACTTCCTGCAACCCCCGCGAGCAGAAGAACATTCAACTGTCGCGCGCAGAAAGGAGGTTAAAGGCTTGTTAACCGGATTGCAAAGGCTTAGCGGCTTTACGGTTAAGTTTACGGCCCGCAAAAACACCGGTTTGGCGGCTGCAACATGATCCGACCCGCTCGCTTCGGCGCGTCGTTGGCCGCGCTTGTCCGCGGAGCCGGGGGCGCGAGATCACGCTCGACTCACAATCTAAAGATGTAAAAAACTTCAACCCAAAACCACCGCGGTTCAGGCAATCGACCGTATCGGATGGGCCAGCTCGGGCTCGGCACGCCGGCCATGCGACGCGTTCAGGAGGTGGCGCATCTGCGCTGCCGGCACCGGCCGGCTGAACAGATAGCCCTGCGCCTCGGTCACCGTGCCGTCGGTCGAGATCAGCTCGAGCTGATCGTTGGTCTCGATGCCCTCGACCACGACCTGCATACCGAGGTCCGCCGACAGCCGCGCCACGCCGCGCAGCAGCGTCAACGGGCGATCGCTGTCGATTCCCTCCAGGAAGGAGCGGTCGATCTTGACTTTCTGCAACGGGAAGTTGTGCAAGTAGCTCAGACTCGAGTAACCGGTGCCGAAATCGTCCAGCGAGATTCGCACGCCGAGGCCCTGGAGCTGGGACAGCACGTCGTGCGTGAGCTGGGTGTTGTGCAGCAGCGACGATTCGGTGATCTCGATCTCGAGGCGGTCCGCCGGCAGGCCGGAGACTTCGAGCGCATAGCGGACCTCGCTCAGCACGTCGCGCTGATGGAATTGCTGCGGCGAGAAATTCACGGCAACGCTGACGCCTTCCGGCCATTTCATGCATTCCGTGCAGGCCTTGCGCAGGATCCAGCGGCCGAGATCGATGATCAGTCCCATGTCCTCCGCGACCGGGATGATGTCGATCGGCGACACCGTGCCGCGAACGGGATGATTCCAGCGCAGCAGCGCCTCGCAGGTGCTGATCTTGCCCGACTTGAGGTGGATCAGGGGCTGGTAGAACAGCTCGAACTCCTCGCTGAGCAGCGCCTTGCGCAGGTCGAGTTCCAGGATGCGGCGCGCTTCCACGGTTTGCGCAAGCTCGTCGCGGAAGAAGCAGAAGGTGCCGCGGCCGTCGGCCTTGGCGCGGTACAGCGCCATGTCGGCGTTCTTCATCAGCGTGTCGGCGCTGATCCCGGGCGTCGCAATCGCGATGCCGACGCTGGCGCCGATTTCGACCAGATGGTTGTCGATCTTGTAGCGCTCGCTGAGCTGGTCGACGATCCGCCGCGCCAAATTGGCGGCCTCGTCATTGGAGCGGATATCGCGCTGGAACACCACGAACTCGTCGCCGCCGAAGCGCGCGACGAAATCCTCCGGCCGCAGCATCCGTCGCAGCCGCTCGGCGACCGCGCAGAGCAGCTGGTCGCCACAGGGATGGCCGAGCGTGTCGTTGACCTGCTTGAACTGGTCGAGGTCGATGAACAGCAGGGCAGAGATCCGACCACGCTCCTGCGGGAGCGCGAGCACGCGTTCGATCTCGTCGCGGAAGCTGACGCGGTTGGGCAGTTCCGTCAGTTCGTCATAGCGCGCCAGGTGACTGATCCTGGCCTCGGCCCGGCAACGCTCGGTGACGTCCTCGACCAGGACCACGGCGCCGCCATCTTCCATCGGCTGGAAGGTCCATGACAGCGAACGGTCGCGCAGCAGGTCGGGATCGGTGGTGATCATGTCGCGCGTCTGGGTGTGCTCGATTTCCGCGAGAATCAACCTGCCGCTCGCGGCCGAAATGGCGCCTCCGGCCACACAGGCGTCGACGATGTCGGACGCGCCCGGTTTGCGACCGATGATGTCGGACGGCAAGTTCAGCATTTCACGGAAGCGGTTGTTCATCACGACCAGCCGGCCGTCGGCGCGAAACATCGAGAGGCCGTGCGGCATGTTGTTCAGCGCGGTGTCGAACTGCCGCGCAAGTGCCGCCTCGCGCTCGCGTGCCACCACCGCCCGCATGAATATGCGGTGCAGATTGGCCGAGATCTGCATGACGGCCGTCAGGAAGGCGGCGCACACCACGGACATCGCGATGTAGTAGGGCGTGCCATGCAATGCCAAGGCGACCACGGTTGGACCGAAGCTGAGCGAAGCCTGCAGCTTGAAGATCCACTTCCGTCCATAGGCCCTGCCCGCGCCCCCCGCCACGAGTCCGGTGATGACGGACAGGCAGATCATGTGGGCCACCGCATCGTCGCTGATCAGCAGGGTGACGAAACTCCACAGGCCGAACACGGCGGCCTGAATCATTGCCCCGATCTGGTAGCGCCTTTGCCAATGCGCCGCGTCTTCGGCGCTCAGGCTCGGTTTGCGGGCCTCGTAGCGCTTCCAATCCCAGATCCGGACAGTTCCGGCCAGGATGAGAAGCGGGATGAAGCCCCAGGTTATCGTCTGTCCCGACTTCAACGCGGTCATCGATGCCGCGACGACCGAGAAGACGATGCCGGTGAGCACCGTACCAGGCGCCTCGAACAGCGAATCGATCAGCGCCGCCGAAATCGACGGCGACGTCCCCTGATCGGCATCGCTCTTTTGTTCTTCTGCCAGTTGCATCCGCGACCGCGCGCACGTTCCTCTTGAGAGGGTGCATTCTTACCTGTCCGAAGTGAAGCCTTTCTGAGGGAACATCGTTAGCGCAAAGTTGCCTTGCCACGATTCACCCGCAAATTCGCCGGAATCGCGTAGCAGCCACAACCAACAGTAAATGCCGGTTTCGTGTGCATCCAGCACCTGCCTACCGGCCCGCTCTGAGCGGCACGGAGTTGTCGCGTCTCCTCGCGCGCGCGAGCTTCGAGGGCAACGAAGCCGGCGGCAAGACGCGCGCCTGATCAGGAGAGCAGCGGCGACCAGGCGGGGTCCGAGGCAAAGCCGGGGGTCGGGACCTCGAGCTCGTTGCGGCCCGAAATGTCGATCGTGTAGAGCGAGGGGCCGCTGTTGCCGCCGGGATCGCGGAAGAACATCAGGACGCGGCCGTTCGGCGCGAAGGTCGGCCCTTCATTGTGGAAGCCGGAGGTCAGGATGCGCTCGCCCGAACCATCGGGCTTGATCAGGCCGATCGCAAACTGCCCGCCGCTTTGGCGGGTGAAGGCGATAGTGTCGCCGCGCGGCGACCATACCGGCGTCGAATAGCTGGCGCTCGCGTCGTCCCGCGCGAACGAGATGCGCTGCGCCTCTCCACCCTGCGCCGGCATCACATAGATCTGCGGCTTGCCGCCGCGATCGGACTCGAAGCAGATCCGGCTGCCGTCAGGAGAATAGGACGGCGAAGTGTCGATCGCCGGCGTGTCGGTCAGCCGCGTGGTCGATTTCGAGCGCAGGTCCATCACGAAAAGGTTGGAATTGCCACCCTGCTGCAGGCTCATGATGATGCGCTGGCCGTCCGGCGAGAAGCGCGGCGAGAATGACATGCCGGGGAAATTGCCGACGATCTCGCGCTGCCCGGTCTCGATGTCGTAGAGGTAGACTCTTGGATCGCCCTGGCCGAACTCCATATAGGTGATTTCCTGGGTCGACGGCGAGAACCGCGGCGTCAGCACGAGCTGCACGCCGCGGGTCAGATAGCGCACATTGGCACCGTCCTGATCCATCACGGCCAGCCGCTTGGTGCGTTGCTCCGATGACCCGCTCTCGTCGACGAACGCGACGCGACTGTCGAAGTAGCCCTTGTCACCGAATGCCTGTTCATAGACCTGGTCGGAAACGATGTGCGCGATGCGCCGCCAATTATTCGGCGCGGTGTCGCAGCCCTTGTTGCTGACCTCTTGCCCCGAGGCGATATTCCAGAGCCGGCATTCGGCCCGCAGGCCGCCCTCGGGCAGCCGTGTCACGCGGCCGGTCAACAGATACTGCGCATTGGTCGCCTTCCAGGTCCTGAGGCTCGGCGAATCCATGTTGCTGATCCGCTCGGCGAAGGCCGCCGGATCGATCGGTGCGAACACGCCGCTCCGTTTCAGATTGCTGGTGATGACCTGCGCGACGCCCGCAGCGACCTCGCGCTCAGTTGGCGTTTCCGGGACGAAATCCGGGATTGCGATCGAAATCGGCCGAAAGCTGTCCGGGTCGATCCGCAACCTTTGCGCTGATGCGGATCGATGGCCAGACATTGCCAGCGCCAAGGCGGACGTCATCAAAAACCGGCGTCGATCAAATCGAACCTTGCTCATCGGTGTCGTCGCTGTCGGGACTGATCCTGCCGCGCCCATCCGATCGGGCATTGACATCGGCTGTGTGCGGAGGGCTGTACTCGTCGTTGTCGGGTAACCTGTGCTCCGATTTGCGCCGGCCGGATCCTCAAGACAACAGCGGCGACCAGGCCGGGTCGGAGGCGAAGCCCGGGGTCGGCTGCTTCAGCTCGTTGCGGCCCGAAATGTCGATCGTGTAGAGCGAGGGGCCGCTGTTGCCGCCGGGATCGCGGAAGAACATCAGGACGCGGCCGTTCGGCGAGAAGGTCGGCCCCTCATTGTGGAAACCGGAGGTCAGGATGCGCTCGCCGGTCCCATCGGGCTTGATCAGGCCGATCGCAAACTGCCCGCCGCCCTGGCGCGTGAAGGCGATGTAGTCGCCGCGCGGCGACCATACCGGCGTCGAATAGCTGGCATTGACGTCGTCCCGCGCGAACGAGATGCGCTGCGCCTGTCCGCCCTGCGCCGGCATCACATAGATCTGCGGCTTGCCGCCGCGATCGGACTCGAAGCAGAGCTGGCTGCCGTCGGGAGAATAGGACGGCGAGGTGTCGATCGCCGGCGTGTCGGTCAGCCGCGTGGTCGATTTCGAGCGCAGGTCCATCACGAACAGGTTGGAATTGCCGCCCTGCTGCAGGCTCATGATGATGCGCTGGCCGTCCGGCGAGAAGCGCGGCGAGAACGACATGCCGGGGAAATTGCCGACGATCTCGCGCTGCCCGGTCTCGATGTTGTACAGATAGACCTTTGGATCGCCCTGGCCGAACTCCATATAGGTGATTTCCTGGGTCGACGGCGAGAACCGCGGCGTCAGCACCAGATCCGAGCCGCGGGTCAGATAGCGCACGTTGGCGCCGTCCTGATCCATGATCGCGAGCTTCTTGATGCGCCGCTCCGACGGCCCGCTCTCGTCGACGAACACGACGCGGCTGTCGAAATAACCCTTCTCGCCGGTCATCCGCTCATAGATCTGGTCGGAGATGATGTGGGCGATGCGCCGCCAGAATTCCGGCTGCGTGACGTATTGCTGCGCGGCAAGCTGCTGGCCGGAGGCGATATCCCAGAGCCGGAATTCGCCTCGCAGGCGCCCGTCGCTCTGACGGGTGGCACGGCCGGTCACGATCGCCTGCGCGTTCAGGCTCTTCCAGTTCGCAAACTGCGGCGGCTTGTCGAAACTCTGAATCTGCTCGATGAACGCGGCCGGATCGATCGGCGCGAACAATCCGCTCCGCTTCAAATTGTTGGTGATGACGCCCGTGATGCCGTTGCCGACGTCGGCGTCGCTCGGGCCGCCCGGCAGGAAATTCGTGATCGCGATCGGAATCGGCTGGAAACTCTCCGGGTCGATCCGGATTCGCTGCGCGAAGGCAGATCGCTGGCTCAGGGCTGCCAACGTCAGTCCGGAAGCCACAATGAACCGGCGGCGGTCGAGTCGTACCTTGCTCATGGATGTCGCTGCTTTCAAATATTCGGACTCATAGCAAATCGTTCAGGCCGAATGTCGCTTGAATGGTTTTCCAGGTCCCATACTGCTCCTTCGGCAAGAACGAATAAGCCTGGCATTGCAGGATCGCCCGCTTCGCGGCTTCCGCCGCCGCGTTGGCGACCGACCGCGACGGGCCTCGTACTGCGACGATGATCGGGTCTGCAGCGACAGTACCATCGGGGCGCATCGGAATGTCGATGTCGGCCTCGAATTGATCCGCGTCCTGTCCGTTGTAGGGAAAGCTGAAGCAGCGGTGGACGGCGTTCACGAACGCGCCCTTCCATGTCGCGACATTGCTGTCGGAGGTTCCGGAGTGCATGCCATACGAGGACAAGGGATTGATCGCATCACCCGTGATGGTCTGGCGGGTCGGATCGCGCTTGTCCTGGTTCATCGCAATCTGTCTCGAGATCGCGTTGGGATCGAAAGTCCGCTCCTTCGGCTTGTACTGCGGCGGCGGCGTCTTCGCTTCCTGCTTCGGCTTCGGCTTCTTGGCCTCGTCCTGCTTCAAGGCGTCGGCGATCTGGTCTTTCGGCGGGTCCGGCTTCTTCTCCGCCTGTTTCGGCTCTTCCTTCGGCTTGGTCTCGGTGACGGGTTTGGGCGGATCGGGCTTCTTCTCGACCGGCTTGTCCACTGGCTTCTCCTGCGGCGGCGGCGTCGAGTCGGTGACGATCGGCTCCTTCTCGGTGACCTTGCCGATCGCCTCGTCGACCGGTTTTGCGGCGGCGACCTTCTCCGCCATCGGCTTCGGCTGGTTCTTGTCGCCGTTCTTGAGGCCAGCGGTGATCTTGGCGAGCTGATCCGATGAGATGATGTCGACCGGCATGGATTCCTGCGGCACCTCGTAAGAGTGTGCCGAAAACGAGACCAGCCCCCACCCGATCACGAGGACGTGGAGGCCAATTGACGCAATCAGTGTCTTGTCGACCCTTATCGCCACGCGCCTGTTATCCCCGTTCCACTTCCGTCACCAGCGCGAGACGCTTGAAGCCCGCGCCGGACAACAGGCCCATTACCTTCGCAACCGTTCCGTAGTCGGCCTTCTTGTCGGCGCGCATGAAGATACGTTCGTCAACACCGGTGCCGCGCGCATCGGTGATCGCCTTCAATTTCGGAACCAGCTCGGGAATTGCAACCTCGGTGTCGTTGATGAAGACCTTGCCGTTGATGTCGACCGACAGCTGCAACGGCGTCTTGTCCTGGGTCTCCAGGCTTTTCGCCTGGGTCTGCGGCAGGTCGAGCGGCACGCCGACGGTCAGCAGCGGCGCCGAGACCATGAAGATGATCAAGAGCACCAGCATGACGTCCACCATCGGGGTGACGTTGATCTCCGCCATGACCGGCTTGCGCCGGCTGCGACGCCCCCGACCCCCGGACGATCCAACCGCATTCATCGCCATGTTGTGGTGCTCATCGCTGGTGTAAGCAAAATATACCGTCTCTTACGCCCGCTCGTCGATCTGGCGCGACAGGATTGCGGAAAATTCATCCGCGAACCCCTCCAGCCGCTGGGCCTGCCGGTTCACCTCGGAGGTGAACTTATTATAGAAGATCGTGGCCGGGATCGCGGCAATAAGCCCTATCGCGGTGGCAAACAGCGCCTCCGCGATGCCGGGGGCAACGACCGCGAGCGAGGTGTTTTTCGAGGCGGCAATCGATTGGAAGCTGGTCATGATGCCCCAGACGGTTCCGAACAGGCCGACGAAGGGGCCCGCGGAACCGACGGTGGCCAGCACCAGGAGGCGGCGTTCCAGCCGTTCGATCTCGCGCGCGATGGAGACATTCATCACCTTCTCGATGCGCATCTGCAGGCCTGCGACCGAGCGCGCATGGCTCTCGAACGAGCGTTTCCACTCGCGCATCGCCGCCACGAAGCAGGCCGCCATCGACTGCGTCGGCTTGGCTGACAGCGCGCGGTAGAGTTCCTCGATCGATTCGCCGGACCAGAACGCCTGCTCGAAGCGATCCATCGACTTCCGCGTGCGCGAATAGAGGAAGACCTTGTCGATCGCGATGGCCCAGACCCAGACCGAGCAGGACAAGAGCCCGAGCATCACCACTTGCACAATCAGGCTGGCCTGCAGGAACAGCGCGATCAGCGAGACATTGGTGGAGGCCATCGGCAGTGCCGACTGGGCCACATCGGCCGGATTCATTGGCAGTGTCCTCTCAAAAGTCCCAATTCTCCGGGAGCAACGGCCGCCGGTTCCACAGCCGCATGACGCGCGGCGGCAAACGCCTACGCAAAAATAGCCCTGTTTGCTCGCTTGGGAGGCCCGCCAAAGCCAAAAACCTCCATTGCCCGCCAACATGTCGAAACGAGGGCCAGCCTTCCGCGGGTCGGCGCGTCTAACCAAACGCTAAGCACGGTTAACATGCCGTTACCACAATGGAATCCGGTTCGGCAAAATGCCGCAGGCACAAGCCTTTGTGATGCCTGAATAGAACCTTCCCGGCGGCCTTTCAAATAACAAACCGCCCGCCTGCATGCCTGCAGACGGGCGGTTGTTGGGCCTTCAGGCGCTTGGGGGGGCCGTTCGGCCTGGAGGCTTAGCGCTGGCCGGTCGAGATGAGGGTGTTCAACCCTGCTGCGGCTGGTCGTTGTTGGGCGGGGTCGGCCGCTGGCGGTGCTGGGCCATGAACTGGTCGAACTCTTCCTTGTCCTTGGCGTGACGCAGCCGATCGAGGAAGTTCTTGAACTCGGTCTGCTCCTCCTCGAGGCGCCGCAGGGTCTCCATGCGGTATTCGTCGAAGGCGCGGTTGCCGCTGGAGGCGGGGCCGAAGCCAAAGCCGAACCCGCGCCGCTCCATGCGGCCGCGCATCCGGTCCATCTTCCACTGCATCCGTTCCATCTTGTTCTGCCAGCGATCCTGATTGCTCCAACAGCTCATTCTTCTGCTCCCTATTGTGAAAAAGAGAAGGGCAAGCCCAATCGGCCACCAGATGATGAAGCCCAGCACGGTCACGGCGATCCAGCCGGGATGCCAGGGCGTATCGAGCATGTGGGGGCGATAGGGTTCTTCGGTGGGGCCGCGCCATCGATTGACATCTGCGGTGTAGGCCATTTCCGTCTCCATCGGCAGTCACGCCGTTGTGAATGTAAATAACATTTACATAGCTAGCTGATCCCGCGCGGAAGTCAAGGCGACCACCCGACGCAGCGGGTGAATTATTTTTGTAATTTTATTTCGGCTTGCCCCAGGGACCGGCCGGCTTTTCGGCCTCAGCCTCGCGCGCATCCCGCCGGTCGGTCGGGAAGCCGAGCCCGCGCAGATAGATCAGCACCTCGGCTTCCAAGAGGTCTTCCGGCGTCATCGGCAGCTTGCGCCGCGCGGCATCGCCGCGCGCAAACAGCGATGCGACGCCATGCGCCATCGACCAGATGTGCAACGCCATCATCAGCGCCGGCGGCCGCGGCGTGCCCGGCGGCGACAGCGCAGCGAGGCGCTCCGCTGCAGCACGGATGATGGCAAAGGCGCGCTCGCTAGCGGCCTGAAGCGTGGGATTGCCGTCAACCGGCAGCCCCGATTCGAACATCGCTGAATAGAATGCAGGTTCGTTGCGGGCAAAGTCGAGATAGGCGCGGCCGACCCGCTCGAACGCAGTCACCGTATCCGGGCGTCCGTCGTCCCAGGCCTGCGCAAGGGTCGCCTCGAACTGCTCAAAACCGCGCTGCGCGATCGAGGACAGCAGTTCGTCGCGATCGCGGAAATGCCGATACGGCGCGGCGGGGCTGACGCCGGCCATGCGCGCGGCATCGGCAAAGGTAAATCCGGCCGCGCCCTTTTGCGCGATCAGATCGAGCGCCGCCTGCAACAGCGCCTCTTTCAGATTGCCGTGGTGATAGCCGCGCTCGGCGCGGGGCTGATCCTTGTCCTTGCGCCAGCTCATGTGAAAGCTATTTACATGAAGCTGGCGCGAAGTCACTACCTTCTCGACGCGCGCGGCGAGCGCGCGAACGGTTCGGAACCGGTCAACCGCCGCCGGGGATCGGCAGAACCGGCATGATCTCGACCGATTCGCCCGGGAAGATCGCAAAGTGCGGATGGCCCTCGAACATTTTTGCGGCGGCCTCGTGCGAGTCGGCACGAACGACCGTAAAGGCGCCCATCTGGTTGGCGATGTCGGCGACGCCGCCCTGGTCGACCTTCTTGGTCTTGCCGAGCGGTCCGCCCATGGCGACGATGGCTGCCTGGTGCTTGTCGACCCATGCGTGCCAGGCGGCCATGCCCTGCTGCTCCCTGGCGCGGCGTTCGCCTTCGGCAAGAGCGTTCCAGGCTGCCATTTTCGGGCCGGTCTTGCTGCCAAGGAAGACAGCGAGATAGGTGTCGTTGGTGCTCATCGGTTTCCTCTTTGCTTGCGGTTTGAAAGATGGACGCGGCAGAACGCCGCGGCGTGCTCAGCGACCGGCGGACCGGCGCTGCAGTTCGGTGAAGCCGGCCGCGGCCTCCTGAACGTCGGCGGGAAAGTCCGCCATCTCCTGGACCTGGCGGATCTCGATGACCTCATTGGCCGATGCCGGGCATTTTTTGGCCCATGCGATCGCCTCGTCGCGCGACGTCACGTCGATCATCCAGTAACCGCCGATCACCTCCTTCGACTCGATGAACGGGCCGTCGGTGACGACAGCCTTGCCGCCCTCGAACGACACCCGCGCGCCCATCGACGGCGGATGCAGGCCGTCGAGTGTGACCAGGACGCCGGCTTCCTTGAGCGCCTCGTTGTATTTCATCATCGCGGCGACCGCCTCCGCCGGCGGCATGGTGCCCGGCGCGGCCGCCTCATAGCCTTTCGGAATCATCAGCATCATGAATCGCATCATTGTTCTCCGTTGATTTTTCAATTCAGGCCGAATCCGGCAAACCGACGCATGTCACAAAGACGAACGGCGATCTGCAGATCCGACATGCCGAACGCAATTATTTTCGCGCGCGGCGTCAGGCCGAACCGTCGGCCTGCCAGCGCCGTGTCACCTCCGTGGCGCCTTCCGCGAGGGCCTCGAACACCGGCGCCGCCAGCACCGCGTGAAGATGCAATGTCTTGCTGCCGCTGTTGCGAAAGCCGTGAGTTTTCCGCGCCGGCACGATCACCGATTGACCGGCCGCAAG
>Ga0335071_10000365_pt1 | contig 51105 bp, 42 predicted proteins | sample Lox_Sample_15_FD_206724 | JGI IMG/M metagenome (GOLD analysis project Ga0335071, IMG submission 206724) | Soil microbial communities from Loxahatchee National Wildlife Refuge, Florida, United States - Lox_Sample_1.5 | ecosystem: Environmental > Terrestrial > Soil > Wetlands | place: USA... | reverse complement strand
GGGGGGGGGGGCGCCCTGACTTGCACCGGAGCTAGAGGCTACCCCCTCCCCAACCCTCCCCCGCAAGCGGGGGAGGGGGCGCACTGCCGTCGCGGTTAGCGTATCTCACTCGCTAACAGCTTCCCCCACCCGATCTTGTTTCGCAAGAACGTGAGACCGAGCGCGACGAACGCGGCGCGTTCCTTGTTGTCCTTGCCATAGCCATGGCCGCCTGCGGCCGGCTCGTAGAAATAGGCCTCGTACCCCATCGCCTGCAGCTTGGCCGCCATCTTGCGCGCGTGACCGGGATGGACGCGATCATCGCGCCGCGTGGTGGCGATCAGGATCGGCGGATAGTTTTGGCCGGGCCTCGCCGCGTGATAGGCGGAGTAGGTCTGCAGCCACGCCCATTCCTCCGGCTTGTCCGGATCGCCATATTCCGCAATCCAGCTCGCACCGGCCAGCAGCTTCGTGTAGCGGCGCATGTCGATCAGCGGAATGGTGCAGAACAGCGCGCCAAAGCGGTCGCCATAGCGCGTCAGCATGTTGGTGATGAGAATGCCGCCGTTCGAGCCGCCTTCGGCCGCGATGCGCCGCGGCCGCGTGACGCCGCGGCGGACCAGATCGGCGGCGACGGCGGCGAAATCGTCATGCGCGAGCCGCTTGCCGGAGTTCCGCCCGGCATCGTGCCAGCGCGTGCCGAACTCGCCGCCACCGCGGATGTTGGCCTGCACGACGGTGCCGCCGCGTTCGAGCCAGAGTTTTCCGAGCGCAGAACTGTAGTAGGGTTTTACGGCATGCCCGAAGCCGCCATAGGCAGTCATGTAGACCGGCGCATCGCCGCTTTCGCCCGCGGGGCCGGTCTGCACATAGGGAATCCGTTCGCCATCGATCGAGATGGCCTCATGCTGCCTGACCACGAGCCCGTCCGGAGAGAAGGTGCGCGGCGCACGCTTCAGCACGACCGGGGCTTTTGCCGGCTCGATCAGCAGCAGTGACGGCGGGGTCAGCGGATCCTGCACGTTGGCGAGCAGGTCGCCATTGCTTTCGGTATCATGGGCGTCGAACCGCCAGACGTCGACGACGCCGATCTCGGGCAGGCCGGCGAGGCGTTCGCGGGCCCAGCCATCCGCTGGCGTGCAGATTTCGTACACCGGCTTCAGCTCGTCGAGGATCGACAGCACGAGCCTGCCTGCCGTCCAGAAATATCCCTGCAGCGCACGGCGCGGTCCCGGCTCGAACAGCGTCGCAAAATTGCGGTCGCCGTCGAGGAAGGCTGACAGCGAGATGCCGAGCAGGGTGTCCGGCGGATAGCTTCGTCCGCCGACGGTCCATTGCGAGCGCGGCTTGACCGCCATCCAGTCTGCATGCACCAGCATCCAGATGTCGGTCGGCAGGTCGAGCCTGGTTTTGGCGCCGGTTTCATCGCCGAGCCAGATTTCGAAATTGAAGAAATCGCGCTGATCGACGAACCAGACCCGCTGGCTAACGCCGGTGTCGTCGACCTGGCCGCTGACGCCCATGTGTTCGCGCGGCACCTCGAAAATCATCTGCGCCTGATCGACCGGCGTGCCGCGGCGCCACACTCTCACCGTGCGGGCATAGCCCGAATTCGTCGCCAAGTCCTCGCCATGGACGCTCGTCAGCAGCAATGTGTCGTCGTCCAGCCATGCCGCGCCGCCCTTGGCCTCGGGCAAGGAGAACCCGTTCGCGACGAACGCCTTGGTGTCGACGTCGAATTCCCGCAGCACGACCGCGTCGCTGCCGCCGCGCGACAGGCGGAGCAGCGCTGGCGATTTTCCAGGACGGGAACTCGAGCCGGCGAGCAGCCAATCCTCTTTCTCCTCCGTCGCGAGACGGTCGACATCGAGCAGGAGCTCCCACGCGGGATCCGCCTTCCGGAACTCGTCCGGCGTGGTTCGCCGCCACAGGCCGCGGGGATTTTGGGCATCCTTCCAGAGATTGTAGAGCACGCCCTCGCTGCGCGACACGTAGGGAATGTTGTCCGGCCGGTCGTAGATCGCAGCAAGAATGTCGCGATCGCGCGCGAACCCGCTGCCGCCGAACCTGTCCAGCGTCAGCCCGTTCTGCTGCGCGACGAAGGCGAGCGCGCGCTCGCCCTCGATCTCCTCGAGCCAGAGGTAGGGATCGTCGTCCGGTGCGGCCAAGGTCGGGCGATCATCGATGCGCATCAGTCGGGCTCCGAAGCGTTTTTTGGCCGGATCAACAAAGCACATCGGCCGCTGCCGGATCAACGCACGGTCGCTTGCATCAGCCTTCGTGTGCGCGGTCCGCATGCCCCGCGTCCGCTTCCGGCGGTTGATCAAGCTTCCGCGGCTGGCCATAGTGCGGCCGGACAAATCAGCGACGCCGGCTCTTCTCGTCATGGGCGCGCACGGGCGGAACGGCCAATGATCGATGTGACTGCAGGCGAACAGACGGCCGATGATGCGCGCGCCCGCGCCAATGTGATGCGGCTCGCGGCGGCGCAGGCTCTGACCGGCGCCAATTCCGCCGTGATCTTTGCCACCGGCTCGATCGTCGGCGCGACCATCGCGCCAAGCATGTCGCTCGCCACCGTGCCGCTGTCGATGTATGTGCTCGGGATGGCCGCGGGCACGCTGCCCACCGGCGCGATTTCCCGCCGCTACGGCCGCCGCACCGCCTTCATCATCGGCACCGGCTGCGGCACGCTGACCGGACTGCTCGGTTCGCTCGCCATCTTGCGCGGCTCGTTCGTGCTGTTCTGCCTGGCGACCTTCCTCGGTGGTCTCTATGGCTCGGTGGCGCAGTCCTATCGCTTTGCCGCGGCCGACGGTGCGAGCGCCGCGTTCCGGCCCAAGGCGGTGTCGTGGGTGATGGCAGGCGGCGTGTTCGCCGGTGTGCTCGGTCCGCAGCTCGTGCAATGGACCATGGACATCTGGTCGCCCTATCTGTTCGCCTTCTCCTTCATGATGCAGGCGCTGGTGGCGCTGGTCGCGATGGCGATCCTCGCCGGCGTCGATGCGCCAAAACCGGCGCAGGCCGATCTTCATGCCGGTCGCCCGCTGCTTGCGATCGCGCGGCAGCCGCGCTTCATCGCGGCGGCCCTGTGCGGCGTCATCGCCTATCCGATGATGAACCTGGTGATGACCTCGGCGCCGCTCGCCATGAAGATCTGCGGGCTCACGGTCGGCGATTCCAACTTCGCCATTCAGTGGCACATCGTCGCGATGTACGGGCCGAGCTTCTTCACCGGCGCCCTGATCGCGCGGTTCGGCGCGCCTGTCATCGTGGCGCTGGGGCTGGCGCTGGAAGCGACCGCCGCGACCATCGGCCTCTCCGGCATCACCGCGATGCATTTCTGGATGACGCTGATCGTGCTCGGGATGGGCTGGAATTTTGCCTTTGTCGGCGCGTCCGCGCTGGTGCTGGAAACGCATCTGCCGCAGGAGAAGAACAAGGTCCAGGCCTTCAACGATTTCCTCGTCTTCGGCATGATGGCGGTCGGCTCGTTCTCCTCCGGTCAGCTGCTCGCCAATTACGGCTGGTCAGCGGTCAACATGGTGGTCTATCCGCCGGTCGCGCTGGGTCTCGTCGTGCTGGCGCTGGTGTCGTTTGCCAGGCGCCGTGCGCGGCTGGCCGAGGTCGACGAGTTTCCCGAGCCGAGCATCTGAGTTCCGTATCATCTGGAGGTGATCTGCCCTCGCTCGGGTCGAGCCCGGGCATCACGCCTCGCGCTGCCTCAACAGATCCTCCAGGTCGAGCCGCCGCGTGAACATCGCGAGCGCCCCGTCGGCGTTGCGCGGCCATTGGTCCTTTGGCCGGTCCCAATAGAGCTCGACGCCGTTGTCGTCGGGATCGCGCAGATACAGCGCTTCGCTGACGCCGTGATCGCTGGCGCCGTCGAGCGCTATCTTTGCTTCGATCACGCGATGCAGTGCGTCCGCCAGCGCCGGCCGGGTCGGATAGAGGATCGCGGTGTGAAACAGCCCCGTGGTGCCGGGCGGCGGCGGATGGCCGCCTTTGCTCTCCCAGGTGTTCAGTCCGATGTGATGGTGATAGCCACCGGCCGAAATGAAGGCTGCACCCGAGCCCATCCGCTGCATCAGCTCGAAGCCGAGCACGCCGCAATAGAACGAAAGCGCGCGGTCGAGATCGGCGACCTTGAGATGGACATGGCCGATGCGGGTGCCGGCGATGATGGGTGGATTTTGCAGCATGTCGTGCTCCATTCAAATGATAGCGCCGGATCAACGGTAGGGTGGGCAAAGGCGCTCCGCGCCGTGCCCACCAACTATCCAAGCATTCGCTTGGAGATGGTGGGCACGCTTCGCTTTGCCCAGCCTACAAAAGCCCCTCGTCGCGAAACCCTGAGTTTCGGAAAATGCCTCTCGTTACTGTCAAACGAGCTCTGACACCTCGCCGTCCGGCAGGCCGAACTCAAAACTGTTCAGCGTCATCGACACCATGGTGTAGTAGCCGCACAGGCCGATGATCTCGACCACGCCGCGCTCACCGAGCAACGCGATCGCCGCATCGTAAAGCGGCTGGGTCAGCCCATGGCCCTCATGCAGCGATTTCGCGACGTCGTAGATCATTTGCGCGGTGGGATCGTCGAAACTTGGCGTGCGGCGGTCGCGGATTGCGTCGATGATTTTTGCATCGAGCCCGCCCTTCAGCGCCAGCCGTCGGTGCGCCCACCATTCGTAATGCGCGGTCCAGTGCCGCGCGGTGACCAAGATCGCGATCTCCGACAGTTTTGGCGGAAACATCGTGTTGAACCGCAACTGCTCGCCGAGCCGGCTGGCGTGCCGCGCCATCTCCGGACTGTTCAGCCAGGCCATCATTGGTGCGGGCGCCGAACCGCGCTTGCCGGCGATCGCCTCGTCATAGGTCTGCTTCTGGTTCTCGTTCATTTCGCCGGGCGAAAGCAGTTTCAGGCGCATCCTCGTTTCCTTTTCTCGTTTATGCCGCTGCACACGATACCTTATTCCGCTCTACGGCCAATGTCTCCAATCTCGCCGCGCCCATTGCAATCCGCGTGATGCGGGCTAAGTTCGGCGCAACGATCTTGACAGTGGAAACGTCCAAAGATGACCGACCTCGAAAAATTTCGTCAGGAGACCCGTGCCTGGCTGGACGCCAATTGCCCGCCGGAGATGCGGCGTCCGATGGCTTCGGACGAAGACACCTTCTGGGGCGGACGCAACGCAAGATTCTCGTCCGAAGCGCAGCGCGTCTGGTTCGAGCGCATGCGCGACAAGGGCTGGACCGTGCCGCACTGGCCGAAGGACTATGGCGGCGGCGGGCTCGACGGCGAGGAGGCAAAAATCGTGCGCCAGGAGATGGCGGCGATCGGCGCGCGGCAGCCGCTCACCTCGTTCGGCATTTCCATGCTCGGACCGGCGCTGCTGAAATACGGCACCGAGGCGCAGAAGAAGGAGCATCTGCCAAAGATCACCGCGGGCCTGATCCGCTGGTGCCAGGGCTATTCCGAGCCCAATGCCGGCTCCGATCTCGCCTCGCTGCAGACCCGCGCGGACAGCGACGGCGACGACTACATCATCAACGGCCAGAAAATCTGGACATCCTACGCGAATTACGCCGACTGGATTTTCTGCCTGGTGCGCACTGATCCCACGGCGAAGAAGCATGACGGCATCTCGTTCATCCTGTTCGACATGGCCTCACGAGGCGTATCGACAAAACCCATTCTCCTGATCTCCGGCTATTCGCCGTTCTGCGAAACCTTCTTCGACAATGTGCGCGTGCCGAAGTCCCATGTCGTGGGCCAGGTCAATCGGGGCTGGGACGTCGCCAAATATCTGTTGCAGCACGAGCGCGCGATGATCTCGGGCATGGGCGAGCGCGGGGTTGGCCGGCCACTCGGGCAGGTCGCGGCCGATTCGATCGGTGCGGACGTGCAGGGCCGGCTCGACGATCCCCTGCTGCGCGGCCAGATCGCGCAGTTCGAGGTCGACGAGGCCGCGCTCGCCGCCGCCGCCGAGCGCATGACCGATCTCGCCAAGGCGGGGCAGGGCCATCCGGCATTCTCCTCCGCGATGAAATATTACGGCACCGAGCTCAACAAGCGCCGCTACGAAATCCTGATGTCGGCGGGCGGCATCGATGCGCTGGAATGGGAGAGCGAGCGTTCGCGCGGCGGCGCCCGCCCGCGCGCCTGGCTGCGCACAAAAGCCAATTCGATCGAAGGCGGCACAAGCGAGGTGATGCTCGGCATCGTCGCCAAGCGCATCCTGGATCTGCCTGGGACGTAGCCCGGGCAGTGTCGTTCCGGGGCGATGCGAAGCATCGGGCCGGAACCTCGAGATTCCGGGTTCGCCTCCTTGAGGCGCTCCGGAATGACGAACCAAGAAAATTCAGCCCAAACGACTTTCCGGAATCGCCATGGCCCTCGTCCTGACAGAAGAACAATCGATGCTGCGCGACAGCGCCCGCGGCCTGATCAGCGACAAGGCGCCGGTCTCGCATCTGCGCCATCTGCGCGACAGCAAGGATGCTATCGGCTTCTCGCGGGAGCTGTGGGCGACCTTTGCCGAGATGGGCTTTGCCGGTCTGCTGGTGCCGGAAGAGTTCGGCGGCTCAGGACTCGGGTCGGTCGAAGCAGGCATCGTGATGGAGGAAATCGGCCGCACGCTGATGGCCTCGCCATTTCTCGCCACGTCCGTGCTCGCGGCCTCCGCGCTGTCGCGCGGCAGCGTCGCGCAGCAGCAGGAGCATCTGCCGAAGATCGCCGCGGGCTCGCTGCGCGCAGCGATTGCGATCGATGAGGGCCCGAAGCATCGGCCGCTCCATACACAGATGCAGGCTGTCCGTTCCGGCAACGGCTTTCGGCTCTCCGGCGCCAAGGCGCTGGTCGTGGACGGCCATGTCGCCGATCTCCTGATCGTGGTGGCGCGCAGCGCGGGCGCGGTCGGCGAGCGCGACGGGCTGAGCCTGTTCCTGGTCGATCCCAAGACCAGGGGCGTTGCCGTCGAGCGCACCGTGATGGTCGATGCCCACAACGCCGCCCGCATCGTGTTCGATCAGGTCGAGGTCGACGCCGATCACGTGCTCGGCGAGGTGGATGGCGGCGCACCGCTGCTGGAGGCCGTGCTCAATATCGGCCGTGGTGCGGTCGCCTCGGAAATGCTGGGGCTCACCGAGGAGGTCTTCGGCCGCACCGTGACCTACCTGAAGGAGCGCAAGCAGTTCGGCAAGGCGATCGGCGAGTTTCAGGCGCTGCAGCATCGCGCGGCGCAACTCTATATCGACATCGAGATCACCCGCGCCGCGGTGCTGAAGGCGCTGCAGGCGCTCGATGCCGACGCCCTGAAGGCGGCTGCTGCGGTCGCCGTCGCCAAGGCGCGCGCCGGCACCACCGCGACGCGGGCGGTGCAGGAGGGTGTGCAGATGCATGGCGGCATGGGCATGACCGACCAGTTCGACATCGGCTTCTTCATGAAGCGCGCGCGGGTCTGCGAAGAGTTCCTGGGCGACGCCAATTTCCACGCCGACCAGCTGGCGCGGCTGCGGAGCTATTAGCTTCCGTCATTGCGAGCGAAGCGAAGCAATCCAGACTCTTACCACGCGGACAGACTGGATTGCTTCGGAGCTTGCGCTCCTCGCAATGACGAAGTTACCGGATCGGCGGGGCGTACTGGATGCCGCCGGCGTTCCAGAGCTGGTTCATGCCGCGCGGAATGTGCAGTTTCGACTCGGCGCCGACGTTGCGGTCGTAGACCTCGCCGTAATTGCCGACATGGCGGATGATGCGCACCGCCCAGTCCTTGGTCAGCCCGAGATCCTCGCCATAGCTGCCCTCGGTGCCGACCAGCCGCATCACTTCCGGCTTCTTCGATTTCAGCGCCTCGTCGATGTTCTTCGAGTTCACGCCGAGCTCCTCCGCATCGATCATCGCATAGAGCGTCCACTTCACGATCATCATCCAGTCGTCGTCGCGTTGCCGCACCACGGGAGCCAGCGGCTCCTTCGAGATGACGTCGGGCAGGATGATGTGATCGTTCGGCTTGGTCATGTTCAGCCGCAGCGCGTAAAGCTGCGAGACGTCGGCGGTCAGCGTATCGCATTTGCCGGAATCATAGGCCTTGATGACCTCCTCCAGCTTGGGGAACTTCATCTCCTCATATTTCATGTTGTTGGCGCGGAAATAGTCGGCGAGGTTGAGCTCGGTCGTGGTCGAGCCCTGCACGCAGACCTTGCTGCCGTTGAGATCGAGCGCGGTTTCGATGTTGCGCGAACGCGGCAGCATGAAGCCCTGGCCGTCGTAGTAGGCGACCGCGGGGAAATAGAGATCGTAATTCTGCTCGCGCGACATGCTCCAGGTCGAGTTGCGCGAGAGGATGTCGACCTTGCGGTTCTGCAATTCCTTGAAACGCTCACTGGCGTCGAGCGGGATGAATCTCGCTTTCGCCGGATCGTCGAAGATCGCCGCCGCGACTGCGCGGCAGAAATCGACGTCAAAACCGGTCCAGTTGCCCTTCTCGTCCTGGCTCGAGAAGCCGGGCAGGCCGACATTGACGCCGCAAAACACCTCGCCGCGACGGACGGTGCGCTTCAGCGTGCGGGTGTCATAGAACTCGTAGACGATTGCGACGACTGCCACCAGCACGGCAACCGCGAGCCCGATCAGGAGGCCGCCTCGAAATGTGCGCATGATTGAACTCTCGCCAATGAACCGGGAAAAATGGACTTGGGAAAACGAAAGCCCGGGGCGTTACAGCTCGGGCTTCTGCCGCACCACCACCTTGGTGCCGACGGGCACGCGATCGTAGAGATCGCTGACGTCGTTATTGACCAGGCGGAAGCAGCCCGACGAGACTTTTGTGCCGATCGTATCCGGCCGGTTGGTGCCATGGATGCGGTAGACCGTGGTGCCGAGATACATCGCGCGCGCGCCGAGCGGGTTGCCCGGGCCGCCCGCCATGAAGCGCGGCAGATAGGGCTGGCGCGCGATCATCTCCGGCGGCGGGGTCCAGTCTGGCCATTCCGCCTTCTTGGTGATGTTCAGAAGGCCCTGCCATTGAAAGCCATCGCGGCCGACGCCGATGCCATAGCGGATCGCGCGGCCGCCCGGCTGCACCAGATAGAGATGGCGCTCGGCCGTGGAGATGATGATGGTGCCCGGCGCCTCGGTCGACCGGTAGTACACCACCTGCTTCTGCCATTCCGGATCGAGTTCATAGGTGTCGTCGGCGATGAGGCCGGGCTGATCGCCGGGATCCTGCGGCTGCTGCGCGTAGCTGTGGGAACTCGCGAAAATGAGACCAATCGCTGCGATCGTGCCGCAGATCAGGTGACGAAATTCCATCATGCAAAGCGCTCCTCGCGGCTCGGCCGCCAAGTTGCCTCAAAATCCAGATTTCTCCACCCATCAAATCTCAGGGCGAGCTTGATGGCAAGGTCATGGCAGTGTGTTCATACTTCGCTGCAATGCCACGGAATTTTCGGATTGGGAATTGTCCGATAGGACACAAATCGGTCATGCGTGGTCCCGGATCGAGCCGGCGACAACGCGTTCATCCCGGCATCAGCCAGAGCCGCAAGCCGAACGACAGCAGCGCAACGCTGCCGACGCCCAGCAGCCACAGCGCGGCAAACCATAACAGGCGCTGCGCCAGGATGCGGCGGTCGGGCGTCAATGATAGCCGCTCCCAGCCTTGACCTTGCCGCGGAACACCCAATAGCTCCAGCCGGTGTAGATCAGGATCAGCGGAATCAGGAATGACACCCCGACCAGCAAGAACAGCTGGCTGTCGCGCGGGGCCGCGGCCTGCCAGATCGTGATGCTCTGCGGCACGATATAGGGATACATGCTGATGCCGAGCCCGGCATAGGACAGCGCGAACAGCGCGAGCACGAGGAAGAATGGTCGCGAGTCCTGCCGCTTGGCGAGGCTCCCGAGCAGCAGCACAGTTACCCCAACCACTGCTACGGGCACCGGCGCGGTGGCGATGATGTTGGGCCACGCGAACCAGCGCTGCGAATAGTGAATGCTCAGCAGCGGCGTCACCAGGCTGACCGCACCGATGGCCACGAGCATGGCGAACAACAGCCACCAGCTGAGGTCATAGGCGCGGTCGCGGAGCCGGTCCTCGGTCTTCAGCACCAGCCATGTCGCCCCCAACAGCGCATAGCCGACCACCAGCGAGACGCCGGTCAAGAGGCTGAACGGCGTCAGCCAGTCCCACCAGCCGCCGGCATAGTGCCGTCCCTCGACATGCACGCCCTGCAGGATGGCGCCGAGGGCTACGCCCTGCGCCAGCGCGGCAAGCCACGAGCCGCCGGCAAACGCGATGTCCCAGCGGTTGCGCTGCGCGGTCGTGCGCCAGCGGAATTCGAAGGCGACGCCCCGAAAGATCAGGCCGACCAGCATCGCGATCATGGGCGTGTAGAGCGCCGGCATCAGCACCGCATAGGCGAGCGGAAACGCCGCCATCAGTCCGCCGCCGCCGAGCACCAGCCAGGTCTCGTTGCCGTCCCACACCGGGGCTACCGTGTTGGTGATGGTGTCGCGGTCCTCTTTCGCCGGAAACAGCGGAAACAGGATGCCCAGCCCAAGATCAAAACCATCCATGACGACATAGACGAAGACTGCGAACGCGATGATGAACGCCCAGACGGTCGTGAGGTCGATCGATGCGCTCATGGCACGACACTCTCGATTGCGGGCGCGATGCCGGCGGCGCGGGCCGGTATGTCGCGCGGTACGCCTGGCTCGCCGGGATGCGGCGGATGCGCCATCAGGCGCAGCATGTAGACCACGCCCACCGTGAACACTGCAAAATAGACGATCGCGAACGCGATCAGCGAGGATCCGACCGCGGGCGCGGCCAGCGGCGAAGCGGACTCGGCGGTTCGCAGCAGCCCGTAGACCGTGAACGGCTGGCGGCCGGTCTCGGTCGTGATCCAGCCCGCCAGTACCGCGATGAAGCCGGCGGGCGCCATCAGGATGGCCAGCACATGCAGCAGGCGTGACTGGTAGAGCCTGCCGCGCCAGCGCTCCCAGGCGCTGAACAGGCCGAGCGCGAACATCAAGAGCCCCAGGCCGACCATGATCCGGAACGACCAGAACGGGATGAACACCGGCGGCCAGTCCTGCCGCGGCACGGTGTCGAGCCCCTTCATCGGCGCATCCGGATTGTGCTCGAGGATCAGCGAGCCGAATTTCGGGATCTCGACCGCATAGTCCATGCGGCCCGCCTTCTCGTCGGGCAGGCCGAACAGGATCAGCGGCGCGCCGTCCGGATGGCTTTCGAAGTGCCCCTCCATGGCCATGATTTTCGTCGGCTGGTGCGCGAGCGTGTTGAGGCCGTGCTGGTCGCCGGCGAGAATCTGGATCGGGGCGACCAGGGTTGCCATCCACATCGCCATCGAGAACATCACGCGGCTGCCTGCCTGGTGCGGGTCGCGCAGCAAATGCCAGGCGCCGACGCCGCCGACCGCGAACGCCGTGGTCAGGTAGGCGGCAAGCACCATGTGGACCAGCCTGTACGGGAAAGACGGGTTGAAGATCACCTTGAACCAGTCCGCCGGCACGAACTGCCCGTCGGCGTTGAGCGCGTAGCCGGTGGGCGTCTGCATCCAGGAATTGGCGGAGAGAATCCAGAACGCCGAGATCAGTGTGCCGATCGCCACCATCAGCGTGGCGAGGAAGTGCAGCCGCGGCCCGACCCGCTCCAAGCCGAACAGCATGACGCCGAGGAAGCCCGCCTCGAGGAAGAACGCGGTCATCACCTCATAGGCCATCAGCGGGCCGATCACCGGGCCGGTCTTGTCGGCATAAACGGACCAGTTGGTGCCGAACTGGTAGGACATCACGATGCCGGAAACGACGCCCATGCCAAAACCGATGGCGAAGATTTTCAGCCAGTATTTGAACAGATCGAGATAGACGGAGCGGCCGGTCCAGAGCCAGAGCGCCTCCAGTGTCGCGAGGTAGCTCGCAAGCCCGATCGAGAAGGCGGGAAAGACGATGTGAAACGACATCGTGAACGCGAACTGCGCCCGGGCGAGCATCACCGGGTCGAAGCCATCGAACATCAGGGGCTCCTGTCGTGATCGCCCCGCAAGGATCGTCCCGCCTTCAAAGAGGTCGGCGACGTCCCGGGGGTCGATGCGACACTCATAAAGTCGATCCTGACGATGTTTTCAAGGCACCGAGAGCACCTCAGTTCGGACGGGCCGCCGCCTCGACGCCGGGCGGCTGAAGTCCAAGCCGCCGGATGATTTCGGCGCGCACCGCGCGGGCCTGGTCCTCGTCGTGACTGCTCGGGCTGCGCAGCGTCTTGCCGCTGCGCAGCCGGATCTTGATGGTGAAGAGATTGCCTTCGTCCGAGCGGTTGCGGCCGAGGTCGACGGCTTCGATGTCGCTGCTGCGGATGGTTTGCGCCGAAGGCTGCCCGTTCAGCGCGATCCGCTGGATGCTGATTTCGCCTTGCCGGATCACCCAGGCCTTGCCGACCATCAGGTACGCGTAGCGATGCAGTGCCAGGGCAACGAGCAGGCCGAGCGCCCACAGGGCGGCGCCGGCCCAGGACACTAGTCCGGCGAGCAGCGCGATCGCGAGCGGAAGGCTGACGAGGCCGGCCAGCACGACGATGCCGTTGCGGATGTCGCGGACGTGGTCGAAGCTGATCGGTGAACCGAGCCGGATTTCGGCATTCATGGCATCGAGCGGATTGTCGACCGGCGTGACGTCCGAACGGCCGAGCAGGCGGGCCACGTCCGCGCAGGTCTCATTGACCCGCGTGACGTCCGGCAGCGGTGGCGAGACCAGAACGTCGCCTGACGCAAGCCGGCAGACGAGGCTGAAGCTTGCCGGGTAGGCAAGCCTGTTCTTGCGCACCTGAAGGCTGGCGATCTCGCGGGTTTCGATCAGGCGCTTGCGCACCTCGCCCGGTGGACGCTGTTCGCCGGTGATGATGCCGGCGCGCGTGATGATCCAGGCCACGTTGCGCTCGAGCGCGGCGCCGCCGATCAGAAAGAATCCGAGCGGCAGGGCAACGAATACGGCGATGCCGGGTAACGAATCGGACCCCGTCCAACTGAGGACAGCGATCAGCAGGACCACGAGCCCGGAACCCGCCCGGACCAGCCGCTCCCTAAGCGAGGAGCCCTTGCGCAGGCGCACGTCGCCTGATGTCGTCGCGTCCGGTGTGGCCGCCTTGTCCATCGAAAGCCGGTCAGCAGAGACTTTGTGGTCGGAAATCTGGCGTCAGAGGTGCGGGCCAACCTCCATGAGGTGCCGCGTTCCGTCAAGCCGAATGTCCTGCGACTTGATGCAGCAACGAGCAAACGATGAACGGCGTGTGGACGATCCGCTGCTTACGCTCGAGCGCCTGCAGATCTATTCATGCTGGCTTGAGCCGGTCTGCGTGGACGAGAGCATTCGAGGTCATCGCAAACGTCGCGGTCTCGGATGTTTCGAGACGGCAATCGCGCTCCTCGCAGTGAAGGCCTCAAACGCGAACGACCCGGAGGGGGGCATCCCTGCCGGGCCGTTGGAGGTACTTGGGAGGTTCAAAACCGTCAGGATCTTTGTAGCAGATGACCTTTTCAGCGTGATTTCGCGAATTGTTTCATTTGTTTCATCGCGAGTGAGGACCGGTTAACTGCTAAACTTTTCGTGACTCGCTCAAGTTGTTGAACAAAATGAACTTTCAGGCCGCAATGCTGTTCACGCCGGCACCCCTGAGCAGGTCTGCGAGCTGCTTGCGGGCATAGAACATCCGGGTCTTCACCGTGCTCTGCGGAATGCCGATGATGGCGCCGACCTCCTCCACCGACTTCTCATGGTAGTAGACGAGGTTGATGATCTCGCGGTGGGCCGGCGACAGTTTTGCGATGCAGGCGCGCAGGATGGCACTGGTGGTGCGGCGCTCCAGCGAGGTTTCCGGGGTGTCGGCGTCGTCGGGAATTTCCCGGACCTCGTCCTGGTCGATGTCCTCGTAGCGGCGCTGGCGCAGCGAGGTCAGCGCCTTGAAGCGCGCGATCGACAGCAGCCAGGTCGAGACCTGCGAACGGCGCTCGAATTGGCCGGCGGTGCGCCAGACGTCCAGAAACACCTGGCTGACCAGGTCTTCCGCCATCGTGGCGTCGCGCACGATGCGCAGGATGAAGCGATAGACCCGGACGTTGTGACGCGCGTAGAAAGTGTGCATCGCGGTGCGGTCGCCGTCGGCAATGCGCTCCAGCAGCATTTCGTCCGACGTCGCCTGAGCGGCAATGATGCCCTGGCTGGCAGCGTCGTTGATGGCGATGACGTTTTGCATGACAGGCTCCCAGTTCGGCGTTTTGCGCCGGCCGCGTTGTTGGCCAAAGTGTTAATGGGCCAGCGTTTCGGGATGTCTGCACGGAAGGGGGAAAATGGTTTCGTGCGCGCGCGGAAATGTTTCGTCGCGCGGCTTGCGACGAAACACTCAAGGCAAAAATGTGAATTTTTTCAAAGAGCGGAAAATTGGAATAAAATTGCGGGGGTGATAATTGCGGGCGCCGTCGACCGCCTTACACCTTATTAAGTCTCCGGAAATCGCGCTTCGGCGCCGCGCATTGCTTCATGCCAGCCATTCGCTGGAGGGATGGGTCGCCCAAAGGTCAATCATCCGAAAGGCCACCCTCCCAAGTTGAAATCGGCGTGACTGATTCGCCCCTGTCGGCCGTTTTCTTTCGGGCATTGCGTGCGCAAACATCGCCGCTACAGCGTCTCGCAACGACGGTGCAAAATCGACTTCCGCTGTCGTCCTGGACAAGCGAGCGAAGCGACGCTCCGCGCCGCTCTCGCGAGAGCAGATCCGGGACCCATAGCGCGGGGACGACAGCGGAGATTGCGGAGGATCACGAGTCCAATGCGCGGCAGGTGGCTCCCGCTCACACCTTGTCGCCGACCGGCGAGAACAAATAGCCGCCGCCGCGAATGGTGCGGATGACAGCGGGTTTGGTCGGATCCAGCTCGATCTTGCGGCGGATGCGCATGATCCTGAGGTCGACGGCGCGATCAAACGCCTCTGCATCGCGCGCATTGGCGAGCTCCAGCAGCCGCTCGCGCGACAGCACCCGCTTCGGGTTGGCGGCGAACACTTTCAACAGGCTGAACTCGGAAGCGGTCAAGGGATGCTCGTTGCCCTCGTCGTCGCGCAGCGCCTGCGCCTCGAGATCGAGCCATTTTGTCCCAAAGCGCACCAATTGCTCCTTGGCGACCTTTGCTGCCGCGGTCTCGGCCGGGCCCGCCGCGGCCTTGGCCGGCGCGGCGCGCCGCAGCACCGAGCGGATCCGGGCCATCAATTCGCGCAGCTCGCAGGGCTTTGCGACGTAGTCGTCGGCGCCGAGTTCGAGCCCGACCACACGATCGATCGGGCTTGCGGTCGCGGTCAGCATGATGACCGGAATATTGCTGCGGCTCTTGAGGTCGCGGATGATCGACAGGCCGTCTTCCTCGGGCATGTTGAGGTCGAGCACGACCAGATCAGGCAGGCCGTTCTCGATCGCGCCGCGCAGGCTTTTGCCGCCGTCGCACAAGGTGACCGTAAAACCGTGCATTTTCAGATAGTCGCCGACCATCTCGCGGGCCGGCGCCTCGTCGTCGACGATGATGATGTGCTGGCTCTGGCTCATGGCATTTCGGACGCAGGCAGTGTGATGGAGAAGGTCGATCCCTTGCCGGGACCCCCGCTTTCGGCGGTGACTTCGCCGCCATGCATGTCGACGATCCGCTTCACGATCGAGAGGCCAAGCCCGGTCGAGCTCTCGCCGGCCGTGGGTTTTGCCGACAGCCGCTGGAAGCGGCCGAACAGCCGGCTGAGATCCTCCGGCGAAAGACCGGCCCCCTGGTCGGTGACGCGGATGATGAGGCTGGCATCGTCATGCGTGACAAGGACCACGATCCTGCCGCCGATCGGGCTGTATTTAATGGCGTTGCTGACCAGATTGTCGATCGCCTCCCGGATCCGGTCGATGTCGCACATGGTCGCAAGATGCGGCGGCGCCGCGACCTCGATGGTCTGCTGCTTGTTGGTCGCGAGCGGCTGGTTGGCCTCCACGACTTCACCGACCAGGGTCGCGATGTCGACGGCCTCGCGGCGTATCGTGATGTCGAAGGCGTCCGCCATCGCATCCGAAATCAGATGATCGACCATCGCGGTGAGGCGCCGCGCGGCGTCGCGGATATGCTCGATCTGGGTCGTGATGTTTTCGCCGGAGGCGCCGGTCGAGATCAGCTCGGTCAGCATCTCGGTGCGGCCCATGATGACGCCGAGCGGGTTTTTCAGGTCGTGGGCGACAGTGCCAAGAATCTCGTTCTTGAAGCCGTTGGCGCGCTGCAGCCGCAGCCATTGCGCCGACATGCGTTTGTTGGCCTGCTTCAGCGCCCAGGTGCGCTGGGTGACGCGGTCCTCGAGCTGGGTGTTGGCGGCCTGCAGCTGCTGGTAGAGGATCACATTGTCGAAGGCGATCGAGAGACGGCTGCCAAAAATCTCGACCAGCGAGCGATCGGTATCGGACAACGGGCGTTCGGCCTGCAGCAGCACGACGACCTCGCGGCCGCTTCCGGTGCGGATGTAGAGAACGGTGCGCTGGTCGGCGAATTCGTTCTTGCGGCGCTTGAACGCGGCCTCGACCATGGTCCGCAGATCGGTATCGAGCGACTTTGCGCTGGCGCAGCCGATGAAGCGGCTGTAGCAGCCGCTTCCCGCCAGCACCGCGAAATCGTCGTCGGTGGTCTTGCCGTCGTCGCGCAGCACCAAAATGCCGGCGCAGTCGACATTGAGCAGCGAGGCGAGCTGGGTCAGGACGCCCTCAGCGAGGCGCTGCATCGACTTGAAGTCGTACAGCGTGGAGGCGGCATCGATGATGATTTCGAGCCCGCGCCTGGTCTGCACCATGCGCTCGAGCTGCTGGTAGCTGCGCAGCGCCGCGGTGAGCGAGGTGAACAGCTTGTCGGCGGTGAGCTCGGTCTTGGCCTTGTAGTCGTTGATGTCGTACTGGACGATGACGCGCCGCTCCGGCGCCTGGCCGGGCTGGCCGGTGCGCAGGATGATGCGGACCGTCTCGTTCTTGATCTCGTTCCGGATAAACTCGACGAGCTCGAGGCCCGCGACATCGGTCTCCATGATGACATCGAGCAGCACCGCTGCGATGTCGGGATGGGCGCGCATCAGCTTGCGCCCTTCGGCGGCCGAATAGGCGGAGAGGATCTCGAGCCCCTGGCCGTTGAGGCTGTAGTCGGACAGCGCGAAACGGGTGCCCTCGTGGACGGCCGCGTCATCGTCGATGACGGCGATCTTCCATTTGCGGGCCGACGAATCCTCCGGAACGTACTCCGTGTCGTCGATCAGGTGGAGGACATCGTCCTGTTCGGCCATTGCGCGGTTCCGTCGCCTAACGTCTCGTCTGTTGCCTCGCCGCCCTTGGCGGTCCGGGGCATGATAATGCGAAATGTGGTGCCTTGTCCCAGCCTTGACTCCAGCATCATGCGCCCGCCGAGCTGCTGGGTGACGAGGTTATACACAATATGAAGCCCAAGTCCGGTGCCGCCCTCGTTGCGACGGGTGGTAAAGAAGGGGTCGAAGGCCTGCCGCTGCACATCCGGGGTCATGCCGGCGCCGTCGTCGGTGAAATTGATCTCGACATCGTCAGCGCCGCGCGCACGCGCCGAAATCGCGATGGTTCCCGAGCGCCCGTCGGTGAAGGCATGGTTAACCGCGTTCAGGAACAGGTTGGTCAGGATCTGGCCATAGGAGCCCGGGTAGCCGTCGATGATGAGTCCTTCGGGCACGTCGACCGAAAGCCCGATCGGCGCGCGTTTCAGCACCGGCCGCAGGCTCGCAATGATCTGGTCGGTCGCCTCGCTGAGGTTGAACTGCCGCCGTTCCGCATGGGAACGGTCGACCGCGACCTGCTTGAAGGACTGGATCAGCTCGGCGGCGCGGTGCAGGTTGGCGACCAGCTGCTGCGCGGCGTCGCGCGAGGTCCGGACGTATTCCTCGAGCTGCGAGCGGCGCAGCTGGCCGTTGGATCTGAGGTCGGTCTCGAAAATCTCGCTGCGGCGGGCAAAGCTCGAGGCCACCGTCAGGCTGATGCCGATCGGATTGTTGACCTCGTGCGCGACGCCGGCGACCAGGCCGCCCAGCGCTGCCAGCCGTTCCGCGTCGATCAGGTTCTGCTGCGCGGTGTTCAGTTCGAACAGCGCACTCTCGGCCTTTTCCTTCGAGGTGCGCAGCTCGTCCTCGGTCTTGCGCTTGGCGATGGCGTTTTCGCGGAACACCTCGACCGCGCGTGCCATGGCGCCAACCTCGTCGCGGGCCTGGATGCCCTGCACCTCGCGGCCGTAATCGCCGAGCGCGATCGCGCGCATCGCCGTCATGATCTGCTGCAGCGGCAGGCGGATCGAGAGCGCGATCAGCACGCCGGCGGCGACGATGATGCCGAGGAAGATGACGGCGATCGACAGCACGCGGCGGGAGATGTCGTTGAGGGTCCGATCGAACGTTTCCTGGGCCTTCTGCTCGCGCTGGCGCATCTTGATCGACAATTCGTCGATCTCCCCGATCGCCTCCGCCTGGCTGGCGTCGATGGTGTTGCGGAGCAGATCGGTGCGGCTCGACAGCTGCTCGGACAGCTTGGTCAGCCCTTCCTGCAGCGCCTGTGTGCGCGTCTCGAGGCGCTGCAGGGCCATCCGCTGCAGGTCGTTGTCGGCGAGGTCCAGCATGACCGGAATGGTCTTCTCGATGGTCTCGGTGTTGCGCTGGGCGTCGTCGGCCGAGGCGGTGGCGAGCGTCAGATAGTAGGAATTGGCCGCGACCAGCATCGCGGTAAAGGCCTCGCGCGACTTGCCGAGCGCCGGCCAGATCTGGGCATCGCGGTGGCCGGTGGCGCCCTCGATGATCGAGTACAGCCCCGCCATGTCCTTGGCGGGCGCCTGCACCTGCTCGTCATAGGTCTTCTTGATGGTCGTCTGCAGGCCGCGCAGCTCGCCAAAGCCGTTCAGGAAGCGCTCGGTGGAGTGCTCGAGCTGCTCCACCGATCCCGACAGCATCGGATCGGTCGATGCGCGCCGCGTCAGCGTGCCCAATACCGCCTCGCGCAGCAGCAGGATCTCGGCAAACAATTCCGAGCTCGGCTGGTTGATGTAGCGGTGGATCAGGTTCTGCAGCCGGCTGGTCTCGCTCTCCAGCCGCGCCAAGATCTTGTCGGACTCGCGCACCTGCCGCACGTCTTCCCAGGCCGAGCCGAGCACCTGCGCGCCGTTCCAGATCAGGGCGGCGAGCACGATCACGACGGCCGAGTTGAGCGCGGCGATCGACAGGATGCGCCAGCGGATCGGCACCGCACGGAGCAGGCCGACCGTGCGCGCGCGAACCTGGGCGGCCAGATTGACCGGCCGTTCCGCAGTATCGCGCTGTTGCGGCGTCGCCAAGATCCGCTCACTCCACCTTGCCATTGCGTTCGACCGGCAGCGCGCAGGCGTTCACGAGCGCGTCCATGTGGGTCCGTGCAACGGCGCCCGCCGGTCGGCCGCTCGCGCGCGAATCAACTGATCGCATCGGGGACAGGACGCCGCGTCGCTCGGTCGGGGGAATCATGGAACCCGAAGCCAGGGCGGACGGCTTGGCGTCGTTCCGGGGCTTGCCGACACGGAATCGCGGCGCGTTCTGGCCTCTTGCGCTCGCCGCCTCACACGGCGCGACGACAAGACCGACGGTCCGCGAAATGCTGGCGCGGTACACAGACAAAACCTGATCCCCTTGGGATGATGTCGGCGGTCGGACGAAAAGGTTCAAATCTTTTTTGGCCAGGCGCGGCCAAGGTCATTCTGCAAAGACGGCAATGGTCGTCAATGGTGCGATGCAGAAGATGGCCTTGCGGATTGAAACTTGCCGTCCGCGGTCTTAAGAGGGCCTGAAAGATCATCAGTTTCAAGCCATCGCCAGAACCTGAAGTAGGTCCATCGTGACAGCAGCATGCCGTCTCCTGCAACTTGCGATTGTTTCGAGCCTGCTGGGCCTGATGTCGCCGTCATGGGCGGCAACCGACATCAACTGGTGGCACGCGATGTCGGGCGAACTCGGCAAGCAGGTCGAGAAGCTCGCGGCCGATTTCAATGCCTCGCAGTCCGACTATCGCATCGTGCCCTCCTACAAGGGCAACTACACCGAAACGGTGACGGCCGCGATCTTCGCGTTCCGCTCGCGCAGCCAGCCGGCCATCGTGCAGGTCAACGAGATCGCCACGGCGACCATGACGGCGGCGAAGGGCGCGATCTATCCGGTGTTCGAATTGATGCGCGACCAGGGCGAGCCGTTCACGCCGGAGGCCTATCTGCCGGCCGTGGCCGGCTACTATCAGGACGCCAGCGGCAACATGCTGTCGTTCCCGTTCAACGCGTCGACGCCGATCCTCTACTACAACAAGACGCTGTTTCGCAGCGCGGGGCTCGATCCGGAAAAGCCGCCAAAAACCTGGGCCGAGGTCGGTGCCGACGGAACGCGGCTGCGCGCGGCCGGGGCGGCCTGCGGCTTCACCACGTCCTGGCCGTCCTGGATCAACGTCGAGAATTTTTCGGCTTTTCACAACCTGCCGATCTCGACACGTGCCAACGGCTTTGCCGGCATCGACGCGGTGCTGACCTTCAACAATCCCGTCGTGGTCCGCCACATCGCGAGGCTTGCGGAATGGCAGACCAAGAAGATTTTTGATTACAGCGGCCGCGCCCAGTCTGCCGAGCCGCGGTTCGAGAACGGCGAGTGCGGCATCTTCATCGGCTCGTCGGCGACACGCGCCGACATCAAGGCCTATTCGAAATTCGAGGTCGGCTACGGCATGATGCCGTATTGGGACGACGTTGCGGGGGCGCCGCAGAACAGCATCATCGGCGGGGCGACGCTGTGGGTGCTGCGCGACCGGCCGAGCGAGGAATATCGCGGTGTCGCAAAGTTCTTCGCCTTCCTGTCGAAGCCGGAGGTGCAGGCGGCCTGGCACCAGAACACCGGCTATCTGCCGATCACCCGCGCCGCCTATGACCTGACCCGGTCGCAGGGCTTTTACGATGCCAATCCGGGCACCGCGATCTCGATCGAGCAGATCACGCTGCATCCGCCGACCGAGAATTCGAAGGGCATCCGGCTCGGCTCCATGGTGCTGATCCGTGACGCGATCGAGGACGAACTGGAACAGGCGTTTAGCGGCAAGAAGCCGGCGCAGGCCGCGCTGGATTCAGCCGTGGAACGCGGCAACCGCCTGCTGCGCCAGTTCGAACGCGCGAGCCCCGACCGGTGACGTTGCGGACTGCATCCTCGCTCTCGCTGCCACGCTTCACGGATTTCGAGATGTATCGCGCCTGGCGCAGCGGCGCGTCGCGGTGGCTGCCGGTGGCGATCGATATTGCCCGCGTCCACGGCCTCGCTGCGAGCGCGCCGCATGTGTTCGGGACAGGCACCAATCTCGTGGTCGCGCTGGATGACCGGCTGATCCTGAAGATATTCCCGCCGATGCTGCGCGGGCAGTTCGTGTCGGAACGCGGTGCGCTGGCCCTGCTCGCCGGCCGGCTCGGTGTGCCGATTCCCGAGATCGTCTGTGAAGGCGAGCGCGACCAGTGGCCGTATCTGGTGATCACCCGTCTGCCCGGCGTGTTGGGAGCGGAGGCGTGGCCGGTACTGCCGGAAGACCAGAAGGAGAGCGTGCTGAGGCAGATCGGCGCGACGATCGCCGAGGTCCAGCGTGTGTCGCCTGGCGCATTGCTGCAGATCGAGCCGGGCTGGGAGTCGTTCATGCGAGGGCAGATCGAGGGTTGTCGCGCGCGACATCAGCGACTCGGTTTGCCGCAGAAATTTCTGGACGGGCTGGACGACCTGCTGCGCGATGCCGCCGAACTCATTCCGCTGGACCCGTCGCCGGTGATCCTGACCGGCGAATGGATTCCGGAGAATTTTCTGCTGGGCGGCCGGGATGGCGAATGGCAGCTCGCCGGCCTGATCGATTTCGGCGACGTGCTGACGGGGTGGGGTGAATATGACCTGCTCGGCCCGAGCGCCTTCATGTCGGCGGGTCGCGCCGGCCGCGTCCGCAATCTGTTCGAAGGATTTGGTCACTCACTTGCCGAGATCGATTTTGCGGTGAAGCGGCGACTGATGGCCCTGATGCTTCTGCACCGGGCGAGCAATCTCGAGGCGCATGTCTGCATCGAGGGATGGCAGCAGAAGGCAGACGACCTCTATCAGCTGCAGGAACTGATATGGCCGACCTGAGCCGCGGCGAGATCAGTGAAGATGGCCGGTGCTCAAGGAGCGGGCGCCTGAGCCATGTGCACTATCAGTAGGCAAAGACGCCTCTTTGTATGCAATAGGGATATCGTCTCGGATGCCGTTCCGATGATATTCCTTAACAAGATCAGTCGCCTATATCACATCCAAGGCCTCGTTAAGGCTTGGCATGAACCTTGCGATATCAGCTCCAGTGGCCGCGTTTCGGCGGCGTTGGAGCCCACTCATGAAGCGCCGCGACTTTCTGAAATCCGTCTCCGGTGTGGCCGCGGGCGCCCTGTTGCCCGCACCCGCGATTGTTTCTCCGGCGAAGGCCGACGCCCGCTCGGAGACGCTGCTGATCGTTTCCGAGGGCGGTCCCAATAATCTCGACATTCACGGCGTCGGCACCAACGTGCCGGGCTATGAAGTGTCGTGGAATTGCTACGACCGCCTCATCAGCCACGAGATGAAGAGCGGCCCCGGCGGCGTGCCCTATTACGACCGCGACAAGTTCAAGGGCGAACTCGCCGAGGACATGAACGTCAGTGACATGTCCGCGACCTTCAAGCTGAAGAAGAGCGCCAAATTCCACGACGGCACGCCGGTCACTGCGAAAGACGTGAAATGGTCGCTCGATCGCGCGGTCTCCGTCGGCGGCTTTCCGACCTTTCAGATGAGCGCGGGCTCCTTGACCAAGCCCGAGCAGTTCGTCGTGGTCGACGACTACACGGTGCGCGTCGACTTCATGAAGAAGGACCGCCTGACCATCCCGGATCTCGCGGTCATCGTGCCTTGCGTGGTCAATTCCGAACTGGTGAAGAAGAGCGCCTCCGAAAAGGATCCCTGGGGCCTCGAATACACCAAGCAGCAGACCGCGGGCTCCGGGGCCTACAAGGTGACGAAATGGACCGCCGGCACCGAAGTGGTGATGGAGCGCAACGACGATTGGGTCGGCGGTCCCCTGCCAAAAATCAGGCGCGTGATCTGGCGCATGGTGCCGCAGGCCGGCAACCGTCGTGCGCTGCTCGAACGCGGCGATGCCGACATCTCCTATGAGCTGCCGAACAAGGACTTTCAGGAGATGAAGGCGGCCGGCAAGCTCAACATCGTGTCGCTGCCATTCTCCAACGGCATCCAGTATATCGGCATGAACGTCACCAGGCCGCCGTTCGACAATTTGAAAGTGCGGCAGGCGGTCGCCTACGCGCTGCCGTATCAGAAGATCATGGATGCGGTGCTGTTCGGATTGGCCAATCCGATGTTCGGCGCGCCCGCCGACAGGAACTCGGACGTTACCTGGCCGCAGCCGCACAAATATTTCACCGACATCGAAAAGGCGAAGGCGCTGATGGCGGAAGCCGGTTATGCGAACGGCTTCGACACCACGCTGTCATTCGATCTCAACTTCGCGCAGGTCAATGAGCCGCTCTGCGTGCTGGCACAGGAGAGCCTCGGCCAGATCGGCATCAGGTGCACGATCAACAAGGTGCCGGGCGCCAACTGGCGCACCGAGCTCACCAAGAAGGAAATGCCGCTCTACACCAATGTGTTTTCCGGCTGGCTCGATTATCCGGAGTATTTCTTCTACTGGTGCTATCACGGCAATAATTCGATCTTCAACACGATGAGCTACAAGTCGCCGGAGATGGACAAGCTCATCGACGGCGCGCGACTGGCGGCGGCGACCGGTGACAAAGCCGCGTACGAGACGGACGTGAAAGGCTTTGTCGATCTCGCCTTCGCCGACATCCCGCGCATTCCGCTGTACCAGCCCTTCGTCAACGTCGCGATGCAGAAGAACGTGTCCGGCTATCAGTACTGGTTTCACCGCAGGCTCGACTACCGCGCGCTGGTGAAGGCATGAGCCGCGCTGCCGAAAGCGCCGAGGTAAGCGCTGCCGTCCGCGCGGAGAACCGGAGCACAGCGGAATGCGGTGAGCGTGGCGATCGCCAGGCCGAGGGCAGGCCATGCTGACCCTGATCGGCAAGCGGCTGATGTTTGCGATCCCGAGCCTGATCGGGGTCGTCATCGTCACCTTCCTGCTGACGCGCGCGCTGCCTGGCGATCCCGCGGCGTATTTCGCGGGGCCAGCCGCGACCAAGGAGGCGATCGAGCAGATCCGCAAGAAGCTCGGCTTCGACCGGCCGCTGATCGAGCAGTTTTTTCACTACACCAGCGATCTCGCCCATGGCGATTTCGGCAGTTCGCTGACGACAGGTCAGCCGGTCGCGACTGAAATCCGCAACCGCCTGCCGGCCTCCGCCGAGCTGACGCTGTCGGGCCTCCTGATCTCGATCGCGATCGCGTTGCCGCTCGGCGTGCTCGCCGCGACGCGGCCCGGCTCATGGATCGATCACCTCTGTCGCGTGACCACGACGGCCGGCGTGTCGCTGCCGGTGTTCTTCACCGGCCTGGTGCTGGTGTACGTGTTCTATTTCCAGCTCGGCTGGGCGCCGGCGCCACTCGGGCGGCTCGACGTGTTTTACAGCGCGCCGCCAACCGTGACCGGATTCTATCTCATCGATACCCTGATCGTGCGCGATCTCGAGGCGTTTCGTTCGGCGCTTGCCCAACTGATTCTGCCGGCGGCAACGCTCGCAATCTTCTCGCTGGCACCGATCGCGCGCATGACGCGGGCCTCGATGCTGTCGGTGCTGGCTTCGGATTTCGTGCGCACCGCGCGTGCGTCCGGGCTCTCGCCGGGAACGGTGATCATCACCTACGCTTTCCGCAACGCCATGCTGCCGGTGGTCACGACGCTATCCATGGTGTTCTCGTTTCTGCTCGGTGCCAACGTGCTGGTCGAAAAAGTGTTCGCCTGGCCCGGTATCGGCTCCTATGCGGTCGAGGCGCTGATCGCCTCGGATTTTGCGCCGGTGCAGGGCTTTGTGCTGACGATGGCGGTCATGTACGTGCTGCTCAATCTGGCGATCGATGTCCTCTATGGCGTCATCGATCCAAGGGTGAGGTTGGAAGGATGAGCAGCGTCGCTCCTGTTGCAGACCCCGTCCCGGCGCGCAGCAATACCGGCCTTGCCGCGACGTTCGAACATGCCCGCTACGTGCTCGGCGAGAACAGGGTCACGGCCTTCGCCTTCGCGCTCCTGCTGGTCATCGTCGCGGCGGCGCTGTTCGGCCCCTACGTGGTGCCGCACGATCCACTCGCCTCCGACACCGCGTCCGCGCTAAAGCCGCCGTCGGCGGCGCACTGGTTCGGCACCGACCAGCTCGGCCGCGACATTTTTAGCCGCGTCGTCGTGGCCACCCGGCTCGATACGTTCATCGCGGTCGCCTCCGTGGTGTTGGTGTTCTTGATGGGCGGGCTTGCCGGCATCGCGGCGGGCTATTTTGGCGGCTGGACCGACCGCATCGTCGGCCGCATCGCCGACACCATCATGGCGTTCCCGCTGTTCGTGCTGGCGATGGGCATCGTCGCTGCGCTCGGCAACACCGTGCAAAACATCATCATCGCCACCGCAATCGTGAATTTCCCTTTGTATGCCCGCGTCGCCCGTGCCGAGGCGAACGTCCGCCGCAACGCCGGCTTCGTGCAGGCAGCGCGGCTGTCGGGCAACTCCGAGTTTCGCATTCTCCTGGTCCACATCCTCCCCAACATCATGCCGATCATGATCGTGCAGATGTCGCTGACCATGGGCTACGCCATCCTCAACGCCGCCGGGCTCTCGTTCATCGGGCTCGGCGTGCGGCCACCGACCGCCGAGTGGGGCATCATGGTCGCGGAGGGCGCCTCCTTCATGGTCTCGGGCGAATGGTGGATCGCGCTGTTTCCCGGACTTGCACTGATGGTCGCGGTGTTCTGCTTCAACCTGCTCGGCGACGGCCTGCGCGACATCGTCGACCCGCAAAGGCGGACCTGACCGTGACCGCGCAGCCGCTGCTCGACGTCCGCGATCTCACGGTGCAGTTTTCGACCCGCCGCGGCATCGTGAAGGCCGTGCAGCATGTCGACATTTCCATCGCCAAGGGCGAGACGCTCGGCATCGTCGGCGAGTCCGGCTCCGGCAAGTCGGTCACGTCCTATGCGGTGATGCGGATACTCGATCGCGCCGGCCGGATCGCCGACGGCTCGGTGATGTTTTCCGGCGTCGACGTCAAGGCCGCGACCGAGGCGCAGATGCGCGACCTGCGCGGCCGCGAAGTCTCGATGATTTTTCAGAATCCGCGCGCCGCGCTCAATCCAATCCGGAAAGTCGGCGACCAGATCGAGGACGTGCTGCGCCAGCATGCGCAGAGCACCACAAACGATGGCGGCGAGAAGGCGATCGAAGCGCTGGAGCAGGTCAAGATCGCGCGCCCGCGCGAGCGCTATCATGCCTATCCGTTCGAGCTGTCCGGCGGCATGTGCCAGCGCGTCGTCATCGCGCTGGCGCTGGCCTGCAATCCGCAGCTCCTGATCGCCGACGAGCCGACCACCGGCCTCGACGTCACCACGCAGAAGGCGGTCATGGACCTCGTCGTCGAGCTGACCCGGCAGCGCGGCATGTCGACCATCCTGATCACGCACGACCTTGGCCTCGCCGCGGCCTATTGCGACCGCGTCGTGGTGATGGAGAAGGGCCGGGTGGTCGAGACCGCCGCATCCGCGGACATCTTTGCCAACCCGCAGCACCCCTATACGCGCAAGCTGATGCGCGCGACGCCGCGGATCGGCGTCTCCTTGCGCGACCTTTTGCCGGACGAGGAGGCAGGTCTCCCCTCGATGGCATCAGGGCCGGGTGAGGAAGACTCGCCGCACATTGCGCTCGTCGGGACGCCGCCTCAGCCCACGAGCGGGGAGAGGGAGAAAAAGCCCCTTCTTCTCGTTGAAAAACTGGTCAAGGAATATCCCCGTCAGGGCGCAACGAAAACGCTTGGAAGACTGTTCGGCCGCAAGCCGCCGGTCGAGCAGGAGATCTTTCGCGCCGTCGACGGCATCAGCTTCAGCCTCGGCCGTGGTGAGAGCGTCGGCCTGGTCGGCGAATCCGGCTGCGGCAAGTCGACCACGTCGATGATGGTGATGCGGCTATTGGACCAGACCTCCGGCCGCATCGTCTTCGATGGCGAGGAGATCGGCGCCGTCATGCCGAAGGCGTTCGCCATGTCGGATCTGCGCAAGAGCATCCAGATGGTGTTCCAGGATCCGACCGACAGCCTCAACCCGCGCTTCACCGCAGCGCGCGCGATCGCCGATCCGATCCTGCAGATGGGGAATGTCAGAGGGCGCGACGCGCTGCGCACCCGCTGCGAGGAACTCGCCACCCTGGTCGGTCTCCCGCTCAACCTGCTCGACCGTTTTCCGCATCAATTGTCGGGAGGTCAGAAGGCGCGGGTCGGGATCGCGCGAGCGATTGCGCTCCGCCCCAAGCTCGTCATCCTGGATGAGCCGACCGCGGCGCTCGACGTGTCGGTCCAGGCCGTGGTCCTGAACCTGCTGCAAGACCTCCGGGACCGGATGGGCATGAGTTATTTGTTTGTCTCCCATGATTTGAATGTGGTGCGCCTGTTGTGCGATCGTGTCATTGTGATGCGGGCGGGCCGAATCGTGGAGCAGGGCTCAGCCGAACGCGTGCTGGGCGATCCGCAGGACGTTTATACGAAGGAGCTCTTGACGGCGATCCCGCATCCGCCGTTGCCGGTGCATTGAACGCGAGGTCGGATGTGATGGCTGAACCGTTGGACGATTTCATCGATGCCGCCGCCACGGCATTGGGGCTCAGGATCGAGGACGCCTGGCGGCCCGCGGTGCGCGCCAATCTCGATGTGTCGCTAAGACTCGCCCGCATGGTCGACGAGTTTCCGCTGCCCGATGAGGCCGAGCCCGCAAGTGTCTTCGGTGCCTGAACCCGTGACGCAGGCTGTAAGCGAGGGTTGGTCGGCACAGCAGATCGCTGACGCGGTCGCGGCACGCAGGGTCTCGGCGCTCGAAGTCGTCGAGGCGGCGCTGGCACGGATTGCGCGGCACGACACGATCCTCAATTCCTTCACCGATGTCACGGCCGATCGTGGCCGCGCCAGAGCGCGCGCGATCGATGCGGCGATCGCCGCCGGACGAGGCGCCGGACCGCTGGGCGGCGTTCCCTTCGCGGTCAAGAACCTGTTCGACGTCGCGGGGCTCGCCACGCGCGCGGGCTCGAAGATCAACCGCGCGCGCAGTCCCGCGCCGCGCGACGCGACGCTGATCGAGCGCATGGAGGCGGCCGGCGCCGTGCTGGTCGGCGCGCTCAACATGGGCGAATATGCCTACGACTTCACCGGCGAGAACGTGCATGACGGCCCCTCGCGCAACCCGCACGACGTGACGCGGATGACCGGCGGCTCGTCCGGCGGCTCGGGCAGCGCGGTCGGTGGCGGCCTGGTGCCGATTGCGCTCGGCTCGGATACCAACGGCTCAATTCGTGTGCCGTCGTCGTTCTGCGGCATTTTTGGCCTGAAGCCGACCTACGGCCGGCTGTCGCGCGCGCGCTCGTTCCCCTTTGTCTTCAGCCTCGATCATCTCGGCCCGTTCGCACGCAATGTCGCCGACCTCGCGCTGGCCTATGACGCCATGCAGGGGCCCGATGGCGATGATGCCGCCTGCACGACGCGCGCGGCCCAGCCGGTCACGCCGCTGATCGCGCGGGACATCGGCGACCTGCGCATCGCGCTCGCGGGAGGCTACTTTCAGACCAATTTGTTTCCGGAAGCGGTCGAGGCGGTGTCGCGCGTCGCACGCGGCCTTGGCGTGACGCGCACGATCGCGATTCCGGAAGCCGCCCGCGCCCGCGCGGCGGCCTATGTCATCACCACGACCGAGGGCGCCTCGCTGCATCTCGATCGGCTGCGCAAGCAGCCTGACGACTTCGATCCGGCGGTGCGCGACCGGCTGATCGCCGGCGCGATGGTCCCCGCGCCGCTGGTCGATCGCGCGCAAAAATTCCGCCGCTGGTACCGCGGAGAGATGCTGAAGATTTTTCAGACGGTCGACGTGCTGATCGCGCCGGCGACGCCCTGCATTGCGCCAAAACTCGGTCAGACCACGTTCGTGCTCGATGGCGTGGAACTGCCGGTGCGGGCCAATATCGGGATTCACACCCAGCCGATCTCGTTCATCGGCCTGCCGGTGGTTGCGGTGCCCGTGCCGCTCGAGCCGATGCCGATCGGCGTCCAGATCATTGCCGCGCCGTGGCGCGAGGACGTCGCCCTGCGCGTCGCGTACGCGCTGGAGCGGATGGGCGTGGCGGCTGCGCCGGCACCGAAGGAATTTTAGGATGGAGATCGACCTGCCCGATGTGCTGGCCGAGGTCACCGCACAGTTCGCGCGCTATGAACAGGCCCTGGTCTCCAATGACGTTGCGGTGCTCGACGAACTGTTTCATCGCGACGCCCGCACGCTGCGCTATGGCATCGGCGAAAATCTCTACGGCTATGACGAGGTCACGGCGTTTCGCGCCGCGCGCTCGCCGGTCGGGCTGATGCGCCGGACCGCGCGCACCGTCATCACCAGCTATGGCCGTGACAGCGCGGTTGCCTCGACCCTGTTCTATCGCGACACGGCGCCCGGCAAGGTCGGCCGGCAGATGCAGACCTGGGTTCGTTTTGCCGAAGGCTGGCGCATCGTGGCCGCCCATGTCAGCATCATCGAGGAAGCGCGGGATCAACAGACATGAGCCTTGACGATGGTCGGGCGCGGTCACAGCCGCCTGCTTCCGTAGTCGAAACGTCGGTTCGCCGCGTCGATCGCGCGCAGCCTTCGCCGGCCAAAATCACCCGCGCGGAGGAGCTGCGGCTGCAACTCGCCGACGAGATCGTGCGCGGCGCGCTGCCGCCGGGCGCGGCGCTCGACGAGACCGATATCGCACGGCGCTTTTCGGTGTCGCGCACGCCGGTGCGCGAGGCGCTGCGGCAGCTGGTCGCGAGCGGGCTGGTCGATGCGCAGGCGCATCGCGGCGCCGTCGTCGCGCGGCCCTCGGTCGCGCGGCTGACCGGCATGTTCGAGGCGATGGCCGAGCTTGAAGCGATCTGCGCGGGGCTTGCCGCCGAGCGCATGTCGCCGACCGAACGCCACCGGCTGGAGGCCGTGCACGAGGAACTGCGGGTCTTGAGCCACGCCGGCAACCCGGAGCGTTTTCACGAGGTCAACGAGCGCTTTCACAACGCGATCTACGCCGGCGCGCACAATGATTACATCGCCGAGATGACGCTGGCGACGCGGGTGCGGGTGCAGCCGTTCCGGCGCGCCCAGTTCCGCAATCTCGGCCGGCTCGCCAAATCGCATGCGGAGCATGACCGCGTCGTGGTCGCGATCCTGCGCGGCGACAAGGCCGGGGCTGCGAACGCGATGCGCGCCCATATCGAGCTGGTGCGCGGCGAGTACGAGATCTACACCGCCGCGGCCTCGGCCATGTAGGCGCGCCAGCCGCCATAGGATGAAATGTCGCGCGCGCCATTGATCGCGGCGGATTCGACCAGAAAGCCTTTCACGGTGCGGCCATCGGCAAGACGCACCGTGCCGATCGAGAGGGGCGGCGGGATCGCGGCGACGAACTTTCCAAAGCTTTTGGCCGAGAGCGACCACACTTCGAGCGCGATTGCCGTGCCCTGGCCGGCCTCGACCCGCAGCATGCCCGGTCGGGCCGGCGTGGTGGGCAGCGCATAGAGCCGGTAGTCCGGCGCAGTGGTCGTCGCCTCCAGAAGCCGTCCGCCGAGCCGCGCAAGCTCGCCGTTCAGTGCCATGCCCGACAGATGGGCGCCAACCACCGCAATCGCGATCTCGTCGTTTCCGCTCACCGGCAGCGGCGCAAGGCCTGGCTGCGGCAGGTTCTTCGCCCCGAGCCCAAGAGCAGTCTCGGCATGGAAGGCGCGGCCGATCGAGGCGAGCGCCGCGTCGTGTCCTGCGGGCGCCAGCAGCGTGATGCCGAACGGAATGCCGTCGCGCCGCATCGCCGCCGGCAGCGCGAGCGCGCAGAGATCGAGCAGGTTGACGAAGTTGGTGTAGGTGCCGAGCCGGCTGTTGAGCTCGATCGGATTGGCGAGCACCTGCGCCGTGGTGTAGACGGTCGGCGCCGTCGGCAGCACCAGCGCGTCGATCTCGGAGAAGGCACGCCCGGCAACCTTGCGCAAGGCCTGCAGCCGGTACAGCGCCGCAAAGGTCTCGGCCGCAGTGAGCCGGCTGCCGGCCGCGGTGATCTCGCGCGTCACCGGATGGATCGCATCCGGCGCGGATGCCAGGAGGTCGCGGATGACCAGATAGCGCTCGGCCACCCACGGCCCCTCGTACAACAGCCGCGCGGCCTCGTAGAACGGTTCGAGATCGAACGTGACCAGTTCGGCGCCGAGCGCCGTCCAGCGTTTTAGCGCGGCCCCATAAGCTGCTTCGGCGTGCTTGTCGCCGAAGAAGATCAATTGCCCGTTGCGCGGCACGCCGAGCCGCAGACGAGCCGGAAACGCCGTGAGCGCCGTCAGCGGCCGGTCGCGCGAGAACGGGTCATTGGCATCGGGGCCGGCCATCGCCGCGAGCGCCGCAACGGCATCATCCGTGGTCAGCGCGAACACCGAGACGCAGTCGAGCGTGCGGCACGCCGGCACCACGCCCGCGGTCGAGATCATGCCGAGGCTCGGCTTCAGGCCTACGATGTTGTTCAGCAACGCGGGCACGCGGCCGGAGCCTGCGGTATCGGTGCCGAGCGCGAGCGGCACGAGGCCGGCGGAGACCGCGACCGCCGAGCCCGAACTCGATCCGCCGGGAATGATGTCGTTGCGGACCGGATTGACCGGAATGCCATAGGGCGAACGCACGCCGACGAGGCCGGTTGCGAACTGGTCGAGATTGGTCTTGCCGATGACGATCGCGCCGGCCGCGCGCAGCCGCGCCACAGAGGTCGCATCGCGCGCCGGCGTATAGGCGAAGGCCGGGCAGGCGGCGGTGGTGGCGAGCCCCGCGACGTCGATGTTGTCCTTGACCGCAACGGGAACGCCGAACAGCGGCAGCTCGCTCGCACCTTTTGCGCCGAGCGTCTCGGCCTCCGCCAGTGCGTCCTTCTCGTCGCGCAGGCTGATGAAGATGGCGGGATCATTGTGGTCGCGGATGCGCTGAAAGCTGCGCGCGACGGTTTGCGCCGGCGTCTGGCTGCCCTCCCGATGCGCTGCAACGATCGCGGCAACGGTTTCAGTCACGCAAAACTCCGATGGAAGGCCTCGTTGCGATCTCTGGCATGGTGCCGCTTTCCCGTCCTCGCGCAGATTGAAACGGAACAGATCTAAGCAAGCGGTGTGCCATTGTGTACAAACCCGAGCAGGAGGCCGCAGGTCAATATCTGCGTTGAGGATCAAACGGTTCTGGCGGATTCACCGATCAGCGGACGATCCTCTTTGAGCCTTGCCATGCCGAGCCAGCCCATTTTTTAAGCAGTGCTCGATCCCGGTCTCCGGCGAACGCGCGATCGGCAGGACAATCCCTGCAGTTTTTGTTGCCAAAGCAACTAAATCGTGCGACGCTCTGGCAAACGAGGGCAACATCAGAAGCGAGCAATCGCCCGGCCCCGATTTTGGGAGGGAGCCGTGAAAGGTGGCGCGCGAAATCGGCGCACGCGATCAGGATTGGCCTGTGACGGCGCCGAGGTTTTCGTGCAGGCGGCGCAGCAGGCCGATCAGGACTTCCCGTTCCTCCTGGTCGAGGCAGGACAGCAATCTACGTTCGCGCTCCAGCGCCGCGACAATGACCTTGTCATGTGTGGTGCGGCCGCGCGCGGTCAGCGAGATCGAATGACTGCGGCCGTCGTTCGGGTCGGTCCTGATCCCGACGAGCCCACGTTTCTGCAGCGTCGCCAGCGTGCGGCTCACCGGGCCCTTGTCGAAGCCGATGACTTGGCAGATCCGCGCGGCCGGAATGCCGGGTTCGATGGCGAGCAGCGCCATGATCCGCCACTCCGTGACGTTGACCCCAAAATTCTTCTGGTAGAATCCGGTCGCGCTGTTCGACAGCTTGTTGGCGATGAAGGTGATGATCGCCGGCACGTAGCGGTCGAGATCGAGCGTCTGCCCCGGTGCTGCCTCCGCGGTCTCGGCCGGCTGCGTTTGGCGCCGCTTGGCTGGGGGTGCGCTGGTGCTCATCTCTTCCGGTCGTCGCGTCGTGCTGACGAGGAAGTCATAGAGACTGCGGCCCGCATCCGACAAGGCCAAACTTTTGGGAGGTTCGCATGAGCGCCATCGGCTCCTCGCAAGCCACCGGCAGCAACATGTCCTCAGGTACTCCGCCGACCGCAATCCCTCATCTGGCGATCGATCCCTTCTCGATCGCGTTCTTCGACGATCCTTTTCCCGCCCACCAGGCGCTGCGGGACGCGGCGCCGGTCGTCTATCTCGACACCTGGAACGTTTTTGGCGCGGCGCGCTATGCCGAGGTCCATGCCGTGCTGAGCGACCCCTTAACCTTCTGCTCCAGCCGCGGCGTCGGCCTCAGCGACTTCGCCAAGGAAACGCCCTGGCGGCCGCCCAGCCTGATTCTCGAGGCCGATCCGCCCGCGCATACCCGCACACGCACTGTGCTCAGCAAGGTGCTGTCGCCCACCGTCATGAAGCAGCTCCGGGCACATTTTACCGCGGTTGCAGACACAACGATCGACGGCTTGCTGGCGCGCAAGAGCTTCGATGCGGTCGCCGAGCTTGCCGAAGCCTATCCGCTGTCGGTGTTTCCAGACGCGCTCGGGCTGAAGCCGGACGGCCGCGAGCATTTGCTGCCCTATGCCGGCCTGGTGTTCAATGCCTTTGGCCCGCCCAATGAATTGCGTCAGAACGCGATCGCGCGCTCTGCGCCGCACCAGGCCTATATCGCCGAGCAGTGCCAGCGCGAAAACCTCGCCCCCGGCGGCTTTGGCGCCTGCATTCATGCCTTTGCCGACAGCGGCGACATCACCGACAGGGAGGCGCCGCTTCTGGTGCGGTCGCTGCTATCGGCCGGGCTCGACACCACGGTCTATGGCATCGGCGCCGCGGTCTATTGCCTGGCACGTTATCCCGATCAGCTGGCACGCTTGCGCGCCGACCCGACGCTGGCGCGCAATGCGTTCGAGGAGGCCGTCCGCTTCGAAAGCCCGGTGCAGACCTTCTTCCGCACCACGACACGGGTCGTCGCGATCGGCGGCTGTGAGATCGGCGAGGGCGAGAAAGTGCTGATGTTCCTGGGCGCCGCCAACCGCGATCCGCGCCGCTGGGTCGAGCCGGACAGCTATGACATCACGCGAAAGACCTCGGGCCATGTCGGCTACGGCGCCGGCATCCACATGTGCGTCGGCCAGTTGGTGGCGCGACTCGAAGGCGAGGCGGTCTTGAGCGCGATCGCGCGCAAGGTCGCGTCGATCGAACTCAGCGGCCCTGTCACGCGCCGCTACAACAACACGCTCCGCGGGCTCGAAACCCTGCCGATCACGCTCACTGCCGCATGATCTTTGACGCGTTTTCCTGACGCGAACCGGTGCGATCGGACGTGTTGGCCGTGTCCGCCGCGAGAAGCGGGCCGATACATTTTGCATGGTCGCCGTTGCGGCGAGCCAGAGCCGAATCGCCACATTGCAGCGGTCACTGCTCTCGCGTAAAGCGAGCGCCGGGGGAGAACGGAGTGCAACCCGATGACCGTCGTGCGAGAGAAGGCGGCGCCCGAGGACTTGTTCGCGTCGCCACGCGTCATCGCTGACAACAGGGCCGATGGAACGATCCGGTTGCGGTCGGCTGTGCCGCTGCAAGCCTATGCGCGTTGCGTCGGCGAGTGGCTGGAGCACTGGGCGGTGCAAAGGCCGGACCGGATCTTTCTCGGCGAGCGCACGAGCGTCGATGCGCCCTGGCGGACGGTGACCTACGCCGGCGCACTGCAACAGGTCCGTTCGGTGGCGAGCTGGATCCTGGCGCAGGGCCTGAGCGAGCAGCATCCGCTTGCCATCCTCTCCGACAACGGCATCGATCATGCGCTGTTCACGTTGGCGGCCATGCATGTCGGCGTGCCGGCCTCCGCGATCTCGCCGGCCTATTCGCTGATATCGAAGGATTTTGACAAGCTGAAGAGCATGATCGAGCTGCTCGATCCCGGCGCGATCTATGTGGCCGCCGAACAGCCGTTTGCGAAGGCGCTGGCGGCGATCAAGCCGCTGCACCGGGCGAAGATCATCGCGAGCGATGGCGAGACCGCAATTCCGTTCCGCACGGTCGCGAGCACGCCGGCTGACTCGGCCGTCGCTGCGGCCTTTGCGGCGGTGACGCCCGATACGATCGCAAAATTCCTGTTCACGTCGGGCTCGACGGGAACGCCAAAGGCCGTCATCAACACGCAGCGGATGCTGACCTCGAGCCAGCAGGCCAAGGCGCAGACCTGGACGTTCCTCGACCGGGCGCGCGATCTCGTGATCCTCGACTGGCTGCCCTGGAGCCACACGTTCGGGGCCAATCACAATTTCAACCTCGTGCTGCGCAATGGCGGCACGCTCTATATCGACGGCGGCAAGCCGGTGCCGGGGCTGTTTGCGACCTCGCTCGCCAACCTGCGCAGCGTGATCCCGTCGGTCTATTTCAACGTGCCGCGCGGATTTGACATGCTGATCGCGGCGCTCGGCGAGGACGATGCGCTGTGCCGCCGGTTCTTCAGCGAAGTGAAATTTGCCTTCTACGCTGGCGCAGCGCTGCCGCAAAATCTCTGGGACGCCATGACGGCGCTGTCGGTCAAGGCGGTCGGTCGCGTGCTGCCGATGGTGTCGGCGTGGGGCTCGACCGAAACCTCGCCGCTGGCGACCGACTGTCATTTCCAGGCCGACCGTTCCGGCAATATCGGCGTGCCGACACCCGGCACCGAGCTGAAACTGGTGCCGTCGGGCGACAAGCTCGAGGTGCGGGTGCGCGGCCCCAATGTGACGCCGGGTTACTGGAAGATGCCGGACCTCACCGCGCGCGCCTTCGACGATGACGGTTTTTACCTGATCGGCGATGCGGTAAAATTCGCCGATCCCGACTACCCGGAGCGCGGCCTGTTCTTCGACGGCCGCGTCGCCGAGGATTTCAAGCTCTCGTCCGGCACCTGGGTCAGCGTCGGCGCGCTGCGCGTCGCCAGCATCGCCGCGCTGGCGCCGCTTGCGCAGGACATCGTGCTGACCGGTCACGATCGCGACAGCGTCGGCTTTCTGGTGTTCCCCAATCTCGCAGCCTGCCGCGCCCATGCCGGCCTGCCGGCCGCGGCGGAGCTTGCGGAGGTGATTGCCAGCGAGAAGGTGCGCGAGACGATCGCGCTAGGATTGGCCCGACTGAAAGCCCAAGGCGGAGGCTCGTCGACCCACGCGACGCGCGCGCTGCTGTTGGCGGAGCCGCCATCGGTCGACGACGGCGAGATCACCGACAAGGGCTACATCAACCAGCGTGCCGTGCTGACCCGGCGCGCGGATGCGGTCGCCTGTCTGCAGGACGATGCCTCGCCGCTATGGATCGGACTGCCACCCTGACGCGCGGTGTTTCACCTCTCCCCGCCTGCGGGGAGAGGTCGCCGCGCTCGTGCGCGGCGGGTGAGGGGGACTCTCCACGCGCGCGGTGCTAGGAGGGTGCAACCGGGTTGATGGTCGACATTTCAGACCGGGCTGATCCCCGACAGTCAGTTTCTTTGTTCGGCCGAAGGAGGTCGTTTCTCCGTCCCGGCCACAGCTCGTTGAGGCGACGCGCGCAGTGCTTGTCAAGGCTGGCCAAAGGCCACCGCCAGAGGCGGCGCGAAGCGGCCTTGACGAGCGCGAGCACGACGCCAGGCTTCGAGCGCCGGGACGACGTTGGCGGCGTTGGAAGAGCGTTCTGCAGCAGCGCACTGAACGATTCGTCATGGCTCCGCATCCGGAGTTGTCGGGCCGCACAGACCCGCCCGAGGCGGGGCGAAGCGTCGGAACCGGCCATCACGATCGAGCAGACCAATGTCGCGACTGCAAAAGCGTACGACATGGTTGCCGGTGTCGAGCTCGGCAATGCCGACGAGTTCGCCGACCAACGCCTCGCTGATGAAGATTTGGCCGCCCTTCCACTTGATCGTGCCCGGTGGACGCACGCGGCGCACCTGATGATCGGCATCGTACCACGGCTCCGCGACACGATCCGGCATTGCGCGCTGCGATGCCGTGTAAACCTCGTGGGGCAGCCGCTGGCCGAGCGCTTCGTGCGGTCGCTGTTCGTTGTAATGCCGACGGAAGGCATCAAAGCGCATTTGCTGGGCGCGAGCGTTGGCGGCCGGCGGACGCGAGGTCTGCGCCTTCAGAGTGCGATGCATGCGTTCGTGGCGGCCGTTCTCCTGCGGCGAGGCCGGATGAATGAAGTGCGGTTCGATGCCGAGCTTGAGCCACCAGGCCGACAGCCGCGTCAGGCCGCCGGCACCGGTCGAGCCAAACGGCGCGCCATTGTCGCAACGGATTGCGCGTGGCAGCCCATAACAGCGAAACGCCCGGGCAAATACCGCTTGCGATGGCTCAATCCGCGGCACCACGATCCGCACGTCGATCAAGAACCGACTGAAGCCATCGCTGATCGTCAGTGGATCGATCCGGAGATTGTCGCGGGTCCGGAACCAGCCCTTGAAATCCGCCGCCCACTCCTCGTTCGCCGCCTCAACCGGCATCATGATGCGCGCCTGGTCGAGCGGCGGCCTCCGCCGCCTGACCGGGGTGACCAAGCCCTCGCGCTTGAGAATGTCACCTATCGTCGAAGCCGCAGGCCAGCGCGTCGTCGGAGCCTGCCGCTCGAGCTTCCACAACAGCTTGCGCGGTCCCAGGTGCGGGAAGCGACGGCGCAGCGCGACGATCGCCTCAACCAGTCCCTCGTCCGTCGTGTGCGGACAATGCTGCACAGCATGCGAACGATCCGTAAACCATGCCGTGTCCCCGCTCGCGCGCCGCTTGCGCCACTCATAAAACGTGTCCCGACAAACCCCGTAGCGGCGGCACAGATCCGCAACACTCCAGCCACCTGCGTCGTAGTCCGCCAGCATCCGAACGCGCTCTTCCATTCGACAGGTCTCCTTGAACGGCATCGGAAGTCCTCCTTCCGAGCCAACTTGACCTGTCGGGTCTCAACCCGGTCTAAACTGTCGACAATCTACCCGGTCTGTACCGAGAAAGCCCCTCACCCCGACCCTCTCCCCGTAAGAACGGGGAGAGGGAGCGCACCGCGGTCGCGGCGAGCACGCCGATCTCCGTCGCAGGACTTTCAGAGAGCCTCAGCCCGTCACTTTGCTCGAGCCCTGCGTGATCAGCCGCGCGGCACGCTGGTCGCGGGCATGGATCCAGAGCCAGCTCATCGCAACGGCGAGGCGGTTGCGCAGGCCGATCAGGAAGTAGATGTGGGCGAGACCCCAGATCCACCAGGCGATGGCGCCGCGCAGCTTGATGCGCCCGAAATCGATCACCGCGAGCCGTTTGCCGATCTGCGCGAGGCTTCCCGCATGCTTGTAGCGGAATGGCGGCAGCGTCTCGCCGCGCAAACGCGCCCTGATCGTCTCGGCGACGTAGCGGCCCTCCTGCTTTGCGGCGGGCGCAATGCCCGGCACCGGCTTGCCGTTCCAGGCCGAGATCGTCACGGTGTCGCCGACGGCGAAGATGTCGGGATGGCCGGGCACGGTGAGGTCGGGCTCGACCTGCAGGCGGGAGGCGCGGTCCGCCGGCGCGCCGAGCCATTCGGCAGCGCGCGAGGCCTGTACGCCGGCGGCCCAGATGATGGTTTTCGCCGCGAGCTTCGTGCCGCCATAGACCACGCCCTCGCGCGTGATGTCCGTGACCGGCTGGCCCAGCACCACCTCGACACCGAGGCGTTCCAGCGAGGCCTGTGCATAGGCCGAGAGATCATCGGGAAAGCCGGCCAGCACGCGCGGGCCGGCTTCAATCAGCACCACGCGCGCCTTGCGCGTATCGATGTTGCGAAAATCCTGCGGCAGCGTGTCGCGGGCGAGATCGGCGATGGTGCCGGCCAGCTCGACGCCGGTCGGGCCGGCGCCGATGATGACGAAGGTCAGGCGCGCCGCACGGCGCACCGGATCGGTTTCGCGCTCGGCGCGCTCGAAGGCAACCAGGATGCGCCGCCGCACCGTGGTGGCATCCTCGAGCGTCTTCAGCCCGGGCGCCCACTGCTCCCATTCGTCATGCCCGAAATAGGCGTGGCGTGCGCCGGTGGCGAGGATCAGCGTGTCGTAGTTCACCTCGCCGCCGTCTTCGAGCAGCACGCGACGGTTGGCCGCATCCACGCCCGAGACGGTGGCGAACAGCGTCGTGACCTCGGGGCGGTTGCGCAGCAGATAGCGGATCGGCCAGGCGATCTCGGAGGTCGCGAGCGAGGCGGTCGCCACCTGGTACAGCAGCGGCTGAAACAGATGATGGTTGCGACGGTCGATCAGCGTGATGCGCACCGGTGCGCCGGCAAGACGATAGGTCGCCTCCAGGCCGCCAAAGCCGGCGCCGACGATGACCACGTGATGAGGTTGTGACGGCGCCATGGTCATTGGCCGAGGCCTCCGCGTTCGATGTCCTGAGCCCTATCCTGGATGATTGTCGTGTCCAATCCAAGCCCGCGATTCCCATCGGGCGATAGCGATACGCGATCGGCATCATTCGTCGCGACCGATGTCGCCCGGCCAAATTTGTTCGCTCGCCCGGAATCTTTTCGCGGACCTCGAACGTCCCTGAGCAGAGTCAACAGCGCAAAAGCAGGAGAGCACGATGAACCGAAGGCTGATCAGCTACAAGACCAAGCCCGAACTGGCCGACCAGAACGCCGATCTGGTCGCGGCGGTTTTCAAGCAATTGTCGGTCGAAAAACCCGGCGGCGTTCGCTACATGACGCTGCGACTCGACGATGACACGTTCGTCCACATCGTTGAAACCGAGAGCGATGACGGCAGCAGCGCGCTCCCCAAACTCAGGGCGTTCCAGGCGTTTCAGAGCGGCGTCAGGGACCGCTGCGTCGAACCGCCGCTGGTGCGTCACGCAACCATCGTCGGCAACTACCGGATGCTGGGTGAAGGGTGAAGCGCCGGAAAATCGCCCCCTTCACGACTTGGATCCCCAAGCGGCAGCGCGGATCCCCCGCCCTGCGGCTTTTTGCGCCGCACCGTCGAAAGCCTCGCTTGAACTATAATTCTTGCCTTCGCCGTTGAAGACGAATTATGGTTCATGAGCCCTTGCGAAGGTCTATGGGCTGGCGGCGGGTTCGGTCTTGCTGCCGGCCCGGGATTGCGCACACAAGACAGGCGCGCGGATAACAAGAGGTATCCGGCAGCGACCTGTTGCGCGGTCCTCACAGGGGCGTTCACCGGCTCGCCGGAACATTGAAGGGAGGGGAAGTCAAGATGAGGACGGCACTTTGGCTCGCGGGCGCGGCCCTGCTCGCGCTCGGCAGTTCCGCAATGGCTGCGGATTCCATCAAGATAGGGTTTGTTTCGACCTTTAGCGGTCCGACCGCCGTGATCGGCAACGACATGCGCAATTCCTTCGAGCTTGCGCTCGATCATCTCGGCCGCAAGATGGACGGCAAGCCGGTCGAGGTGATCTATGAGGACGACCAGCAAAAGCCGGACGTCGGCAAGCAGAAGACCGAAAAACTGGTGCAGTCCGACAAGGTCGATTTCATCGCCGGCTACATCTGGTCGAACGTGCTGCTGGCCTCGCTGAAAACCGCGGTGGATTCACAGACTTTTCTGATCTCGGCCAATGCCGGCCCGTCGCAACTCGCCGGTGAATTGTGCTCGCCTTACGTGTTCTCGACCTCCTGGCAGAACGACCAGACGCCGCAGGCCATGGGCCTTTACATGAACCAGAAGGGCGTCAAGTCGGTGTTCCTGATCGGCCCGAACTACGCTGCCGGCAAGGACATGCTGGCCGGCGTCAAAAGCACGTTCAAGGGCGAGGTGGTCGGCGAGGAATACACGGTCTGGCCGAGCCAGCTCGACTTCTCCGCCGAACTGACCAAGGCGCGCAACTCCAAGGCCGAGTCGATCTTTGTGTTCTATCCGGGCGCGGCCGGCGTGCAGTTCCTCAACCAGTATGTCCAGGCCGGCCTCAAGCCGCAGATCCCGCTCTACACCGCGTTCACGATCGATGAACTGTCGCTGCCGCTGCAGAAGGACAACGCGCTCGGCGTTCCCGGCGCCCAGGAATGGGTCAACGACCTGCCGAACGAGCAGAACAAGAAGTTCGTCGAGGATTACCGCAAGAAATATCCGGGCCTGCGGCCGACCTATTATGGCGCCCAGGCCTATGACGCCGCGCAGCTGATCAACAGCGCGGTGGTTGCGGTCAAGGGCGACCTCACCAAGAAGGACGCGATGAAGGCCGAGATGGAGAAGGCCAATTTCAAGTCGCTGCGCGGGCCCTTCAAATACGGCAACAACCACATCCCGATCCAGAATTTCTACCTGCAGGATGTGGTCAAGGACGCCGACGGCCAGCTCTCGCTGAAGACGGTCGCCACCATCGTCAAGGACGACCAGGACCGTTTTCACGACAAATGCTCGATGAAATAGCCGCGGATTTTGCTATGGAAGGCGGCGGCGCGCGATGCGCTGCCGCTTTTTCTTGGGGGTGATAGGATTGATTGGGGCTGTAGCCGCAACTGAGGTGCGCCCCCTCTCCCTTTGGGAGAGGGCTGGGGTGAGGGGTTACGGTCCCTCGTTAGAGCAGCGCCCCCTCACCCGGATTGGTCAGAGCGATGCTTCACATCGCTCCGAGCAATCCGACCTCTCCCGACTGGGGAGAGGTGGACTGAACACGCGGATCGAGCGGTCCAATCAGAAAGATAGCTTCTGATCGATGCTTCTCGTCGTCGAACAAATCTTGAATGGCCTGCAGTTCGGGCTGCTGCTGTTCCTGCTCGCCGCGGGGCTGACGCTGGTGTTCGGGATCATGGATCTCGTCAACCTGGCGCATGGCTCGCTCTACATGATGGGCGCCTATTTCGCCGCCACCTTTGTCGCCTGGACCGGCAGCTTCCTGCTTGGCATCGTGCTCGCCCTCGGCGCGACGCTCGTGCTCGGCATCGTGCTTGAAGTGATCGCGCTGAGACCTCTCTATGGCCGCGACCATCTCGATCACGTGCTGGCGACTTTCGGCCTGATCCTGTTCTTCAACGAGGCGGTGCGGCTGATCTGGGGGCCGGCGGGGCTGGCGCTGCAATTGCCGGACTGGCTCACCGTGCCGGTCACGATCCTGCCCGGCATCCATTATCCCGCCTATCGCCTCGCCATCATCGTGGTGGCGCTGCTGGTGGCGCTGCTGCTCTATCTCGGCGTCATGCGCACCAGGATCGGCATGCTGATCCGCGCCGGGGCGTCGAACCGGGAAATGATCGGCGCGCTCGGCATCAACATAAAACTGCTCTACACGCTGGTGTTCGGGATCGGCGCGGCGCTCGCCGGCCTTGCCGGGCTGATGCAGGCGCCGATCCTCACCGTCCAGATCGGGATGGGTGAGAACATCCTGATCCTCGCCTTCGTCGTGATCGTGATCGGCGGCATCGGCTCGATCCGCGGCGCATTTCTGGCCGCGATCCTGGTCGGCCTGATCGACACGCTCGGCCGCGCCTTCCTGCCCAATTTGCTGCGGCAGATCCTGAGCTCGGCCGCCGCCTCGACCGCGGCGCCGGCTTTGTCCTCGATGCTGATCTATCTGTTGATGGCGATCGTGCTGGTGGTGCGACCGGAGGGGCTGTTTCCGGCCGCGCGACGATGATGAAGACAAAACTGGATGCCGGGCACCTCGTCGCGGTGCTGGCGGTTGCAGGGTTGCTCGCACTGCCGCTCTATTCGGCGCTCTCCGGCAACATCTTTGTGCTGACGCTGTTCACCCGCATCGTCATCATGGCGCTGGCGGCCGCAAGCCTCAATCTGATCATGGGCTATGGCGGCATGATGAGTTTTGGCCATGCGGCCTATCTCGGCATCGGCGGTTATGCCGTCGGCATCCTGGCGCAGGAGGGGATCGGCTCCGGCTTCATCCAGTTTCCGGTGGCGCTTTTGGCCTCCGCGCTGTTTGCGCTTGTCATCGGCGCGCTGTCGCTCCGTACCCGCGGCGTCTATTTCATCATGATCACGCTCGCCTTCGCGCAGATGGCCTATTATGTCGCCTCGGGCCTCGCGCGCTATGGCGGCGACGACGGGCTCACCATCTACAAGCGCAGCGATTTTGCGGGCCTGATCAATCTCTCCAACCGCGTGCAGTTCTACTATCTGTGCCTCGCCTGCCTGCTTCTGACCGTGTTCCTGATCTGGCGTATCGTCAATTCGCGCTTCGGCATGGTGGTGCGGGGCTTGCGCTCGAACGAGCAGCGCATGCAGGCGATCGGCTTTCCCGCAAAACGCTACCAGCTCGTCTGCTTCATCATCGCCGGCACGCTGTGTGGCCTCGCCGGCGCGCTGCTCGCCAACAACACCGATTTCGTCAGTCCCGCGGTGATGTACTGGACCCGCTCGGGCGATCTCATGGTGATGGTCATTCTGGGCGGCATGGGGACCTTGTTCGGACCCGTCGTCGGCGCGATCGTCTACCTCCTGCTGGAGGAATTTTTGTCGCAGATCACCGAATACTGGGCGCTGATCATGGGGCCGCTGCTGCTCCTGATCGTGCTGTTCGGACGCGGCGGCATCATGGGCGTGCTCGGGAGGTTGTCGCGTGGCTGAGCCGCTGCTCCGTGTCGACAATCTGGTCCGCCGCTTCGGCGGCATCGTTGCGACCGACCATGTCTGCCTCGATGTCGGCCGCGGCGAGCTGCATGCGATCATTGGTCCCAATGGTGCCGGCAAGACCACGCTGATCAGCCAGTTGACCGGGCACCTTGCGCCGCATTCCGGGAGCATTCATCTCGACGGCCGCGACATCTCCGCGTTGCCGGCCTGGCGCCGCTGTGCCCTCGGCTTGGCACGCTCCTTCCAGATCACCTCGCTGCTGCCGGACTTCACCGCCGCCGACAATGTCGCGCTGGCGGCGCAGGCGCATGCCGGCCATTCCTTCCGCTTCTTCGCCAATGCGCGCAAGGAGGCGCGCTTGCGCGAGGCCGCGCACGCGGCGCTGGAGCGCGTCGGCCTCGGCCATCGCGCCGACGTGGTGGTCACAAAACTCAGTCACGGTGAACAGCGCGAGCTGGAGCTCGCGGTGGCCCTGGCGAGCCGGCCGCAGCTATTGCTGCTCGACGAGCCGATGGCCGGCCTTGGCGTCACCGAATCGGCGCGCATGGTCAAACTGCTCAAGGAGCTCAGGCGCGAGGTCTCCATCGTCCTGGTCGAGCACGACATGGACGCGGTGTTCGCGCTCGCCGACCGCATCAGCGTGCTGGTCTATGGCCGTGTCATCGCCTCCGGCGCGCCGGATGCGATCCGTCAGAACGAGGAGGTCAAGCGCGCCTATCTCGGCGACCAGCACGTGGTGACCCGCCATGGCTGATGCTGCAAGGGCCAGCGCCGCACCGCTGCTCGAGGTCGAGGGCATCGAGACCTGCTACGGCCAGAGCCAGGTGCTGTTCGGCCTGTCGCTGGCAGTCCGGCCGGGCGAGATGGTCTCGCTGATGGGCCGCAACGGCATGGGCAAGACCACCACGATCCGCTCGATCATGGGCCTGACGCCGGCGCGATCAGGCGCGATCCGATTTCTCGGCCAGGAAGTGCGCCGCCTCGCCTCCTACCGAATCGCACAACTCGGCGTCGGTCTCGTTCCGGAAGGACGCCAGATCTTTCCCAACCTGACGGTGCGCGAAAATCTCATAGCCGCCAGCGGCAACCGGCTCGGCGTGCCAGATCCCTGGACGCTGGACAAGATTCATGCGCTGTTCCCGCGGCTCGCCGAGCGCGGCGGCAACATGGGAAATCTGTTGTCCGGCGGCGAGCAGCAGATGCTGGCGATCGGGCGCGCGCTGATGACCAATCCGCGGCTGTTGATTCTGGATGAAGCGACCGAAGGCCTTGCGCCCTTGATCCGGGGCGAGATCTGGAACTGCCTGTCGATGCTCAAGGCGCGCGGGCAGTCGATCCTGGTGATCGACAAGAATGTCGGGCATCTCGCCCGGATCTGCGACCGCCATTTCATCATCGAGCGCGGCCGCACGGTGTGGAGCGGGGCCTCGGAGCAGTTGATGGCGGAGCCCGACCTGCAGCACCGCTATCTCGGGATTTGACGCGTAACGGACGCATTCTTCCCCGTGTCTTTGCGGACGATCGTTAACGGCAACCCGACGTGCCCGTTCGCTCCGGTAAGCAACCAGAAGGCGAGTTCTTGCCGATTTTCAAGGCGTTATCCGGAAAATCCCGGAATTCTACGGAACGCGATCTTAACCACCTTTTTTGCCGTCTCCCCGTAAAGATACGCAAAGTTTGATCTAGATCAATTTGAGGTATCCCCATGTTTCGTCGGTCCGGCAGCGATGCCAAAGCTCAGCTCGACGCCATTGGGCGGTCGCAGGCCGTCATCGAGTTCAACATGGATGGCACGATCATCACGGCCAACAAGATCTTTCTCGATGCACTCGGCTATCGGCTTGACGAAATCCAGGGCAAGCATCACTCGATGTTCGTTCCGTCCGATCAGCGCGACGGCGCCGAGTACCGCGCGTTGTGGGCCGCGCTGAATCGCGGCGAACACCGGGCCGCCGAATTCAAGCGGATCGGCAAAGGCGGCCGCGAAGTCTGGATCCAGGCCTCCTACAATCCGGTGCTCGACGGCGCGAACAAGCCGTTCAAGGTGGTCAAGTTCGCCACCGATATCACGAAGCAGAAAATCCGCAGCCTCTCGGATACCGGCAAGATCGCCGCCATCGATCGCGCGCAGGCGATGATCGAGTTCAACCTCGACGGCACCATCGTCACGGCAAACGAAAATTTCCTCAGGGCGATGGGTTACACGCTGGCCGAAATCCAGGGCAAGCATCACAGCATGTTCGTCGAGCAGGCGGAGCGCGACAGCGCAGCCTACCGCGAGTTCTGGGCGGCGCTCAATCGCGGCGAATATCAGGCCAAGGAGTACAAGCGGATCGGCAAGGGCGGCCGCGAGGTCTGGATTCTCGCCTCCTACAATCCGATCCTCGACGAGCGCGGCAAGCCCTTCGGCGTCGTCAAGTTCGCAACCGATGTCACCGCCCAGAAGCTCAAGACGGCGGATTCCGCCGGGCAGCTCGCGGCGATCGGCAAGTCGCAGGCCGTGATCGAGTTCAATCTCGACGGGACCATCATCGATGCCAACGCGAATTTCCTGCACGCGCTCGGCTATTCGCTGTCCGAGATCAAGGGCCGGCATCACGGCATCTTCGTCGCCCCCTCCGAGCGCGATGGCGCGGCCTATCGGGAGTTCTGGGCCGCCCTGAACCGCGGCGAATATCAGGCCGGCGAGTACAAGCGAATCGGCAAGGGCGGCCGCGAGGTCTACATCCAGGCGTCCTACAATCCGATCCTCGACCTCAACGGCAAGCCGTTCAAGGTCGTGAAATACGCCTCCGACGTCACCCGGCAGGTCCTGGTGCGGATGGGCAATGAGCGTGTGCGCAACATGATGGAGACCGTCGCGGCCGGCGCCGAAGAGCTCAATGCCTCGGTGCGGGAGATTTCCGAGGCGATGGTGAAGTCGAAAGAGACCGCCTTCGGGGCGGTCGAGCGTGTCGCGTCCGCCGACTCGCAGGCCAAGCGGCTCTCCGACGCCGCACAGGCGATGAGCGGCATCGCGCAGATGATCGGCGACATCACAGGGCAGATCAACCTGCTGGCGCTCAACGCAACGATCGAGTCGGCGCGCGCGGGCGAAGCCGGGCGCGGGTTTGCGGTCGTCGCCTCCGAGGTGAAGAATCTCGCCAATCAGGCCAAGCAGGCGACCGACAAGATCGGTGCCGAGATCGGCAGCCTCAACGGCATTTCCGGCGACGTGGTCGGCGCGCTGAACGAGATCAAGAAGGCGATCCAGGACGTCAGCGAATACGTCACCTCCACCGCCGCCGCGGTGGAAGAGCAGAGCACGGTGACCAGCGAAATGTCCTCCAACATGCAGCGCGCTGCGGCGGAAGCCTCCGCGATCGCTGCCGGCGCAGGCCGCTGAACCTGCTCCCGTCGGTCCGTCCCTCGGGACGCATCGCCTGTGCGATGCTCCTCGGGATGAGGCCGTGTTCCCGGGAGCAAGCCAATCTCATGGTGAGGAGCTGCGCTCCTTGCGCGGCGTCTCGAACCCCGAGGCCCCGAGCAAAACGCCGCTCTGATGCGATGAAGCGGTCGACCTTTTCGCGCGGCAAGCAGCGCCTGAATGCCATCACATTTCTGTCTCACCGTGAGACACAATCTCTGGACGAATCGGGTTCCGCTTCGGAACCACGATTCAAGCTCTGCTCGGGAACCGTGATGAAGATCTTTGGCGCGCTGGCGCTTGTGACCCTTGTGTTGGCGCCGATCCCGGCGCGGGCCGAAAGCCGCGGGACCGACGCCGCGCTCGGCGCAGTGTCCGGAGCTCTGGTGTTCGGGCCGGTTGGCGCGGTGGCCGGCGCCGTCGTCGGCTTTACCGCTGGGCCGGCGATCGGAAGTTCGTGGGGCGTGAACGGCAGGCCGCGCGCCAGATATCGCGCCCGCACGCAGACCCGACAGCTGCAGTCGCGGACGGCTCCCGATCAGGCCGTGCCGGCCGGCGGAACGGTGAACCGGACCGGGCAGGCCAGCGCGCCGCCGGTTCCCGCGGACAACTCGGTTGCGTCCGCGCAGGCGAGAATGCCTGCACCATCAGCGAACGCCCCTGCCTCGCACACCAAGGCACCGCCGGTGCAAGGTTTCGAATAGCCCTGCGACTCGACTGGTCGAGGGATCGTTCGCGCCCCGACGTCACTTATGCCGTCTTTATGCGAAGGTCGGCTCTCCTCGATTGAATTCATATGGAACTCGCGCGCATGTTCGGCAGCGCTCAAGCCGCGCACGAACCAGCCTTGATGCGAGCGATAGATGCCCGTCGATTCCGAAACTCATTCACTTTCATCCATGATCCGCCGCCCCGGTCGAGCGATCGCCAACTGGCGAAGCCGCACGGCGAAGCGAGCCTATTCGCCGGCCTTCTCGATTGCGCTGCTGCTGATCGTCGGCGTGGCCGTCAAGTTCGGCCATTGAAGCCTGCGGACGATCGAGCGCGCAGGCTGCTTGCTCAATCGGCCGCTGCCACGGCCCTGAATTCGAAACCGTGCAGGTTGATCGAGGGCGAGATGCCGAAATGGCCGTCGCCAAAAATGCTCATGCGAAGCGCCAGATCATCCTCGCTGATATCGACGGGGATGCTGCAGAGCCGCTGATACGAGCGCCGCGAGTTCTTTTTCGCACCCCACTGCATCGCGACCCTGGGCGACAAGGGAGCCTGGCTGGCCAATGCACCGGCCCAGCGCCAGAACATTGCTGCAAGATGCGCGTACGCCGTTTCTTCGAGCTGGAGGACCGACGTGCCGGGCGCGAGGGGAAACAGGTCGGCATCGAGGATGGTACCGGAATCGACCAGGCCTCTCATCACGTGGAAGGTCACGCCGAACTGTCGGGCCCGTGCATAGAGAGCAAAATGTGCCGGTGCCCAGCCCGGAAAGTCCGGCGGGCCGGGATGGAAGTTGAAGGCGCCGTGGCCGATCGCCGCCAGAATATCGCCGGGTACGATCACCATGGTCACGAAGGCGACCAGGCGAGACCGCCGAAGCAGAGACGCGTCGACCGCGCGAAGCTCCTCGGCGGTGGCGATCGGCTCGATCGCAAGCCGAGGATTGTGGCGCCTCAGGACCGGCGCAAGGGCGGCGTGCTCGGCCGGCCCGGTCAGCAGCAGGATGGTGTCGAACATCGCGGACGCTCTGGCACTGCGACAGTTGAGCCAAGATGTCGCAGCGGACGTAAAGAACTTCTTAGGGAATTTGAGCCTTACGGAAATTTAAGACGCGAAACATCCGGAAACATCTTTTGCGCGGCAGGATCTCTGTGGTCGGGATGGCGCGTCGCGATGACGTTCACCGTTGATTGATGTGGCCGCCGGTTCGTCGGACGCGTTGACCAATTCGTTCGTGAAGAATTGGAGGCCGCCCATGTCGCGCCTGGCTCCGCTGGCAGCTGCGATCGGCTTGTTGATCGGAACGCCGATATCCTGCGCTGCAGACGCCCTGCCCAAATACAATGTCGCAAAGAATTGCAAGGCCGAGCTGGCTTATGCCATCGGCATCGGCCAGTCCGAGGCTGCATGTCTCAGCGACGAGAAGCAGTCGCATCAGAAACTCGCTTCGGATTGGGGGCAGTACTCGCAGGCCGCCAAGTCGAGCTGCATCCGCGAAACCAATATCGGCACGCCGAGCTATGTCGAGCTGCAGACCTGTCTCGAAATGGCGAAATGGGCAGAGCAAAGATAACGGCGTCGGGCCTCAGAACATTTCGAAATATTCGCGGTGCTCCCAGTCGGAGACCTCCGCCTGAAAGCGCTCGATCTCGGCGTTCTTGATGTGGACGTAATAGTCGACGAACTGCGTGCCGAGTTTTTGGCGGAAGAACGAGTCCTGGTTCAAGGCATCGATCGCCTCGCGCAGACTCTTGGGCAGCAAGTCGGCCTCGGCTTCATAGGGCGTGTCGGCCGACGGCCCGGGATCGAGCCCCCGATCGATGCCATCGATCCCTGCAAGGATCTGCGAGGCCATGTACAGATAGGGATTGGCGGCGGGCTCGCCGATCCGGTTCTCCAGCCGCGTTGCCGGATCGTCGGTGCCGCCGAGCACGCGGATCATGACGCCGCGATTGTCGCGTCCCCAGATCGCGCGGTCGGGCGCCAGCGAATAGGAGCGGTAGCGCTTGTAGCCGTTGATGGTCGGTGTCGAGAACACGGCCGAGGTGCGGGCATGCGCCAGCAGACCGGCGAGATAGCAGCGGCCAATCGCGCTCAGGGCCTCGCCGGGGTCCTTGGTGACGAACAGGTTTTCGCCGCTCGTCCGCGACGTCAGCGACTGGTGCAGGTGCCATCCGCTCGCGAACACGTTCGGCAGCTTCGGCCGGCACATGAAGGTCGCGTGATAGCCGTGACGGCGCGCGATCTGCTTCACCGCGGACCGGAACAGCACCATGTTGTCGGCGGGCTCCAGCCCCGCGCGCGGCTGAAAGGTGAATTCGCACTGGCTCGGGCCGAACTCGATCTCGACCGAGCGCAGGGGCAGGCCGAGCGCGAGGACGTCGCGCCGGATGATGTCCAGCGCCGGCTCCATCTGGTCGTAGCGCTGCTCGGTCAGATATTGATAGCCGTGCGAGAGCAGGCTGACCTGCGGCGGCTGGCCGGGTTGTCCGGCATCGCCGGGCGCCATCTTCGCATCGTCGAGCTTGAACAGGTGAAACTCGACCTCCAGGCCCGCGACATGGTCGTAGCCGCGCGCGGCGAGATCGGCGAGCACGGAGCGATGCAGCTGCCGCGTGGCGAAGGGAACGGGCCGGCCGTCACTGAAATGGATGTCGCAGAGCACCCAGCCGGTGGTCGGCGACCACGGCAGCACGCGGAAGGTGAGCGGGTCCGGCACGATCAGGACATCGGCTGCGCCCTCCATCTCCTTCATGCCAAAGCCGCCGCCTGCCGAAAACACCGGAAACACCGTGCGGTGAGAGGTGTCCTTGGCGAGCATGGTCGTGGTGATGGTGATGCCGCTTTCGAGCGAGGCCAGGGCCTCGCTTGCGACCAGCGTCTTGCCGCGCAAGATTCCGTGCTGGTCGGCAAAGGAGAAGCGGATGACTTCGAGGCTTTTTTCCTCGGCAAAGCGGCGCAGGCGCTGCGCCGCTTCCTTCTGCTCGTCCGACCAGAGCGCGTGACGCACGACAAAACTCAATGCGGGGTCCTCTGTGTCTGTCTGCTGCTTGAGAGCATTGTATTCGGGCTGAACCGTTGCCGCATCGGAGGTGCGCTCCCTCTCCCCGCTTGCGCAGG
>Ga0335071_10000364_pt1 | contig 51109 bp, 52 predicted proteins | sample Lox_Sample_15_FD_206724 | JGI IMG/M metagenome (GOLD analysis project Ga0335071, IMG submission 206724) | Soil microbial communities from Loxahatchee National Wildlife Refuge, Florida, United States - Lox_Sample_1.5 | ecosystem: Environmental > Terrestrial > Soil > Wetlands | place: USA... | reverse complement strand
CCGGAACGGCGATTTTTGCCTCAGAGCCGCGGGGCTGTCAAGCCAGGTCCCTGGCCAGGGCCGCGAGCGCCCGCTCCAGCTTCTGCCGCACCTCCTCGGCCAGCGGCGTCATCGCCGGCTCGCCCTGCGCGGCGATCGTCTGCAGCGGGTCGACGGCCGAGACCACCGTCCCCGCACCCTCCTCGTAGACGACCACGTTGCAGGGCATCAGCCGGCCGATCTCGAGGGTGTGCTGCAGGGCGCGGTGGGCGAAGCCCGGGTTGCAGGCCCCCAGGATGCGGTACCGGCGGAAGTCGACGTCGAGCTTCTTCTTGAGGGTGGCCTGCACGTCGATCTCGGTGAGGACACCGAAGCCTTCGGTGGCGAGCGCGTCCTGGACCCGGGCCAGCACGTCATCGAACGGCGCCTCCAGCGTCATCCGCAGTCCGCTCATGGCTCGCTCCCTTGGCGAGGCTCCCCGGGCTGGTCGCCGGGGACGGGCCGCGCCGGCCGGCGCGGCTGGGGCACGGCTCAGGTGGGCACGCCGAGGCGGGGCAGCAGCCACGTCTGCAGCACCAGCCAGCCGGCCAGGACCAGCAGCAGGACGACCCAGTCGGGCATGGGGCTCTCCTTCGCGACGAGTCAGTTCAGGGCTTCGCCGGCGGCGGCGCGGGGCCCAGGGCCGCCAGCAGGCGGTGGACGGCGTCGATCATCGCCGGCGAGTGCAGCCCGGCGGCGCGGCCGGCCGCCTCCGCCTCCTCCAGGCTGCGGCCCTGCTGCGCCTGGATCACGGCCCAGACGGCGCCGACGCGGTTCGCCGAGGCGCAGTGCAGCAGGACGGGACCCGCGGCCGGGTCGTCGACCACCTTCGACACCGCCGCCACGTCGGCCAGGCTGAAGCTCTCGGGGCTGATCGGCACGTTCACGTAGCGCAGGCCCTGGCCCTCCACCACCGCCCGCTCCCCGCCCGCGCCTTCCTTCTCGGTCCGCAGGTTGACGACGGTGCGGAACCCGAGGGTGGCCAGCTGCGCCAGGCCCCCGGCCGTGGGCTGCCCGGAGCCGGCCAGGCTTGAGCGCACCACGTGGTAGGCGGGAAAGCGGGCGGGATCGGGGCTCTCCGGCACGTCGGCGGCCGCCCCGGCGGCGACGAGCAGGAGCGGGGCCATGGCGAGCAGCCGCAGGCGGTGGTCCATCGACCCGATCCTACCCTGCCCGGCGTCCGCGGGAGTGAACCCGGTGGTTCATTGGAGGCGGGCGGCGGACCCGTCATACTGTCCACGAAGGGAGGCGCCGTGCACAAGTACATCATCATGGGGCCGCAGGGCAGCGGCAAGGGCACGCAGGCGAAGATGCTGGCTCGCGACCTCGACCTCGTGCACATCAGCGTCGGCGACATCTTCCGCTGGCACGTCCAGAACCGGACCAAGCTCGGCACCAAGGTCCAGCGCTACATGAAAGAGGGCCGCCTGGTCCCCGACGAGATGGTCTCGGACGTGGTCAAGTGGCGTCTCGACATCCACGACTGGCGCTGCGGCTTCGTGCTCGACGGCTTCCCCCGCAACGCGGCGCAGACCGAGTTCTTCCTGGAGAACTACGACATCGACGCGGTGATCGCCATCGACCTGCCCGAGGAGGCGGCCATCCGCCGCATGCAGAGCCGGCGGCTGTGCTCGGGCTGCGGCCTCGACTACAACCTCATCCAGCTGCGGCCCAAGGTGCCCGACGTCTGCGACAACTGCGGCGGGCGGCTGGTGCCGCGGCCCGACGACACCCCCGAGGCGATCCGCGCGCGGCTGAAGGACTACCGGGAGAAGACGCAGCCCATCCTCGACCTGCTGCGGGAGAAGGAGCTGATCGTCCACGTGGACGGCACTCCCCCGCCCGACATCGTCCAGGCGGAGATGCGACTCAAGCTGGGCCTGCAGCCCGGCGAGACACCGGAGGGCGCGCTGCAGGTCGCAGCCGCCGCGAAGTAGCGCGTTCGCAGGAGGATCGGCATGCGGAATGCGACGAAGGGCCGGGTCCGTGACCTCGGCGTCCGCCTGGTGCTGGCGATGGCGACCGTCGCGCTGGCGGCGGCCGCGCCCCCCGCGCCGAAGAAGGCGACCACGGCGGCGATCGCTGCGGCGCCGGGTAGCGCTCTCGCCCGCTACCGCGACCCCGCCCTCTCCGTCGAGGACCGGGTCGCCGACCTGCTGCCACGAATGACGCTGGAGGAGAAGGTGGCGGAGGTGTCCACCGCAGAGGCCTACGGGGGCGAGGTCCTCGACCCGACCGGGACCTTCACCACGGCGCAGGCGCGGGAGGTGATGGCCCGCTGGTGGGACCCCGACGTCGTGCTCCCCGGCCGCCGTGCGGCGATCCTCCGCAACGCCGTGCAGCGCTACCTGCGCGAGAAGACGCGGCTCGGCATCCCCATGCTCTTCCAGGGCGAGGCGCTGCACGGCTTCATGGAGTACGGCAGCACCAGCTTCCCGCAGGCGCTGGCGCTGGCGGCCACCTGGGACCCGCGGCTGGTGCACGAGGTCTTCACCGCCGCCGGCGACGAGGCGCGCTCGGCGGGGGTCGGCCAGGTGTTCACGCCCGTGCTCGACCTCGCGCGCGATCCCCGCTGGGGCCGCACCGAGGAGACCTACGGCGAGGATCCGTACCTCGTCTCACGCCTGGCGGTGGCTGCCGTCACCGGGCTGCAGGGCGACACCTTCGGCCTCGACCATCATCACGTGCTCGCCACCATGAAGCACTTCGCGGTCCACGGCCAGCCCGAGGGCGGCACCAACACCGCCCCCGGCAACTACTCGGAGCGCGTGCTCCGCGAGACCTTCCTGGTCCCCTTCGAGGCGGCGGTCAAGGAGGCGCGGGTGGCGAGCGCGATGGCCTCCTACAACGAGATCGACGGCGTCCCCTCCCACGCCAACCGCTGGCTGCTCGAGCGCGTGCTGCGGCAGGAGTGGGGCTTCCCCGGCTTCGTGGTCTCCGACGCCAACGGCCTGCAGATGCTGGTCGACACCCACCGGGTGGCGGCCACCAAGGCGGACGCGGCACGGCTCGGCCTGGCGGCCGGCGTCGACTACGACCTCTCCGACGGCTCGGTGTACCGCACGCTGCTCTTGCAGGTGAAGCAGGGGATCGTCGCCGAGAGCCAGCTCGACAGGGCGGTCGGTCGCATGCTCGCGGCCAAGTTCCGTCTCGGCCTCTTCGACGATCCCTACGTCGACCCCGCCTACGCCGAGCGCACGACGAACGGGCCCGAGCGGCGGAAGCTCGCCCAGAAGACGGCGGAGAAGGCGATCGTCCTGCTGAAGAACGAGAACGGCCTGCTGCCGCTCGACCTGGCGAACCTGAAGACGATCGCGGTCATCGGCCCCAATGCCGACGGGCTCCACCTCGGCGGCTACAGCCGCGGGCCCGCGCACGGCGTCACCCTCCTGCAGGGCATCCGCGACCGGGTGGGCGGGCGAGCGATGGTCGAGTACGCCGAGGGCTGCCGCTTCACCAGCGCGCGGCAGGACTGGCACGGCTGGTTCGACGACGACGTGAAGCTGGTCGATCCGGCGACGCAGCAGGAGAAGGTCAAGGCTGCCGCCGAGCTGGCCCGCCGCTCCGACGTGGCGATCGTGGTGGTGGGGGAGAACGAGAGCTCGAACCGCGAGGCCTGGTCCGAGCAGCACCTGGGCGACCGCGACTCGCTCGACCTGCTGGGCGCGCAGGAGGAGCTGGTGGAGGCGGTGGCGGCCACGGGCAAGCCGACGGTGGTGTTCCTGCTCAACGGGCGCCCGCTCTCGATCAACTGGATCGCCGGGCACGTGGGCGCGGTTCTGGAGGGCTTCTACCTCGGGCAGGAGGGCGGCACCGCCGCGGCGGCGGTGCTGTTCGGGGACGTGAACCCCGGCGGCAAGCTGCCGATCACCTTCCCGCGCTCGGTCGGCGACCTCCCGGCCTTCTACAACCACAAGCCGTCGGCCAACCGGACGTACGCCTTCAGCACCCGCCAGCCGCTGTTCCCGTTCGGCTACGGCCTGAGCTACACGACGTTCAAGTTCGAGAACCTGCGGGTGGAGCCGAAGCAGATCGCGCTGGGCGGGACCGCGAAGGTGAGCGTCGAGGTCACCAACACGGGGGCGCGCGCGGGTGACGAGGTGGCGCAGCTCTACGTGCACCAGCGGGTGGCCTCGGTGACGCGCCCGGTCCTGCAGCTGCGAGGATTCGAGCGCGTGACCCTCGCGCCCGGCGAGAGGAGGACCGTCACCTTCACCGTCTCGCCCGACGCGCTGTCGCTGGTCGGTCTCGACATGCGCCCGGTGGTCGAGCCGGGGATCTTCGACCTGATGGTCGGGCCGAGCTCCGACCGGACGGACACCGTCCCCCTGGCGGTCGTCGGCCCCTACGGCGAGACCGGCATCCCGCCGCTGCCGCCGCCCCCGCCGGGCTCCGAGTCCGGCCTGGTCAGCGACTTCGAGGGTGCGACCGTCAGCGCCCGCTACGGCTCCTGGAGGGCGATCTCCGACTCCGAGGGCGGCGGGAAGTCCACCGTCTCCATGCAGGTGGTGCCGGGCGGCGCGGAGGGCTCGAAGGGCGCTCTCCGGGTCAGCGGCGAGGTCGTCCCCGGCGGGCAGTTCCCGTTCGCCGGCGTGCTGTTCGCGCCGGGCGCCTCGCGCAACGACGCCGTGAACCTCTCCGGCAAGAAGACGGTGAGCTTCTGGGCGAAGGGCGACGGCAAGACCTACGTGGTCGCCCTCACCAGCGAAAGCGGGCAGGGCCAAATGCCGCCGATGCAACCCTTCGTGGCCGGACCGGAGTGGAAGCCGTACTCGTTCCCGCTCTCCGTATTCCGCACGGACGGCCACGATGTGACCGGCCTCGGCTTCGTGCAGGGGCAGACGCCGGGCAGGTTCGAGCTGGAGCTGGACCAGGTCGAGATCCGCTGAGGGCGGCCGGGCGCCGGCGTCCTTCCGCCGCGGTCCTCAGCGGCCGCGGCGGAAGGCGTTCCAGTCGCCGCCGAGCTCCAGCTTCAGCGCCGCCAGCGACAGGTTGATGTCGCGGATGAACACCAGGATCGAGACCACCAGCATCAGCATGCAGGCGATGAAGAGCCCGGCCAGCAGCGTCGCGTTCTCCCAGCCCAGGAGCGCCGTCAGGAACAGGGTGACGATGAGGATGGCGGCGAGCAGCAGCGAGAGCGAGGCGAAGGTGATGGAGAGCCGCACCAGCCGGCCCCGCACCGCCAGGATGGCGATCTGCGCGGCCGCCCGCTCCCTCTGCTCGGGAAGGGCGGTCTCCAGACAACCCGCCAGCTGGCGGGCGCGGTCGATCACCCGGCCGAAGCGGTTGGTCATCGACAGCAGCAGCAGCCCGATGCCCGAGATGAGGATCACCGGGCCGATCGCCACCTGGAGGATGGGAATCAGCTCACGGACCGGCAGCGCCAGCTCGGGTCGCATCGCGCCTCCGCGGCGGGAGTGTAGCGCTTCGCCGGCCGGCGTGGCTCAGCCGGTGGTCAGCGGCCAGGGACGGCTGTAGTAGTCCGTCCAGGTCAGGAACACCAGGATGACGAAGAAGGCGATCGCCGCCGCGATCACCACCCCGGTGAGGCGCGGGCTGTAGCGGGCGTGCATGAAATAGAGGACGACCAGCGAGGCCTTGGCGATCGCCACGCCCAGGGCCACGATCAGGTTGTAGGGGCCGAAGTCGAAGTGGGCGACGATCACGGTGGTGGCGGTCAGCAGGCACAGGGCGAGGAAGATGAGGGCGTACACCGTCCAGGGCACCACGTGGCGCTCGGCCTGCGCTCCGGCGGGCGGCTCGCTGAGCGGCTGCATGCTATTGCCCCGTCACCAGGTAGAGCAGCGGGAACAGGAAGATCCAGATGATGTCGACGAAGTGCCAATAGAGCCCCACCATCTCCACCGGCGTGTGGTACTCGGGGGTGAAGCGGCCGCGCCACGCCATGGCAGCGATGGTCAGGATGATGGGGATGCCGACGATCATGTGCAGCGCGTGCAGCCCGGTCATCCCGAAGTAGAGCGAGAAGAAGATCTGCGCCTGCTGCCCCGCCGCCCCCTCCGCGTGCACCGCGTGGGGATCGAAGTTGGCACCCGGCACCAGGCAGCCGGCGTGCTCCTGGTCGCCCAGGCAGGGGGCGATCTTCTCCGCATACTCGAAGTACTTCACCCCCAGGAACACGCCGCCCAGCAGCACCGTCGCCAGCAGGAAGCCGACGATCGCCTGGCGGCGGCCGGTCGCCGCCGCGTGGACGGCGAGGGCCATGGTCAGGCTGGAGCCGATCAGCACCAGGGTGTTGGCGGTGCCGATGGTGCGGTTGAGGTGGTGGCTGCCGAGGGCGAAGGCCTCGGGGTAGGCGTGACGGTAGATGGCGTAGGCGGCGAACAGACCCCCGAAGAACAGGATCTCCTGGGCGATGAAGACCCACATCCCCAGCGAGGCGGCCTCCTGCTGCTGCTGCAGGTCGACGAAGTGGTGCTGCAGCGCCGCGTGGTGCCTGGTCTGCGCCGGCGCGGAGCTGGCGACCACCGCCTCAGACAAGGACGGCCTCCTTCCCCAACTTCGAGTAGTCGTAGGGCTCGCCGCTGACCACCGGCATCTCGTGGAAGTTCTCGGTGGGCGGCGGCGAGCTGGTCCGCCACTCCAGGCCGGTGGCGCCCCAGGGGTTGTCGCCCGCGGGCTGGCGCTTGAGCAGCGAGAACAGCAGGTAGAACGCCGGGAACAGGTAGGCGAAGCCGAGCACGGTGGCGCCCGCCGAGGAGAGGACGTTCAGCACCTGGAACTCGTCGGGGTACACGTGGTAGCGGCGGGGCATCCCCATGTAGCCGAGCAGGAACTGGGGAAAGAAGGTCAGGTTGAAGCCGACGAACACCAGCACCGCCGAGAGGCGCCCCCAGGCCTCGGGGTACCTGACGCCGAACATCTTCGGCCACCAGAAGTGCAGGGCACCCAGGTAGCCCATGATGGCGCCGCCCACCATGATGTAGTGGAAGTGGGCCACCACGAAGTAGGTGTCGGTGAGGTGGACATCGGTGCCCAGGTTGCCGAGGAACAGCCCGGTGAGCCCGCCGATCAGGAAGAGGCCGAGGAAGCAGAAGACGTAGATCATCGGCGTGTCCCAGGAGATGGAGCCCTTGTAGAGGGTCGCCGTCCAGTTGAAGGTCTTGATCGCCGAGGGGATGGCCACCAGGTAGGTGAGGGCCGAGAAGACCATCGCCGAGTAGACGGCCATGCCGGTGACGAACATGTGGTGGGCCCAGACCAGGAAGCCGATGGCGGCGATGGCCAGGCTGGACATGGCCACGAAGCTGTAGCCGAACACGCGCTTGCGCGAAAAGGTGCTGATCACCTCGCTGATCACGCCCATCGAGGGCAGGATCATGATGTAGACGGCGGGGTGCGAGTAGAACCAGAACAGGTGCTGGAACAGGATCGGGTCGCCGCCGCGGTTGGGGTCGAAGAAGCCGAAGTGGAAGATCCGCTCCAGCGCCACCAGCACGATGGTGATGGCGATGACCGGCGTCCCCAGCACCTGGATGAGCGCGGTCGCGTAGTGCGCCCACACGAACAGCGGCAGGCGGAACCAGGTGAGGCCCGGCGCCCGCATCTTGTGGATGGTGACGATGAAGTTGAGCCCGGTCAGGATCGAGGAGAAGCCGGCGATGAAGATGCCGATCGCCGCCAGCTCCACGTTGCTCTGGGCGAAGACGGTGCTGTAGGGCGTGTAGAAGGTCCAGCCGGTGTCGAGGCCGCCGGTGAAGAGGGCGTACAGGGTGAAGCCCGCCCCGATCACGTAGAGATACCAGCTGAGCAGGTTGATCCTGGGGAAGGCCAGGTCGCGCGCCCCGATCATGATCGGGATCAGGAAGTTCCCGAACACCGCGGGGATCGAGGGGATCAGGAAGAAGAAGACCATGATCACGCCGTGCGCGGTGAAGGTCTTGTTGTAGGCGTCGGCGCTCATGTGGCTGCCGTCGGGCACCAGCAGGTTCCAGCGGATGATGGCCGCGTAGACGGCGCCCAGCACGAACATGGCCGAGATCGACAGCAGGTAGAGGATGGCGATGCGCTTGTGGTCCTTGGTCAGCAGCCAGGAGCGCAGCGACCAGCCGGCGCTGAGGTAGCTGTCGGCCGGGAAGGCCGGCGGCGGCGACTGCGGCGTCGTCATCGGGGGCATCACGTCGGTGTTCATGCTTCCTGCTTCTTTCGCCCGCTAGCTCTGCGACGCCGGGGCCGGGGCGGGCGCCCCCTCCGCCGGGACCTGCAGGGACTTGATGTAGGCGACGAGCGCCAGCAGCTGCTCCTCGCTCACCTGTCCCATGAACGTCGGCATCACCGGCTGGTAGCCCGCGACCACCTTGGCGGCGGGGTTGACGATCGACTCGCGGATGTACGCCTCGTCCGCCACCACCGTCTCGCCGCCCGCCAGCGTCACCCGCCGGCCGAACAGGCCGGTCAGCAGCGGGCCGCGACCGGCGGAGTCGGGGCGGTGGCAGGTGATGCAGTTGAGCTCGGTGAACAGCTTCTCCCCCACCGCCACCGGCGACTCGGGCGCCGGGCCGCCCGCCAGCCAGGTCTCGTACTGCTCAGGCTCCATCACCACGATGCGCCCGCCCATGCGGGCGTGCTCGGTGCCGCAGTACTCGGCGCAGAACAGGTGGTAGCTCCCCGGCCGGGTGGCCCGGAACCAGGCCACGTTGTAGCGGCCCGGCACCACGTCCTTCTTGATGCGGAAGGCGGGCACGAAGAAGCTGTGGATGACGTCCTCGGAGGTGAGGACCACCTTCACCGCGCGCCCCACCGGCACGTGCAGCTCGTTGATCTCGCGCTGGCCGGTCGGGTGCTGGAACTTCCACATCCAGCGCTTGGCCACCACGTTCACCGTCATGGCGTCGTCGGGCGGCCGGTTCATGTGGAAGTAGACCATCGACCCCCACACGAACATCAGCGCCACCAGCCCCAGCGGGACCAGGGTCCAGGCCAGCTCCAGCAAGACCGAGCCGTGGGTGTCGGGCGGCACCTCCCCCGGCGCCCTCCGGCGGTAGCGGATGGCGAAGAAGAGGATCGCCAGCGAGATGCCGACCGTGAAGAGCACGGTGACGGCCACGATGAAGAAGAAGACCGCGTCCACCTCGCCGGAGATGGAGGACGCGCTTTCCGGCAGCCAGGGAAGGCCCTTCATGGGCGGCCCGCCCCGGCCTGGGGAGGCGCGCCGACGCGGCGGCGGCGGCCGGCCATCATGATGAAGCCCACCAGCGCCAGCAGCGTGAGCGCCCCGCCCAGCCGCACCAGGTTCAGGATGGAGGCGCTGTAGCTGCCGGTCTTGGGGTCGTAGCGGTAGCAGTACAGGAGCAGCGTGTCGACGGGGTTGCCGATGCGGCCGCCGGAGGCGTCCACCAACGCCAGGCGCAGGTCCTTGGGCGAGTACTCGACCCCGAAGAGGTACTTGGAGACGCGGCCCTCCGGCGTCAGCACCAGCACACCGGCCGGGTGTGCCCACTGCCGGGTCGGCGCGTCCCACACGTAGCGGAAGCCGACCGCCCGCGTCAGCGCCTCGGTCGCCTCCTTGCTGCCGGTGAGGAAGTGCCAGCCCCGCTCCGCCTCGGAGCGCTTGTAGCGCGCCAGGTAGGCCTTCTTCTTGGCCGCCGCCAGCACCGGGCCCTCGTTGGGATCGAAGCTCACCGTCAGCACGTTGAACTCCTTGCCGGGCACGAAGGACAGCACCTCGAGCGCCTCGGCCAGGCCGTTCAGGCTGATGGTGCACAGCATGGGACACCTGAAGTAGACGAGGCTCAGCACCACCGGCTTGCTGCCGAAGTAGTCGCGCAGGCGCACCTCCCTGCCGGCCTCGTCCCTGAAGCCGAGGTCCAGCGGCACGGGGTCGCCGAGCTTCTGGTCGAACCCGATCTGCTGGAGGACGCCGGGGGTCGCCTCGCGCGGGGGCGGCGGCAGCGGCCCCATCTGGGCCGAGGCGGCGCCCGGAAGGCCGGCGAGCGAGAGGGCGAGCGCCAGGCGCTTCACCTTGCACCTCCCGGGGGGAAGCCCGGCAGCGCACCGCGCGCGCCGACGATGCGCATCGCCTCCGCCACCGGCATGCGCGCGATGCCGCGGTCCTTCTCCACCCAGGCGTAGCCGTTCAGGATGTCGTCCTCCTGGCGGCGGAACGCCTGCAGCACCGCCGGCTCCGAGATCACCAGCCGCGGGAAGGCGACCTCGGCCTGCGGCGCGTCGCGGACGACGCTCTTGGGCAGCGGCTGGTCCCGCGTCTCGCGGCTGGCGAACAGCCAGTAGAGGGGCACCATCAGCAGCGCGACCACGAACATCACGCCCAGGATGTAGAGGCCGGCTCGATAGGTGGCGCCGGCCGGCGCGTCGCGGACCTCGTAGCCGCGGGCCTGCGGCTCCGGGTCCGGACGCTCGACCGCGCCGTGCTGCGGCGAGTGCTCGGGGTTCTGCGCGCTCATCGCTTCAGTGTGCCTCCGCCGGGGCCGCGAGCAGGGCGCGGACCTCCGGCTCTCCCAGCGGCAGCACGGGACGCCTCCGCGCCTGCCGCAGCAGCAGGTAGAGCCACAGGCCGCCGATGCCGAGCACGGCCGAGAAGTCGAGCCAATGGACCCGCAGGGGCACCGCGCGCGTGCCGTGGCCCATGAGATCGGGGGCGATCAGCCAGTAGAGGTCCACCACCTGCATCACCAGCATCAGCCAGGCGACGACCGAGAGGGCGCGCGCGCTGCGCTTGAGCGGCCGCGAGAGCAGGAGAGCGAAGGGCAGCGCGAAGTGGAACAGGACCAGCGCCGCCCCCACCACCTCCCAGCCGCCCTGCAGGCGCCGCACGTAGAAGGGGGTCTCCTCGGTGGTGTTGCCCGACCAGATGATGAGCCACTGGGAGAAGTTGACGTACCCCCAGAGCATGGTGAAGGTGAGCAGGAGCTTGCCCAGGTCCTGGACGGTGATCGGGCGCAGCGCCACGTCGAACGGCGGCTCCGGCGCCAGCCGCGCCATCAGCACGATGGTGAAGGACAGGGCGCTGAGCGTCCAGCCCACGATGTAGAGGACACCGTACATGGTGGAGAACCAGTGCGGCGCCAGCGACATCCCCCAGTCGACCGCGGCGAAGGTGGTGGTCCCCGCCAGCAGCACCAGGCCGACGCCGGAGAGCCCCTGGATGCGCCGGCCCCGCTGACGGTCGGGCGCCTGGTCCTGCTGCCAGGACCAGCGGGCGAGCGTGAGCGCGAGCAGGCTCCACACGCCGAAGTAGACGACCGCCCGGGCCGCGAAGAAGGGCACGTTGAGGTAGGCCGCCTTCCTCTGGATGAGCTCGTCCGCCGCGGCGCCGGGGCCGGCCCAGGGATAGAGGCTCGCCACCCCGAGCAGCACCGGCAGGAAGGCGATCGCCATCCAGGGCAGCGTGCGTGCGGCCGCCTCGTGGAAGCGCCGGGGCACCGCGCCCCACAGCCCGCCGGTGAGCCGGTTGAGCATGGTGAGGCCCAGTGAGCCGACGGCGATGCCGAGCCAGAACAGGAAGGCGAACAGCCAGGAGCGGAAGAACTGCGTGCGGTCGACCAGCAGCCCGATCAGGGTCAGCAGCGTGAACGCGCCGCCCACCGGCAGCCCCAGCCGCTCCAGCCGGGACAGCTCCCGGGGGACCGGCACCTGCAGCTCGCTCATCGCGGCTCCTCCGGCGCCGGCGCCACCGGCTGCGTGCTGCGGTCCAGCTCGCCGCGCCGGTCGGCCGGCACGTCCGCCACCGGCGCGTACTGGCTGTACTGCAGCGTGCGCACGTAGGCGGCGATCGCCCAGCGGTCCTCCGGCGGGACCTGGGTGGCGTAGTCGGGCATGGCCCCGAAGCCGTTGCTGATCACGTCGTAGAGGTAGCCGACGGGCGCCGCCCGCAGCCGGTCGATGTGGTAGGAGGGCGGGGCCTTGAAGCCGCGCCGCACCACCATGCCGTCGCCTCGCCCGGTGCGGCCGTGGCAGGGCGAGCAGAAGATCACGTAGCGCTCCTGCCCGCGGGTCAGCAGCTGCGGCGTCACCTTCACCGGCAGCTCGGCCACGAACTCGCGGCCCGACCTGCCGGTGAAGAAGGCTTCGTCCTCGCGCAGCATGCCGCGGGCGATGGTGCCCTGCACCAGCGGGCGCGCCGAGCGGTGGTCCGCGAACAGCTCGCTCTCCCGGTAGGGCCTGTACTTGGGCTGGTCGTGCATGTCCTGGCGGCAGGCCAGAGCGGACAACGAGGCGGCGAGCAGCGCCAGGACGAGCGACCGGCTCACGGCTGCACCTCCGAGACCGTGATCGCTCCCAGCGAGTGCAGCAGCCGGCGGGTCTCGTCGAGGTCGAACCTGGGGTCGGCCGCCTCGATGCACAGGAAGAAGCGGTCGCGGCTGGCGCGGGCGAACTCCGGCACGTTGAAGACCGGGTGGTAGGGCTGCGGGAACCCGCACAGGGCGAGGGTGCCGAAGACGGCCGCGAAGGCGGAGAAGAGCACGGTGGTCTCGAAGCTCGGCACCACCCAGGGCAGCCAGGAGGCGATCGGGCGGCCGCCGATGTTGAGGGCGTAGGAGACCACCTGGCAGTAGTACTGCAGGCCGAAGCCGAACAGCAGCCCGAAGATCCCTCCCGCCAGCACCAGCTTCGGCACCTGCGTCCGGTGCAGGTGCAGGGCGTCGAGCACCTCCTCCATCGGGTAGGGGGTGTAGGCGTCGAGCCGGCGGTAGCCGGCGTCGTGGGCCGCGCGCGAGGCCCGCACGATGCCGTCGGGAGTGTCGAACTCGGCCATCAGGCCGAAGAGCGCCGGCCGGCTCATGCCGCCTCCTGCTCGTCGAGCCGGGCCTCCGGCACCAGCGTGCGCATCTCGAAGATGGAGATGGCGGGCAGCACGCGGATGAAGAGGAAGAAGAGGGTCAGGAACAGCCCCAGGGTGCCGGCGAAGGTGGCCCAGTCCCAGAAGGTCGGCGTGTACATGCCCCAGGAGGAGGGCAGGAAGTCGCGGTGCAGGCTGGTCACCACGATCACGAACCGCTCCAGCCACATGCCGACGTTCACCACCATGGCCACCGCGAACAGCCAGCCGACGCTGGCGCGGAAGCGCCGGAACCACATCAGCTGCGGGGTGACCAGGTTGCAGAAGAGCAGGACGAACCAGATCCACCCGTAGGATCCGGTGACGCGGCTCCAGTACATGTAGCGTTCGAAGGGGCTGCCGCTGTACCAGGCCATGAAGGCTTCCATCGAGTAGCCGTAGACGACGATCAGGCTGGTGGCCAGCAGCACCTTGCCCATGTTCTCCAGGTGGCGCATGGTGACGAAGTCCTCGAGGCCGTAGAACTTGCGCAGCGGGATGGCCAGCGTGAGCACCATGGCGAAGCCGGCGTAGATGGCGCCGGCCACGAAGTAGGGCGGGAAGATGGTGGCGTGCCAGCCCGGCACCTGGGCGATGGCGAAGTCGAAGCTCACCACCGTGTGCACCGAGACCACCAGCGGTGTGGAGAGGCCGGCGAGGATCAGGTAGGCCGTCTCGTAGTTGGCCCAGTGACGGGAGGAGCCGCGCCACCCCATGGCCAGCATGCCGTAGACAACCTTCACCGCCTTGTGCTGCGCGCGGTCGCGCAGGGTGGCGAGGTCGGGGATCAGGCCCACGAACCAGAACAGCAGCGAGACCGTGGCGTAGGTGGAGACGGCGAACACGTCCCAGATGAGCGGGCTCTTGAAGTTGGGCCACACGCCCATGGTGTTCGGGTAGGGCATGAGCCAGTAGGCCCCCACCCAGGGCCGGCCCATGTGCACGATGGGGAACATCCCCGCGCAGGCCACGGCGAACAGCGTCATCGCCTCGGCGAAGCGGTTGATGGAGGTGCGCCACTGCTGGCGCAGCAGCAGCAGGATGGCCGAGATCAGGGTGCCGGCGTGACCGATCCCGATCCACCAGACGAAGTTGATGATGGCGAAGCCCCAGGCGATCGGAACATTGACGCCCCAGATGCCGACGCCCCTGAACAGCAGCCAGGCGAGAGCGACCAGCAGGCCGTTCATCACCACGAAGGAGATGCCGAAGCCCACGAACCAGCCGAGCGGCGTCCTCCTGGAGAGGACGAGGCTCGCGATCTTGTCGGTCACCGAGGCGAACGTGTGGCCTGGTCCGATGATGGGGTGCTCGACCGGATGCACAGCCGGGGTCTGCCTGGCCTCGCTAGCCACGATGCGCCTCCGGACCGCCCGGTCCCGGGATCTGCGGGTTCCGGTTGCGAACCGGCGCCAGGTAGGTGGTGCGGGGCTGCGTCTGCAGCTCGGTCAGCAGGGCGTAGCGCCGCCTGCTCCGGTGCCGCCGCGCCACCTGGCTGGCCTGGTCGTTGAGGTCGCCGAACACGATCGCCCGCGAGGGGCAGGCCTGGGCACAGGCGGGAACGATGTCGCCGTCGCGCAGCGGACGGCCCTGGTTCTTGGCGTCGATGCGCGAGCGCTCGATGCGTTGCACGCAGTAGGTGCACTTCTCCATGACCCCGCGCGAGCGGACCGTCACCTCGGGGTTGCGCATCATCTTGAAGGTGGGGGTGGTCCAGTCCTGGTACAGCAGGAAGTTGAAGCGGCGCACCTTGTAGGGGCAGTTGTTGGAGCAGTAGCGGGTGCCGACGCAGCGGTTGTAGACCATGTCGTTGAGGCCTTCCTCGCTGTGCACGGTCGCCCCCACCGGGCAGACCACCTCGCAGGGCGCCTTCTCGCACTGCTGGCAGGGCAGCGGCTGCAGGTAGACCTCGGGCGCCTCGGGCGGGCCCTGGTAGTAGCGGTCGACGCGGATCCAGTGCATCTCGCGGCCGCGGCCGACCTGCTCCTTGCCCACCACCGGGATGTTGTTCTCCGCCTGGCACGCGATCACGCAGGCGTTGCAGCCGACGCAGGCGCTCATGTCGATCGACATGCCCCACTTGAGCCCGTCGTAACGGTACGCCGGGTACAGAGACAGCCCCGGCTCGGTCTCGGCCTCGCCCTGCCGGCGCAGCGCGTCCGGGTCCTTCGCCAGTTCTGCCAGGGTGAGAGGCTGGACGACGTGCCGCGCCTGCGCCTGCGCGCCCTCCGCGTTCTCGATCGTCCAGTGGTCCTGGGTGCAGGCGATCATCATCCGCTGGCCGGTGCGGCGGACCTCGAGGCCTTCGCCGAACCAGGGGGCGTCGGCGGTCTGCAGGGCGTAGGCGTCGAAGCCCACGCCGGTGCCGACCCGCCCGGCCCGGCGCCGGCCGAGGCCGAGGTGGATGGTGACGGCGTCGTCGGGGTGCCCGGGGAGGATCCACACCGGCGCGCGCACGGCGCGCCCGCGGTAGCGCAGCTCGACCACGTCGGTCCAGTGCCCGGCCCCGCGCTCCTCGGTCTGGAAGCCCCCCAGCCTCTTCGCGGTCGAGGGGCTCATGAAGGCCGCGTTGTCCCAGGTGATCTTGCTGAGGGGCTTCGGCAGCTCCTGCAGCCAGCCGAGGTTGGCGAAGCGACCGTCGTACACGGTCGGGTCGAGGCGGAACTGGAGGTCGATGCCGCCGGACGCCGCTCGCTGCGGCGCGCGCGCCCAGTCGCCGCCGCGGGCCGCCTGCACCGGCCGCTCCGCAGAGGCGGTGCCCGCCAGGACCCCGTCGTGCAGCGCGCGGTTCCAGCGCTTCTGGAAATCGCCCTCGCCGGGCTGGCCCTGCCAGAACGAGCGCAGCACGTCGTAGCCCTTCGTCTCCGGGTTCTCGGCCAGCGTTGCCAGCAGCTCCAGCTCGGACAGCGTGTTGTAGAGCGGGGCGATCAGGGGCTGCACCAGCGAGACCGTGCCCTCGACGGCGCGCAGGTCGCCCCAGCTCTCGAGCGGGTGGGAGGCCGGCAGGTGCCAGTGGCAGCGCTCGGCGGTCTCGTCCAGGTAGAGCCCGTGGTGGATGCGCAGCTTCACCTGGTCGAGCGCCGAGGCGAACCCGAGGTCGGCCGGAGCCTCGTAGACGGGGTTGCCGCCCACGATCACCAGGGCCTCGACCTTGCCCGCCCTCATCTCTGCCACCAGCTCGCGCAACGCGGCGAGCTCGCCCGCGGCCGAGGCCTCCGCCGGCGGCGTGTAGACGACGGTGGTGCCGGCGGCCCCCAGCGCCTGGTTCAGGGCGTGGGCGATCGCGTGCACCGCCGCCGGCTGCGTCTCGCCGGCGATCACCAGGGCCCGGGCGCCGGCGCGCCGGAGGTCGCTGGCGATGGGTCCCACCCAGGGGTGGTCGAACCCGCCCTCCACCGGCAGGCCCACCGCCTTCGCCACCGCCCGGGCGAAGCCCTCGATCTGCGAGCTGCGCAGGGCCAGGCGGTGGTCGGCTACGGAGCCGGTCGGGGTGGGCATGCCCTCGACCACGTAAAGGCGGTTCATCTCCGGCTTCTCGGGGTCCACCATGCGGCGGGAGCTGAACTGCCGCTGCTGCCGCAGGGCGGCCGGGTGGCTGAAGGTGAAGTCGGACTCGAGGCTCAGGACCACGTCGGCCTGGTCGAAGCGGTACTGCGGCTCCACCTTCTCCCCGAAGGCCATCTCGGCGCCGGCGCGCGCGTTGTCGCGCGAGTCGGGCTGCCAGGCCACCCAGCGCGCCAGGGGCAGCGCGGCGAGCACCGACTGCACCTGCGCGGCCAGCGCTGGCGAGGTGACCCGCGGCGTGAGCAGCCGCAGGCCGGCTCCGCGGCCCGGCCGCTGCCGCTCGAGCAGCTCGTGCACGGCGGCGCGGAAGTCGGACCAGGTGCGGTCCTCGCCGACGTAGAGGACCGACTTGGAGCGGTCGGGATCGTAGACGCCCAGCACGTGGGCCTGGCCCCACACGTCGGTCGCGCCCAGGCTGATCGGGTGGTCGGGGTTGCCCTCCACCTTGGTGGGGCGGCCCTCGTGGCTCTCCACCAGGATGCCCCTGGCGTAGCCGTCGGGGCCGTAGGCGGAGGCGAAGAAGAGCGGCCGGCCGGGGACCACGCCCTCGGGCTGGCGCACGTAGGGCAGGATCCGTTCCTCCGGCTGCTTGGTGCAGGCGGTGAGGCCGGCGAGGGCCAGCGAGGCGCCCATCAGCGTCAGGAAGTCGCGGCGGCCCTTCGGGTCCTCGAACACCGAAGCCTGCTCGGGGAACTCCCGGTGCAGGAACTCGAGGAACGCCGGGGTGTCGGCGAGCTCGTCGAGGCTCTTCCAGAACCGGCGGCGGGGAGTGTCCTGTCCGCCCGCGCGTCGGCGCACTCCCTCCAGGGACACGGGTACGGCCGGGATTTCGTGCTCGCTCATCGGTGGCAGGTGGAGCAGCTCGTGGACGTCTTGACCTGGTATTCGGCCGCGAGCCTCCGCCCCAGCTCGAGCTGGCGCGCCGGCGGCTGGTAGGAAAGGCTGTAGACCTCGCTCTTCGGCCGCAGGTATCGCTCCGGCTGGCGGTGGCAGTCGAGGCACCACTCCATCAGCAGCGACTTCTCCTGCCACACGAACGCCATTCGGCCGACCGGCCCGTGGCAGGTGGTGCAGCCGACACCCTTGTTCACGTGGGCGCTGTGGTTGAAGTAGACGAAGTCGGGAAGGTCGTGGACCTTCACCCAGGGGATGGAGGTGTCGGTCCGGTAGCTGGCGCGCACCGGCTCCAGCGCCGGGCTCTGGTTGAAGATCTGGCTGTGGCAGTTCATGCAGGTCTTGGTGGGCGGGATGCCGGCGGTGGCGGAGACCTCCACGGAGGTGTGGCAGTAGCGGCAGTCGATGCCCATCCCCGCGGCGTGGTGCCAGTGGTAGAACTGCACCGGCTGCTCGCGCGCCTCGTTCTGCCGGGTCCACCACGACGAGCGCGGGATCAGGAACATCACGACCAGGCCGGCGAGCGCCAGCCCGCCCACGGCCAGCGCCAGGGTGGCCTTTGCGATCTGGTTGGCGGCTCTGGGGAACAGCTGGGCCATGCTGGATGCTCACGTCGCAGACCGACGGGCCGTCCTCCGCGTCAAGCTGTGTGTGTCCGTTGGAACTAGGATCTCTCCGCCAACGGGGGGATCACAGGATTGGAGCGAGATTAGTACGGGGGCAGGCAGGCCGTCAACGCAGCTACGTCCCGAAGAGCCGGTCGCCGAAGTCGCCGAGCCCGGGCAGGATGTACTTGCGGTCGTTCAGCTGGCGGTCGAGCGCCGCCGTGTACACCTGCGCGCCGGGGCAGGTCTTCTCCAGGTAGGCGACGCCCTCGGGGGCGGCCACGATGCACAGCAGCCGCACCTCGCGCGCGCCACGGCCCTGCAGCCCCTCGAGGGCCATGGCCGCCGAGCCACCGGTCGCCAGCATCGGGTCGAGCAGGTAGACCACGGCCTCGCCGAGCTCGCGCGGCACCTTCTCGTAGTAGCGGCGGGCGACGGCCGTCTGCTCGTTCCGCTCCAGGCCGAAGTAGCCGACCTCGGCGCTCGGCACCAGCTCCAGGAACGCGTCGAGCATGCCGAGCCCGGCGCGCAGCACCGGGACCGCCACCACCCGAGGGCCCAGCAGGCGCGCCCGCGTCGTCTCCAGCGGCGTCTCCACCTCGGTCTCCCGGGTGGGCAGGTCGCGCGTGGCCTCGGCCGCGACCAGCAGGCTGGCCCGGTGCGCCAGCCTGCGGAACTCCGCCGGCTCGGTGCGCCGGTCGCGCAGCGCGGCCAGCACGTCGTCGACCAGGGGATGGCACACCACGTGCAGTTCCATGGCGACCGGCAGGATAGCATCGCCGTCCGCCACCCGCGCCCGGCGAGGGCCCGCTGCCGCCGGTGCTATACTCTCTCGCTGCGACGATGCGACTCTCGACGGACGAGATCCAGTTCATCTCACGCAAGATCGTCAAGACGCTGGTGGGCGCGGGACGCCTCGAGGTCGACGACGAGGCGCGGGTCACCGACGGCATCGCCCGGGTCATCGTGGACGAGCTGTCGGTGGAGGACCGCCTCAACGAGGAGGCGCGCGAGGTCCTCTCCCAGCACATGAGCCAGATGGAGCGCTCCGACATCACCTACTCGGAGATGTTCAAGAAGGTGAAGCGCGAGCTGGCGAAGAAGAAGGGGATCGTCCTGTGAAGCTGTCGCGCGAGAAGGTGTTGCACATGTCGCACCTGATCCTCGCCCACCTGGACAAGGACGACGGGGTCGAGTACTTCGACGAGCCGCAGCAGATCCGCCAGACGATCGTCAAGATCATCATGGACGAGATGAAGAACGACGAGCTGATCGACGCCCTGGTCCGCCGCAAGCTGGAGAGCCAGAAGCGCGGCATCGTCGAGGGCTCGGACGAGTGGGACGTGCTCTACCGCAAGTACTACGAGGAAGAGGTCGCCAGGCACCGCAAGGTGATGCCGTAGCGCTGCCAGCGTCTCCTCGTGGCCACCTCTCGGGCAGATCCGGTGCCGACGGGTCCGTCGCCTGCCCTCCCAGGCCACCCGGGGGCGAACCGCCGCCCGGACCCCGACCGACCGATCCCTGGCTATCCGCGCTAGAATCCGGCACGTATGCGGAGCATGAGCCGGGCCGGAGCGACCCTGGTGGCGGTGCTGCTCGCCTCGCTGCTGCCCACGGGGTGCCAGAACGCCGACAACCCCTCGCGTCCGGCGGTGGTGGTGGTCACGCCGCAGCCGGTGCGGGGCGTGATCGTGCAGACGGGCTTCTCCAACTTCCAGACCGACGACTGGGTGGCCGTGCCGGTGCAGATCTCGACCGCCGGAGTGGCCGACATCACCGTGGACTGGACCTTCCCGGACTCCTGGATCTACGTCTACTTTGGCAACACCGCGTGTGACTACGACCAGCTGGCGAAGCACACCTGCCCGTTCCTGATCTCCTCGGAGACCCAGCTGCCGAAGCCGCGGGTGCTGGTGACGGACCTGCTGCAGCCGGGGACGTACTACGTGGTGCTGTACAACGTCCCCAAGGACAACAGGCGGGGGATCGGCAGCGACCACTCCGAGTCGGTCTCGGTGCAGGTCGGCCTCACCATCCCGCCCTCGTCCAGCCGCCCCGGCGTGACCCCGGTCGGCTTGGGCCCGGCGAAGACGGTGCCCCGGCCGGCGCCGTAGCCGACCGGCGGCCGCCGTGGTCGAGATCCGGCCTCGACCAGGCTACTGCAGCAGCTTCTGCACGAAGCTCATCTTGCTGATGTCGGAGTAGAGCACCAGCCCGATCAGCAGGAAGATGACGGCGGCGCCGGCGTTGATGATCCAGCCCTTGACCACCGGGCTGAGGTCGCGGCGGGCTGTGCCCTCGATCGCCAGGATCGCCAGGTGCCCGCCGTCGAGCGGCGCCACCGGGAACAGGTTGAGGATGCCCACCTGCAGGCTGACGAAGGCCACCAAGAACAGCAGCGAGCCGGCCCCGCCGCGGGCGGCGTCGCCGGACGCCTGGGCGATGCCCAGCGGGCCCATCAGCGTCTTGGGCGAGATCCGCGCCGTCAGCAGGCGGCCGACCACGTCCAGGGTCTGCGCCGTCATCTCGCCCACCGAGCGCAGACCCTCGCGGACGGCGTCGAGGGGACCGAACTTCTTCACCACCAGCCGCGGGGTGATGCCGATCTTGGGGCCGGCGCCGGTGTCCCGGGGCGTCACCGACACGTCGAACATGCGTCCGTCGCGCCAGACCTGGAAGCGCAGCGGCCGGACCCCGGCGGCGTTCAGGAGGGTGGGGATCTCGGCGAACGACTTCACCGGAGTGCCTTCGATGGCGAGGATGGCGTCGTCCGGCCGCAGCCCCGCGGCGGCCGCCGCCTGGTCCGGCAGCAGGGTGCCGATCCGCACCAGCGGGTGCACGCCGATGGAGCCGACCTTCTCGGCCGAGCTGGTCGTGCTCCGCAGCGCCACCTCGCGCTCCGCGCCGTCGCGGCGGACCCGCAGCCGAAGCGGGGCGTCGGGCCGCAGGGCGATGTGGTACTGCGCCTGCTCCCAGGTGGGCACCGCTTCCCCGTCGATGCGGAGGATCTCGTCGGCGGGCAGCAGGCCGGCCCGGGCCGCGGGGGAGCCGGGGTCGACGGCGCCCACGATGGGCCGGTCGTAGCGGCTGCCCTCGACGGCGAAGCCGACCATGTAGAAGCCGCTCAGCACCGCTGTGGTGAGCGCGGCGTTCATCACCGGGCCTGCCAGGTAGACGAGGAAGCGCTGCCAGCGCGGGCGGGAGACGAAGTCGCGCCCGTCGCCCTGGAGCTGGGTGTCCTCGCTCAGGTGGTCGCCGGGCTCGCCCTCCAGCTTCACGTAGCCGCCCAGCGGGACCGCCGAGACCCGGCAGTCCGTGTCGCCCCACTTGAAGCCGAACAGGCGCTTGCCGAAGCCGAAGGAGAAGATGAAGACCCGCATGCCGAAGGCCTTGGCGGTGATCAGGTGCCCGAACTCGTGCACGAAGATGATGATCCCGAGCACGAAGACGAAGGCGAGGACCGGAGTGATGATGGCCATGTCGCTCTCGTGCCCCTGCCTTAGGAGAAGACCTGCGCGCCCTGGCGCGCCTGGAGGGCGCGCCGCGCGCGCTCGCGGGCGCGGCGGTCCGCGTCCAGCACGTCGCCGAGCGCCCGCGCCGGCGCCGCCTGCTCGGTCTCCAGAACCTCGGCGATCGTCTCCGGGATCCCGGAGAAGCCGCAGCGGCCGGCGAGGAAGGCCGCCACCGCCTCCTCGTTCGCGGCGTTGAGCGCGGCCGGCGCGGTCCCGCCCTGCTCGAGCGCGCGGTAGGCGAGCCCCAGACAGGGGAACCTGTCGCGGTCGGGGGGCTCGAAGTCGAGATGCAGCGGCCGGGAGAAGTCCATGCCCGGTATGGCCGCCGGCCAGCGCTCCGGATACGTGAGCGCGTACTGGATCGGCATGCGCATGTCGGTGACGCCGAGCTGCGCCAGCACCGTGCCGTCGACCAGCTCGACCATGGAGTGGACCGCCGACTGGGGGTGGATGAGCACCTCGATCCGCGAGGGAGGGACGCCGAACAGCCAGCGGGCCTCGATCACCTCCAGCCCCTTGTTCATGAGCGTGGCCGAGTCGATGGTGATCTTGGGTCCCATGCGCCAGGTGGGGTGGGCGAGCGCCTCCTCGGGGGTGATGGCGGCGAAGGTCTCGCGCGGCCGGCTGCGGAAGGGACCGCCCGAGGCGGTGAGGATCAGCCGCCGCACGTCCTCGCTCCTGCGGCCGTCGAGGCACTCGTGCAGGGCGCAGTGCTCGCTGTCGATCGGCAGCAGCCGGGCACCGGTCTCGCGGGCGCGGAGGAGCATCAACTCCCCGGCCATCACCAGCGTCTCCTTGTTGGCGAGGGCCACGTCCCTTCCCGCTTCCAGCGCGCGGTAGGTCGGCACCAGGCCCACCGCGCCGACCGCCGAGGCGACCACCATCTCGGCTGCCTGGTGGGTGGCGACCGCCACCATGCCTTCGCTGCCGACGCCGGTCCGCACACCCGAGAGGTCGACGCAGCGCGACAGGCGCTCGAGACCCGAGGGGTCGGCGACCGACACGACCTTCGGCCGGTAGCGCGCCACCTGCTCGGCGAGGCGCTCGACGTTGCCGCCGGCCGCCAGGCCCACCACCGAGAAACGGCCGGGAAAGGCGTCCACCACCCGCAGGACGTTCGTCCCGATCGAGCCCGTCGAGCCGAGGATGGAGAGGCCTTTCATGTCGGTGCCTGGAAGCGCAAAGGGCGGCCGCAGAGGCCGCCCGTTTCAGCGCAGGTGCTGGAAATAATAGTACAGGACCGGCGCTCCGAACAGCAAACTGTCGAGCCGGTCGAGCATGCCTCCGTGCCCCGGGAACAGCGTCCCCGAGTCCTTGACCCCGGCCCAGCGCTTGAGCAGGCTCTCCTCGAGGTCGCCCAGGATCCCCATCGCCGAGACCAGCAGGCCCAGGATCAGCGCGTGCGCGGCCGGCATCTGCGGCAGCGCCAGCTGGCGCACCGCGAACACGCCGACGACCCCGCCCAGCAGGCCGCCGAGCGCGCCCTCCACCGACTTGCCTGGCGAGATCGCCGGCGCCAGACGCCGGCGGCCGACGGCGTGACCGACGAAGAAGGCGAAGGTGTCCGAGAGGACGATGGTCGCCAGCAGGAGGACCACCCGCCAGGATCCGCCGGCCGGCGAGGGCAACGTCCGCAGCCCGGCGAGCGTGCCGCCGAGGCCGCCGAGGTAGACGGCGCCCAGGAGGGTCCCCGCCGCCGCCGAGACGGACTCGTGGTCCCGCCCACGCAGGAGGGCCACGGTCAGCACCAGCAGCACCCCCAGCGGCGAGAGGGGGACGCGGGCGGAGGCCGGCCACGCCACGTCGGCGAACACGGCCGCGGCCAGCAGCAGGCCGCTCCCGCGCAGGGGACGCAGCCCGCGCGCGGCGAGCAGGCCGAAGAACTCGTGCAGCCCCGCGGCCAGCGCACAGGCGACGAGCGCCAGCGTGGCCCAGGGCGGCAGCAGCAGCAGCACCGCCAGCACCGCCGGCAGCGCCACCGCGGCGGTGAGGACACGCCGGACGAGGTTGGGCAGGAAGCCGGGGGCGCGCAGCCGCTGCGGCGGCAGCGGCTCAGGCGGGGCTGATCCCGCCGTATCGGCGCTCACGCTTCTGGTAGTCGCTGATCGCCTGCAACAGGTGCCGGCGCCGGAAGTCGGGCCACAGCACGTCGGTGACCCAGATCTCCGAGTAGGCGATCTGCCACAGCAGGAAGTTGGAGACGCGCAGCTCGCCGCTGGTGCGGATGAGCAGGTCGGGGTCGGGCTGGCCGGCGGTGTACAGGTGCGCCGCCAGGGCCCGCTCGTCGATGTCCTCGGGGTCGCGGCCGTTCTTCAGCAGCTCCGAGAACAGCCGCTTGACGGCGTCGGTGATCTCGGCGCGGCCGCCGTAGTTGAGGGCGATGTTGAACTGCAGGCCGCTGTTGCCGGTCGTACGCTCGACGGCCCGGGCCAGCTCGTCGCGGATGTCGCTCGCCAGCTCGTCCGGGCGGCCCACCACCCGGAAGCGGATGTCGTTCTTGAGCAGCGTGTCCATCTCGCTGCGCAGGTAGTGCTTGAGCAGGCCCATCAGGGTGCGGACCTCGCTGGCCGGCCGCTTCCAGTTCTCGATGGAGAAGGCGTAGAGCGTCAGCACCTCCAAGCCCAGGCGCGCCGAGGTCTCCACCGTCTCCCGCACCGCCTGCACGCCGGCGCGGTGGCCCTCCACCCGGGTCTTGCTGCGGGCCCGGGCCCAGCGCCCGTTGCCGTCCATGATCACGGCGACGTGGCGCGGCAGCCGCGCGAAGTCGATGGCGTGGAGCAGATCGCTCTCGTCGCTGCCCGCGGGCACGACCTCGAGCAGGTCCTGTAGTGACATGGCTGTGGTGTGTGGGGCCCCGTTTGCCCGTGCCTATCCTAGCACCGGGTAGTCGACGCGCACGAGGGTGAGGCCGCAGGCGGGGGCGGGGGCCGGCCAGGCTCGGCGGTCGCCGCGCTCGAGGGCGCGCGCGAGCTCCTCGACCGACGAGGCGCCGCGGCCGGCCGCCACCAGGCCGCCCACCATGCTGCGCACCATCTTGCGCAGGAAGCCGTCGGCCTCGGTCTCGTAGACGAGGCTGGTGCCGAAGAAGCGCGCCTGCGAGCGCGTCACCGTGCGCACGGTGGTTCTCACCGAGCCGCCGGAGGAGGCGAGCGCCGCGAAGTCGCGGCGGCCGGCGTAGAGCGCGGCGGCCGCGTGCACCGCCGCCTCCTCGAGCACCCAGGGAATCCAGGCGGCGTAGAGGCGGCGCTGCGGCAGCGGCACCCCCCCGCAGTCGAGCTCGTAGCGGTACAGCTTGCCCGCCGCGCTGCGTCGCGGGTGGAAGCCGGCCGGCGCGGGCGTCGCCTCCAGCACGCGGAGGTCGGCGGGCAGCAGGCCGTTGAGCGCCCGCCGCAGCTCCTCCGGCTCGCTCTCGCGCGGCAGCTCGAAGGCGGCCACCTGGCCCAGCGCGTGCACGCCGGCGTCGGTGCGGCCGGCGGCGACTGCGCCGACGCTGGCGCCGCCGGCCAGCCGCGCCAGCGCCCTCTCCAGCTCCCCCTGCACCGTGCGCCCCCCGCCCTCGCGCTGCCGCTGCCAGCCCAGGAAGCCGCTCCCATCGTAGGCGAGGGTGACCCGGTAGCGGGGCACGGCGCGGCTCGCCTCAACGCCTCTCGCGCGAGCCCGGCTTCTCCGGGCGCGAGCCTTCGGCGCACAGCGGGCAGGCGTCGGCCGGGAAGGCCTCCACCTCCAGCGAGAGCAGGCTGGCGCGCGGCACCCCCAGCTCCACCGCGCCGCCGCTGCGGTCGACCAGGCTGCCCGCCGCCAGCACGCGGCCGCCCCGGGAGGTGACGGCGTCCATCACCTCGCGGGTGGAGCCGCCGGTGGTGATCACGTCCTCCACCACCACCACGCCCTCGCCGGGCGTCACCGTGAAGCCGCGGCGCAGGGTCATCGCCCCCTCCTGGCGCTCGGTGAAGAGGGCGTGGCAGCCGAGGGCGCGGGCCACCTCGTGCGCCACCAGCACGCCTCCCAGGGCCGGGGCCACCACCGCGCTGGCTGCCCCCCCGCCCAGCAGCGGCCGCAGCCGCTCGGCGAGCGCCGCCCCCAAGCGCGTGGCCAGAGGGGGGTCCATCAGCACCCGCGCGCACTGCAGGTAGCGCGGCGAGTGCAACCCCGAGGTCAGCAGGAAGTGACCCCGCAGCAGCGCGCCTCTCTCCTCGAACAGGCGCAGCAGCGACTCGTGCGACAGGTCGGGTGTGCTCACGAGGACTGATGCTACTCGAATAGAATCCCGGCGTGGTCCCGCTCTCCGCCGTGCTGATCGCGCAGAACGAGGAGCGCAAGATCGAGGGCGCCATCGCCAGCGTCGCCTTCTGCGACGAGATCGTGCTGGTGGACTCCGGCTCCCGCGACGGCACCCGCGAGATCGCGGCGGCAGCGGGAGCGCGGGTGCTGGTGAACGCGCCGTGGCCCGGCTTCGTGGCCCAGCGCGACTTCGCGGTCCGCGCCGCCCGGCACGATTGGGTGGTCGCGCTCGACGCCGACGAGCGGGTGGGCGCCGCGCTGCGCGAGGAGATGCTGGCCCTGCGCGCCCGCGGCTTCGCCCACGCCGGCTACCGGATCCCCCGCGTGGCCTGCTACCTGGGACGCTGGATCCGCGGCACCGACTGGTACCCCGACTGGCAGGTGCGGCTGTTCGACCGCACCCGCGGCGGCTGGCGCGGCGACCTGGTCCACGAGTCGGTGAGCGTGCGCGGACCGGTGGGGCGGCTGCACGGCGAGATGGAGCATCACCCCTACTCCGACATCGCCGACCACCTGCGCAAGATCGACGCCTACACCACGCTCTGGGCGCGACAGGCGCACGCCGCCGGCCGGCGCACGAACCTCGCCGACATGACCGCGGGGGCGAGCTGGGCCTTCTTCCGCAACTACGTGCTCAAGCGCGGCTTCCTGCTGGGCGGGGCCGGCTTCATCGTCTCGGTGCTCAACACCCACTACACCTTCGCCAAGCTGGCCAAGCTGCGGGAGCTCCAGCGCCCGGCTTCCTCCACCCCATGAGCCGCCCGGTGATCCACGTGGACACGGCGGCCACGTGGCGCGGCGGCCAGAACCAGGTGCTGCTGACCGCGCTCGGGATGGCCCGCCACGGCCGCGCCACGGCGGTCGCCTGCCGCCGCGGCAGCCCGCTGGCCGAGCGCGCTGCGGCGGCAGGGATGACGGTGAGCGGGCTGCCCTTCCGCGGCGACCTCTGGCCGCCGGGCATCCTGGCGCTGGCGCGCCTGTTGCGGCGGCAGCGCCCACCGACGCTGCTCCTGCACGACCCGCACGCGGTGACGGCGGGCCTGCTGGCGTCGCGCCTGGCCGGCCGGCAGCCGCTGGTGGCGGTGCGCCGCGTCGACTTCCCGCTGCGCTCGCCGTTCTCGCGGCGCAAGTACGCCGCCTGCCAGCGCGTGATCGTGGTGAGCCGCGCCATCGGCGCGGTGGTGCAGCGCGGCGGCGTCGCGGCCTCCCGCCTGCGGCTCGTCTACGAGGGCGTGCCGGATCGCCAGCCGCAGCCCGGCGGGCGCGAGCGCCTCGCCGAGCTCGGCGTCCCCGACGGCGTCCCGGTGATCGGCAACGTGGCCGCGCTCACCGGCCACAAGGACCACGCCACCCTGATCTCGGCGATGGCGCTCCTCCGCCCGCGCCTGCCCGAGGCGCGCCTGGTCGTCTGCGGGGACGGCGAGCTGCGCGGCGCCCTCGAGGCGCAGGTCGCGGCTCTCGGCCTGCGCGACCGGGTCGTGCTCGCCGGCTTCCGGCGGGACCTCGACCAGCTGCTGCCGGCCTTCTCGGTGTTCTGCCTCTCCTCGCGGCTGGAGGGCCTGGGCACCTCGCTGCTCGACGCCATGGCCTTCGGCGTGCCGGTGGTGGCGACCGCCGCCGGCGGCATTCCGGAGGCCGTGGAGGACGGCGTCACCGGCCGGGTGGTGCCGATCCGGGAGCCGGCGGCGCTGGCCGAGGCGCTGGTGGCGGTGCTCGCCGACGATCAGCACCGCCTGGCGCTGGGCGCCGCCGGGCGCCGGCGCTTCCTCGAGCGCTTCACCGCGGAGCGCATGGTGGAGGCGACGCTGGCCGTGGTCGAGGAGCTGGCCTGCCGCGGGGAGAAGCGGTGAAGGTCCGCGCCATCATGAACCCGCGGGCGGGGGTGCGCGCGCGCGGTGTCCGCGAAGCGGTCGAGGGCGGGCGCCCGGGATGGCGGGACTACGCGGTCGAGCTGACGCGCGAGCCTGGCCACGCCACCCAGCTCGCGCGCGAGGCGGTCGCGGTGGGCGCCGAGCTGGTGCTGGCGGTGGGCGGCGACGGCACGGTCAACGAGGTGGCGCAGGGGCTGCTCGGCTCGGCGACGGCCCTCGGCATCGTGCCGGTGGGCTCGGGCAACGGCCTGGCCCGCGCGCTGCGGGTGCCGCTGCGGGCGCCGCGCGCCCTGGCGGCGCTCGAGTCGGCGCAGCGTCGGGCAATCGACGTCGGCTTCCTCAACGGGCGGCCCTTCCTCAACGTGGCCGGGGTCGGCTTCGATGCCGCCGTCGGCCAGGCCTTCCACGACCACGGCCGCGCCGGCGGGCGCCGGGGCTTCCTCGGCTACGTGCGCCTGTGCCTGCGCGAGCTGCGCCGCTACCGCCCGATCCGGCTCTCGATCGAGGTGGCAGGCGGCGAGCCCGTGCAGGCCGCGCCCTTCGTGCTCACCTTCGCCAACGGCCCGCAGTACGGCGCCGGCGCGGTCATCAACCCCGGCGCGCGCCTCGACGACGGCCGCCTGGAGCTGGTGCTGTTCGAGGACCGCCCCCGGCTGGGGGCGCTCGCCGACGCCTCGCGGCTGTTCCTGGGTGGCCTGGAGCACTCGCCCCACTACCGCCGGTTGCTGGTGTCGAGCGCGGCGACGGTCACCGCCGACGAGCCGATGTTCGTGCACGTCGACGGGGACCCGGGCCCCCCGGCGCGCCGCATCGAGCTGAGGCTGCAGCCGCGCGCGCTCGCCCTGCTGGTGCCGGAGGCGACGCTGCAGGCCGCCGAGGGGCCGTTCGTGGCTTGAGGATCAGCCGCAGGCGGCGACGGCGCGTTCGAGCAGCGGCCGGATCTCCTCGACCACCGACGGGGGCGCCGGCAGCAGCGGCGCGCGCACGCTGCCGCCCCGCAACCCCAGCACGTCCATGGCGCGCTTGAGGCCGGCGACGCCGTGGCCGGTGGTGACGGCGGCGGCGAGCGGCGTGAGCGCCTCCTGGATGCGGCGCGCCCGGGCGTGCTCGCCGCGCTCCCAGGCCCCGAAGAGCTCGAGCGCGACTCGCGGCGCGCAGTTGGCCACCGCCAGCACGCCGCCCGTCGCACCGGCGCACAGCGCGGGGTAGAAGACCGGCGCGTTGCCGCAGGCCACCTCGAAACGGTCCGGCGTGGTGGCGACGATCCGCGAGAGCAGGCCCACGTCGCCGCTCGACTCCTTGATGCCGGCGATGCGGGGGTGGGCGGCCAGCACGGCGGCGAGCGAAGGCGGCCAGGGGAGGCCCGTGAAGGCCGGCACCGAGTAGAGGTAGACGGGGACCGGCGAGGCCTCGGCCACCGTCTCGAAGTGCGCGCGCAGAGCCTCGGCCGTCATCCGGCTCTTGTAGTAGTGCGGGGTCAGCACCAGCACGGCGTCGGCGCCGTGCTCGGCGGCCCTCGCCGTCAGGGCCACCGTGGCCCGCGTGCCCTCCCCGCCGGTTCCCGCCAGCAGGAAGCGGCCGGGCAGCCGCCGGCGCGCCGCCGCCACCAGCTCGAGCTTCTCCTCCGGCTCGAGGCTGGCGGCCTCCCCGTTGGACCCCAGCACGAGAAAGCCGGCGAGCGGGTGGGCGGCGAGCGCCTCGAGGTTGGCCTCGAACGCGGGCAGGTCGAGCGCACCGTCCTCCCGGAAAGGCGTGACCAGCGGGGGGATGACGCCGCGGAGCGACACGGCCGCGCTCCTCCGGCTAGGCGGCCGGGGTCTTGCGCGCGAGCGCCTGGGCCACGCGGTCGAGCACCTTCGCGTCCTGCGGCGAGAAGGCCTCGCGGAAGTCGCTCCAGACCTCGAGGATCGCCCACAGGCCGGCCTCGGTGCGGACCGGGGCGACCATGGCGCTGCCGGAGGAGAGGCCCACCGCCGCCCAGGCCGGGCTGGCCGCCAGGTCCTGGACCACCGTGGAGCGCGCGCCCTCGGCCGCCTCGGCCAGCGGGCCGCCGGTCGAGCCGACGCGGTCGGGCCCCTGCGGCCGCTCGAGCGCGATGTGCACCGCCAGTTCCTCGCCGTCGGCCACGTACGCCGTCACCGAGGAGTAGCGCGCGAAGCGCCGCTTCATCAGCTCGAGCGCCTGGCGCAGCGCCTCCTCGAAGGAGGGCGCCTTGCGGATCGTCTCCTCCAGCTCCTTCGCCACCTGCTCGCGGCGCTCGGCGGCCTTGCGGGCGAGGTCGGTCTTCCAGGGCTTGTCGTCCTGGCGCGTCACCGTCATGTTCACCTCGATGCTACTCCTTGCTCAGATCAGAATCGATGGCGCCGGCCTTCAGGCCAGCGCGCGGCCTCCGTCCACGCCCAGCACCTCGCCCGTGGTGTAGGCGGCGGCAGTCAGGAGATAGAGGGTCGCCTCCACCACCTCGCCATGGCTCCCGAAACGCCCGGCCGGGATCCGCCGGCGCACCGCCTCGTCGGCGCCGGGTGGGTCCAGCAGGCCCGGCGCCACCGCGTTCACCCGGATCTCGGGAGCGAGCGCCCGGGCCAGGCAGCGGGTGGCCATCACCAGCGCCGCCTTCGACGCGCAGTAGGCGAGGTGCGCGGGCCAGGGGCGCAGCGCCCCCAGGCTGGCCACGTTCACGATCGCCCCGCCGCCGCGACGGCGCAGGTGCGGCACCGCCGCCCGCGAGGCCATGACCGCGGCCTTCACGTTCACGTCGAAGGCCTCGTCCAAGGCCTCCTCGGTCATCTCCTCGATGGGGATCCGCCGGAACACTCCCACATTGTTGACCAGATAGTCGATGCCACCCAGGGTCGCCGCCGCCTCCTCCACGAACGCCGCCATCTCGCCCGGCACCCGTGCGTCCGCGGCGCCGGTGAAGGCGCGGCGGCCGAGGCGCCGGACGGCCTCCGCCTCCTCCAGGGCACCCCGGCGGCTCTCCCGGTGGGAGAAGGCCACGTCGGCGCCCTCTCTGGCCAGGGCGCGGACGAGCGCACGCCCCAGGCCCCGCCCTCCCCCGGTGACCACGGCGATGCGCGACAGCAGCCGCGGCTCACTCATCGGGCGCAGAGCGTCACATCATACCACCGGCTCGCTCGGCGGCCCGGGCAGGAAGCGCGCGGCCACCCGGGTGGGTTCGCCCCCCTCGCGGTGCTCGACACGGCACACCACGGCGCGCGCCCGGTAGACCTCCCGGTCGCCGAAGCGGTGGCGCAGCCGGGGTGGCACCTCGATCGCCAGGGCCAGGCGGGTGCCGATGCCCAGCGGGCGCCGGCACTCGAACATGATGCCGCCGCCGCTGACGTTGAGGCTGCGGGTCAGCTCGGTGAAGGCCACGCCCGTCAGGTCCTGGCCGCGCACCTCCACGGGCAGGTGGAGGGTGAGCCGCTTCTCGCGCTCGCTGGGGCTCATGCGCGGAGGGGGGAGAGGCGCATCAGGGCGAGTAGCGCAGCAGCACCACGGTGACGTTGTCGCGGCCACCGGCCTCGTTGGCGCTGTCGACCAGCCGCGCGGTCGCCTGCTCCAGCGACTCGGGCACCGGGATCAGCAGCCGCGCCAGCTCCTGGTCGTTGAGCATTCCGTGCAGGCCGTCCGAGCACAGCATGGCGACGTCGCCGGGCTCCAGCGTGTGCTCGATGGTGTCGATGTCGATCGAGTCGCGCGCCCCCACCGCCTTGGTGATGACGTTGCGCAGGGGGTGGTGCTCGACGTCGTCGGAGTTGAGGATGCCCTCGCCCAGAGCCGCGGAGACCCAGGAGTCGTCGCGGGTGAGCTGCTTCAGCTGGTCGTTGCGCACCAGGTAGCAGCGGCTGTCGCCCGCCGAGCCGATGGTCATCTTGTTGCCGCTCACCACCGCCGCCACGATGGTGGTGCCCATGCCGGTGAGCTCCTCGCGGTTGTCGGCGGCGTGGAACACCCGCGCGTTCGCCAGCTTGATGGCCGTCTTCAGGCGGTTGGCGTCGAAGGAGAGGCCGGCGTCGATGCCCCAGGGCCAGGTGATCTCCTGCTCGACCGCGCTCTTCTCCACGAAGGAGGCGAGCGTCTCGATGGCCATGCGCGAGGCGACCTCGCCGGCGTTGTGGCCGCCCATGCCGTCGCACACGGCGTACAGGTTCGTCTCGGGAGACACGAGGAGACTGTCCTCGTTGATCTTCCGGCGGCGACCCACGTCGGTGCGGCCGTACGCATCGATCATCGGTTCGCGCCCAGCATAGGGAAGTTCCCCGGCACGGTCAAACCGCGGCCGGCCGGGCCGCGCGGACGGCCTCGCGCATCTCGCGGACGGCCCGCTCCATGCCCACCAGCACCGCGCGGGAAACGATGGCGTGGCCGATGTTCAGCTCCGTGATCTCGGCCAGGGCGGCGATCGGACCGACGTTGCCGTAGTGCAGGCCATGGGCGCCGTGGACCTCCAGGCCCAGCCGCCGGGCGAGGCGGGCGGCCTCCAGCACCCGGCGCAACGCCGCCTCCCGGGCGCGGTCGTCGCCGGCCTCGGCCCAGCCGGCGGTGTTGATCTCGACGGCGCGGGCGTCGAGCTTGTGGCACTCCTTCACCTGCTCCAGCTCGGGGTCGATCAGCAGCGCCACCGCCACCGAGCCCTCCTGCAGGGTCTTCACCAGCGGCCGGATCTGCGGGCTGTTGAGGACCACGTCCAGCCCGCCCTCGGTGGTGAGCTCCTCGCGCCGCTCCGGCACCAGCGTCACCTGGTGGGGCTTGACGGTGAGGGCGACCCGGGTCATCTCCTGGCTCGCCGCCATCTCCAGGTTCAGGCGGGTGCGGACGGTCCGCCGCAGCACCTCGAGGTCACGGTCCTGCACGTGCCGCCGGTCGCCGCGCAGGTGCAGGGTGATCTGCTGGGCCCCGCCCAGCTCCGCCAGCACCGCCGCCGCCACCGGGTCGGGCTCGCCGGCGCGCCGTGCCTGGCGCACGGTGGCAACGTGGTCGATGTTGACTCCCAGCCGCAGCATCCGTGTGAAGTATAGCAAGCGGCTGGCGCGGCGCTCCTGCTGCCTACCCGATGTCCAGTCTGGCCGCCTCCAGCAGCTCCCGGGCCATCAGGGCGATGCGCTGCTGGTCGGGTCCCTCCACCATCACCCGCAGCTTGGGCTCGGTGCCGCTCCAGCGCACCAGCACCCGGCCGTCCTTGCCCAGGCTCTCGCGGACCTTCTCGATGCGCCGCTGCAGCGCCGCCATCTCCTCGAGCGGCCTGCGCGCGGGCAGCGTCGCGCTCTCGACCACCTGGGGCACTCGCTCCATGGCCGCGCGGGCCAGCTCGGACAGCGGCTTGCCGGTCCGGATCATCAGCGCCAGCACCTGCAGCCCCGCGATCAGGCCGTCGCCGGTCGAGGTGTGGTCGAGGAAGATGAGGTGGCCGGACTGCTCGCCGCCCAGGTTGAAGCCGCCCTGGCGCATCGCCTCCACCACGTAGCGGTCGCCCACCGGGGTGCGCACGAGGTGCAACCCCTGGGCCTCCAGCGCCCGCTCCAGGCCCAGGTTGCTCATCACCGTGGCCACCACCGTGCGGCGGCGCAGCTCGCCGTCGCGCTGCATGCGGGTGGCGCACATGGCCATCACCGCGTCGCCGTCCACCAGCTGCCCCTTCTCGTCGATGATGATCACCCGGTCGGCGTCGCCGTCGAGGGCGATGCCGATCTGGGCGCCCCGCCGCACCACCTCGGCCCGGGCGTGGTCGGGGTGCAGGGCGCCGCAGTCGCGGTTGATGTTGGTCCCGTTCGGGCGCACGCCCAGGGCGTTCACCTTGGCGCCCAGCTCGGAGAAGACGAGGGGCGCCACCACGTAGGCCGCCCCGTGGCCGGCGTCCACCACCACCCGCACCCCGTCCAGCGTGAGATCGCGGGGAAAGGTGCTCTTGACGAAGGCCACGTAGCGCCCGCGCGCATCCTCGAGCTTCAGCGCCCGGCCGATCGCCGGCCCCGTGCGCCGCTCGCCCAGGAGCGAGGGCTCGACGATCAGGGTCTCGATCTCCGCCTCGGTCTCGTCGGGCAGCTTGAAGCCGTCGGCCCCGAAGATCTTGATGCCGTTGTCGTCGTAGGGGTTGTGGCTGGCGCTGATCACGATGCCGGCGTCCGCGCGCATGCTGGTGGCGAGGTGGGCGACGGCGGGAGTCGGCACCGGCCCGCACAGCAGCACGCGTCCGCCCATCGAGGTGATGCCGGCGGCGATCGCGGTCTCCAGCATGTAGCCCGACAGCCGGGTGTCCTTGCCGATCAGCACCCGCGGGGCGTGGCTGCGGCCGCGGCCGGCCACGAAGGTCACCGCCCGGCCCAGGGCCAGCGCCAGCTCGGGCGTCATCGGCGGCAGGTTGGCGGTGCCGCGCACGCCGTCGGTGCCGAACAGCGATCGGGTGGCGGTGCGGGAATGTGTGGTCACGCGCGTCTCCTCATCCGTGGCCGCCGGGGCGAGGGCGATTCTAGCGTCCGGCGGATCGTCGGCGCAGGGGAGAGAATGTCACCTGCGCCGGCCTCGTCTCCACCACCGCCAGCGCCGGGTGGCCCGGCGCCAACTCGACCCCGAGCGGCAAGCGACCGGCGGGCGGGTCGGCCGGCACCTCGACGTAGGGCTGCACCGCGGAGGGCTCGAGCGCGCGCAGCTGCGAGGCGGGCCCGGAGACCACCACCGCCACCTGGGCGGGCTCGAGGTGCGCGGGGCGGCCCCGCGCCACCACCCGGAGCCCCTCGAACACCCGGGTCTCGCGGGCCTCGCGCACCTGGGCGGTCACGGTGACCCGGCTGCCGCCCTCCAGGCGCAGCAGGGGGTCCTCCAGGCCGACGTTGACGGCCTCGCGCACGATGCGGTCCGCGGCCTCCACCGAGACGGGCTCGGTGAAGGCGCTCTCGATCTCCTGCACCCGGCTGCGCGGGCCCGCCACCCTCACCTCGGCCGGGTCGCTGGCCACCTCCGCCACCTCGAACCCCGCGGCCGGGCGGCCCATCACCCGCGGGCGCACCGGCACCATCTTGCGCCGGGTGCTCTCGAGGTTGAGCGTCAGCAGCGAGGGCGTGATCTTCACCACCCGGAACCCGAACGGCACCTGGATGCGGTCGGGAGTGAGCTGGATGATCCTCTCGCCCTCGCGCGCGCCGGCGAGGTCGATGGTGGCGAGCACCTTGCGCGGGTCCAGGCTGTCGATCAGGCCCGGCGAGGCGCGCACCCTCACCTCGACCGCGTTCACCGGGTCGCCGGTCAGCTCGAGCTCGCGCGGCACGTTGCGCAGCTCGACCGGGACCGACAGCCCGCGCTCGGCCGTCTGCCGGCCGGCGATCACGAACCACAGGGCGGCCGCCAGTCCCAGGCTGGCCAGGCGCAGCGGGAGGTCGCCGCGCTTCACGCGCGGCTCCCGTCGCCGACACCGGCGGCCTGCCGCGCGGCGGAGGGCTGCTGCAGCAGCCCGAGACAGCCGAGCAGGTCCTGCTTCAGGGCCGGGCCGTCCAGGCCGCGGCGGATGCGCCCGGCCTCGACCACCGAGACCGTCCCTGTCTCCTCGGAGACGACCACGGCCACGGCGTCGGTGTCCTCGCTGAGGCCGATGGCCGCGCGGTGGCGGCTGCCCAGGGTCCGACTCAGCTCGGGGTTCACGGTCAGCGGGAGGAAGCAGGCGGCTGCGGCGACGCGGTTGCCCTGGATGACGACCGCGCCGTCGTGCAGAGGGGTCGCCGGGTGGAAGATGCTCACCAGCAGGTCGTAGGTCACCACCGCGTCGAGGGCGATGCCGGTCTCGATGTAGCTGCGCAGGCCCATCTCCCGCTCGAGCACGATGATGGCGCCGGTGCGCTCACCGGCCAGAGTGGTGGTGGCGAGCACCACCTCGTCGACGATCTCCTCCTGCCGCTTGCGGGCAGCCCCGCCCAGGAACGGGGTGCGTCCGAGGTGGGCCAGACCCTTGCGTATCTCCGCCTGGAACACCACGATGATGCCGAACACCAGGAAGGGCAGGAAGGTGCGCAGCAGCCAGTTGACCGTCTGCAGGTTGAACAGCACCGAGCCCCAGTAGAGGACCACCAGCACCAGCCCGCCGAGCGCGATCTGCACCGCGTGGGTGCCGCGGATGAACTGCAGCAGCTCGTAGACGATCAAGGCGACCAGCAGGATGTCGAGCACGTCCCACCAGCGCAGCTCGGTGCCGGCGAACAACGCGGCAATGTGCGCCAGCATCAGGCGGCCCCCATCCACGCCGGATCGCCGCGCACCGCGTCGGCTACCTTCACCACCTCGGTCATGGCGGCCACGTCGTGCACGCGCACCACGTGCGCGCCGAGCAGGACCGCGGCGGCCACGGCGGCAGCCGTGCCCACCAGCCGCCGCTCCACCGGCAGCTCGAGCACCCGGCCGATGAAGCGCTTGCGCGAGGGCCCCACCAGCACCGGCTGGTCGAGAACCTGCAGCTCCGGCAGCCGGCGCAGCGCCTCCAGGCTGTGCTCGGCGGTCTTGGAGAAGCCGAGCCCCGGGTCGACCAGCAGCCGGTCGCGCGCGACCCCCGCGCGCTCCGCACAGGCCAGCGCCTCGCCCAGCTCGCGGACCACCTCCGCCATGACGTCGGCGTAGGCCGGCGGGCGGTGCATGGCCTCGAACGGCCCGCGCAGGTGCATCAGCACCGCCGGCACCCGCCGCTCGGCCACCAGCGCCGCCATCGCCGGATCGTACCGCAGTGCGCTCACGTCGTTCACGATGTCGGCCCCGGCGTCGAGCGCGGCACGGGCGACCGCGGCCTTGCTGGTGTCGATCGAGATGGGTCCGGCACCGCGGTCGCGCAGGCCCTCCACTACCGGCACCACGCGGCGCAGCTCCTCGTCCGCGGGGACGCCGGCGGCGCCGGGCCGGGTGGACTCGCCGCCGACGTCGACCCAGTCGGCCCCCTCGGCGAACAGCTCGAGACCCCGCGCGATCGCCGCTTCCGGACCGGCCAGGCGCCCGCCGTCCGAGAAGGAGTCCGGCGTGACGTTGAGGATGCCCATCACCAGGGTGCGCTCGCCCAGCCGCACCTCGCCGCTCCGGAGCGGGAGCCGGTAGACGCGGCGAGCGGGGATCGCGATGGGCCCCTCCCGGCGACCGCTAGGACGTGGGCTTCGGGTGCGGCATCGGCGGCGGCACCAGCCCCGGCCGCTCGTCCTCGGCCTTGTTGTGCCCGCGGTGCGGCGGCGGCGTGGCCGCCGGCGCCGGCTTGACGGTGAGCGGCTCGCCCGCGATCAGCTGCTTGAGCTGCGGGGCGTCGAGCACCTCGTGCTCCAGCAGCGCCTCGGCCACCCTCACCAGCACGTCGCGGTGCTGGGTCAGGATGCCGGTGGCGCGGTCGTACTGCTCGGAGACGATGCGGCGGATCTCCGCGTCGATCTTGAGGGCGGTCGCCTCCGAGTAGTCCTGGTGGCGGTTGAACTCCTTGCCCAGGAAGATCGCCTCTTCCTTCTTGCCGTAGGTGAGCGGGCCGAGGGCCTCGCTCATGCCCCACTCGCACACCATCTTGCGCGCCATCTCGGTCGCCTGCTCGATGTCGTTCTGGGCGCCGGTGGTGATCTGGCTGAAGTTCGTCTCCTCGGCGATGCGCCCGCCCATGCAGACGGCGATCCGCGCCTCCAGCTGCTCCTTCGTCCAGTTGTGCTTCTCCTCGGTGGGCAGCTGCTGCGTCACCCCGAGCGCCATGCCGCGCGGGATGATCGTCACCTTGTGGATGGGGTCGGCGTGGGGCACCAGCGTGGCGAGCAGGGCGTGGCCGGCCTCGTGGAAGGCCGTCACCTTCTTCTCCTCGTCGGTGATGATCAGGCTCTTGCGCTCGGCGCCCATCAGGACCTTGTCCTTGGAGGACTCGAAGTCCTTCATGGACACGAACTTCTGGTTGTTGCGGGCGGCCATCAGCGCCGCCTCGTTCACCAGGTTCGCGAGGTCCGCACCCGAGAAGCCCGGTGTCGCGCGGGCGAGCACGCTGATGTCGACGTCCTCGGCGAGGGGGATCTTGCGGGTGTGCACCTGCAGGATGCCCTCGCGGCCGCGCACGTCGGGCCGGGAGACGACGACCCGCCGGTCGAAGCGGCCGGGCCGCAGCAGCGCGGGGTCGAGCACGTCCGGCCGGTTGGTGGCGGCGATCAGGATGACGCCGTCGTTGCTCTCGAAGCCGTCCATCTCCACCAGCAGCGCGTTGAGCGTCTGCTCGCGCTCGTCGTGGCCGCCGCCCAGGCCGGCCCCGCGGTGGCGGCCGACGGCGTCGATCTCGTCGATGAAGATGATGCAGGGGGCGTTCTTCTTGCCCTGCTCGAACAGGTCGCGCACGCGGCTGGCGCCGACGCCCACGAACATCTCCACGAAGTCGGAGCCGGAGATGGAGAAGAAGGGCACGTTCGCCTCGCCGGCGATGGCCCGGGCGAGCAGCGTCTTGCCCGACCCCGGGGGGCCCATCAGCAGGACGCCCTTGGGGATGCGGCCGCCCAGCTTCTGGAACTTCTGCGGCTCGCGCAGGAACTCGATGATCTCCTGCAGCTCGTCCTTCGCCTCCTCGACGCCGGCCACGTCCTTGAAGGTCACCTTCTTCTGCTGGCTGGCGAGCAGCTTCGCCTTCGACTTGCCGAAGGAGAGCGCCTTGTTGCCGCCGCTCTGCATCTGGCGCATGAAGAAGATCCAGAAGCCGATCAGCAGCAGGAAGGGAGCCCAGGAGATCAGCATGTTGGCCCAGGTGGGCGTCTGGTCGGGCTGGTAGTTGACGGTCACCTTCTTCGCCAGCAGCGTGTCGGTCAGCTTGTCGTAGCCGACGGGCGCGAACGTCCGGAACGCCTCCCGGCTCACGGTGTGGCCCTTGATCTCGTTGCCGGTGATGGTCACGTCGGAAACCTGGCCGGCTTCGACCTGGGCCATGAACTCGCTGAACTTGACCGGTTGCTCCTTCTTCTGGAACTGGGCGAAGTGCCAGGCCAGGAACACGACCACCAGCAGCGACATCCAGAGCATGACGGTCTTGAACGTTGCGTTCACTGAAAGGCCTCCGGGCGGTGCCCCACACCACCCCCCTCCCCTGATGGGAGGAATCATCAAGTGTAGCTTACCGCGAGCGATCGCAACAGTTTGAGGCTGAGGACGGGCCGTCCGCCGCCGGCAGGGGGCTAGGCCGCGGTCCGGGGGCCGGAGGAGGGGCGGGCGATCGTTCCCAGGAACGGCAGCCCGGCGAAACGCCCCTTCCAGTCGAGGCCGTAGCCGACGAGGAAGCGGCCGCGGTCCTCCTTCAGGGCGAAGGCGGCCCAGTCGGGGTGGACGTCGATCTTGCGGAGCTCGGGCTTGTCGATCAGCGTGCAGACGTGGACGCTCCGCGGACGGCGCTCGTGGAGGTGGCCGAGCAGATAGCTCAGGGTGATGCCGGTGTCGACGACGTCGTCCACCAGCAGGACGTCGCAGCCCTCCAGGGGGACCGCGGTGGCGAAGACGATCTCGGTCATCACCCGGTTGGCCGTCTGCTCCCGCTGGGTGCTGACGCGCACCAGGTGCATCGAGGTCTCCAGCGGCAGGTGGCGGACGAGGTCGGCCATGAAGATCAGGCTCCCCATCAGCCCCAGCACGTTCAGCTCACGGCCTTCCAGCGCGCGGCCGATCTCGGCGCCCAGCTCGGCCACCCGACGGGCGATCTCTTCCTCCGTGTAGAGGACCGCGACCTCGTCCCTCATCGTGGCGCAGATGATACGGCCTTCGGGCGCAAAGCCGAACGCCTTTTCAGGCGCACCTGGGAGGGGGTGACCACGGCCTCCCGGCCGGCCGGCAAGGGGAGGCGTCGGAGCGCGCCAGCAGGGCCGCGGGCGAGCAGCCGCACGCGCTCGACGTGGGCGGCGCCGATCCCCCGCAGCCCGCCCGCCTGGCGCAGGGCCCGGCGGATCGCCTCGCGCGCCAGCGCGGCCGGGGCCTGGGCGAGACCTGCCCGCCGCAGCACGAAGGAGCCGTCCTCCGCGACGTGGCCGATGCGGGCCAGCAGGGCGTCGGCCTGGGCGGCCAGGTACGCCGCCTCGTCGGCCAGGAGCCCGGCGGTGCGCGCCAGCGACTCGCGCAGGCGGGGGTTGAAGCGCGCCTCCAGGTACGGCAGCAGCTCCAGCCGGACACGGTTTCGGCGGTGGGCGGGGTCCCGGTTGCTCGGGTCCTCGCGCCAGGGCAGCCCTCGCTGCTGCAAGTGGGCCAGGACCTCGGCCCGCGAGACCGTCAGCAGCGGCCTCACCAGCGGGCCCCGCCTCTTCCGCATCCCGGCGAGGCCGCGGGCCCCGGCCCCGCGCAGCAGCCGCAGCAGCAGCGTCTCCGCCTGGTCGTCACGGGTGTGGGCCAGCGCGATCGCCGCCGCCTTCTCCTCGCGCTGCACGGTGCGCAGGAAGGCGTAGCGGGCCCGCCGCGCCGCCTGCTCCAGGCCGCCGCCCTCCTCCGCCGCCCGCGCCCGCACGTCGGCCGAGCCGCAGCGCAGCGGCACCCCGAGGTCGGCGCAGAGCCGTCGGCAGAACCCGGCGTCCTCCTCGGAGCCGGGCCGGAGCCGGTGGTCGAGGTGCGCGGCGACCAGGCGGAACCCGCGCGGACGACGCAGCAGCGCCAGCGCGTCGAGCAGGGCGACCGAGTCGGCCCCGCCGGAGAGGGCCGCCAGCACCGTCTCGCCGCGGGCCGGGACGAGGGCGGCGCGCAGCGCCCGGTCGACGCTGGCGACGAGGGGCGGCAGCCTCAACGGCCGAACCTCGCCGCGGACGGGGGTTGGTGGCGGTGCAGGGATTCGAACCCCGGACGCCGCGGATATGAGCCGCGTGCTCTAACCAACTGAGCTACACCGCCACACGTGGGGGCAGACGAGGTCGCCTGCCGCATCCGAGTCTACTACAGCCGCTGCCGCCGCGGCCGGGCGCGAACCGCGGGTATATACTCCGCGGCGAGCGCGCCATGGAGTGCATCCGCTGCCAGAAGAGCGACCTCGAGCTGACGCTGCACAAGTGCCCCATCTGCTTCAAGTGGATCTGCGCCGACTGCGGCGAGCACCAGTACGGCCGCATCTTCTGCTCCCGCCGCTGCGTGGACGGGTTCTTCTTCGGCGACGACGACGACGAATGACGCACCTCTCCAACGCCCGGTGCCGAGATTGCGCAATGAGGGCGCTGGAGAGGGTATAGCGCGCCAGAGAAGCTCACGGCACTGTCCAGCTTCCTCTTGGATGGGGGGACTCCGTCCCCCATACCCCCCTGGGTTGCCAGAGAATCCAGCGTCGATCCGTGGCTTAGAATGACTCTTCTGCCCGAGGGTCCGATGAGCTTCCCTATCGAACGTCCACGCCGGCTCCGACGCACCGAGCGGCTGCGCGCCATGGTGCGCGAGACGACCGTCTCGCCGGCCCACCTGATCTATCCGCTGTTCGTGACCCCCGGCGAGGGGCTGCGTCGCGAGATCCCCTCGCTGCCCGGGTGCTTCCACCTCTCGGTCGACCAGGTGGCGCGCGAGGCGGAGGAGGTGGAGCGGCTGGGCATCGGCGGCGTCATCCTGTTCGGGCTGCCCGCCGCCAAGGACCCGGCGGGCAGCGAGGGCTACGCCGACGACGGGGTCGTCCAGCAGGCGATCCGCGCCATCCGCTCCGCCTGCCGCGAGTTGCTGGTGTTCACCGACGTCTGCCTCTGCGAGTACACCTCGCACGGCCACTGCGGGGTGGTGGAGGACGGCGAGGTGCAGAACGACCCGACCCTGAGGCTGCTGGCCAGGATGGCGCTGTCGCACGCGCGCGCGGGCGCGCACGTGGTGGCTCCGTCGGACATGATGGACGGGCGGGTCGGCGCCATCCGCGAGGCGCTCGACGGCGACGGCTTCGCGCAGGTGCCGATCCTGTCCTACGCGGCCAAGTACGCGTCCGCGTTCTACGGCCCCTTCCGCGAGGCGGCCGACTCGGCCCCGCAGTTCGGAGACCGTCGTGGCTACCAGATGGACCCGGCGAACGTGCGCGAGGCGCTGCGGGAGGTGGAGCTCGACCTCGACGAGGGCGCCGACATGGTCATGGTCAAGCCGGCGCTGCCCTACCTGGACGTGCTGCGTGCGGTGGCCGAGACCTCCGACCGCCCGGTGGCCGCCTACAACGTCTCCGGCGAGTACGCGATGGTGAAGGCTGCCGCGGCGCGCGGCTGGGTGGACGAGGAGCGCATGGCCCGCGAGATCCTCACCTCGATCCGCCGCGCCGGCGCCGACGTGATCCTCACCTACCACGCCAAGGACTTCGCGCGGAAGGCGGGCTAGAGGGGTGGGCCGCTCGCAGGAGCTGTTCTCCCGGGCGAAGGCGGTGATCCCCGGCGGGGTCAACAGCCCGGTGCGCGCCTTCAAGGCCGTGGGCGGCGACCCCCCGTTCATCGCCCGCGCCCAGGGGCCGCGCGTGTTCGACGAGGACGGTCGCGGCTACGTGGACTACGTCGGCTCCTGGGGCCCCATGATCCTGGGCCACGCCGATCCTCAGGTGCTGGGTGCCATCGCCGCGGCGGCGGCCCGAGGCACCTCCTACGGGGCGCCCTGCAGCCTGGAGGTGGAGCTGGCCGAGCGCGTCGTCCGCCTGGTGCCCTCGATCCGCAGGCTGCGCTTCGTCTCCTCCGGGACGGAGGCGACCATGAGCGCGCTGCGCGTGGCGCGCGGCTTCACCGGCCGCCGCAAGATCCTCAAGTTCGACGGCTGCTATCACGGCCACGCCGACTCGCTGCTGGTGGCCGCCGGCTCGGGAGTGGCGACGCTCGGCATCCCCGGCTCGCCCGGCGTCCCGGAGGGGACCGTCGCCGACACGCTGGTGGCTCCGTTCAACGACACGGCCGCGGTCGAGGCGGCGGTGGCGGCCCACGGCAGGGACCTCGCCGCGGTCATCGTCGAGCCCGTGTGCGGCAACATGGGCACCGTCGCGCCGCGGAGCGGCTACCTGCAGGCACTGCGCGAGATCACCCGCCGCAACGGCACGGTGCTGATCTTCGACGAGGTGATGACGGGATTCCGCGTGGCCCTGGGCGGCGCGCAGCAGCTCTACGGCATCGAGCCCGACCTCACCTGCCTGGGGAAGATCGTGGGGGGCGGGCTGCCGGCGGCGGCGTACGGCGGCCGTGCCGAGATCATGGCCGCGGTGGCCCCGGAGGGGCCCGTGTACCAGGCGGGCACCCTGTCGGGCAACCCGCTGGCCATGGCCGCGGGCTGCGCGGTCCTCGACCGGCTCTGCCAGCCGGGGACCTACGAGGCCCTGGAGCGGACGAGCGCCTTGCTGGAGGCGGGGTTGTGCGCGGCGGCGGCCGCCGCCGGCGCGCGCGTCACCGTGAACCGTGTCGGCTCCATGATCACCGTCTTCTTCTGCGAGGGCCCGGTGGCGGACTACGCCGGCGCGAAGCGCTCGGACACCACCCGCTTCGGCCGCTTCTTCCACGCCATGCTGGAGCGCGGCGTCTACCTGCCGCCGGCGCAGTTCGAGGCGGCCTTCGTCTCGCTGGCCCACGGCGAGGCGGAGATCGAGGAGACGGTGCGCGCGGCCGGCGAGGCGTTCAGGCTCGCTGGCTGAAGCGCGGCTCGGGCCAGTCGCTCGCCGACCCGGGGGAGAGGAGAAGCAGCACTCCGATCAGGGGTGCTCGGGGCCGGGCTGTTCGTGGCTTCCCTCGTTCTGGCGGGCTCCGCCCCCCAGCCCCCCCGTGCGGCGAGCGGCGGCCTCGATGTCGGCGCGGACGGCGTGGCGGTACTCCCTGCGCCGCGTGACCTCGGCCACCGGGTCGGCGGTCGCGAAGTTGGCGCCCAGGATGATGGTCCCGGGCGTCACCGGCGAGAGAAGACCGCCCAGGGTCAAGGTACCCGCCGGCAGGAAGCGGTAGCTCGCCACCAGACGGTACTTGGGCAGGGCCCGCAGCGACGCGTCCTGCGCCGGCGAGAGGAGCAGGAGGTATCTCTGCCGGGCTGCGGCGAGCCCCCACACGTCGCACTGCTCCAACGCGGCGTGGCGCGCCTCGAACAGGACGTCGCGGCGCGCGTGGGAGGGGTCGTCGCAGTAGGCGAGCCGCGCCCTGGGCTCGTAGAGGCGCTCGCGGGCTACGTCTCGGGCGATGGCGCGGTTGGGCTGCGCGCGGGCGAAGGCCGGCAGGAAGAAGGCGTTGACCAGCAGCGCCAAGGCCGCCGTCGCCCCGGCGAGCGCACCCAGGACGCGCGAGGCCAGCGGGCGCACGGCCGCCGCCACCAGCGCGGCTGCCGCCAGCAGCAGCACGACCGCGGCCGCGACGCAGACCGCGCGGCTCGGCAGCCAGCGCGGCGGCAGGGCCGGAGGCCGCACGGCCGTCCACACGGCGGCGCCAGCCGCGACCGCCAGGACCAGGCGCGCCCAGGCGCGGTCGAGCCGTCCCCAACGGAGCGCGGCGAAGTAGCGGCCGACGAGGAGCGACACGGCCGGGTAGATCGGCAGGAGGTAGTAGTCGATCTTGCCGCGCGAGAGGCTGATCGGCACCAGCACCAGGGCCGGCCAGAGGCCGAGCAGCCACGACGACCGCCGCTCGGGCGCCGGCGCGGAGAGCAGCCGCAGCAGCGCGACCGGCAGGAATGCCGACCAGGGCAGGCCTTGGGCGAGGTAGGCCGGCAGGTAGAACCAGGGGGGGCGGCCGACGTCGTAGGCCTCGCCGGCGAAGCGCTCGAGGTTCTCCCGGAGGAAGAAGTGCTGGAGCGGCTCCCATCCCAGGCGGAGGAAGAGCAGGACGAACCACCCCAGGCCCAGGACCGCGAAGGCGAGCGCCGCCAGCGCCAGCGCCCCGGGACGCCAGGGCGGCACCCGCCGCTCCTGCGCGAGGAGGGGGACGAGGGCAAGGGCGGGGATGAGGAGCGCGATCGGCCCCTTGCTGGCGAGCCCCAGGCCGAGGGCCGCCCCCGCCGCTGGCAGCAGCCACGAAGGCGGCGCGGGCTGCCAGGCGCGCACCAGCAGCGCGGCCGCCAGCGTCGTCCAGACGGCCAGCAGCATGTCCGACATCGCCATGCGCGCGAAGGAGAGGAAGCCGAGCGTGGTCGCCAGCGCCACCGCCCCGAGCAGGCCGGTGCGGCGGTCGAAGAGGAGCGCGCCCAGCCAGGCCGTCGCCAGCACCAGGGCGAGCGCGGAGACGACCGCCACCAGCCGGGCGGCGGCCGGCGTCGGCCCCAGCGCCTTCATGCAGGCGGCCATCAGCCAGTAGCTGAGGATCGGCTTGTCGAAGAAGGGCCGCCCCTCGTAGCGCGGCACCAGCCAGTCCCCGCCCTCCGCCATCGTGCGCGCCGCGTCCATGAAGTAGACCTCGGCCCGCTCCAGGGGCGGGACGGAGAGCTGCGGCAGCAGGACCAGCGCCAGCGCCGCCAGCACCACGGCGAGCCCGGCAGCGACGCGCGGCGGGGAGGAGCCTGCGGTGGTCAGGGCTGGGCGGGGGTCGCGCCGGCTTCGGCGCGGCGCAGGTGGAGCTGGCCGCAGGCGGCGAGGATGTCGCGCCCGCGCGGGCGGCGCACCGAGACGGCCACGCCGGCTTCGGCCAGCGCCGCCGCGAAGCCGTCCACCGCCTCCGGCGCCGGCGGCCGGAACGGGATCGGCGGGGCGGGGTTGAGGGGGATGAGGTTCACCTTGGCCCGGCGGCCGCGCAGCCGCCGGGCCAGCTCGCGAGCGTGCGCCGCGGTGTCGTTGACGCCACCGAGCAGCACGTACTCGAAGGTCACGACGCCTCCGCCGGGCACCTCGTAGCGGAGGGCGGCTTCGATCACCGCCTCCATCGGGTACTTCGCCTCGATCGGCATCAGCGCCCGTCGCAGCCCCGGGTCGGAGGCGTGCAGGCTGATGGCGAGGTTCGGCCGCACCGGCTCTCTGGCCAGCTTCTCAAGGGCAGGCAGGATGCCCACGGTCGAGAGCGTCAGCTTGCGGGGCGGCACCGCGAAGCCGTGCGGGTCCATCAGCACCCGCAGCGCCTGCACGGTCGCCTCGAAGTTGAGCAGCGGCTCCCCCATCCCCATCACCACGACGTTCCACGGAAACGGGTCCTCCGCCCGGCGCCGCGGGTGCGTCCGGGCGACCGGGTGCTCCTCCATCACCGTCGCCACCTGACCCAGGATCTCGCCGGCGCTGAGGTTGCGGGTGTAGCCGGCAATGCCGGTGAGGCAGAAGGCGCACTTCAGGGGACAGCCGGCCTGCGTGGAGATGCAGATGGTGCGCCGCTGGTCCTCGGGGATGTAGACCGACTCGACCGAGGCGCCGCCCGCGACGCGGAACAGGTACTTGCGCGTCCCGTCGAAGGAGAGCGTGCGCTCCTGGACCGCCGGCCAGCGCAGCTCGAAGCGCTCGGCCAGGGTGCCGCGGAGCGCCTTCGGCAGGTTGGCCATGGCCTCGAGCGCGCGCACGCGCCGCGCGTAGAGCCAGCCGTAGAGCTGCCGCCCGCGGAAGTCCGGCTCGCCGAGCTCGCGGGCGGCCACGGCCAGCGCCTCCTGGCCCATGCCGAAGAGATTGGGCCGGCCCATTGCGGCATCATAGCAGCGCGCTTCCGGCGATGGCGGAGTGTGGCTCACGAGGAGAAGGCATGGGCGAGAACGAATCGCGCGTGATCGTGCCCGCGCTGGTGGACCGCGGCGGCGCGCTGCCCGAGTACGCCTCGCCGGCGGCGGCCGGCGCCGACCTGCGCGCCAGCGAGGCGCTGGTGATCGAGGCGGGCGGACGCGCCGCCGTTCCCACCGGCCTGCGCCTGCAGATCCCTCCCGGCCACGTCGGCCTGGTGTGGCCGCGCAGCGGCCTGGCGGTGCGCCACGGCATCGACACGCTGGCCGGCGTGATCGACAGCGACTACCGCGGCGAGCTGCGGGTGGTGCTGGTGAACCACGGCCGCGAGCCCTTCGCCGTCGCCGCCGGAGACCGCGTCGCGCAGCTGCTGGTGCAGCCGCTGGCCCGTGCCGTCTTCCAGAAGGTCGCGGAGCTGGACCGCACCGACCGCGGGCAGGGCGGCTTCGGCTCGACCGGCCTCTAGCCACCCACGGCTTGCCCGTCCGCCGGCGGACGGCGGACGGCGCCCGCCACCACCTCGAGCAGCTGTCGCTCGCTGAACGGCTTCTCCAGGAAGGCGCAGACGCCGGCCTCGGTCAGCTCCACCCGCTCGGAGGGTTCGACGAAGCCGCTGACCAGCACCACCGGCCGCGCCGGATCCAGCCGTTGCAGGGCGAAGAACACCTCGCGGCCTCCCCGTCGCGGCAGCCCCATGTCGCACACGACCACGTCGATCGAGCCGAGCCGCTCCTCGAACAGGCGCACCGCCTGCTCGCCGTCACCGGCGACCAGAACCTGGTAGCCGGCCTCCTCCAGCCAGACGCGACCGACCTCGACCAGCATCTCCTCGTCCTCCACCAGCAGCACGGTGCCGCGCCCGCGCGGCCGGTCGGGCTCGGGGGGCGACGGGGCCGAGGACGCCGGCGCCACGCACGGCGGCAGGTAGATCCGGACCACGGTGCCCGAGCCGATGGCACTCTCCACGTCGATGCAGCCGCCGTGCGACCTGACGATGCCGTAGACCACGGACAGCCCCAGGCCGGAGCCGTGGCCTGACGCCTTGGTGGTGAAGAACGGCTCGAACACCCGTCGCCGCGTCTCCTCGGGCATGCCGCTGCCGGTGTCGGTGACGCTGAGCTCGACGTACTCCGCGCCCGCCGCCTCCGGGCAGCGCTCGCGCACCCGGCGGCCCGGCTGCCGCGCGACCCGCAGCGACAGCGTGCCCCCGTTGGGCATGGCGTCGCGGGCGTTGACGCACAGGTTCAGCAGCACCTGCGCGAGCTGGCCGCGGTCGCCCCAGACCCAAGTCTCACCTGCCTCGGCCGAGACGGAGAGCGCGATCTCCCGCGGCAGGATCTCGCGCAGCAGCCGTTCCACCTCGCCCACCGCCGCCCGGGCGTCGAACACCTCGAAGCGGACCTCCGAGCGTCGGGCGAAGGTGAGGATGCGCCGCACCACGCTCTGACCGCGCTCGCCGGCCAGGCGCAGCACCTCCGCCGACCGCCCCACCCGCTCCGGGTCGGAGGGCGACTGCGCCAGCAGCGCCGCGTGGCCGAGCACCACCCCCAGCAGGTTGTTGAAGTCGTGCGCCATGCCCGCGGCCAGCGTCCCCAGCGCCTCGAAGCGCTGCGCGTGCGCCAGCTGCGCCTCCAGCCGCTCGCGCCTCTCCTCCAGGCGCCGTCGCTCGGTGACGTCGTGGTGGATGGCCACGAAGCCCACCAGCTCGTCGGCGGCCCCGCGCAGGGGGGTCACGGAGGCGTCCACCACCACCGTGGTGCCCTCGCGCGTGCGGTTGACGTGGATGCCCCGGTAGTTGTGGCCGGAGAGCAGCGTGTGCCAGAGGCTCTGGTAGTGCTCCAGGGTCATCTCGCCGCTCTTCAGGAGGCGCGGGGTGCGGCCGAGCGCCTGCTGGGAGGTGTAGCCGTAGAGGATCTCGAAGGCGGGGTTGACGTAGGTGATGGTCCCGTCCGGGGCGGTGAGGAAGATGGCGCTGTCCGTCTGTTCCACCGCCCGCTGCAGCCAGCGCAGCGTCTGCTGGGTGCGGCGGGCCTCGGTCTGGTCCGTCGCCACTACCAGGCGCGCGAGGCGGCCGGCGAACTCGACGGGGTGCGAGGTGATGTCGGCCTCGATCAGGGTGCCGTCCTTCAGGCGGTGCCGCCAGGTGCCGGCGCGGTCGAGGCCGTCCGCCAGCTCGGCGATCCGCCGCTCGAGCGCCGTCACGTCCTCCAGCGGACGGATGTCGCGCAGGGTCATCGCCAGGAACTCCTCGCGCGACCAGCCGTAGCGGGCGACGGCGGCGTCGTTCACGGCCAGGAAGCGCAGCGTCTCCAGGTCGTAGACCCACATCGGGTGGGGGCTGGCCTCGAAGAGCCGGCGGTAGCCGACCTCGCTGCCCGGCCCGCCGCCCTCTGACGCCGACACGCCCTCCCCCGGCCCCGTACCCATCCCCCGACGCTTCCCCGCCCCCCGACGCCGCCCGGCCGGGGCGATGTGCTGGATATTAGCAGCCGGGCGAGGTCTACAATCGCCAGACCGATGGGGCGGTGGCTCGTTGTCCTGCTGGCGTGCGTGGCCGCCCTCGCGCCGCCGGGCGCACGCGATCCGGCCTCCAGGCCTGCCGACGTCGTCCTCGTCACCATCGACACGCTGCGGGCCGATCGCGTGGGCTTCCTGGGAGGCCGCCGCGACCTGACGCCGACCCTCGACCGCCTGGCCCGCGAGGGCGTGGTCTTCGAGCAGGCCTCGGCGGCGGCGCCGCTGACGACGGTCTCGCACGCGACGATCCTCAGCGGCCTGCAGCCGCCCGGCCACGGCGTGCGCGACTTCGGCATGCCGCTGGCGGCGGACCTGCCCTGGCTGCCGTCGCTGCTGAAGGTCGCCGGCTACCACACGGCCGCCTTCGTGGGCTCGATCGTGCTCGACCCCAAAGGTGCGATCGCGCCCGGCTTCGGCCGCGGCTTCGACCTGTACGACGCCGGCTTCCGGGCGCGCAGGGGCGGCGCCGACCCCTACCAGACCAAGGAGCGGCGCGGCGCGGAGGTGGTGCGCCGGGCGCTCGCCTGGCTGGAGCGCCGCCCGGCGGGGCCGCTCTTCCTCTGGGTGCACCTCTACGACCCGCACGACCCCTACGACCCTCCGGAGCCCTTCCGCTCGCGCTTCGCGCAGGCGCCCTACGACGGCGAGGTCGCGGCCGTCGATGCGGCCTGCGGCGCGCTCCTCGACGGGCTGCGCAGAGCGGGTATCGCCACGGCAGCGGTGATCGCGGTGGCCGGCGATCACGGCGAGTCGCTGGGGGCCCACGGGGAGGACACGCACGGCGTCTTCCTCTACGACGAGACGATCCACGTGCCCCTGCTGCTGCATCTGCCAGGAGACGCTGCGGCAGGCCGGCGCGTCGGGGTCCGCGTGGGACTGGTCGACCTCGCGCCCACGCTGCTCGAGGCGACGGGGGTGTCGGTCCCGGCAGCCATGCAGGGCCGCTCGCTGCTCGGCCTGGTCCGCGGCTCGCGCCGGCAGGACCAGCCGGCCTATGCGGAGTCGGAGTACCCGCGGCGGGTCTTCGGCTGGAGCGGCCTCGCCGCCTGGCGTGACCAGCGCTTCCTCCTCGTGGAGGCGCCGCGGCGCGAGCTGTACGACCTGCGCGCCGATCCCTCCGCCTCGCGCGACCTGGCCGCGGAGCGGCCGGCGGTGGTGAGCGGCATGGCAGCGGCCCTGGACGCGGCGCAGCGAGCGTGGACGCGGCAGGCGCCCGCCGTCCCGGCCCCCGCGGCCAGCCCGGATCTGGTGGAGCGGCTGGCCTCGCTCGGCTACGCGGGCGGGGCGAGCGGCGCGTCGCCGGCGGCGCCTTCCGGCATCGACCCCAAGGACCGCATCGCCGTCACCAACCTGCTCCACGACGCCACCCTGGCCGGCGAGGAAGGCCGCTGGCGCGAGGCCATCCCGCTCTACGAGCGGGTGGTGGCGAGCGACCCGCAGATCTTCACCGCCCGCCTGGAGCTGGGCCTGGCCCTGGCGCGGGAGAAGCAGTGGGCCCGCGCGCTGCCGCACCTGCGGCTGGTCGCGGAGCGGATGCCCGACTACGCCGACGCCCGCTTCACCCTGGGCCTCGCCTGCGCCTCGCTCGGCCGTCGCCAGGAGGCGATCCGCGAGCTGCAGGCGGCCCTGGCGAGGGACCCGCACCACGCGGCCGCGCGGCAGCTCCTGGAGCAGCTCCAGCAGCAGCCCTGAGCTATACTATTCGTTAGTATAGCTGGGAGGACTGCCGCGTCACCCAGGGGGGGACGCCCGGCCGGTCCGGCCGTCACCGCCCGGATGTCCTCTCCCTGCTGGACGACTCCTCCCTGTGGCCGCTCCTGGCGCCTCACTCACGAGAATGGAACGGCGGGGGCCCTGCGGCCCCCGCCGGTAAGGCGACGACGCGACCGGGAGGCGCCGCAGCGCCTCCCGGCCGGACGGCTAGAAGCTGAACTTCACGCCCAGGCGCAGCTGCCGCGGCGCCTGGAAGCCGATCGCCTGCAGGAAGCGCGGATCCTGCTGCAGGCCCTGCTCCTGGATCAGCGCCGGCGTGTTCACGCCCTGGAAGAACTGGTCCTCGGTGATGTCGATCGACTGCCCCGACTGCAGCTGGGTCGGGTACTTGTTGGTGACGGTGTTCGTGCCGAAGACGTTGATGAGGTTCGCGTTGAAGGTCAGGGCGCGACGGCCGCCGAGCTTCAGCATGTACTGGGCGAACAGGTCGAGCTGGTTGAAGAACGGCGTGCGCCCGTCGCTGTCGCGGCCCAGGTAGAAGACCGGGTAGTCGCTGCCGGCGATGAAGGCGGCCTCGCGGGTGATGGGGATGCCGCTGGCCAGGAACCAGTGGCCGCCCACCGAGACGCCGAACGGGGCGTCGTAGACGGCGTCGAGCTTGATCTGGTGGGTGTGGTCGGTGGCCAGCACGCCGAAGACCGGCTGCGCGTTCTGGTCGAAGCTCATGATCGGGTAGTCGAAGTTGCGGCCGGTGTCCGGGCTGACGCGGCCGTTCTCGTCCGACTCCGAGAGGCCCGCGTAGTTGCCGT
>Ga0335071_10000363_pt1 | contig 51205 bp, 51 predicted proteins | sample Lox_Sample_15_FD_206724 | JGI IMG/M metagenome (GOLD analysis project Ga0335071, IMG submission 206724) | Soil microbial communities from Loxahatchee National Wildlife Refuge, Florida, United States - Lox_Sample_1.5 | ecosystem: Environmental > Terrestrial > Soil > Wetlands | place: USA... | reverse complement strand
GGCGTTCGAGTCGGGCGGCAGGAAGCGATCAGTCATTTGAATCAAAGCATGAGAGATCAATCATGGATGTGAATACTGCGGTTCTGGGGGGATCGACGGGCCCGGTGGACCTCACGGTCATCGGCCTGTTCCTGCACGCGGACTGGATCGTCAAAGGGGTCCTGGTGCTGCTGCTCCTGGCCTCGATCTGGAGCTGGGCGATCATCATCGAGAAGATCTTCCGCCTGCGGAAGCTCGACGGCCAGGCGGGCGACTTCGAAGACCTGTTCTGGTCGGGCGGAGCACTCGAGGACCTGTACGACCGCGTGGGCGTGCAGCCGCAAGACCCGATGTCGGCGATGTTCGGGGCCGCGATGCGCGAATGGCGCCGCTCGGCGGCGCGCGGGACCGCGACCGCCACACAGATGCGCGCCGGGCTGCAGCAGCGCATCGAGCGCGTGATGTACGTGACCCTCGGCCGCGAAATGGACCGGCTCGAGCGCTACATGACCTTCCTCGCCTCGGTCGGCTCGACCGCCCCGTTCATCGGCCTGTTCGGCACGGTGTGGGGCATCATGAACAGCTTCCACGCGATCGGCGCCAGCAAGAACACGAGCCTCGCGGTCGTGGCCCCCGGCATCTCCGAGGCGCTGTTCGCAACTGCCCTCGGCCTCGTCGCCGCCATCCCCGCGGTGATCGCCTACAACAAGCTGTCGAGCGATCTCACCCGCTACGCCGGGCGCCTCGAGGCGTTCGCGGGCGAGTTCGGCGCGATCCTGTCGCGCCAGCTCGAGGAGCGCGCGTAACCCGCCATGGCCGCCCCTCTCGTAGCTCCCATCCGCGGCGGCGCACGTCTGCGCCGGCGCGCGCGTCTGGTTTCGGAAATCAACGTGACGCCGTTCGTCGACGTGATGCTCGTGCTGCTGGTGATCTTCATGATCACGGCGCCGCTGCTCACGGCGGCCGTGCCGGTCGATCTGCCGCAGACGAGAGCGGCACAGGCGACCGGGCAGGACGAGCCGCTGATCATCTCGATCAACGCCGAAGGCAAGACCTATCTGCAGGAGACCGAGTACACGATCGAGCAGTTGATCGCGCGCCTGCAGGCCGTCACGCAGAACAAGCCGGACCAGCGCATCTTCGTGCGCGGCGACAAGACCCTGGCGTACGGCAAGATCATGGAAGTCATGGGGGCACTGAGCGCGGCCGGATTCCCGAAGGTGGCGCTCGTGGCTGAGGTTCCGGGGACCCCGACGGCGGCCGGGCCAAAGGCTGCGTCGGGCCCGCGTTAGGCGGCGGGACGGTCTCCGGTGGAGAGAATTTCGCTCTCGCTGAACCGGGCGGTCGCCGTCTCCGCCCTGCTGCACATCGTGGTCTTCCTGATCGCGTGGTTCGGCGTGCCGGAACTCTTCCACGACGTGGCGCCGGAGACGCCGATGGTGGTCGAGGTGCTGCCGATCGGCGACTTCACCAACGCGCCCTCGAAGCCCACGCCGCCGCAGCCCGCCCAGGCGCAGCCCGCACCCAAGCCGCCGGAGCCCAAGCCCGAGCCGCCGAAGCCCGAACCGCCCAAGCCGCCGCCGCCGGCACCACCGCCGCCGCCTCCGCCGCCCACGCCCCCTCCGCCGGCGCCGCCGCCGCCCACACCGCCGCCGCCCAAGCCCCTGCCGCCGCCGCCGCCCGAGCCTGCGCCCAAGGCCGAGCTGCCGCCGCCGCCTCCGCCACCGGCCCCGCCGCCGCCGCGCCCGGCGCCGCCGAAGCCGGCGCCGCCACAATTTAACCTCGACTCCATTCTAAAAGACCTGACCAAGCGGAAGCCGACGCCTCAGACGGCGCAAGCTATGGCGCCGCCGACGCAAACGCAGACCGCCTCGCGCAATATGAACACGAGCTTCAATCCCAACCTGCCGTTGTCGATCAGCGAGCAGGACGCGATCCGCCAGAAGATCGTGAGCAACTGGAACGTCGATCTCGGCGCCAAGGGCATCGAGACGTTCGTCGTCACGCTGCGAATCTGGGTCTTGCAGGACGGCACCGTGCAGAGTGCGCGGATCGAAAGCACCAACCACGGCATGGACGACCCGGCCTACCGGTCGTTCGCCGAAAGTGCGGTGCGCGCCGCGCTGCAGAGCTCGCCCCTTCCGCTCCCGGCCAACAAGGCCGACCAGATCACCGACGGCAAGCTCGTGCTGGTCTTCAGCGCCAAGGATATGCTCGGGCTCGGCAACGGCTGAAGCCCGGGCGCCGCTCCAATCATGAGGCCATAATGAACAAGCTTCGCGTACTCACCTTCCTCGCGGCGGTCTTTGTTTTCGCCGCGGCACCGGCGCGCGCCGATCTGCGCCTCGACATCAACCGCGGCTCGGTCCAGCCGATGCCGATCGCGGTCTCGCCGTTCTACGGCGCGCAAGGGCGGGACGGGCAGATCGGCCGCGACGTGACGAGCGTGATCTCGGCCAATCTCGAGCGCTCCGGCCTGTTCAAGCCGCTCGATCCCAAGGCGTTCATCCAGACGCCCGAGGCGCTGCACAGCCAGCCGCCGCGCTTTCCCGACTGGCGCGCGATCAACGCGCAGGCGCTCGTGCACGGCGACGTCGAGGTCCAGCCCGACGGCCGCCTTAAGATTCAATTCCGGCTGTGGGATGTCTACGGCGAGGCGCAGATGGAGGGCCGCGTCTACACCACGGCCCTGCAGAACTGGCGGCGCGTCGCGCACATCATCTCCGATGCGATCTACAAGCGGATCACCGGCGAAGACGGCTATTTCGACACCCAGATCGTCTACATCTCCGAATCGGGGCCGCTGCAGCGGCGCATCAAGCGCCTCGCCATCATGGATCAGGACAGCGCCAATCATCGCTTCCTGACCGACGGCCGCAACCTCGTGCTGACGCCGCGCTTCTCGCCGACCGCGCGCGAGATCACGTATCTCGCCTACATCAACAATCGCCCGCGCGTGTATCTCTACAACGTCGACACCGGCCAGCAGGAAGTCCTGGGCGACTTCCCCGGCATGACCTTCGCGCCGCGCTTCTCGCCCGACGGCAATCGCGTGATCATGAGCATGTCGCAGAACGGCAACTCGGACATCTACTCGATGGATCTGCGCACGCATCGCGTGCAGCGCCTGACCGAGGACCCGGCGATCGACACCTCGCCCTGCTACTCGCCCGATGGCTCGCAGATCGTGTTCAACTCCGACCGCAGCGGCGCTCAGCAGCTTTATGTCATGGGCTCGGACGGCAGCAACGTCCGCCGGATCAGCTTCGGGAGCGGCCGGTACGCCACCCCCGTGTGGTCGCCGCGCGGCGACCTGATCGCGTTTACCAAGATCACCGAGGGCGACTTCTACATCGGGGTCATGCGCCCCGACGGCCAGGGGGAGCGGCTGTTAACCAAAGCCTTCCTGGTCGAGGGGCCGACCTGGGCCCCCAATGGCCGGGTTATCATGTATTTTAAGCAAGAGCCGTCGGACAGCCGGGGGCGGGGGGGTGGTACCCACCTCTATTCCATCGACCTCACGGGGTTCAATGAGCGGGAAATCGCCACCCCGGCGGATGGCTCGGACCCCGCCTGGTCAGGGCTGTTGCCGTAATGTCTCACCTAGGCTTTTGCCTTGATTCTGGCCCATTCCCGCTTGATTTCGGCCCGGGATGCGGCTTATATTCCGCACCGTCTTTGACCGGTTCGCGAAATCCAAACCCATCGAGGCCGATGTCGGCGCGCAAGGGGACTTGCCAGCCTGGGGGCCGTGCCTAACTAGATACCATTATGCATCTAGCAACGCGCGTTTCTCCGGGACGGTCGGGGCCCAAGCCACCGCGGTTCCCGCAGGTAAAGGATAAGAAATAGAGGAGCTAAAAATATGCGTTTCAAACTTCTAACAATGTTTGCTGCGGTGCTGCTATTGGCCGCCTGCGAAACGGCATCCGACCAGAACGCCAACACCGGCGGTGCCGGCGGCGCCGGCGCGGGTTCGGGTGTGCGTTGCACGGGTTGCCAGGAAGAGCTCGTCGCCACGGTCGGCGACCGTGTCTTCTTCGACTTCGATAAATCGGACCTGAAGCCCGAGGCGCGCGCCACGATCCAGCGCTGGGCCGACTACCTCAAGAAGTACCCGAACGTCAGCGTGACCATCGAAGGCCACTGCGACGAGCGCGGCACGCGCGAGTACAACATCGCGCTCGGCGAGCGTCGTGCGACGGCGGCGAAGAACTTCCTCACCTCGCTCGGCATCCCGGCCGCCAAGGTGTCGACGATCAGCTACGGCAAGGAGCGCCCGGCGGTTGTCGGTTCGAACGAGGCTGCCTGGTCCCAGAACCGCCGCGCGGTGATGGTGATCAACTGAGCGTTCGGTCGCTCGCGACCGGTCGCTGACTTAGACGATATGGGCGCCTGCCCAACCTCCCGCCCGGCTCTGGCTCCGGGCGGGTGGTGCGGGCGGGCGCCTTTGTTTTGCCATGCCTTTGCTTTGCAACACGCCAGCACCATATAGGCGAAACATGGTGCGTCCGTTCCATACCGCATCGAACCTGCTTGTCGTGCTGACCGCCCTGGCCGGCCTCGCCGTGGGCGGCGCCCATCAGGTGCAGGCGCAGACCCAGCCCGACATCAGCGGCCTGACCGACCGCATCGACCGGCTGCAGCGCGACGTCGATGTGCTGCAGCGCCAAGTGGCGCGGCAGCGCGGCGGCGCTCCCGCGTCGGGCGGGGGATCGTCCGCCGACGTGGGGTCGAGCTTCATCGACCAGACCCAGGGCCATTTCGACTCGATCGACGAGCAGATGCGCCAGCTGACCAACCGGCTCGAGGAGCTCACCAACCAGGTGAACCAGCTCTCGGCGCGGCTCGACAAGCTGGTGAAGGACGTCGATTTCCGCTTGGGCGCACTTGAGAAGGGCGGCCAGCCGGGCGCATCCGGCTCGCCGCCGCCCGGGGCTGCACAGAACGCCCCCGCACCGTCGCCGGGCCAGCCGCAGACGCCGGGCAAGCTGGTCCTGGTGCCCGGGCCTGCCGGTGCGGCTCCGCCGGCTGGCGACGCCGGCACCAACGCCGTGGCGCTGCCGCAAGGCTCGCCCGAGGCGCAGTACGAATTCGCCTACGGCCTTCTTCTCCAGGCGCAGCGCGAGCAGACGGACTTCACCCGGCCCGAGCAGGCCTTCCGCGAATTCCTGAAGGCGAACCCGAACCATCGCCTGGCCGGCAACGCGAACTACTGGCTGGGCGAGACCTTCTACGCGCGCAAGGACTACCAGGACGCGGCGACCACGTTCGCCGAGGGGCTCAAGAAATACCCGAAGAGCGAAAAGGCGCCCGACAACCTGTTGAAGCTCGGGATGGCGCTGGCCCAGCTCAAGCGCAAGGACGATGCCTGCGGCGCGTTTGCCGAGCTCAACCGGCGCTACCCGAACGCGCCGCCGCAGGTGAAGAACACCGCGACCCGCGAGCGCGGCCGTCTCGCCTGCCCCGGCTGAGGGCCGTCGGATCAGCGCCGTCACCGAGTGCTGCGCGGACGCCGCCGCTGCCTCGGCGCCGCTCGCCGATGATGACTTTGCCGAATGCATGGCGCGGCTCGGCCCGTTCGAGGCGGCGCCGCGGCTTGCGGTCGGCGTCTCCGGTGGCGCCGACAGCCTTGCCCTGACGGTGCTCGCCGACCGCTGGGCGCGCCGGCACGGCGGCACGGTTCTGGCGTTGACGGTCGATCACGGCCTGCGCGCGGCCGCGGGCGCGGAGGCGGCGCAGGTCGGCGCCTGGCTTGCCGCGCGCGGCATCGCCCATCGCATCCTCGCCTGGGCCGGGCCGAAGCCGCGTCAGGGTCTTCAGGCGGCGGCCCGTGCGGCGCGGCGCGGCATCCTGCTCGGCCATTGCAGCAGCGAAGGAATCCTCCATCTGTTGCTCGCCCATCACGAGGACGACCAGGCCGAGACCCTGGTGATGCGCGTGGCCGCCGACAGCGGACTCGACGGGCTTGCGGGCATGGCCGGGGTGGTCGAGACGCGGCACGTCCGCGTGCTGCGCCCCCTGCTCGCGGTGCCGCGGGCGCGGCTGGCCGCGACGCTGCTGGACCTGGCCCAGCCGTGGATCGAGGATCCGAGCAACCGCGATCCGCGGTTTTCGCGGGCACGACTCCGCGCGCTGGCCGCGGGCGGCCGCGATGTCGCGGCACCCGCCCTGCGGTTCGGGGGCGAACGGGCGCTCCGCGAGTGCGCGGTGGCCGAGCTCCTGGCGCGGACCACCGCCCTCTACCGGGAGGGCTGGGCGTGCGTCGCCGCCGAGGCTCTGTCCGCGGCGGCACCCTCGATCGCCCGGCGGGCGCTCGCCCGTATCCTGATGTGCGTTGGCGGCGACGCTTATCCGCCGCGCAGTGCCGCACTCGACGATATGTTCGCCGCGATCGGACGCGGCGGGCTCGCCGGAGGCCGAACCTTGGCCGGCTGCCGCCTGATCCCCCGCGGCCCCCGTCTGGTGCATGGGGGGCTCCTCGTTGTGCGCGAGGCGGCGGCGATCGGCGCTGCGGTCCCGGTCGGCGGCCCGGGCTGGTATGAGTGGGACGGACGGTTTCAGCTGCGGGTCGAGGGACGGGTTGCACCCGGCACGGTCCTGCGGGCGCTCGGCGACGACGGCTGGCGGGCAGTCGCGGCGGAGCTGGGGAGTGCCGCCAAGCTGTTGCGATCCCTGGTGCTTCCGCCGGTGCGGGCAACCCTGCCGGCGCTGTGCGATCTTGACGGGGTGGTGGCCGTACCCCACCTCACATATAGACGGCAAGGCGTCGATCCTGATAGCGTTAAGGTGGTTTCCGTCAATTTCCGGCCGCGCCATGCCTTGGCCGGGGCGGGGTTCGCCAGTGTGGCGGACCGCCGGCACTAGGGACCAAGCACACGCACCGTCCGATCAAATTCACGGCTGGCGGGATTCTGCGAAGGACGGATGAGCTAGGCGAGGCAGCACTTCGGTGAATAATTTCGGCAAGAATCTGGCGTTGTGGGTGATCATCGGCTTGCTGCTGATCGCCTTGTTCAACCTGTTCCAGGGCTCGGGTCCGCACGGGCCGAGCTCGCAACTCGCCTATTCCGATTTCCTCGCCGCCGTCGACCGCGGCCAGGTGACCGACGTCACCATCCAGGGCAGCACGATCCACGGGCACTTCCAGGACGGACGCGCGTTCTCGACCTATTCGCCCAACGATCCGAGCCTCGTCAGCAAGCTGACCGACCGCAGCGTGCGCGTCAGCGCCGCACCGGTCGAAGAGGCCATGCATCCGCTGCTGTCGATCCTCGCCTCGTGGTTCCCGTTCCTGGTGCTGATCGGCGTGTGGATATTCTTCATGCGGCAGATGCAGTCGGGCGGCGGCCGGGCCATGGGCTTCGGCAAGTCGCGCGCCCGGCTGCTGACCGAGAAGGTCGGCCGCGTCACCTTCGACGACGTCGCCGGCATCGACGAGGCCAAGGGCGAGCTCGAAGAGGTGGTCGAGTTCCTGCGCGATCCGCAGAAGTTCCAGCGCCTCGGCGGCAAGATTCCCAAGGGCGTGCTGCTGGTCGGCCCGCCCGGCACCGGCAAGACCCTGCTTGCGCGCGCCATCGCCGGCGAGGCGAACGTGCCGTTCTTCACCATCTCCGGCTCCGACTTCGTCGAGATGTTCGTCGGCGTCGGCGCCAGCCGCGTCCGCGACATGTTCGAACAGGGCAAGAAGAACGCGCCCTGCATCATCTTCATCGACGAAATCGACGCGGTCGGCCGCCACCGCGGCGCCGGCCTCGGCGGCGGCAACGACGAGCGCGAGCAGACGCTGAACCAGCTGCTGGTGGAAATGGACGGCTTCGAGGCCAACGAAGGCGTGATCCTGATCGCCGCCACCAACCGGCCCGACGTGCTCGACCCGGCGCTGCTGCGCCCGGGCCGCTTCGACCGCCAGGTCGTGGTGCCCAATCCGGACGTCGCCGGCCGCGAGAAGATCCTCAAGGTGCATATGCGCAAGGTGCCGCTGGCGCCCGACGTGGACGCCAAGGTGATCGCGCGCGGAACGCCGGGCTTCTCGGGGGCGGACCTCTCGAATCTCGTGAACGAAGCGGCACTGCTGGCCGCGCGCCGCGGCAAGCGCATGGTCACGATGCACGAGCTCGAGGACGCCAAGGACAAGGTCATGATGGGCACCGAGCGGCGCTCGATGGTCATGACCGAGAAGGAGAAGGAGCTCACCGCCTATCACGAGGCGGGCCACGCGCTCGTCAATTTGCAAGTGCCGCAGGCGGATCCGTTGCATAAGGTGACGATCATCCCGCGCGGCCGGGCGCTGGGCGTCACGATGAGCCTGCCCGAGCGCGACAAGTACAGCCTCAGCAAGATCGAGCTCACCTCCAAGATCGCGATGATGTTCGGCGGCCGCGTCGCCGAGGAACTGATCTTCGGGCCCGAGAACGTGACGACCGGTGCGTCCAACGACATCCAGCAGGCGACCAATCTCGCCCGCCGCATGGTCACCGAGTTCGGCATGAGCGAGAAGCTCGGCCGTGTCCGCTACAATGCGAACGAGCAGGAGATCTTCCTCGGCCACTCGGTCACCCAGACGCAGAACGTCTCGGAGGCGACCGCGCAGCTCATCGACGAAGAGGTACGGCGCATCGTCGAGACGGGCGAGGTGACCGCGCGCAAGATCCTGACCGACAAGCTCGAGGACCTGCACAAGCTCGCCAAGTCGCTGCTCGAATACGAGACGCTGTCGGGCGACGAGGTGCGGGCACTCCTGCGCGGCGAGCCGATCGTGCGCCCGGAGATCGACGACACGCCGCCGAAGGCCCCGGGCCGCCGCGGCTCGGTACCGTCGACTGGCGCCGGCAAGGACCGCCCCGAGGGCGGCCTCAGGCCGGAGCCCCAGCCCGGCGCTTAGCGGACTAGCCGCTCAGTGATATCTTCCCTCATCGTGGTCGCCGGGAGTCTCCCGGCGATCCATTGCCGCGTGCGACTCGGCCGCGGTCCGGAGGAGCGCCAGGTTGCGCAAGCTGTTCGGCACTGACGGCATTCGCGGCGAAGCCAATGCCGAGCCGATGACGGCGGAGACGATGCTGAAGGTCGCCGTGGCCGCGGGCCGGCACTTCACGCGCGGCGACCATCGCCACCGGGTGGTGATCGGCAAGGACACGCGCCTCTCCGGCTATCTCATCGAGCCCGCGCTCACGGCGGGCTTCATCTCGGTCGGCATGGATGTGGTTCTCACGGGGCCGATGCCGACGCCGGCCGTCGCCATGCTGACCCGCTCGCTGCGCGCCGATCTGGGCGTGGTGATCTCAGCTTCGCACAACCCCTACGCCGACAACGGCGTGAAGTTCTTCGGCCCGGACGGCTACAAGCTGTCCGACGACATCGAGGCCGAGATCGAGCGCACCATCGATTCCAAGCTGCCGCTGGCGGCGGCCGACAAACTCGGCCGCGCGCGGCGCCTCGACGACGCGGAGGGGCGCTACATCGAGTTCGTCAAGGCGACCTTCCCGCGCGGCCTGCGCCTCGAGGGGCTGCGCATCGTGGTCGACTGCGCCAACGGGGCCGCCTATCGCATCGCGCCCGCTGTCCTGTGGGAGCTGGGCGCCGACGTGATCCCGATCGGCGTCGATCCGGACGGCTTCAACATCAACAAGGCCTGCGGGGCCGCCGATCCGGAGGCGCTGCGCGGCCAGGTGGTGGCGCACGGCGCCCATCTCGGCATCGCGCTCGACGGCGACGCCGACCGCCTGCAGATGGTGGACGAGACGGGCCACTTGATCGACGGCGACCAGGTCATGGGGCTGATCGCCAGGTCCTGGCACGAGGCCGGCCGCCTGCGCGGCGGACGCCTCGCCGCGACCGTCATGTCCAATCTCGGGCTCGAGCGCTTCCTCGCCGCGCACGGCGTCGGGCTCGTGCGGGCGCCGGTCGGCGACCGCTACGTGCTCGAGGCCATGCGCGAGCACGGCTGCAATATCGGCGGCGAGCAGTCCGGCCACGTGATCCTCGCCGATTACGCGACGACCGGCGACGCGCTGATCTCGGCCCTCCAGGTCCTGGCCGTGCTCGTCACGGCGCGGCGGCCGGCGTCCGAGGTCCTGCGCGTGTTCACGCCCCTGCCGCAGGTGATGAAGAACGTGCGCGTCAACGGGGCGGCGCTGCTCGAGGCCCGGGCCGTCAAATCGGCGATCGCGACCGCGGAATCGGAGCTGGGCACGGCGGGGCGGCTCCTGGTGCGCCGCTCCGGCACCGAGCCCTTGATCCGCGTCATGGCCGAGGGCGAGGACGAGCGCCTCGTCGGCCGCGTCGTCGACGACGTCGCCGCCGCGATCGCGCGCGCGGCCCAAGCGTGAACACAGGTGCTTCAAGAGGGGGCGCATGAAAGGCCGTGTCCTCATCATCGCCGGGTCGGACTCCGGCGGCGGCGCCGGCATCCAGGCCGACATCAAGACCGTCACCGCGCTCGACGGCTATGCCGAGACGGCCGTGTCAGCGCTCACCGCCCAGAACACGAAGGGCGTCTTCGGCGTCATACCCGTGCCGCCCGAATTCATCGCGCAGCAGATGCGCGTCGTGCTCGAGGACATCGGCGCCGATGCGGTGAAGACCGGGATGCTGCACAGCGCCGCGGTCATCGACACCGTGGCCGCGGTCCTGGCCGATCTGGCGCCCAAGGTGCCGCTCGTCATCGACCCCGTGATCGCGGCCAAGGACGGAACGCGCCTGCTCGACATCGACGCGGTCGCGGCGTTGAAGCGCAACCTCATGGTGGGATCGGCCGTGCTGGTGCCCAACATCCCGGAAGCCGAGGCGCTGTCGGGCATGACGATCCGCGACGTCGACGACATGACCAAGGCGGCGTCGATCCTCCTGACCCTAGGTCCGGACGCCGTGCTGCTCAAAGGCGGCCACCTCGACGCCGACAGGGTCATCGACGTCCTGGCCACCGCCGACGGGATCGAGATGTTCGAAGGCTCGTGGATCGACAGCAAGCACACGCACGGCACCGGCTGCACGCTCGCCTCGGCGATCGCCACCGGACTCGCGCAAGGGATGGACGTGCCGCGTGCCGTGCAGCGCGCCCGGCTCTACGTGCGGCGCGCGATCGAGACGGCGCCGGGCTTCGGTCACGGGCACGGGCCGCTCAACCACGCCCATCCACTTGAGCCCTAGTCTTTGGTGCAGGTGGGGCATCTCGTGTAAGAGGCTAAGCCGCCGGAACTGCCCGTTTTTTTCCACAAGAAAAATTATCGGGCGATAAATACAATTGTAGTCAGCGGTGCGGGCCTACGCTATAGAGGCCCGCATGGTACGCAGTGCGCTCCCGCCGGCCGATGACTCGGCGGTTCCGTTTCGGTCAACTCCACTTCCCCTCGACTCCGTCGGCGATCCCGGCCCCAAGGCGCTCTACGCGTACTGGCAGCGCAAGCTGGCCGGGCGGCACATGCCGGCGCGCTCGGACATCGATCCGCTCGATCTCAAAACCGTCCTGCCGCATCTGGTTCTGCTCGATGTGCGGCGCGATCCGCTCGACTTCCGCTATCGCGTCGCCGGCACGCGGACCTACGACATCTTCGGTTGCGATCTCACCGGCCGTTCGGTGCGCGACCTCGAGCCGCGCGCCGTTTCGGCGGGAATCTGGGGCTGCCTCGAGGCCATGACGCGCGACGGGCAGCCGCAGCACGCCCATCTCGAATTTGTCACCATCGACGGCTACGCGCGCTCCTATCGCGTCCTGCGGCTGCCGCTGGGCGACGACGGCACGACCGTCGACCGCATCCTGGTGGCGACGGGCTTTCAGCGCGGGCGGTAGAGCCCGGCCGCGCAACGCGCGCGGCGTTCCTATACACTGACGCTATGAGCGCTCCCCACACCGTCCGGTCCGTGACGTTCGACTTCCTGCGCGCGCACGGGATGACGACCGTGTTCGGCAATCCCGGCTCGACGGAGCTTGCGTTCCTGCAGGGCTGGCCGGCCGATTTCCGCTATGTACTCGGATTGCAGGAGGCGACGGTGGTGGGCATGGCCGACGGCTATGCGCAGGCCGCCGGCGCCTGCGCGTTCGTGAACCTGCACTCGGCGGCCGGCGTGGGCAACGCGCTGGGTGCCGTCTTCACCGCCTATCGCAACCAGACGCCGCTGCTCATCACCGCGGGCCAGCAGGCGCGCAGCCTGTTGCCGTGGCGGCCGTTCCTCGGCGCCACGGCGGCCGCGGAATTCCCCAAGCCGTATGTGAAATGGAGCTGCGAGCCCGCGCGCGCCAGGGACGTGCCGGTGGCGCTCGCACAGGCGTATCACATCGCCCTGCAGAAGCCGTGCGGCCCGACCTTCGTCTCGGTGCCGAGCGACGACTGGACCTCCGAGGCCGATCCGGTCCTGCCGCAGGCGAAGAGCAGGCGCCTCCTGCCAGATCCCGAGCCGCTCCGGGCGCTTGCCGCTGCACTCGAGCGCAGCCAGCGCCCGGCGATCGTCGTCGGCACGGGCGTGGAGCGCGACGGCGCCTATGACCGGCTCATCGAATTCGCCGAGAAGATCCGCGCCGCCGTGTGGGCCGCACCCATGAACAGCCGCCGGACATTCCCCGAGGACCACGCGCTGTTCGCGGGCTTTCTGCCGTCCTCGCCCGAGCAGGTGTCCGACGTGCTGCGCCGCTTCGATCTGGTCCTGGTGCTGGGAGCCCCGGTGTTCACCTACCATGTGCCCGGCGAGTTCACGTTCACGGGCAGCGGAATCCCGCTGTTCCAGATCACCGACGATGCCGAAGCGGCGGCCGCGACGCCGCTCGGCACGAGCATCCTCGCAACGGCTGACGCGGCGCTCGAAGCGCTCATCCCGCTTGTCAGCGCGGGCCAGCGCGCGATGCCGGCGCCGCTGACGCGAGGGGCCCGTATCGAGCCCGCAGATCCGATCCTGGCGGAGCTCGTGATGCAGACGATCGCCGATTTGCGCGGGCCCGCGAGCATCATCCTCGAAGAGGCGCCCTCGCACCGCGACGCGCTGCAGCGCATGTTGCCGATGCGGCGCGGCGACCAGTACTACGCGATGGCGAGCGGCGGTCTGGGCTTTGCGCTGCCGGCATCGGTCGGCGTGGCGCTGGCGCGGCCAGGCCAGCGGGTCGTCTGCATCATCGGCGACGGCTCGGCCATGTATTCGATCCAGGCGCTGTGGACCGCGGCCCAGCACAAGCTGCCGCTCACCGTCGTCGTCCTCAACAACGGCGGCTATGGGGCCATGCGCGCGTTCAGCCGGCGCTTCAACATCGGGGCACTCCCGGGCATCGACATCGCCGGCCTCGATTTCGCCGCCCTCGCCAAAGCCCAGGGCTGTGCCGGCATGCGCGTCGAGCGTGCGGCCGAGCTGCGGCCGGCGCTACAGAAGAGCCTCGCCGCCGACGGACCCGCGCTCGTCGAAGTCGCGGTCAGCCAGGAGGTCGTCGCCAGACTCAACTGATCGACCGGAGAACATCATGCCGGACGAAATTGCCCCGGACAGCACTGCCGTGCGCGTCGCCCTATGGCGAGCGCTGCATCTCGAGACCGACCCGCCGCCGCATGTCTTCGAGGATAGGATCGGCCTTCGCCTCGCGGCGCCCGAGGAGGGCTGGCGCCAACGTCCCGATATGAACCCGGAGTTCACGAAGCTCTTCCGGGCCTCGATCGTCGCGCGCGCCCGCTTCATCGAGGACCTCGTGGCGGAGGAGGGCGGGCGCGGCGTCGGCCAGTACGTGATCCTCGGCGCCGGGCTCGACACATTCGCCCAGCGCCGGCCGGAGATGGCGCAACGCCTCACGATCTTCGAGGTCGACCGGCCCGGGCCTCAGGCGTGGAAGCGCCGGCGACTGATCGAGCTCGGGTTTGGCGTGCCGGACCGGCTGCGGCTGGTGCCGGTGGATTTCGAAGCGGGTGGCAGCTGGTGGCAGGGGCTGCAAGCGGCGGGCTTCGATCCCACCTGTCCGGCGGTCGTCGCGTCGACCGGGGTGAGCATGTATCTCACCAAAGACGCAGTCGCGGCCACGTTGCGCCAGGTTGCAGGCCTGGCACCCGGCTCCACGTTCGCCATGACGTTCCTGCTGCCGCTGGAGTTCGCCGACCCCGAGCTGCGTCCGGGCCTCGAGCGGGCGGTGCAGGGGGCACGCGCGAGCGGCACGCCGTTCCTGAGCTTCTTCACGCCGGCGGAGATCCTGGCGCTGGCACGCGAGGCGGGCTTCCGCGACGTGGCGCACGTGCCGGCGCCCGCTTTGACCCAGCGCTACTTCGCAGCGCGGACGGACGGGCTGCGTCCGCCGAAAAACGCCGAGGAGCTGCTGGTTGCGAGACGCTAGACGAACCCGGCCGCGCGCAACCCCTCGAGGATGTTCTGCAGCGCCGCGTGGTCGACATACAGGCGCCCGAGGCGCGTCTCGGTATCGCCGAGGCAGTTATCCATTCGCCGCAACAGGGGCAGGTAGGTTTCTGCCTCAGATTGCCGACCGAGCCGACCGAGGGCCGCCATGATATACGGCACCGAATGGAGATAGTCCGGGTTCAGGCGCAGGCCCTCCAGTCCCGTTTCCACCGCTTTGTCGAACTGGCCGGCAAGGTAGTGGGCGCCGGCCAAAGCGGGAAACCAGATGAACCTCCGCGTGTCGTGCGGGCTCAGACGAAACGCGGTCGCGACCGACTGTAAGCTTTCCAGCGGCCGGTTGACGTAATTCAGCAGAAACGCATGGTTCGCATAGGCGGCGGCATGGCTCGGGTTGAGGCGGAGCGCCTCTTTGATCTCCGATAGGCCTTGCGGGACCTTGCCGGAGTGATAGCTTGCCACGGCCAGAGCGAAATGGGCCTGTGGATCGCGCGTGTCGAGGTGCACCGCGTTTTCGGCGTAGCGAAGCGCATCCTTGAGGCTGGGGGTGCCGCCCTCGATCCATCCGCTCCAGATCGCGTTGACGAGTGTGAGACTCATCGCGGCGCATGGCGCTGAATAATTAGGATCTATCTCGACCGACTTCAGGTACCACTGCACGGCCTTCAGGCTGTCATCGCGCGTGTAGCGATAATGGTGCCACAGGCCTCTCTGCAGGCAGTCATAGGCGTCGAAGTTTCGGGGCGGCAATCTGGCAACGCGCTCGCGCTCCGAGCGCAAGAGCTCGGGCTCGATCTCGCCCACGATGCTGGTCGTGATTTCGTCCTGAACCGCGAATAGGTCGGTCAACTCACGGTCGAACTGGTCGGCAAACAGATGCGCGTTCGACTGCGCCTCGACGAGCTGCGCCACGACGCGGGCCCGCGGCCCGGCCCGCCGTACGCTGCCTTCGAGCACGTAGCGTGCGCCGAGCTCCTGGCCGACCGCGCGCGCGTCGACATGCTTGCCCTTGTAAACGAAGGTCGAATTGCGCGCGATCACCGGGAAGGCCCGCAAGCGGGCGAGGCCGGTGATCACGTCCTCGGTCAGCCCGTCGGCGAAATACTCCTCCGCCGGATCGCCGCCGAGATTGACGAACGGCAGCACCGCGATCGCCGGGCGGTCGACGAAGTTCCGCGCCGCCGCCGCCGGGATTCGGCGCGCCGCTGTCTCGGCTGCGGGCGGCTGCTCCGGTATCTCGACGCGATACACCCGGATGGGGCGCTGGATGTTCTTGAGGCGCTTGCGGCCCAAATCGACGAACTTGATGTTGCGCTTGTCGCCGACCTGGTCCGCCACGAGTTGGGAGACCAGGATGCCGCCGGGCTCGGCGAGCGCCTCGAGACGTACCGCGATGTTCACCCCGTCGCCATAGAGCTCCTCCGGCTCGACGATCACGTCGCCCAGATTGATGCCGATGCGAAACAGGATGCGTTTGTCTTCGGGGTTGCCCTGTTCGTGCGCCGGCATCATATGCTGGATGGCGATCGCACAGCCGGTCGCGTCCACGGCGCTCGCGAACTCGACGAGCGCGCCGTCGCCCGTGTGCTTGAAGACCCGCCCGCCCCACTCTTCGATCAGCGGCACCACCCGGTCGCCGAGGATCGTGGTGAGCCGGCGATGCGTGCCCTCTTCGTCAGCACCCATCAGCCGGCTGTAGCCCGCCGCATCGAGGGCCATCACGGCGGCGAGCCGCCGCCTGAGTTCGCGGCCGTCGCTCACCGGCGGACGCGCCACGGCCACGCGGCGCCGCCCGGATGCGCTGAGCCCACCCGCGTCGGCGCGCAGTTGACTGCAACCCGAAGTGACATCGAGCCCCGGCCTCCCCAGCCGCAACTTTGCGGAACGCTGCTGTGCCGCCAGCCGTGGCCTATTGTAGCTTACGCGCGTACGTTGTCAGGCAGCCTTTCGCGACAAATTAATCAATAGGGGGCAATCAACCACAGGAGGGGCTCACATGAGCGGAATGAAGGACCTGGGCGATCTTCTCTGCAAGCTGAATCCGTATGGCCGGAGATACGGGCTGGATGAAATGCCTGCAAAGTGGACTGGCGACATGGACATCTATGTCGGCTATCCAAATCCGGCAAATCCGGCGGGCAACGACCTGTCGCAGGTCGAGCTCGAAGTCGACACCAAATATCCCGCGGACTGGGACTTCAAGAACGCGAAACACCGCGTGAACACGGCGGTGCGCATCAAATATCGGTATCCGGTCTATCACCTGCAGGATGTCCTGCCGAACCCGCAGCAACCGCCGGGCGGGACGAACCTGCCCAATCCCGAGCATTTGCCGGCCAACGCCAAGCCGATCTACTGGATCGAGGACTACCTGCTGATCGGATTCGAAGGCGCAGGCGGCGGCTGATCTCGCCGGCGCGAGCCCCTAGACCAGATCTATCCCGCGGTCCGGCGGTTCGCGCAGGAGATTGGCGATCGTCACCAGGGCGCGGTCGAGCGAGGGGCGGTCGCGGGCCGCCACGGGGGCGAGGCGCACGGCGTGCGGCACCGGCGCGCGGCCGACGGCGAACGCCTCGGCCGAGGCGACGCCGACGCCGCGCCGGCGCGCCTGGCCCGCGAACTCCTCGCGCCGCCACGGCTCGGGCAGGGTGAGCCAGACGTGGAAGCTCGCAGGATGCGTGGCGAGCTCGAAGCCGGCCAGGCGCTCGACCGCCATCGCCTGGCGGGCGATCGCCTCGGCGCGCTGCGCCTCGGCCAGGCGCTGGGCCTCGCCGCTGCGCACGAGGCGGCTCGCGATCTCGGCCATCAGCGGGGTTGCCATCCACATCGTGGTCCTGAGGCTCGAGGCGATGCGGTCGAGGAACTCGGCGGGGGCGCGCAGGTAGCCGACGCGCAAGCCCGGGGCGACGCTCTTCGACAGGCTGGTGAGATAGATGCCGTTCTCCGGCGCGAACGAGGTCAAGGGTGGTGGCCCGTCGGCGGACAGGAAGCCGTAGATGTCGTCCTCGACGATCACCACGTTGTGCCGCTTGCAGATGTCTGAAACCTGCTGCCGGCGCTCGGCCGGCATGATCGCCGCGGTCGGGTTCTGCAAGGTGGGGATGCAGTAGAGCGCCTTGGGCGCCAGCTGGCGGCACGCGGCCTCGAGCGCCTCCGGCAACAGCCCGTGCTCGTCCATCGCCACGCCGTGGAGGCGCAGCGACAGCAGCCCCGCGACCGACTTCATACCGTAGAAGGTCAGCTGCTCCGCCAGCACCACGTCGCCGGCGCGCGCGACCGCCGCCATGGCGATCGTGATCGCGTGCTGCGCGCCGTTGGTGACGACGACTTCGGCCGGGGCAGGGTTCAAGCCGCTGCGCTTCAGCCACTCGACCCCGGCCGCACGATGCGCCGGCAGGCCGAGATTGGTCGCGTAGCTGAGGAGCTGCGGCAGCTCCGGTGCAGTCGCGATCTCGCCCAACAGGCGGGCGACCGCCAGGTTCGGGCGCGTGTCGGCCGGAAAGCTGCGCGCGAGATCGACGAAATCATCGTCCGCCACCTGGGCAGCGGCCGGCAGGTCGATGCTGCGCTCGCGGATGAACGTTCCGCGGCCGACCTCGCCCGCGATCAGGCCGCGGCGCTCCGCCTCGGCATAGGCGCGTGTCACCGTGCCCACGGTGACCCCCAGTTTCCACGCGAGCTCCCGGTGGGTGGGCAGGCGGTCGCCCGGCTTGATCCGTCCCGCCGCCAGATCGCGCGCCAATTGATCGGCGATCGCCAGATAAAGCGGACCCGCACGCTCTTCGAGCTTGGGCAGCCAAATTGTCATCATGACAATGTAGTCATTGACCTCATTCAGGGTCAAGATTTATCGTCGATTTATAGGGACATTTGCGGCGAGGAGCACGCAAAATGGTCGAATGTATGGATACAATTGTTGTCAGGCCGGGGCCGCTCGAGGCGGCCGCGGCGCGGATCTCTGCCAGCCTCGTTCATGCCGCGCGCCTCACCGATCGCGGCCTCGCTCGCCTGTTCGATCTGATCTTCGAGTGGCGCGCGCGGTCGGCCGAGCGCGATCTCATGCGCTCGCTCGACGACCGCATGCTCCGCGACGTCGGCCTCACCCGCGTCGATATCGAGCGCGAGCTGAGCCGGCCGTTCTGGGACCGCTGAAGGGATCGCCATGTACGTCCCCTCCGCCTTCGTGCCCGCCGACCAGGCCGTGCTGCGCACGCTGATGTCGGATCACGGCTTCGCCACGCTCGTGTCCCCGGGCGCGGACGGGCTCGTGGCGAGCCACGTGCCGGTCATGTACGAGCCTGATCCGGCGCCGAACGGGCGCCTGGTCGCCCATCTTGCGCGCGCCAATCCGCACACGACGGCGCTCGACAATGCCGAGGTGCTTGCGATCTTCCAGGGTCCGCACGCCTACATCTCGCCGTCGTGGTACGCAACTCATCCGTCCGTGCCGACCTGGAACTACGCGGCGGTCCATGTCTACGGACGCGCACGCCTGGTCACCGAACCCAAAGCGCTGCGCAGCATCGTCGAGCGGCTGGTTCACAAGTACGAATCCGGCCGGCCGCAGCCATGGTCGATGGCCGGCGTGCCCGAGCGCTACACCGCGGGCATGCTGAACGCGATCGTCGGGGTCGAGGTCGATATCGCGCGCATCGAGGGCAAGCACAAGCTGAGCCAGAACCGCGACGCGGAGGACCGCCGGCGCGTCATCGCGGCCCTGGAGGCAAGTGCGGATCCCAATGACCGGAGCCTTGCCGCGTATATGAGCCGCCACGCGCCGCCTGGCTCGGAAGGGGCCAAGTAGGCGCCGAAGCAGTCAGGAGGGAACCATGGATATGCAAGTCATGGATGTCCGGCCGGTGACGCTCGAAGGACGCCGCGTGCGCCTCGAGCCGCTGACGTTCGCGCACCATGAACCGCTGGCCGCGGCCCTCGATCCGACCCTGACGCAATGGTTCGCAAAGCCGGTGACCAACCCGGGCGATCTGCGCGAGTTCATCGCCGAGGCGCTCGAGGAGCAGAAACGCGGCCGCGCGCTGCCGTTCGCAACCGTCGAGCGCGCCACGGGCCGCGCGGTGGGCTCGACCCGCTTCGCCAATATCGACCGTGCGAACCGGCGCGCCGAGATCGGCTGGACCTGGCTCGGCCGCGCCTGGCAGCGCACGGGCATCAATCTCGAGGCGAAGCTCCTGATGATGGCGCACGCCTTCGAATCGCTCGGCGCCATCCGGGTCGAGTTCAAGACCGACGCGCGCAACGAGCAGTCGCGCACGGCGCTCACGCGGCTGGGTGCCGTCGAGGAGGGCTATTTCCGCAACCACATGATCGCCGCCGACGGACGGGTGCGCCACAGCGTCTGGTTCAGCGTCGTCGAGGCGGACTGGCCGCGCGTCAAGCGCGACCTCGAAGGTCGGCTCGCCGCCCCGCGGCGCGGGAGACGCTGACATGCGCCTGCCGATCTACCAGATCGACGCTTTCGCGAGTGCCGTGTTCAAGGGCAACCCGGCCGCCGTGGTGCCGCTCGACCAGTGGCTGCCGGATGCGATGCTGCAGGCGATCGCACTCGAGAACAACCTGTCCGAGACCGCGTTCTTCGTCCCGGAGGGTGAGCTGTGGCGGCTGCGCTGGTTCACCCCGGCCGTCGAGGTCGATCTGTGCGGCCACGCGACGCTCGCCACCGCCCACCTGATCTTCACCAGGCTGGCGCCGGACCGCGACCGGGTGGAGTTCATGACGCGCTCCGGCCGCATCGCGGTGACGCGCAAGGCCGAGCTCCTGGAGCTCGATTTTCCGGCCGTGGCGATGCAGGTGCGCAGCGACGCAATGACCCTCGACGCGCTGGAAGGCGCCCTCGGCTGCCGGCCCGCGGAGGCCTATGTCGGCATGGACCAGATGGCCGTCTTCCGCGAGGAAGGCCAGGTCGCGGGTCTCAAGCCGGACATGGCCCGCATCGCCGCTCTCGGCGGCCGCGGGCTCATCGCCACCGCACCTGGCGAGACATGCGACTTCGTGTCGCGTTTCTTTGGCCCGGCGGTCGGGATTCCCGAAGACCCGGTCACCGGCTCGGCGCACACCGTGCTGACGCCGTTCTGGGCCAAGCGGCTCGGCAAGACGAAGCTCGCGGCGCGCCAGATCTCGGCGCGCGGCGGCGAGCTTCTGTGCGAGGACCGCGGCGAGCGGGTCGGCATCGCCGGCCGCGCGGTGCTCTATCTCGAAGGCGCGATCTTCGTCTAGCGCTTGCGCTCGCTCTTATCGAGGTCTTCGGCCAGCTTCTCGTATTGGGCGGCGATGACTCCGAGCTCGCGCCGCGTCTCTTCCCGCGCCGCGGCCTTGGCCAGGGTGCGGAGCTCCTTGGCCCGCCGCCGATATCGGTCGGCGCTGGTCTCGGGCGGCTTCGTCTGTCCCATCTAGGCGCTCTGGCGGTCGCGCCCGAAGGCCCGGCCCAACGCGGCGCGGGGGTGAACCGCCGCCGACTCTTGATGTGCAGGCATACCCCGACAGCCTCGCGGTATAGTTTGCTACCGGATGCATTAGGTCACCGATTTGACCCGGTCAATCGGGGAAACCCTGAGACGCGTCGAAAAAGACCGGACAAAGCGGCTACGACTTACGTCGAAGGTGCGTCAAAGGTGTCGAGCGCTGTTGCCGCGGCGGGGTCACCCACGCGCCGACGCGAGCTCCAGCTCCGCATGCGTGAGGCCGAACTGGAGCCGGTAGATACCGCGCTCGATCGCGGCGCCGGCCGCGTGCTGTCGCAGCAGACCGGACGGGGCGGCCGCCCGGAGGAGGTCGAGCTCGGCTGCCTCGACCAGCAGGATCCAGTCGCAGCGGTCGTCCGGCCGGCCGCGCAGCTTGCTTTCGACGGTCGGCGTGTTGCCCGGCGCCTCCACGCCTTTCAGGAGATGCACGCCGACGATGCCGTCCCGCTCGGCGATGGCGCCGACGACAGCGGCGGTGATCGCGCGCGCGAACGCCTGCAGCTCGGACACGGCGCCGATGCGGATCGCCTCGATCCACGCCCCTTCGCCGCGGCCGACCGAGGCGACGACGTCGCAGATCGTGCGCGACATGTCCCTGAACTCCTTGATCACCGTCTGGGTCCACGGCGTCGGCGCGTTCAGCCGCGCGCGATAGGCCGGCGACACCAGCGTGCCGGCGCTTTCGGTCTCGTAGAAGTTGAAGTACTTCGGATGGCCCTCGAGGGCGACGTAGCGCCGGCCGCGCAGGAAGCCCGGAATGCCGACGCGCTCGGGGATGTGCTCGCGCACGTGCCACTTGATGAATTCGACCTCGGCGGCATCGGTGATGCCGTTCCAGATCGCCAGCACGCCTTTGCCGAGCAGCGCCATCGTCGGTCCTCGAGCTTCCGGTCGCGGCAGTCTACGTCAGGCGCGCAAGATCGCCTACGACTTCTCCAGCTTTGCGAGCGTCACGAGCTGCCGCCACAGTTCGAACTTGTCCGCGATCACAGGGCCGATGGCGGCCCGGCTGTCGAGGACGAGGGGCTCGGCGCCCACGCGGTTGAGGAACGCTTTCGTGTCCTCCTTGCGGGTGATGCCGTTCAGCCAGTCGTGCAGCCTGTCGACGATCGCAGGCGGGGTGTTGTTGGGCGCCCAGGCCGACCAGATCACGGAGTACACGAGCCCGGGGAGGCCCGCCTCTTCCATGGTGGGCAGGTCGGGCGCGAAGGACAGCCGCTCCTTCGTCGTGGTCGCCAGCATGCGCACCCGCCCGGCCGCGGACTGGGCGAGCGCCAGGGTTGCGTCCGCGAACACGAAGTCGATGGCGCCTGACGTGACCTCGTTGACCGCATCGCCGGTGGCCCGGTAGCCGATCGGCACGGCGGACGCGCCGATCTTCTGCAGGTACCAGGCGGAGATGAGGCGCTGGCTCACGGTCGCAACACCGTAATTGTCGTCGCCCTTCTTCGCCTTGATGCGCGCCGTGAGGCCGGCGAGCGAGGTGATGTCGCTCTTCGCGTCCACGACCAGCACCAGGCCGATATTGGCCACCGTCGCGACCGGCAGGATCGCCGTGCGCGGATCGTAGTCGACGCCCTTCATCGTCAGCGGATTGCCGAGCAGCGAGGCGTCGCCGGTGATCATGAGCGTGTAGCCGTCGGGCTTCGCCTCCATGAGCGCTGCATTGCCGATCTGGCCCTCGGCCCCCACCTTGTTGACGACCAAGAAGGTCTGGCCGGCGAGTTCGCTCAGGGCTGCCGCATATTTGCGCACGACCACGTCGCCGCCGCCGCCCGCCGCATAGGTGCAGATCACGGTCACCGTGCGCGCCGGGTAAGGCGCCTGCGCCCCTGCCTGTGCAAAGGCCTGGGACGAAGCGCCCGGCAGCACGATCGCGAGCGCCGCCAGCAGCCGGACCGCGAGGTTCATCGAGCTCTCCCTCACCGTGATCGGAGCATGCTATAATTTGAGAGCATGCTCATATTCCAGCGGCCGCTTGTCAACCGGCCCCGGGGCTCCATGGACGATCTTCAGCCGGACCTGCCGCCGCAAGGCGGGCTTCGCGAGCACAACCGCACCGAACGCCGCGCGCGCCTCCGCGAGGCGGCGCGCACCGTGTTCTGCCGGCGGGGCTACCAGGACGCGACGACGCGCGAGATCGCGTCCCTGGCGCGCGTCGCCCACGCGACGTTGTTCCGCTATGCGCGCGACAAGCGCGAGCTGCTGCTCATGATCATCAACGACGACCTGGACGATCTGGCGGCGCAGCGGTGGCGGGCGCCGCCGAAGGCCGCCGGCCGCGGCCTGCGCGAGCAGATCATGGAGCTCTATAGGCCGCGCTACGAGTATTTCGCCCGCTATCCGCTGCTGTCGCGGCCGTTCGTGAGCGAGGCCTTTTACTTCATGGGCGTGCGCTCGTCCGAGGTCGGCCCCGAGGCGCGCCGCAACCGGGCGCGCCGGGGCGAGGTGATCGCCGAGCTCCAGCGCATGTTCGAAGAGGCGGGCCGGGTGCCGCACGGCGCCACCGCGAAGGAGTGTGCGGAGCTGGTGCACGTCATCTATCTGACCGCCAACCGTATCTGGCTGGAATCGGCGACGCTCGACGCGGGTGCCGGGCTGAAGACGCTGGGGCAGCACCTGCGCCTGGCGGCGAACGGCTTCGATCCGCCGCGGCGTCCGGCCTCGCGGCGCCGGCGCGCCTCACGATAACGGCAAGGGCCAAGGCCAGGACCAAAGGACCACGACGATGACCGAGCTTCTGATGGTGGGCAGCATTCCCCTCGATACCTCGAAGGAGGTCTTCGAGACGTTCGGCGTGCCGCTCGCGGCCCATCTGCGCACCATGCCGGACGGCGAGGTGGGTCCGCGCCGGCACTGGATCAGCCGCGTGCACTACCAGGTTCTGGCCGGGCATTTCCAGCTCGAGGCGGTCCGGCATCCGCAACCCGAGGACGGGGTGGAGCGGCTCGACCCGCGCAATGCCGGCGACAGCTGGCTGTTCAAGGTCCGGCCCGGCGTGGAGCGGGTGACCTTCGGCGAGCCCGGCTGGCGGCTCGGCTTCGCGCGCGAGGCCGTGAACTCGTATTTCGTGTTCCAGACGCTGAAGGAGAAGGGGCTGTTGCCGGCGCCGTTGCGGTTCCAGGTGTCGCTGCCGTCGGTCAACAGCACCTTGCCGCCGCGCGTGTTCCCCGAGGTGAGCGATCTCGCGAAGATCCGTCCGGGCTACACGGAGGCGCTGCGCGCCGAGATCGTGAAGATCGTGGAGAAGCTCCCGTCAAAAGACATCGCGATCCAGTTCGACTGCTCGACCGAGGTTCAGGACGCCTACGGGGCCATCGCCGGGTTTCCGCGCGAGAGCGCGCTCGAGCGCAACATCGGCCAGTTCGCGGCGCTGTGCGCGGTGATCCCGGCCGAGGTCGAGCTCGGCTATCATTTCTGCTTTGGCACCCTGGGCGGCTGGCCGCGCTTTGCGCCCGCCAACCTGAGCGGTGCTGTCGCGCTCGCCAACGCGGTGGTTGCGGCCTCGGGACGGCGGGTGGACTGGGTCCATCTGCCGGTCCTCGACCGCGCGGATGAGCCGTTCCTCGCCCCGCTGGCCGAGCTCGAGCCGCAGGGGGCTCGCGTCTATCTCGGCGTCATCCACAATATGGAGCGCTACCGCGAACGGGTCGCCATGGCGCGCAAGTTCCTGCCGAGCTTCGGCGTCGCCGCCTATTGCGGGCTCGGGCGCCACAAGCCGTCGGAGCTCAGCTCGGTGCTCGCCGAGCATGTCGAGGCGGCGCGCCTGGGGTGAGGTAAGTCATCCGGTTGGATTAATTGAAAAAATCTGGCCGGTTGATCCAGATCAAAGCGACCCGCGCGCGGCGCGCGTAGACAGAGACTGGCGCATTCGGCGCCGTGCTGCTGTCGAGAGGCGAGCCGTGGTGATCGTGATGAAGGATACGAAGGTGGCCACGCCGGCCCAATGCCGGGCGGCCCGGGCCCTGCTGAACTGGACCCAGGCGGTGCTGGCCGAGCGTGCCGGCGTGGCGCGCAAGACGATCGCCGATTTCGAACTGGCGACCCGGACCCTGCACATCCGCACCCGCCGCGATATCACGGCCACGCTCGAAGCGGCCGGCATCGAGTTCTTGTGGAGCGAGGACGCCCCGCGGTCGAACGGCCAGATTCCCGGCGATGGCGTCCGCTTCGGGCGCAAGCCTGCGAAGTCGAACTAGGCACGTCAGCGGGCGCGCGGATCGAGGGCCGCCTGCAGGGCATCGCCCAGGAGGTTGCACGACGCCACCGTCGCGAGGATGAACAGTCCGGGCCAGACGGCGAGCATCGGAGCCGTCTGGATGGTCTCCTGCGCATTCGTCAGCATGTTGCCCCAGCTCGGGATCGGCGGCTGGATGCCGAGGCTGAGGAAGCTCAGCACCGATTCGTAGAGGATCACGTTGCCGACCGCGAGGGTCGTGGCGACGATGATCGGCGACAGCGCGTTGGGCAGGATGTGGACCAGCATGATGCGCGCGGGGCCCGCCCCCAGGGCTGCGGCCGCGCGCACGAAATCGCGCGCGAGCAGCGACAGGGTCGTCGCGCGCACCAGCCGCGCCACGGTCGTCCAGCCGACGAGGGCGATGATCGCGACGATGCGCCACAGGCTCACCTGCTGGGACTGCACGAAGCTCGCCGGCAGGCCGAGCTTGCCGAGATCGAGCGCTGCCAGCACGATCAGGAGCGGCAGCAGCGGCAGCGCGATCACGCCGTCGGTCACGCGCATGAGGAGCGCGTCGAGCCGGCCGCCGAAATACCCGGCCAGGACGCCGATGATCGTGCCGATGGTCGTGGCGACGAGGGCCGCTGTCAGCCCGACCAGCAGCGAGACGCGGCCGCCGTAAAGGAGGCGCAGGAACACGTCGCGGCCGATATCGTCGGTGCCGAACCAGTGCAGCCCCGATGGCCCCTGGAAGCGCGCGAGCAGGTCGACGTCGTTCGGGTCGAGGCCGCGCGCCGAGGCGATCAGCGGTGCTGCCGCCGACAGCACCGCAAGCACCGCCAGCAGGACCGCCGCGATGAAGGTCGGGATCCTCATCGCTCGCGCTCGAGATTGGCGTAGGAGATGCGCGGGTCGAGGGCGGCGTAGGCGAGATCGGCGCCCAGATTGCCGACCAGGGTCAGCAGGGTCGCGAACAGGAGCCCGACGAGGGCGAGGTTGTAATCGTTGCCCATCACGGCGTCGAAGATCAGCTTGCCCATCCCGGGATAGGCGAACATCGTCTCGGTGATCAGGGCCCCCGAGAAGAGCGAGCCGAACTCGAGGGCGGCGATCGTCGCCACGGGGATCATCGCGTTGCGCAGCGCGTGATGGACCAGGATTCGGGGCCGGTCGGCGCCCTTGGCGCGGGCCGTGCGCACCCAGTCCTGGCGCAGCACTTCGAGCATGGAGGCGCGGGTGTAGCGGGTATAGGCGCCGGCGCCGGCGATGGTGAGCGTCGCGACCGGGAGCACCAGGTAGCGCAGCGAATCCAGGAGCCCGCTGCCCTCGGCGGCCGAGCCGCCCGCCGGCAGCCAGCCGAGGGTGACCGCGAAGGCGAGGATCAACAGCAGCGCCAGCCAGAAGGTCGGCATCGAGATCGAGATGAACGCGAAGAGATTGACCGTGCCGTCGAGGGCGCCTCCCGGGCGCGAGGCGGCGAGGATGCCCAAGGCCACGCCGATCGACAGCGAGAGAACGAACGCCGCCAGCATCAGCTCGGCCGTGTTGGCCAGCCGCGGCCCCAGGACCTCGAGCACCGGCCGCTGGTAGGTGCGGCTGTAGCCGAAATCGCCGGTCAGCGCATCGCGGGCCCAGGCCGCGTAGCGTTCGAGGATCGGCTTGTCGACGCCGTAGATGCCGCGCAGCCGCTCGGCGTCGGCCGAGGTCAGCTTCGGGTTGGCGCTGATCATGAGGTCGATCGGGTCGCCGGGCATCAGGCCGATCAGGCCGTAGACCACGAACGACATCAGGGCCACGACGATCAGGCTCTGCACCATGCGGCGGGCCAGAAAGCTGAGCATCGGCTTTACCGGGGAGAACGCAGAGAAGCGCAGAGTTCTTCGTCATTGCGAGCGCGGGTTTGCAAGGGGCTTCGCCCCTTGCAGGAATTTGGGCGAAGCAATCCAGACTCCAGGCTATGGATCGCTTCGTCGCTTCGCTCCTCGCGATGACGATACACGCACTCTGCGCTCCTCCGCGTCCTCTGCGGTTTTCTTATTCTATTCAGCGAACTCAAAACCTACTCCGCGCGCCAGTTCTCGACCCAGAAGGTGGTGCCGTATTGATGGCCGGTGGGCTCGATCCCGTGCAGCCAAGCCGGCATCACGAACACGTCGGCGCGGAAATAGAGCGGCAGCACCGGCAGCTCGTCCATGTAGATCTCCTGCAGTCGGTACCACAGGGCCCGGCGCTTGTCGCGATCGAGCTCTCCCTCCAGCCGGTCGATCAGCGAATCCGCCTCGGCGTTCCGGAAGCCCGTATCGTTCTGGCCGGTGTAGTTGTTCGCCGCCGTCGGAATGGCGCCCGAGTGCAGCTCCTCGCGCGGCGTTTCCTCCGGCGCCGAGACCCAGGCGAGCATCACCATCCCGGGATAGCTGCGCTTGCGCAGCGTCTCGCCGACCAGGACGCGCGCCGGCTCGTTGCGGATGCGAACGTCGATGCCGATCTTCTTCCACTGGCTCTGCAGCACGACCTCGACCGTCTCGCGCGTCCGGTTGCCCGCGGTGGTGATGAGCTCGAGCGCCAGCCGCTCGCCCTTTGCGTTCGTGCGCACGCCGCCCTGGCTGCCGGTCCATCCGGCGGCATCGAGCAGCGAAGCGGCGCGCGCGGGGTCGTAGGCGTAGGCCGGCAGGTCGGGGTCGGCGGTCCAGTCGAGCGGGCTCACGAACGATCGTGCGACGGGCTCCTTGCCGGCGAAGAGCTGGCGGGTGATCGCCTCGCGGTCGAGGCCGAAGAGCAGCGCCTGGCGCACGCGCTTGTCGGCGAGGATCGGGTTGTCGAGGTTGAGGTCGATGTGCTCGTAGATCAGCCCGGGCTTGTAGACGAATTTGAAGCGGCCCCCGTTGCGCTTCTCGAACGCAAGCGCCTCGTCGACCGACATGCCGAGCTCGCCCGCGATGTAATCGATGCCGCCGGAGAGGAGATTGGCCTCGAGGGCGGATGAGTTCTCGATCGCGCGCACGGTGATGCGCTTGAAATACGGCGGCTTGCCGTACCAGGCTGGATTGCGCTCGAGCACCACCTGCGCCCCGCGGGACACCTGGGCAATGCGATACGGCCCGTAATAGAGGCCGGGATTGGTGGTGTCGGTCTCATACGCGGTGCGCCGCAGATAGGCGGCCGGATCGGTGAAGTTCTTGCGGTCGAGATGCGCCGGCAGCAGCTCGAAATCGGTGAGCGCGTTGTAGTCGTAGTGGACCTTGTCCTCGTGCACGGTGAACGTCTTCGCATCGACGACGTCGATCGCGGTGACGCGGCGATAGGCCTGCGAATCCGCGACGCCGCTCTGCGGGTTCCTGCCCACCTCCCAGGCGAACAGCACGTCCTCGGTGGTCACCGGTACGCCGTCGCCCCAGGCAGCGTTCGGCTGGATGGTGAAGGTCACGGCGATCCCGCGTCCGCCGTCCGGCAGGGTCTCGAGCTTCGCCTTGCCGTTCTCGAGGGTCGGCAGCTCCGTGCACAGCATGCAGATGAGCCGCCACTGCGCGTCGTAGGCGGTGAGCGGCTTGCGCGTCATGGCCAGGATGTAGGACTTGACCAGCATCGCATCGATCGCCGGATGGAAGCTCGACGGGAACTGCGTCAAGCCGATGACCAGCTCGTCCTTCGCGTCGGCCGCGCGGGGGGCCGCTATGGAGACGGCGGCGAGGCAGGCCAGCGCCGCGACCGCCGTTCTTACTGCGCGTCTTACTGCGCGCGCCAATTCTCGACCCACAGCGTGCTGCTGTACTGGTGCCCCGTGGGCTCGATGCCGGTCAGCCATTTCGGCATGATGAAGGCGTCGGCCCGGAAATAAAGCGGCAGCACGGGCACCTCGTCGATGTAGATTTCCTGGAGGCGCCGCCACAGGGGACGCCGCTGCTCCTTGTCGAGGGTGACCTCGAGCTTCTCGATCAGCGAATCCACCTCGGCGTTCTTGAACCCGGTGTCGTCCTGGCCGGCCCAGTTGTTCTCGGGCGTGGGAATCTCGCTCGAGTGCAAGGTCGTGCGCGGGACGTTCTCCGGGCTCGAGACCCAGGAGAACATGGCCATGGCCGGAAATTTCCGCCGGTGCACGGTGTCGCCGAAGAACACACGCGGGGGCTCGTTGTGGAGCCTCACGTCGATGCCGATCTTCTTCCACTGGCTCTGCAGGACCGCCTCGATGAGCTCGATGATCCGGGCGCCGGATGCCGCCATCAGCTCGAACGTCAGGCGCTCGCCGGCCGCATTGACCCGCACCCCGCTCTCCATCTTCGACCAGCCTGCCGCGTCGAGGAGCGAGGCGGCCTTCGCCGGGTCGTAGGTGTATTTCGGCAGGCTGTCGTCGTACATCCAATCGAGCGGGTTGACGAACGAGTTGGCCACCGGCGCCTTGCCCTCGAAGAGCTGGTTGACCATGGTCTGCCGGTCGATGCCCCAGAGCAGCGCCTGGCGCACGCGCTTGTCCTTGAGGATCGGATTGCCGAGGTTGAGGTCGATATGCGCGTAGATCAGCCCCGGCTTGTAGACGAAGTTGAACTCCTGCCCGTGCCGCTTCTGAAACGCCAGCGCCTGGTCGAGCGGAAAGCCGGCTTCGCCCGCGGCGTAATCGATGCTCCCGGACTGGAGATTGGCCTCGAGGGCGGATGAGTTCTCGATCGCCCGCACGGTGATGCGCTTGAAGTACGGTGTCTTGCCGTACCAGGTCGGGTTCGGCTCCAGCACCACGCGCGAGCCGGCGAGCACCTCGGTGATGCGATAGGGCCCGTACCACAGGCCCTTGTTGGTCGGATCGGCATCGTAGGCGGTGCGCCGCTGGTAGCTCTCGGGATCGGCAAAGGCCGGGCGTTCGAGATGCGCAGGCAGCAGTGCGAAATCGTTGATGGCGTTGTAGTCGAACTCGACCTTGTCGATGTGCAGGACGAATGTCTTCTTGTCGACGGCGTCGACCTTGACGATCTTGCGGTAGAGCTCCTGGTCCGGCACCCCCACCTTCGGGTTGCGGCCGACCTCCCAGCTGAACAGCACGTCGTCGGTGGTGATCGGCACCCCGTCGCCCCAGGTGGCCCCCGGCTGGATCGTATAGGTGATGGCGATGCCGTGCTTGCCGTCGGCCATGTCCTCGAGCTTCGCCTTGCCGTTCCCGAGCGTGGGCAGCTCGGTGCACAGCATGCAGACGAGCTTCCAGTCCTGGTCGTAGGTGGTGAACGGCCGCCGCGCCATCGCGAGGATGTAGCTCTTGACCAGCTCGGGGTTGATGATCGGGTTGAAGGTTGACGGCATCGTGGACGACAGGCCGATGACGAGCTCGTCCTTCGCCGCGAGAGCCGGGTTCGCGAGGCTCAGCAGGGCTGCGAGTGCCGCAACGACGCTCCGCAGGCGCATCAATAGGGCTTCCCGCCCCGATGCGTGAACACCGACTTCTGCTGGGGATGCGCCTCGAGATCGGCCTCCGGATAGAAGGCCTGATCGCCGGCCGAGCGGTCGCCGATCTCGAGATAGACCGCCGTGCGGTCCGAGCGGTTGATCAGCTGGTGGCCGTTCGCAACGCCGGCCTGGAAGCCCGCGCTCATGCCGGCCGTGAGCGTGAACTCGCCCTCGTCGGTCTTGAGCACCATCTCGCCCTCGAGCACGTAGATGAACTCGTCCTGGCGCGTATGCCAGTGGCGCTGCGAGGACCAGGCGCCGGGCGGAAGCTCCGTCAAGTTGACGCCGAAATTCTTGAGCCCGACCGCGTTGCCGAGCGCGCGCTTGATGCGCTTGAGGCACGGCTCGGCATAGGGCGGGGGATAACCGGTGCCGATGCGCGGCTCGATGCTCTTGGGGTCGGCGATGACGCACGAGGGCGGCTTGGTGGCAGGCATGTGACCTCCTCTGGCGCCTTGGTCAGCGCCGATATGGCTTGAACCAGCCGAGCGTCTCGGGGGTGGGGCGCTTGGGGAAGTATTCGGCCCCCGTCCAGCCTTCGTAGGCGCTGCGCTCGACCGCGGCGAACACCGCGGGAAAGTCGATGCGGCCGGTGCCCGGCTCCTGGCGGCCCGGGCAGTCCGAGAACTGGACGTGGGCGATGCGCGGCAGCGCTGCCTCGAAGGTGGCGATCAGCGGGTCGCCCATGCGCTCGACGTGATAGAAGTCGAACTGCAGCCCGATATTCGGCTCACCGACCTCGTCCAGGATCGACAGCGCGTCGTCGACCCGCGGCACGAAGAAGCCTGGGATGTCCTTGTCGTTGATCGGCTCCAGGATCACCCGGGCGCCGACGTCGCGCACCGCGCGCGCGGCCCGGCGGAAATTCTCGACCAGGGTGGCGCGGGCCCGCGCAGGTTCCACCCCGGGCCCGGGGCAGCCCGACAGCAGGTTGATGCAGGAGGCCCCCAGCCGCTCGGCGTAGCGGCGGGTCATGTCGAAGCCGGCCCGCAGCTCGTCGGCGCGGTCGGGCAGGGCGCCGAGGCCGCGGTCGCCCTTATCCTTGTCGCCCGAGGGAAAGCTGAGCAGCACGAAGCCGAGGCCGTTTTCCTCCTTGGCGTGCGCCAGATCATCGGCCCCCGCTTCGAAGGGCACCTGCATCTCGACCGCCGGGAAGCCCGCGGCCTTGGCGGCGGAAAAACGTTCGAGCAGCGGCAGCTCCGTGAACATCGTCGAGATGTTGACGCAGAACCGCAGCATGGGGCTCGCGGACTAGCCGCCGGCTTTCGCGGCCTGCGGGCTGCCGGTGCCGCCGTGCGCGGCCGACCATTCCGCCGGCCGCTCGAGGAACTTGCGCACCTCGGCGAGGTCGGCCGCCGAGAAATACTTGCCGGCCTCGGCGAGCTCGAGCACGTGCCACCAGGTGGCGAGCGCGTGCAGTTTCACCCCCGCCCCGCCCAGGCTCTCCTTGGTCTCGGGGAAGATGCCGTAGTGAAAGAGGACGAAGGTGTCGGTCACCTCGCACCCGGCGTCGCGCAGGCCCTTGATGAAATGGAGCTTGCTCTTGCCGTCGGTGGCGAGGTCCTCGACCAGCAGCACGCGCGAGCCGGGCCGCACGTCGCCCTCGATCAGCGCGTTGCGGGCGAAGCCCTTGGGCTTCTTGCGCACGTAGAGCATGGGTGCCGAGAGGCGGTCGGCGATCCAGGCGGCGAAGGGAATGCCCGCGGTCTCGCCGCCCGCCACCGCGTCGACCGCGGCATAGCCGACGTCGCGCTCGATCGTCTCGACCGCCATGTCCATGAGCTTCTGGCGCGCGCGCGGGAACGAGATGAGCTTGCGGCAGTCGATATAGGTCGGACTCGCCCAGCCCGAGGTGAAGATGTAGGGCTTGCCGGGGTTGAAATGGACGGCCTTGGTCTCGATCAAAATGCGCGCGGTCGTCTGCGCGATCTCTTGCGGCGTCATCCGGACTTTCCTGCTGTCGGGGGCGCGGTCTTCTCTTCCGCTTTTAGGGCGAAGGGCCGGACGGAGCAAATGCTTTATTCGGGCGCTCGCGCTTTATTGACCCGCGATTGACCCCTGGTGCTTTATTGCCGGACCGCCCGGGCGCCGAAGCGGGGCGGCTCGGCCTGCTGGGCCGATTCGATCAGGAAATCGGCGGCGAAGCCGGACATGATCGAAGCGCCGCGGTCGAGCACGTAGGCCCGGTCGGCGATGCTGAGGGCCGCCGCCGCGTTCTGCTCGGCAAGCAGGATGGCCGTGCCGCGGGTCGCCACCTGCCGCAGGCGAGCGAAGACGTCGCGCAGCACGGGCGGCGCCAGCCCGACCGAAGGTTCGTCCAGCATGATGAGGAGCGGATCGCTCATCAGCGCGCGGCCGATCGCCGTCATCTGCTGCAGGCCGCCCGACAGGCGCCAGGCGGGCATCTGGACCCGCTCCTTGAGCGGGAAGAAGAGGTCGACCACTTCGTTGATGCGGCGCTTGCGCTCGCGCGGGTCGGCGTCGCAGGCCACCGCGAGGTTGTCGTGGACCGTGAGCCCGGGGAACACCCGCCGGCCTTCCGGAAGGTAGGCGATGCCGAGCCGCGCGCGCTGCTCGACCGAAAGGCCCGCAAGCGTGGCGCCGCGGAACGCAACGTCGCCGCCCGACGGCTCGGCCAGGCCCATGATCGTCTTGAGTGCCGTCGTCTTGCCGCTGCCGTTGGGGCCCAGCAGGGCCACGATCTCGCCGGGCTGGACTTCGAGAGACAGCCCGGTGAGCGCCGGCTGCCCGTTGTGGTCCACGGCCGTCAGGTCGCGCAGGCTGAGGATCGGCTCGCCCTCGCTCATCGGATCCGCCCCCGCCCGATCACCGACGCGCCGAGATAGGCTGCGGCCACCTTCGGATCCGCCATGACGCTTTCGGTCGGCCCGATCACGATCAGCCGGCCGGCGTCCAGGCACGCCAGCCGCGTCGCGATGCTGGCAAGGAACGTCATCTGGTGCTCGACCACGATCACGCCGAGGCCGCGCGCCGCCAGGCTCTGGAGGAGGGCTGCGAGCGCGTCGCTCTCATCGGGATCGAGCCCGGCCGCCGGCTCGTCGAAGGCGACGACCAGCGGATTGAGCGCCAGCGCGCGGGCGATCTCGAGCCGGCGGCGATGGGCAAGCGTGAGCATGCCCGCCGGTGTCGCGGCCATCGAGACCAGGTCGACCGCCTCGAGGCAGGTCATGGCCTCGGCGCGGGCGCGGGCCAGTGCCGCATCGGCCTTCGTGGGGGCCACGAACATCGAGGCGCCTTCGCCGCGCAAGGCAAGCCGGGCGGCGGCGATGTTGTCGAGCGCGGTGAGGCCGTCGGCGAGCTGGGGCGTCTGGAAGCTGCGGCTGAGCCCGGCGCGCGAGACCTGGTGCGGCGGCAGGCTGGTGATGTCGCGGCCGGAGAGGAAGATGCGCCCGGTCTGCGCCGGGCTTAGCCCCGACAGCGCGTTGAGGAGCGTGGTCTTTCCCGAGCCGTTGGGGCCGATGATGCCGAGGATCTCGCCCGGCTGGAGCGCCAGGCTGATGTTGTCGACCGCGATCAGCCCGCCGAACCGGCGCGTGATGCCGCGCGCGGCGAGCAGGGGACCTGCGATGCGCGCGGGCTTGCGCGGGATGATCGGCTGCGGGGCCGGCGAGACCACGACCGAGGGCCGCGCGAAGCGGCGCTCGAGGAGGCCGAGCAGGCCGTTCGGCAGCGCGCGCAGCGCGATCAGGATGACGATGCCGTACAGGGCCGGTGAATAGGCCTCCGGCAGCCGCAAGGCGCCGGCCGCGAGCTGCAGCAGGATCACGCCCACGACCGTGCCCGTGACCTGGCGGCGCCCGCCGAGGAGGGCGGCTGCGATGCACAGGGTCATGACCGGCAGGCCGAAATCATTGGCCGTCGCGGCCCCGGTCGCGTGCGCATGCAGCGCTCCCGCGGCACCGCCATAGGCCGCACTGAGCACGAAAGCCTGCAGGCGCATGCGGCCGGCGTCGAGGCCGATGGCGCCGGCGGCGAGCGGATTGTCGCGCGCGACCTCGATGAAGCGGCCGAAATGCGTGTCGGAGAGGAACCACACCGCGACGCCGCCGACGATCGCGATCGCCCACACGAACAGGGCGAGGCCCGGCCCGCGCGCAATCCCGATCGTGCCGGCGAACTGCACCGCCGGGACATCGTGAAAGGCGCCGCTCATGTGCGCCGCCCCCAGCAGGAGCTGGGCGAGGCCGATGGTCACCAGCGGGAAGAAGTAAGGCTGCAGGCGCAGCACCGGCCCCACGACGACCGCCGCGATCAGCGCCGGCAGCAGGATCGCCGCGGGAAAGGTGACCGGGAACGGGAAGCCCGCCGCTGCCAGCCGCGCGGTGACGAACGCGCCGAGCCCGAAGAAGGCGCCTTGCGCCAGGGACAGCGCGCCCAGCCGGCCGAAGACGATCTGATAGCCGATGGCGACCAGCACGTTGATGCCGGTCAGGGTGGCCATGTCGGCACCGGCGCCATCCACGGCCAGGGCATAGACGGCAAGGGCCGCGAGCGCCAGTGCCGGCGGCCCTGCGATGAGCAGGGGGCGTTCGGATTGGGCGCGGGCGGTATTGCTCATCGCCCCGTCACGCACGCCGTTGCGCGGCCGGACCGAACAGGCCCTGCGGCTGGACGACCAGCAGCGCCAGCAGTGCCGCATAGACGACCGCGTCGGCCACGACCGGCGGTGCGATCACGGACACGGCGGTCTGGAACAGGGCGATCAGAAGGGCCACCAGCGCCGCCGGCCCGGCGCGGCCCCAGCCGGCGATGGCGACCGCGATGTAGGACTTGACCAGCAGGTCCAGCCCGTAGCCGGCCGAGATCTGAAAGCGGTCCGCCAGCAGCATGCCGGCGATGCCGGCCATCATCGTGCCGAGGCCGAAGGTCATGGCCGCGAAGCGGCCGGTGTGGATGCCCAGCGCCCGGGCGAGCTCCGGGTCCTGCCCGGCGGCGCGCAGGCGGCGGCCGAACTGCGTCGAGTTCAGCAGCACGTGCACGGCCGGAACAAGGAGTGCTGCGGCGAGAATGACGACCAGCGACTGCCGCGACAGGCCGATGCCGAACAGGTCGATCGTGCCGCGCCCCAGGAGCGGCGGCCCGTGCACGGGCTCGGGCCCGAGGGTGGCGGCGAGAAACGCGGCGAGGACGGCACCGATCGCGAAGGTGGAAATCGCGACGTCGTCGGGCGCGTCGCGCCGCGGGCGGCGCGGGATCACCGCCACCAGCAGAAAGCCCCCGACCGCCATGATCAGGGCGACGGCGGGTAGAAACATCAATCCCGGCCAGGCCGGCGCCCACGCCGCGATCGCGATTGCAACGAAACCACCGAGCGTCACCAGATCGCCATGCGCAAGATTGACGGCACCGACGCCGTTGAGGATCAGAACAAAGGCAAGCGAGGCAAGCGCGTAGATGGCGCCCAGCGCCATCCCGTCGACAATCAGCGGCAGTGGCTCCATGCCCCCGGACAGCCTCTCCGAAACCCCCATGCAATCCTAGCAGAAGAGGCCCGAGTCGCGCGCCGTCATAATGCGGTCAAATTTGCGGAGAATTGCAGAGAATTCGCGCTGTCTTGCCGCGATTTCTCTTGGCTCGTGTCAGCCGATCGCCGCGAAAAGCGGCAGTCCCACCAAGGATCAGGCGCCCGGCTTCGCCGCCGCCTTGAGGCGCGGCAGCACGCGCATCAACCCCTCGCGCTCGTGCTCCTGCCGCACGCTGTTGGCGCGCCGCGCCACGAGGCCCACCAACGTCCCATCGCGCCGGCGCAGGATCGGCACCCGGCCCGCCTCGGCGCTCACCATCCGGTCGACGACGTGGCTTACCAGCTCGTCGTCGTACCCTGTTACCAGCCGCTGGCCGGAACTGCTCGCGCGGCTATCGGTCGCGCCCCGCGACGAGCTTCGCCGCCTCGCACCTTTGCTGCGCGATCTGCTCAGGCAGATCGGCCGGCGCTGAGCCAACGACGCAGTTCAAGGACCAAGCCAGCGCCCCCTAAGTCAGCGCCTGCGCGAGAACGCGGGCCACGTGCACCGCCTCGCGTTTTGCTCCGTCGTGGATCTGATGGCGGCAGCTGGTCCCGTCGGCGACGACCACCGTGTCGGCGCCGGCCGCGCGCACCGCGGGCAGAAGCGACATCTCGGCCATCGTCATCGACACGTCGTAGTGCGACGCCTCGTAGCCGAACGCACCCGCCATGCCGCAGCAGCTCGATTCGATCGGTTTCACCTCGAGGCCGGGGATGAGCTTGAGCGCCGCCGGCGTGGCAGCGGCCGCGGCGAACGCCTTCTGGTGGCAGTGGCCGTGCACGAGCGCCTTCTGCTGCGGCAGTGGTCGGAGCTTGAGGCCGCCGAGATTTCGGGCTTGCGCCTCGGCGGCGATGAATTCCGAAAACAACATCGCGCGCGCGGCGAGCGCGTCCGCGTCGGCGCCGAGGCCGAGCGCCAGAAACTCGTCCTTGACGGTGAACAGGCACGAGGGCTCGAGCCCGACGACGGGTACGCCGCGGCGCGCATACGGCGCCAACGCGCCAATCATCCGCCGCGCTTCGGCCTTTGCCTGATCGACCAGGCCTTCGGCGAGGAACGTGCGGCCGCAGCACAGGGGCCGGCCGCCCTCGGGTGCCCCGGCCGCGATGACGTCATAACCGGCGCGGGTCAGGACCTGCAGAGCGGCGCGTGCGTTGTCCGGCTCGAAATGGGTGGTGAAGGTATCGACGAAGAGCACCACCTCGCGGCCTTTGCCGCGCGTGCCGGCGCTCGTGCTCGCGCGGTCGGCCTCGGCACGCTCGAACCGGTCGCGCCGCCATGTCGGCAGGCTGCGCCGTGCACTGAAGCCCAGCAGATCCTCGGCCGCGCGCGCGAGGCCGTGACTGCGGTTGCGCGCGTTGAGGAGCGGGGCGAGGGCTGACGCCATCCGCGCGTAGCGCGGCAGATAGGCGATCAGCCGCTGCTTCAAGGTGAGGCCGTGGCGCCGGTTCCAGGCGTGGCGGAACTCGATCTTCATGCGCGCCATGTCGACGCCGGTCGGGCATTCGCGCTTGCAGCCCTTGCAGCCGACGCACAGATCCATCGTCTGCCACATCGCATCCGACACCAGCGCCTCGGGGCCGAGCTGGCCCGAGAGCGCCAGGCGCAGGGTGTTGGCGCGGCCGCGGGTGAGATGGGCCTCGTCGCCCGTGGCGCGGTACGAGGGGCACATCACCTCGGCGTCGAACTTCCGGCACTCGCCGTTGTTGTTGCACATCTCGACGGCACCACCGAGCCCGCCCCACGCCGACCAGTCGAGGGCTGTCTCCAGCGGTGCTGTCGCGTAGCCCGGCGCGTAGCGGAACAGGCTGCGGTCGTCCATCTTGGGCGGCCGCACGATCTTGCCCGGGTTGAACAGGCCGGCCGGATCGAAGCTGTCCTTCACGTTCTCGAAGGCGGCCGTGATCGCGCGGCCGAACATCGGCTCGTGGAATTCCGAGCGCACCAGGCCGTCGCCGTGCTCACCCGAGTGCGAGCCCTTGTACTCGCGCACCATGGCGAACGCCTCTTCGGCGATGGCGCGCATCTTTTTGGCGCCCTCGGGGTCCTTGAGGTTGAGGATCGGGCGCACGTGCAGGGTGCCGACCGAGGCGTGCGCGTACCACGTGCCCTCGGTGCCGTGTTTGTGGAAGACCTTGGTCAGGCGGTCGGTGTACTCGGCCAGGTCCTCGAGCGGCACCGCGCAATCCTCGATGAAGGACACCGGCTTTCCCTCGCCCTTCATCGACATCATGATGTTGAGGCCCTGCTTCCTCACCTCCCAGATCGCACTCTGGAAGCCCGCCTCGCGCGCCTCGACGACGCTGTCCGGAAAGCCGAGATCGCCCAGGAGCTCGATGAGCTGGTCGAGCTTGCGGTTCTGGACGGCGGCATCCTCGCCCGCGAACTCGACCAACAGGACCGCATCCGGCTCGCCGCGCACGAAGCATTCGATCGTCGGACGGAAGATCGGGATGTCGCGCGCGAGCTCGATCATCGTGCGGTCGACGAGCTCGACCGCGGCCGGATCGAGCTTGACGATGTGCCGCACCGCATCCATCGCCTTGTAGAAGGTCGGGAAGTGGCACACGCCGAGCGCCTTCGCCGGCGGCACCGGCTGCAGGTCGAGCTCGAGGCGGGTGAAGAAGCCGAGCGTGCCTTCCGAGCCGACCAGGAGCTTCGCCATGTTGTGGCCGGGCTCGTTGCGTCCGAGGCCGTAGACCTCGTGCGGCCGCACCATGTCGATGTTGTAGCCGCCGACCCGGCGCAGGAGCTTGGGCCAGCGGTCCGAGGCGAGCTCGGTCTTGATGCCGGCGGCGATGCCGCGCACGATCCCGACCAGCTCGCGATAGCGCTGCGGCCCCGCGAGCGACGCGAGATCGTCCGGCACCTCGCCGAACACGTGCCTGGTGCCGTCCGCCAGCACGCATTCGATCGCGCGCGTCGAGTGCACCATGTTGCCGTAGCGGATCGAGCGCGAGCCGCACGAGTTGTTGGCCGCCATGCCGCCCAAGGTGGCGCGGCTCCCGGTCGACACATCGCACGGGAAGAACAGGCCGCTGCCCTTGAGGCGCTTGTTGAGGCCGTCGAGGGTCAGGCCCGGCTCGACCCACACGCGGCGGTTCTCTGTGTCGAGGGACAGCACGTTGCGCAGATGCTTGGAGGTGTCGATGACCAGCGCCCGCCCGACGGTCTGGCCGCATTGCGAGGAGCCGCCGCCGCGCGGCAGGACCGGGACGCCTTCTTCGCGCGCGATCGCGATCGCCGCCTCGATGTCGGAGGCGCGCCTCGGCACCAGCACGCCGATCGGCTCGATCTGGTAGATCGACGCGTCGGTCGAATAACGGCCGCGGCTGAAGGCGTCGAACAGCACCTCGCCTTCGCACTCGCCCGCGAGGCGGCCTGCGAGCCGGCTGTCGCCCGGGCTCACCTGGGCCGCGCGGGGCGGCACCTTGGCCCGGCCGTAGACCGAGCCCAGACCGTGATCCTGCGCGCTCATCGCTGGGTGGGCAGAGGGGCGTTCATAAGCGTTTGGCCCTTATAGCGGATTTCACCATCACGGTCGCGCGGATCAGCTATGGCCTTTGTCAGGCTTGTCGCCGTGCGAGGCGGATGCTAAGCCCGCCCGTCCTTGCCCGTTTTTTCCTCATACCGCAGGTCGTCATGGCTTCCGAACCCCGCCGCAACACGCCCGCGCGCCGCGCCGGCCGCCACTTCCTCCAGATTCCGGGGCCGAGCAACGTGCCCGACCGCATCCTGCGCGCGATCGACATGCCGACGATCGACCACCGCGGGCCGGACTTCCAGCGCCTCGCGCACGACGTCCTCGCGGGCCTCAAGGACATCTTCCGCACCAAGGGTCCGGTCATCATCTATCCGGGCTCGGGCACCGGTGCCTGGGAGGCCGCCCTGGTCAACACGCTGTCGCCCGGCGACAAGGTGCTGATGTTCGAGACCGGCCAGTTCGCCACCCTGTGGCGCGAGATGGCGGGCCGCCTCGGCCTCGACGTCGAGTTCGTCTCGGGCGACTGGCGGCACCCGGTCGACCTCAAGCAGGTCGAGGCCCGGCTCGCCGACGACAAGCAGCACCGCATCAAGGCCGTGTGCGCGGTCCACAACGAGACCTCGACCGGCGTGGTGTCGAACATCGCGGGACTGCGCAAGGCGATCGACAAGGCGAAGCATCCGGCCCTCTTCTACGTCGACACGGTCTCCTCGCTCGCCTCGCTCGACTACCGACACGACGAATGGGGCGTCGACGTCACCGTCAGCGGCTCGCAGAAGGGCCTGATGCTGCCGCCCGGCATCTCGTTCAACGCGGTCAGCGACAAGGCGCTCGCCGCCTACAAGACCGCCAAGCTGCCGCGCGCGTACTGGGACTGGGAGAACATGCTGAAGCCGAACGCGAGCGGCTTCTTCCCGTTCACGCCCGCCACCAACCTGCTCTACGGCCTGCGCGAGGCGATCGCGATGCTGAACGAAGAGGGGCTCGAGAACGTGTACGCGCGCCACCATCGCCACGGCGAGGCGACGCGCGCCGCGGTGCGCAGCTGGGGCCTCGAGCTCCTGTGCCAGGACCCGGCCGCCTACTCCGACACGATCACCGCGGTCCTCATGCCCTCGGGCAAGGACGCCGACGCGTTCCGCAAGGTCGTGTTCGACCGCTTCGACATGTCGCTCGGCCAGGGCCTCAACAAGGTCGCCGGCAAGATCTTCCGCATCGGCCATCTCGGCGACTTCAACGACCTGATGCTGATGGGCACCCTCGCGGGCGTGGAGATGGGCCTCGAGGTGGCTGGCATCGCGCACAAGAAGGGCGGCGTGCAGGCCGCCCTCGACTATCTCGCCAAAGCCGCGAAGGAATAGGACGGCATGTGCCATGGGTGCAGGCGCTTCGTCCCTTGCACCCGTTCCAGCTGGCGGCTCGGGCCGCTTGACCTCCCTGCCTTTGTAAGTCATTGTATGCAATGTTTACAAAGGTAGTCCCATGGCGAAAGATGTCGTTCTCTCCGTGCGCATTCCGGAAGAAATGAAAGAGGGGTTGTCGGAATTGGCGGCAGCTACGGATCGCCCGATCGGCTGGCATGTCACGCAGGCGCTTTCAAACTACGTCGAGCTCAATCGGTGGCAGGTTGCCGCCATCAAGAAGGGGCTGGAGCAGGTAAAGGCGGGGAAGGGAATTCCGCTCGAAGAGGTTGAGCAGTGGGTCGCCTCATGGGGAACCGGCCGTGAGCGTCAGCGACCTAAGGCTCGCAAACTCGGCTAAGTGGACATCGCCTTAAGCCCTGAGGCCCTTGCCGACCTCTCGAGCATCCGTACATTCATCGGGGCGGACGATCCAACTGTTGGTCTTAAAGGTGTCGCCGAAATCCTGCGACGCGCGGATCGGCTCCGTGACATGCCTGCCATCGGGCGGCCGGGTCGCGTTCCTGGGACCCGCGAACTGATCCTGCCGCCTTACATCCTCATCTATACAGTTTTGGCCAATCGCGTGTGGGTGGTGCGCATCCTGCATGGCGCGCAGGACTGGCCATAACGGCGCGGATTATCTGGCGACCGCAGCGAAAGAATAGTTACTCCAGCCCTGCCCGCCGGAACCCTTCGAGGTAGTGCTCGCGCTCGGCGCCGTCCCTGATCAGCAGGTGGCGCTCGGCCCAGGCGAGCGAGAAATTGGGCTGGGCGCGCAGCAGGTCGCGCAAGGCTGTCTTGGCGAGTTCGGTGTCGCTTGCCATGCCGGCGGCGGCCGTGAGCACGCGGTGGCCGCCCACGAACTCGGCGTGCAGGCGCACGCTTTCGCGTCCCAGACGCATCGCCTCGTCGTAGTTTTTCCCGACATACTCGGCGTAGGCGGCCACGCTGCTGTAGATCGCCGAGAACGGATCGCGCGGCGACAGGCGCAACGCCCGCCGCGCCACGGCTGAGGCTTCCTGCCAGCGCCCGTAGCTCGTGATCACGAGCGCGTAGAAGCCCTGTGCCAGCGCGAAATTCGGATTGAGGCGCAGCGCCTGCTCGAACCCGGCCAGCGAGTCGTCGAAGCGGCCGAGACAGACGTCGAGGCAGGCCACGGCCAGGTGCGCCCAGGCATCCTCGTTGTCTGCGCGCACCGCCGCCAGCGCTGCGCGCTCGGCGGACGGCACGCCGAAGCTCCGGTCCTCCCAGCCCATGTGCACGCCGAACGCATGGCTCACGGCAAGCACGCCGAGCGCCTGGCCGTAGTTCGGGTCGATCGTGATCGCCTTCTCGAGCAGCCGCTGGGCGGTCCCGTTGTCCGCGCGCGTGATTTTCCAGAAATGCGCGAGTGCGCGCGCGACCAGCTCCCAGGCGTCCAGGCTCTCCGGCGGCTTGCGCCGGGCGCGCACATCCTCGGCCGCATAGAGCTGCGGCACGATGGCGCCGAGGATCGCCTCGGTGATGTCGTCCTGCACCTCGAACATGTCCGCAAGGTTGCGGTCGTAGTGCTCGGCCCAGATCTGCCGGCCGGTGGCGACGTCGTTGAGCTGGGCCGTGATGCGCACGCGCTTGCCGCTCTTGCGCACGCTGCCCTCGACCACGTAGCCGACGCCGAGCTCGCCCGCCATCTCCCTCAGATGGACGGTTTTGCCCTTGTAGGCGAACGACGAATTCCGCGCGACGACGAAGAACCAGCGCAGCCGTGAGAGGGCCCCGATGATGTCCTCGCTGATGCCGTCGGCGAAGTGCTCCTGCTCGGCCTCGCCGCTCATGTTGACGAAGGGCAGCACCGCGATCGCCGGCCGGTCCATTTGCGGCAGGGACGTGTCAGGCCGCAAGTTTGCGGCTGCTGCGGGTGGATCCCGGCGCTCGGCGGGCGAGCTCACCGTGCCCACGAATCGGATGCCCTTGCGCGTGATGGTGCGGATCAGCCGCTGCGCATCGCCGCTGTCGCCGATCGCCTTGCGCGCCGCATTGATGCGGCTGGTGAGAGTCGAATCCGACACGATCCGCCCGCCCCACACCTGGGCGATGAGGTCGTCCTTGGTCACGACGCGGTCGCGCGTCTGGACCAGAAAGGCCAGGAGGTCAAACACTTGCGGCTCCACGGCGACCGGCACCGCGCCGCGCCACAGCTCGCGCGTGTCGGTATCGAGCATGTGATCGTCGAACTGGAATTGCACGTCGTCACCCGGACTCGTCTCAAGAAAATATCGCGCGCATCTCAAGCACAAATCATGGGCAAGGCAAAGTCTTCCCGTCACGTTACGGGCATCATTTGAACCGTTCTCAACTAAAAGTGAACGACGAACGGAGACCAAAGCATGACTGTTGTTCGGCGGGCCGGAACGTTGGCCCTGATGTCGTCCATCGCCGTCGGCACCGCCGCCGCCGTGGCGGCTGCACCTCATCACCTCCCCGCAAACGTGCCGCTCGTGGACCATGTCCGCGCCGCCAATGACCGCTTCAAGGACGTGACGGTCGCCGTCGCCGAGGGCTACATGCCGATTCCGTGCGCGAGCGGCGTCGACGGCGGCGCCATGGGCATCCACTACGTCAACGCATCGCTGATCAGGGACACGGTCGACCTCGCGCACCCACAGGCGGTGATGTACGAGCCGACCGCCGAGGGCAAGATGGTGCTGGTCGCCGTCGAATACATCACCACGAAGGGGCCCGCCTCGCTCGAGGGTCAGCTGTTCAACTTCACTGGCGCGCCCAATCGCTACGGCCTTCCGGCCTTCTACGAGCTGCACGTGTGGGCGTGGAAGACGAACCCGCACGGCGCGTTCGCCGACATGAACCCCGCGGTCACCTGCGAGCACGCGTGGGACACCGACAGCTGATCGCGGCCGGCGCCACGGAGCCGCGGGGGTAGCCCACCCCCACCGCCCTGTCCCGTCTTTGCCGGGCCTCCCTCAACCGGGCCGCGGGCGAAGCGGGGCAGGGCGGATCTCCCGTCCCATCTCGAAATCGCAAGGGGCGCGCATACACCGCACGCGCGTCACGCAGCGGAAAGACCTTTCCCATGAAACATCCGTCCGTCCTGCTCTACGGCATCGCCGCCTACGAGTTCGCCATGGCGAATCTCTGCTACGCGATCGGCTTCGTCGGAAATTTCATCGTGCCGAAATCGATCGATGTCGGCGGCGCCGCCCCGTGGCAACAGGCGCTGCTGGTCGACATGGCGCTGCTGTCGGTGTTCGCGGTCCAGCACAGCGTGATGGCGCGGCCGGCCGTCAAGCGGCTGATCACGCGCTACATCCCCAAGCCGATGGAGCGCAGCACCTACGTGCTCCTCGCCGCTGCGGCCTTGACCCTGCTGTTCTGGCAGTGGCGCCCCATGCCCGAGATCGTGTGGTCCGCCGGCAATCCCGCGGCGCGCCAGGCGCTCTACGTCCTGTTCTGGCTCGGCTGGCTCCTGGTGCTGCTTAGCACGTTCCTGATCAACCATGCCGAGCTGTTCGGCCTGGAGCAGGTGGTCGACGCCGCCGTCGGTCACGAGAGGGACGAGCCGGCCTTCCGGACACCCGGGCTCTACAAAGTCGTCCGCCACCCGCTCTATCTCGGCCTCATCGTCGCGTTCTGGGCGACGCCCGACATGACGCTCGGCCATCTCGTGTTCGCAGCCGCGACCACCGCCTACATCTTCATCGGCATCGCGTTCGAGGAGCGCGACCTCGTGCAGCGCTTCGGCGAGCGCTACCGGCAGTACCGGCGCGAGGTGCGCATGCTCATCCCGCTGCCCCGGCGCCCCGACGCCCCCGTCGAGCTCGCGGACGACAGGCTGCGATGACCGGCTGCGCGCAGAAATCGGCGCCGGTGGATCCGTCCGCCGGCCGGCAGGTGTTCGTCCAACGAAGAGCGCCCGGAGCCATGAAGGCTGGACGAGAAACCCCGCTCCTGGTCGTCGACGAGACCGCTTCGGGCCTGACGGTGCGCAGCCATTTGCGGCAGCTCGGCTTCGTCAGCGTCGACGTGGCGGGGACCGGCCAGGCCGCCCTCGACCGCCTGAACACCACCCGCTACGGGGTCGTCCTGTCGGAGTGGCACCTCTTCGACACCGACGCCGTGCTTCTGTTGAAGGCGATCCGCCAGGTGGAGCGCCACCGCGGGATGCCGTTCATCGTCGTGACCGGCAACGGCAATCCCAAGTCCGTGATCGCGGCGCGTCGGGCAGGGGTGGACCGCTACATCCTCAAGCCCTACAGCCTCGCGACCCTGCGGCAGCAGCTGGAGACGGTGCTCGGTCCGATGCCGTGGAGCGTGGGAGCTTTCTGAAGTCCGACGTTGAGGGCGCGCGTGCATGCACGCGCGACAAGAAGCGGCTCAGCACGTAGCGCGCCCGGGGTGAGTCACCCGAGCGGCCGGATGGCCGCTCGCCCGCGAGCGCGTAGGGTTGGTGTGGCGGCTACGCGTGAGCGGGTCAAGAATCGACAGGCACTCCCTCCGGTTTCTCGGAGCCCGTCCGGTAGCGGTACACGCCTTCGCCGATGGCGAGCAGGGTGCCTGTCTCGTCGCTCACCTCGATGGTCGACACGTAGATCTTGGTGCCGCCGCCGCGCACCCGCGCGCGGGCGAACACGCGCCCACGGCGGCCGGCGGCGAGGAAGCTCGTGTTGAGCGACAGCGACAAGGTCCGGCGCACCCGCCCGGGATGCGGGCAGTAGCAGCCGGCGTAACCGCCCGCCGCGTCCATCATCGTCATGAACACCCCGCCATGGGCGACGCCGCTGCGGTTCTGGTGCCGCTCGTCGAGGTCCACCGCGAGTGTCGCAGCCCCCTCCGACCATTCGAGGATCGTCATGCCGAGCAGCTTGTTGAAGTTGCTCAGGAGCTTGTCCCACTCCGGATGGGAAGTGGCGGGATGGGGCGTGCCGGGATTCGAGGTGCGGTCGTTCATGACCGCGACAGTAGCGGGCTGATCGTCCGCTCAGCAAGGGCCGCCCGCGCAGGCGCGGCGCTACTGCAGCAGCAGCTCCTGCAGCAGCACGTCGTCGACCTTGGCCCCGGGAGCGGCGGCGACCACGCGGTCGAGCATCTCCTGGCGCATCCGCGATATGCCGGCGGTGCCCTTCACGTCCTCGGGCCTGAGCTCGCGCAGATAGGACTGCACGTGGTCGACGATGCGCGGCATCACGGCCTGGACCTTCGGCACGTCCGCCTGGCTGTCGAGCTCGAGGCTGATCGTCACCTTGAGGAAGCTGGTCCGCCCGGCGGTCGACGAGGGCAGGTTCACGACGAAGCCCGGCAGGTTGTAGAAGACATAGGTCTTGGGCGGCGGCGGCGGCTTCTCGGCCTTGGTCTCGTCCTGGGCCTTCTTGAAGAAGAAGAAATAATAGCCGGCGCCGCCCGCCAGCAGCAGCACCAGCGGCAGGATCACGAACAGCAAGAGCCGCCGGCTGACCCGGCGCTTGGGCTCGGGCGGGGCGGCGGCGCCGCCAGCGGCGGCGACAGGAGCTTCCTGGGCTTCGTTTTCCTTGGCCACGGGTCAGGTCGCGCTTGGGATCGCGAGCCAAGCAGACTCGGCCCGCAAGTCACAACGCTACCACGGCGGGGGCCGGTCAGGGGATCGGCGTGCGGGCGGCGGCCGCCCGCGAGGCCGGAGCCTCATCTCACCGGACAGCCGACGATCCCGGTGCCCGGATCCGGCGGCAAGCACCCGTCGCCGGCGTGGCCGCGCTGGGGGCGCTCCTCGTCGACATCGACGCCGGACCATGTCTCCTGGGGAATCGGACCGGCGACCGGCGTCGCGACCGCTTTGGGCGCATATTTCTCCGCCAGCCGGCTGGCTTCGGAGACGAGCCAGTCTCTCGTGATGCTCGCCATCGGAACGCGCATGAGTTCGTTCGCAAGATCGACGCGGCAGGACGGCGGCCCGCTCAGCAGACGATAGACATCGCCGCTGTCGTCGGTGTCGCACGCGTAGCCCCCGATATCCTCGTCCGAGGGCGACGCACCGGGATTTCGGCAGGCAATCGCGGCCAGCTGGTACATGTTGGCGGAGCGTATGCACGCCGGCGGTGCCGCCTGCATACGCTGCTCGGTCACGGTCGGACCGCATCCGGCGGCCGGGCACGAGTCCCGCGATTCGCTGGCCCATGCCGCGCGAACTCCCTCGCGCTCTTCGGCGTCGATGACCTTGTACGTAATCCTCGCCTGGTCCAGCAGTTGCGCGCGGTGGTCCGGGTCTTGCCACAGCTTTGCTTCCTCGATCCGCGCGTGCCTCGTCTTCGGGCTCCCCCATGTCAGGAATCCGAGCCGCCGCTCCCAGAACGCCCATTTCCGGTAGAACGCCATCCACTTGTCGACGTCGCGCTCCCAGTCCTTCCGGCGCTCCGGGGTGAACCCGAAATCGCCGATGTACTTCTGCTCGGTCCAGTAGGCCTCGAATTCGGCTTCCGATGGCGTCAGTTGATCTCCGTTCGTGACGAACTGTTTGAAGTGCACGGACTCGTGGAGCAGATTGGCCGCCAGGGCAGGAACGCTGAAGGACCCGGTCACGATCGTCACGCCGTCGCTCGTGGTCATCGACCCTGCGTTCGGATCCCAGTCGTAGGCTTGGAGTTCCCCCGTGGGAGTGATCACGTCGCGCGGCAGGCCGCGATCGTAGTGCACGACGATCCATTGGATCGTCCGGCCGCGGAACGGCTTCAAGACGGCCTGGCCGGTGGGCATCATGATGTGCCCGAGCGCTTCGTCGACGATCCCATAGGCGACGAGCGTCTTCCGGATCGCGCGCGTCCACGTGGCAACGTAGTCGCGCTGCAGTTTCTTGGCGTCCGCGTCCTGGCCGGCCGCCTTGGCGGAATTGATAAGGCCTTCCAGCTGCGCGGCTTCGTCCAGATAGTGCTGGATCGTCTTTATGTCTTCGTCGGACGCGCGCTTGAACGCCAGCGCCGGTTGCGGTGCCAGAAGGCCGGCCACGGCGAGCGCCAGCATGATCATCGCTACGATGCGGAAGGATCGCATTGGCTCATTCCCTCGCAACCACAGCATTGCGGCCCGTACCTTAGGCTCGCCCCTCGCCACCGTCCTTGACGCAGGTCAACCCTCGAACCTGGCCGCGGCCCGTGTTGACGCAGATCAAGGTCAAAACGCGCCAACGGCGCATGATGCGCGCACGGTTCGGCGGAGAGCCTCATGATTCCAACCTGGGCCGCAGGCGCTGCGGCGCGCGATGCGATCGACCGGGCGGCGGGTCGGCGTCAGCGGGGCGGCGGCGGCAGTGGCGGTCCGCCCGACGGGTTCTTCACGGCGATCGGGCTTGTCCTGATCTTTCTCGGGCTCATGCGGACCGCGGCTGAACTCTACGACAACCTGGCGGTGGGGCTGATCGTCGGCGCTTCCGCCGCCGTCGCGAGCGGGTGGGCTGCCTACCGCGCGCCGCGTGCGCTTGCGACGCTCGCCGGGTGGAGCGTGACCCTCTTGGCGGTCCTGGCCACGCATCTGCTCACGTTCGACACGGATTTCTGGTGGTTCTGGGATATCGTCGTGCTGTTCTTCGTGGGCGTCGACCAGCTCGGCGTCCAGGCCAAACGCGCGCAGCCGTAGGCGCGAGCCCCCGGCACCGTGTCGACAGTCCCCTGCGTCGACAGCCCCCTGGATTGACAGTCCGTGGCCCGCCGCCCTTAACTCCGCTCCTATACTTGCGTGGAGTGAAGGTCATGGCGAAGACGGGCCCGCGGACCGGCGGCCAGGTGCTGGTCGATCAGCTGGTGATCCATGGCGCCGACATGGCGTTCTGCGTGCCGGGCGAGAGCTATCTCGAGGTGCTGGACGCGCTCCACGACGTGCGCGACCGCATCCGCCTGGTCAACGCGCGCCAGGAGGCGGGGGCGGCCAACATGGCCGAGGCCTACGGCAAGCTTACCGGCCGGCCCGGCATCTGCCTCGTCACCCGCGGCCCCGGGGCCTGCCAGGCCGCGGTCGGCGTGCACACCGCCATGCAGGATTCGACGCCGATGATCCTGCTCGTGGGCCAGATCGCGCGCGAGACGACCGACCGCGAATCCTTCCAGGAGATCGACTATCGCCAGATGTTCGGCCCGGTCGCCAAATGGGCGGCCCAGATCGACCAGGCCGAGCGCGTGCCCGAATACATGGCGCGCGCCTTCCACGTCGCCACGTCGGGCAGGCCCGGGCCGGTCGTCCTCGCCCTGCCCGAGGACATGCTGACCGACCGCGTCGACGTGCGCGACGCCGAGCCCTACCAGGCGATCCAGCCCTCTCCGTCGGCGCAGGAGATCGACCGCGTGCGCCAGCTTCTGGAGAAGGCCGAACGCCCGCTCCTCATGGTGGGCGGCTCGCGCTGGAGCGAGGCCGCGTGCGCCGACATGCTGGCCTTTGCCGAGGCGTGGAACCTGCCGGCCACCGCCTCGTTCCGCCGCATGGACCTGCTCGACAACCGGTCGCGGGTCTACGCGGGCGATTTCGGCACCTCGCCCGTGCCCTCGCTGCCCAAGCGCATCAAGGAGGCGGACCTGCTTCTTGTCGTGGGAGCGAGACTCGGCGACATCACGACCCAGGCCTACACCACGCTCGAGCCGCCCCAACCGAAGCCCGTCCTTATCCACGTCTATCCCGACGCCGACGAGCTCGGCCGCGTGTACCGTCCGGCGTTCGGCATCGCGGCGGGCCCCGTCGCGTTCGCGAGCGCCGTCGCGTCCCTCAAGCCGAAGACGGCGCCGCGCTGGGGGGCGTGGACCGAGACCTTGCGCAAGGAGTATGTCGCGAACCTCGAGCCTTCGCCCTACAACGGCGCGCTGGACATGGGCCGCGCCATGGCGAGCCTGCGCGAGGTATTGCCGAAGGACGCGATCGTCACTCTCGACGCGGGCAACCACACCGGCTGGCCGATGCGCTACTTGTCGTTCGGCCGGCCGGGACGCCTGGTCGGCCCCACCAGCGGCGCCATGGCCTACTCGGTGCCCGCGGCCGTCGCCGCCTCGCTCGTCCACCGCGACCGGGTCGTCATCGGCTGCGTGGGCGATGGCGGCTTCCAGATGAGCGGGCAGGAGTTTTCGACCGCCGTGCAGCATGGCGGGGCGCCGATCATCCTCGTGTTCAACAATCGCAGTTATGGAACAATAAGAATGCACCAGGAGCGCGAGCATCCCGACCGTGTGGTCGGCACCGAGCTCGTGAACCCGGACTTCGCCGCCATGGCGCGCGCCATGGGCGGCCACGGCGAGACCGTCACGCGCACCGACGAGTTCATGCCCGCCTTCGAGCGCGCGCGGGCGTCGGGCAAGGCGGCCCTCCTCGAGCTCCGCACCGACACCGATCTCCTCACCACGCGCATGACCATCACCGCGCTGCACGAAGCGACCAAGCGCGCGAAGCAGAAGGCGCCGGCCTGATGCCTTCGTTCGATATCGTGAGCAAGACCGACCTCGCCGAGGTCGACAATGCGGTCCAGGGGGTGGCGCGCGAGATCTCGACGCGCTTCGACTTCAAGGGCTCGAGCAGCACGATCACGCGCGAGGAGGCGGCGATCACCCTGGCGGCCGAGGATGCGACCAAGCTCCGCCAGATGCAGGAGCTGGTGAAGGGCTACTTCGTGCGCCGCAAGCTCGACCCGAAGGCGCTCGAGTGGAAGGACGAGGAGAAGGCTGCCGGCAACACCTTGCGCCAGGTGGCGGTGGTGAAGCAGGGGATCGACCGCGAGGTCGCTAAGACGATCGTGAAGGCTCTTAAGGAGTCGAAGCTCAAGGTGCAGGCGGCGATCCAGGGCGACGAGCTGCGGGTCACCGGCAAGAAGCGCGACGACCTGCAGTCGGCGATCGCGCTTGTGCGCACGCTCGACATCGAGCAGCCGCTGCAGTTTTTGAATTTCCGGGACTGACTGCGGCGCAGCGGCGCCTGTTTTCGCCGGCGTTAAGCATATTTTGCGCTCGCCAGGCGCGCGCACTTTGCTGCAGATTTGCCACAACGGCGCCGCCGAGGGATCGGTCAGCGGTGCGTTGTCGGGGTCTGTCAAAGGGGTTTGACATGAATCGGGCTGTCGGCGCGGCGCATCGTTCGCCGCGCAAAGCGCTTCTGTGCGCATTCCGGGCGAAACGCGTCTTGCGGTGGGCACTGCCTTGGGCCGTTTGCGCGCTGATGGGGTGCCAGGCGGATGTCGCGGACCCGCCGGCGCCGCAGGTCACGGGCCAGTCCGTCGTGCCCCAGTCCGTCGTGCCCGAGTCCGTCTCGGCCCAGTCCGTCGTGGCCAGGACGGAGGCGGGGAGTGTCAAGATCCTCCTTTCGCCGGACGCGCAACGGCAGCTCGTCGGCAACCGGGCGTTCGACCAGGCGAGGCTGCTGCACGCGGTGCGGCAGGCCCTGGTCGCCCACAACATCCTGACCCAGGATGTCGACACGAC